>LSQX01359771.1_pt1 | contig 10991 bp, 6 predicted proteins | sample 654561 | NCBI WGS metagenome assembly LSQX01 (sample SAMN04489861, study PRJNA283612) | anaerobic digester metagenome | isolation source: 4 biogas reactors fed with cattle manure at either 37C or 55C with and... | place: Denmark: Kongens Lyngby | collected 2014 | reverse complement strand
TTTGCTCCGGCAGATTCGAATACCTGCTTTGGGACAAAACACTCTTCATCTCTGAACTGTTCCTGGGCAATAACAAGCAAAATTTTTTTACCTTCATATTCGGGTCCTGTCATCTGGTCACCTTCCTGTGAATTAGAAGTAAGATCTCCGCTATCCTTATTGAAAATCAATATGTGTGAAAAGACACTGCAATAACCCTACCCGGATAAAGATATACTCCTGGAGATATAAAGGGTTGCCTTTAAGAAGTAAAAATTATAACGAAAAATTTTAACGTATAAAAAAAGTATCATTGTGAGATTTTAATCAAAATCCGGATACCAGGAGATATATTGCTGCCGAAACCCCCGCTCCTGCAAAGGTTGCAGCAAAGTTTACCCCGCTGTTTGAGAGCAGGCCTCTTTTCTGAAGAGTTGCTCCGAGAAGGCTGTCTATATTAGTCCCGAAAAAGCCTCCCGCAGTTGTAATGAGGACGGAAAGAAAAAGATCGCTGGAAATTCCAAGAGCGTATCCGAGCACACCTATGATTGCAGAGCCAAAAATTGCAGCAAGTTCACCAAGGAGGGAAACTGCCCCGTCAGATCCTGGTTCTGAAGGCTTGAGGGTTGTTATCATTATTGGCTTTCCTTTTGCCGTGGTCCCTATTTCACTTGCAAGAGTGTCACCCGTGGCAGTTGCAACAGTACCCATATAAGCATAAATAATGGGAAGGCTCTGATCCGGAAAGACGCCGTAAGCTACTGCCAGGACAAGAGCAGCCGTACTGTTAGAGAACACGTTTTCATAGCTTCGGATCCCGTTTTTAGCCTGTGCAATCCCTATGGATTCTTTATATGCATACTTGTACCTGGTAAACCCGCCGCCCAGAATGAAGAAAGTGAGCAGGAGCAAAAACCAGGGGAGCCCGCTGAAAACTATAATCAGGACCCCAAGCAGGGCTGCGCTGAGAAGGGCAGAAACATCGGCAATTTTTGCCCTGTAAGCCAGGGCACCGAGGAAAAGGGAGAAAACGAGGGCTACCAGCATTTTCTCGGGAGGAACCCAGTACCTGAATTCCTCGAAAATCCACATCATCATCCCTGCTCCCAGAGGCACAGGGATATTACGGTCTATCTTTGAAGGGATGGATTCAAAAAGAGAACCCGTAACCGCTCCAATAACAGCTATGAAAAAAATAAAGTTGTACGAAACCGGAAGATTTTGCCAGTAAACAATCCAGCTTGCTGCAACAAAAGCTGCAATAATCCTCAGCGCGAGAAAAATAGAACTCCATATTATTGAGAATCTTCTCTGCCTCCTCCTGCTTTTTTCAGACTCAAAGTCAGCTGTGAAACCTCTTTCTGAAAAAAAGGAGCTATGGTTTCCCACTGCTGCGACTGCGAAGGCGGCAAGAACTATATAAAACGGAAACGTGTAGGGAAGGTCTTTAGAAACTGCAGAAACAAGCAGCATCAGGGAAAAGGAAAAAGAAAGGCAGACTGCATCCCTGCTGCAGGAAAGAAACTTTCCGGAAAATCTCAGCAACAGGAAAACTCCGAGAGAAAGAACGAGAAGAAGGTCTACTCCTGCAAAAGGGGCTATTAGAATAAGCAGGAGATATAACACATGCATCACAGGGATTCCATGATAGGAACACCCATTCTCAAGGAGGGGGATAGCTCTGTTCATTCTAGGACATCTGTTGTTTTTTATTCTTCCTGAAAAGCTAGTTAGAATAGGTCTTTCTTTATAAATAGATAGTTGTTTTTCCGTGATAGACAGTTATTTTTCCGTGACAGATAGTTATTGTTTCTCACAGGTCGTTGTTTTTCTTAATAGACAGTTGTTCTTTCTCAGGCAATTGCTTAAATTTAAACCAAATTTAAAAATACATTCTACTTTTCTACTTTATTACTTACGCCCGGAAGGATGTTTTGCAAGTCTGGATTTTACGGGAAAAACTGGATAATTTCTCTGGATTGAGCTCACTTAATGAAGAAATATTCGTGAACCGGGAATAAATGTAATTAGCAAAACAGACAGATAACTATTGCAGTTAATAAATATTGCAGTTAACAGACCAGAAATGGCAGGATCTGATTTCACACATACTTGAGGGGTATAAGGATGAAAGATTATGACCTGATTGTAATAGGTACCGGCTCCGGGATGAATTATGTAAACTCTATAATTGATTCGAATCCTAAGATGAAGATAGCTGTTATCGATAAAGACGAACCTGGCGGGATCTGCCTTACACGGGGATGTATCCCTTCAAAGCTTTTGCTTTACCCTGCAGAACTTGTGAGGGATCTTGAAACGGCTCCTCTTTTCGGGATCAAACTCGAAATAAAGGATATCGAGTTCCGAACTATCATGGAGAGGATGCGCAAAAGAATAGGTGAGGACATAGAGATGATAAGGCAGGGGCTAACGGAGAATGATTATCTTGATTATTATCCCGAGACTGCAGAATTCATTTCTCCCTACACCCTGAAGGCAGGGGATGAAATCCTCCATTCCGAAATGATCTTTCTGTGCACGGGTTCAAAGCCTGCGGTCCCGCCTGTTAGAGGACTTGAAGAAGCCGGTTACCTTACAAGTGATACCGTGCTCGGGCTCAACGAATGTCCGAAAAGCCTTGCCATTCTCGGAGGGAGTTACATAGGGGCTGAGTACGGGCACTTTTTTTCTGCTATGGGAGCTGAAGTAACAGTCATAGGCAGAAATCAGCATTTCCTCCCCCAGGAAGAGCCCGAGGTCTCCGAACTTGCCAGGATAAAAATGTCAGAATACATGCGCATACTTACAAATCACGAAGCGATAGAGGTCAGAAAAGAAAAGGGAGGGCAAAAAACAGTTATTGCAAAGGACAGGGGCTCGGGAGAAGAAACCGAAGTTACTGCAGACGAGATCCTCGTTGCAACAGGCAGAGCCCCGAACAATGATATCCTCCACCCTGAAAAGGCAGGGATTAAAACAGACCCCCATGGCTGGATTTTAGTCAACGAGTATCTTGAAACCTCACAGCCGAATATCTGGGCTTTCGGGGACGCAAACGGAAAATATCTTCTCAAGCATGTTGGAAACTATGAATCCGGAATAGTTTACCTGAACGCTATAATGCAGGAAAAAGTAAAGGTAGACTATCATGCCGTACCACACGCAGTTTTTTCCTATCCTGAGATTGCAGGGGTAGGGATGTCAGAAAAGGAAGCGATAGAAGAATTTGGGGAAAAAAGAGTAATCATAGGCTTCAAACTCTTTGAAGACACTGCAAAGGGATCTGCTATGGAAACGAGGGATTATTTCGTAAAGGTAATTCTGGACGGTCTGGAAGATAAAATCCTGGGCGCTCATATTATAGGACCCCATGCCTCGGTCCTGATACACCAGATAATTCCTCTCATGTACACGGCATCAAGGAGCGCAAAACCGATGATGCAAATGATGGATATCCACCCGGCACTCAGTGAAGTGGTCAAGCGAGCTTTTTATTCAAGGCTGTCCCCTGAACACTACCACCATGTTATGAAACATCTCGGGCTTGAGGATGAAGACTCTGTTGAAGGCTGACTTAGAGTAAACTATCAATGAGCTGAACCCAGCACGACGTCCATTTTGCCCGCTCTCTTCGTTCAAATAGATTAATTAAAACTCCTGACCCATACAGCAGTATTCAGCTATACCGAACCGTTCCTGTCACGCTCGACGCAGGAGAGCGGCCTTTACCGGAAAGAAGAGAAAAAAGAAAAAGACTGAAAATAATTTTTTTGTGATTTTGTTAATTCTCAAATTTCTTCATTCATTTCTATTTTTGAGAATGATTATTTTGATAGTTTTTGATAACTTAATATTAAGTTTTGGGATCTATTATACAATTATTATCTCTAATCGGCTCTTTACATAATTTAAAAATCAACTTATACTAGAACTTCTTTCTTCTTTACAGTATTAGAAAACCAATATTTTCTTTTTATCATACCCAACGTGATACCATGTCTGCTCCCCCTCAAATAATTGAGCTTGTCACTCGTTTTGATAACTATTATGAGAGATACAAGTCTCTTTCGTATAATGAAACACAGGTAAGAAGAGAATTTATTGATCCGTTTTTTAAGGCGTTAGGATGGGATGTGGATAATACACAGGCATTTGATGATAGATACAAAGAAGTTATTCACGAAGATGCTATAAAGGTGAGCGGGAAGACAAAAGCGCCTGACTACTCTTTTAGAATAGGTGGTGTCCGGAAATTTTTTGTTGAGGCGAAAAAGCCAGCAGTAAATCTTAAGGAAAACCCCGAGCCTGCTTATCAACTTCGCCGTTATGCCTGGAGCGCAAAGTTGCCATTAAGCATACTGACAGATTTTGAAGAATTTACTGTGTTTGATTGTACAAAGAAACCTTCTCCCAGCGATAAATCATCAATGGGAAGAATAGAGTATTACACTTACAGAGATTATATCGAAAAATGGGATGAAATTGAATCTAAGTATTCTAAAAGGTCAATTCTTACAGGAAAATTTGACGACCTTGCAGACAGTCTGGTGAACAGGAAAGGCGGAAGAGGAACAGCAGGGATTGATGACGCATTCCTGACTGAAATAGAAGAATGGCGTGATATCCTTGCCAAGAATATTGCACTTAGAAACAATGAACTTTCTGTGAGGGAGCTAAACCTTGCAGTGCAAAAAATCATTGACAGAATCATCTTTTTGAGAATTTGTGAAGACAGGGGCATAGAAGAGTATGGGCAGCTCAAAAAGAAAGCTGAGGGTAAAGAGATTTATGAAAACCTGAAAGACCTGTTTATATATGCAGACGAAAAATACAATTCCGGACTCTTCCACTTCAGAAAAGAAGATTGGATGGAAGAGCCAGATATTTTAACACTCTCCCTAAAAATCGATGATAAAATACTCAAGCAGATTTTAAGCCATCTTTATTATCCTGAGAGTCCTTATGAGTTTTCCGTGTTCCCTGCTGACATTCTCGGGCAGGTTTACGAGCAATTTTTAGGTAAGGTTATAAGGCTTACAGAGTCTCATCAAGCAAAGATTGAAGAGAAACCCGAGGTTAAAAAAGCGGGTGGAGTATATTATACTCCTACATATATTGTGGACTATATTGTCAGGAATACTGTTGGAAGGCTTGTTGAAGGCAAAACACCGGATGAAGTCTCAGAGATAAAAATTCTTGACCCTGCGTGCGGTTCAGGCTCTTTTTTAATAGGTGCTTACCAGTATCTTCTGGACTGGCACATTAGCTGGTATATGGAAAAGCTTGTTCCACTTATAAAGGAAGGAAAAACTGCAACTGACAGAGAAGTACAAAAACTCCTGCCAGTAAAACCTGTTCCAAAGAAAAAAGGAAAAAAGAAGAACAGGCATGCAGGAATTGACTATGATTTCCCGATATACCAGATGAGTGAGACTGACTGGCGTTTGACATCGGAAGAGAAAAAGAGAATTCTATTGAATAATATTTTTGGTGTTGATATTGACCAGCAGGCTGTGGAGGTCACCAAGCTTTCTCTTCTCCTGAAGGTGCTGGAGGGAGAAAAAGGTGAGCGGATCTCGAAACAGCTTACAATCACTCAGGAAAGGGTACTGCCTTCCCTGCATGAGAATATAAAGTGTGGAAACTCATTGATTGGTCTGGATATCTATGAGAATATTCCATCTACTCTTGATAATGAAGAGGATTTATACAGAATTAATCCCTTTGACTGGAACAGTGGATTTCCTGAAGTTTTTGAGAAAGGTGGATTTGATGCTGTAATTGGGAATCCTCCGTATGTCCGGCAGGAACTTTTGAAAGGACAGAAAGAATATTTCAAAGACCGATATGAAGTATATCACGGAAGCGCTGATCTTTATGCTTATTTTATAGAGAAGGGGATTTCCCTTCTTAAAGAGAATGGGCAGTTCTCTTATATTGTTGCAAATAAATGGATGAGAGCTAATTATGGAAAACCTCTTCGTGCATGGCTGAGTAAAAAGCCGATTGAAGAAATCATTGATTTTGGTGACCTTCCGGTCTTTAAAAAGGCGACAACATACCCCTGTATATTAAGAGTATCAAAAGGAGCGCCAAAGCAGCGTTTTAAGGTTGTCCAGGTCGCTACACTGGACTTCTCGGATTTATCGCAATACGTCAAAGAGAATGGACATTCTATCAATCAAGATTCACTCGATGATAATGGATGGTCACTTGTAGATCAAGATAACAGGCTGCTTCTGGATAAGCTTATGAAATCTGGCGTGCCTCTTGGAGAATACGTCGAGAAGAAAATATATCGTGGAGTTTTAACAGGTCTAAACGAGGCATTTGTTATTGATGAAACCACAAAGGACCGATTGATTGATGAAGACCCCAAGAGTGCAGAAATTATTAAACCCTTTTTAGCAGGTCGTGACATTAAAAGATATAAACAGCTAATATCTGACAAATATGTAATATTTACTCGACGGGGAATTGATATTACTGAATATCCTGCAATTCATTCTCATCTTCATAAGTTCAAACAGGGTCTTACACCAAAACCTAAGGACTGGAAAGGAGAATGGAATGGAAGAAAGCCTGGATCTTATAAATGGTACGAAATCCAAGATTCTATAGATTATTATAGAGAGTTTGAAGAAGAAAAAATATTGTATGCAGAGATAGCGACAACAGGGCAGTTCACTCTGGATAATAATGGATTATATTCTGATACAACCTCGTATATTATGGGAAGTAATTCACTTTATTTATTAGGCATTTTAAACTCAAGATTATGGACTTTTATGTTTTCTAATGTTAGTTCTATTATCAGAGGGGGATTTTTCAGATGGAAACGTCAATACATGGAAAATCTCCCTGTCTATCCAATTGATTCCTCCAATCCCGAAGATACAGCCGACCATGACAGAATAGTGTCTCTGGTAGAACAAATGCTTGAACTCAACAAAAAACTTGGTAATTCAAAGCTTGGTATAGAAAAAGAGATGCTTCAACGCCGGATTGAAGCTACAGATGCGGAAATCAACAGGCTGGTTTACCAGCTTTACGATTTGACCGAGGAAGAGATTAAGATTGTGGAAATGAAATAAAATTGAGCCTATTATTTTAGCCCAGGTTTTCATTTTTTAATCAAATCAAAAACCCACCTGCTAACTCCCGGAGCAACATTTCCGGTTCTCCTATAAAATTCAACCTTAAGCCCCATTTTTCTGTATTTTTCAATTAATTCCAGGATCTGATTCTCGGTTTTGAAAGTGTAAAAATGAATGTGTCCGCCCTTTTTTATAAAGCAAGAAATCATTTCTAAAAAATGGTCCATACCGTAAGGAGTTGGTACAATTGCCCTGTCAAAGCCGTTTTCCGGAACCCTGAATCCCTCAGCTTCCAGAGAACCCGGATTGCTGAGAACAAGTCCGGCATCTCCCTGGATAACCGTGACCTGTTTTTCAAGTTTGTTCAACCGGACATTTTCTTTCAGACAGGCACAGGCTTCAGGATTTATCTCGATTGCGCAGACCTTTGTCTCCTTTCCAGCAGAAGGGAGCACAAAAGGACCCACGCCTGCAAAAGGAATCAAAACAGACTCTCCAGACAGGACTTTTGAAGCTACACGTGCTCTTTCCCAGTAGAGCCTGGGGTTGAAGAAAACCTTTCTCACATCCATTCTGTATGTGTAGCCGTTTTCCCTGTGAAATGTTTCTGCGGATTCCCCGGCGAGAAGTTCAAAATGAGCTACCCTGCGTTCCCCTTCGAGTTTGCTAACCTTGTTGAGCACTGCCCTCGTGTTGCCTCTCATAGAGAGAATGTTTGAAACAATAGCCTCTCTATAAGCCCCTAATTCCGGAGGAATCGAAATTACTGCAATATCACCTATATAGTCAAAGCGTTTCGGAACCAGGGGAAGTAGGGGCTCTTCCACTATTCCTTTCATTGAATCTCGCAGGGTTACTCTGTTTCGATAACTCATCTAATAAACCTCCATAGAAAAGATTGCAGGATTTTGTCCTTTCAGCCTCTTTGTCAGACCACTTAATTGTTCAGGAATCTCGTTTTTCAGATATTTTCATATTTGACCTTTACCCTTGCATTTCAGTATCATTAACTTTAAGCTCTACAGCTGGAGTTTTTGACTCAAAAGACACATGGAACTGAATAGAGTTTTATTAGTATGTTAGGAGGTAACAAGAACCAACGCGTATTTGACTTCATTTCTACTTATTAAAAAAGATCAGTTAAACATTCGTTTTATGTGTCTTGATTTTTGTCTATGTTCGGCTTTTCTGAAAATTTTCCTTGTCAGTTTATTAAGAAAAAATGCATCTTTACCTTTCATACCTTCAAGCTTTGAAATTTCTTTGTTATTCCTAACATGCCTGGTAAATAGCCTCATAAGCTCGGGTTGTTGAATTGCAAAGGACGTGAATCTTGTATCAAGTGTGAAAGTTACCGCATAATCAGTTTCTGTCCTTACTGATCGTCCGATTGCTTGAATGATTACAATTGCAGTCTTATAAACATATGAAAGCGGTCTTAATTTCATTTTTTCTTCTAGCTCTTTACGCCTTGATATTCTGGTATCTGCTAGATCAGGGTAAGGAACCTTAATCATGACCTGGAACCTGGAAAGATCATCTTTCAGATCCACGCCTTCGGTCATGGAAGGAGAGACTAAAACAGTTCCTTCTCCAATTCTGGACAGGTGCTCCTGCAACTTTTCTTCCCTGTTTGCCGAATTATGGAAAATCAACCTATCCTTATAAGCAGAACATCTCTCGATAAAATCTGAAATCCTGTAAGTAGCGCAATGAATAATCCCTTTATCCTCAGGGAACAGTTCCAGGATCATATCAATTCTTTCTACCACTTCTTTATAAAATTCCTCTTCCTCTTCCGGGGTCTCGTCATTATAATATTTGAAATTTGCAATCCCCAGGTTAAAGACCTTATTCTTTTCTTTGGGATACACAGGCGGGATTTCTAGATATTCGATTTCGGCGGGATTAATACCTAAATCGTTAGCTACCATGGCAGGATTCAGAATCGTAGCTGACATAATGATATTGATGTTTCCCAGTCTCAGATACCTGTCGTATGCATACTGGCTAATCCGGACAGGCTGGAATTCTATACTTTTCAAACCACTTCCTTTCTCGAAAAATTCCTCTTTGACTACCCAGTTATCCAGATTCTTTGAAATATCCTTTAAAAATGGCTCAATTTTACTCATCCTTAGACTATTCACTTTCTGCAGGTCCATATTCAGGTCATCGAGCCTTTGAATTTTACCCCTGATCTTTTCCTGAATGTCGGATATTTCAGAATCTTTAACAGTTGCCACACTGTGTTCCAGATTTATTTTTATATCCAGCTCCTCTTTAGCAAGCTTTTTGATGTTCTCTTCTGCCAATATAGCAGCTTCTCTCAGCTTCATTAACCAGCCCGCATGTAGTCTTAATTTCTGCTCATTCTCCATATCAGAATCGGGAGTCACGAACTGTATTTTAAAATCGCCTAGAAACTTATTAATTAAAGTTAAATTTTCATATACGATAGGAACTTTGATAAATGCAATAATCATAGCTTCTATATTGTGCCCTTCATCTGAAATCAGGATCTTTCTTCCTACGAAATCCCCTGCAAAATTAGCCTCATGCAATAGATACTGGTAATTGTGGACCACTCCAAAATTATTCAGGGCTTTTGCCTTGTCTATCCAGTAATCACATCTTTCCGGGTCCCCGGTGGGTCCTGTCCAGTATTTAGTACAATGGTCTCTTTCAGAATAATAAGCAGGATATTTTGTCTCTTTTGTCCCAGGTTTTCGAGAGCACATTAAGTCCTGAACCACACAGGCTCCAAGATCACAGGTTTTTCCATCATTCCTGGTTTTACATATGTAGTTGGAACGGCCCTTCACCGTCAGTAGATCTGGGAAATCGGCCAGATACTGATCCTGCAGTGATTTTGTAGCTGTGCAGACATATCCCTCCCCAAAATACTTCATCACAGTATAAGCAATAGCGCTTTTTCCCACCCCAGTAGGAGCCTGAATTAAAATGTATTTCTTTCCCTGTTTAATCGCCTTTTCTATGCCTGTAAGCACAGCTATTTGTGCATCCCTGGGCAGATATTTTTTCGGAAAATATTCTAAGATTTCACTCTCTTCCATTTTCTCTTTTTTGAGAAGAGTCGATTTAATATATAATTTTTCCAAAAACCGTTGAAGTCCCTCTTATTCAATCTCATCCAATTGGTTTTGATGAGCATTTTAAACAAAAGAATTAAGTTCTTAATAGTAGTTGATTGAAAACGAATAAGTGATATACGGCTCAAAATTAAAAGGCTTAAATGGATGGAAAAGAAGATAGACAGAAGTGATTATAGAAGGCTGCTTCCGAATTATATACAGGAAATTTTCCATGAAAATAGTAATAGAAACTCCCAAATACAGTTTTTGGAAATACCAGAAAACAGACAAAGGCTACGAAAGAGCTTTCTTTTCTCCCTTACCCACGATCTTTAATTACGGCTTCATTGAAGGCACAACAGGCCCGGACGGCATGGAAGAGGATGTAGTTGTGCTGGGACCCCGCCTCCCCAGAGGGAGTACGCTTGAAAGAGAGAACTTTGACGGAACAGTAATGTTCCTTGACAATTCTATCAGGGATGATAAGAAACTGGTATATATAAGCGGCTTTCGCTCTCCAGTCGTGCTGGCTTTTTATTTCAGGCTTTATGCGCTTTTCAAGATTTTTCTTTATGCTTTTCGTGAAGGGAAAATTTCAAGATGCAGGTTTGAAGGAATCGTGCTCGAGGGATCTGATAGAAAAAACTGTCATAACTAAAAAACTGTCATAACTAAAAGACTCTCATAACTAAAAAACTGTTCTAACCGAAAAATTGTCCTAACTGAAAAACTGCCCCGCAAAAAAGTTAAAAAGAAAATGATAAGCGTCAAACGGGATTGAAGAAAATTAAGTAGAGATATCCAGAATTAGAGATAT
>LSQX01355733.1_pt2 | contig 10991 bp, 9 predicted proteins | sample 654561 | NCBI WGS metagenome assembly LSQX01 (sample SAMN04489861, study PRJNA283612) | anaerobic digester metagenome | isolation source: 4 biogas reactors fed with cattle manure at either 37C or 55C with and... | place: Denmark: Kongens Lyngby | collected 2014 | reverse complement strand
TCTCCGACCAGGGTTCGGCCCCGAATATCCCTACCCTGAGAGTATCCAGTGTCTTTCCCATCGACTCGGCAACCTCGGCGAGGTGGAGGGCGTAACTTGGCGTACAGTGGATCGCGGTCACCCCGAAGTCCTCAATCATCTCGATCTGGCGCCGGGTGTTGCCTGTTGCGCTTGGGACCACCGTCGCCCCGATCTTCTCGGCTCCGTAATGGAACCCGAGTCCCCCGGTGAAGAGACCGTAGTTGACCGCGTTCTGAAAGACATCGTCTTCTCCAAGACCGATCATCGTCATGTTTCGCGCAATCAACTCCGACCAGTTCTCCAGATCCTGTCGGGTGTAACCGACGACGGTCGGTTTTCCGGTGGTGCCGGAGGTGGTGTGAATTCGTATGATCTCCCTCATCGGGACTGCAAAGAGGCCAAACGGGTATCCGGCCTGGAGCTCTTTTTTGTAGGTGAAGGGAAGTTTCTCCACGTCGTCGAGTGTCCTGATATCGTCCGGAGAGACGCCCGCTTCTTTGAATTTTCTCTGGTATAACCCAACCTTTTCTGCCTGATGAAGCGTCCATTTCAGCCGCTTGAGTTGAAGGTCTGCAAGTTCATCAGGCCGGATTGTCTCCATTGCTCTGTTCCAGAACATAGTATCCCATCGATCTTTCGCTGATTTGAGAGATGTGAGAGAAATACCTCTATCTCTCGTTTATTGCCCGGCATCCGGCATCCAGTACTCCCGGCGGCTGTCTGATAACGTATTGTAGCAGCTCCGCCGGGCATACTCTACCTCTACATAGGTGGGCGATGCGGAAAAGGTTTGTCAGTCTGTAGCATGGTACACCGTAGCAGTCTTCGGTTTCGCGCTCACCGGCTCGGGCCATCCGGCCTTTTTTTCACCGAATGCGTCCAGAACGAAGTCCACAAACATCTGCGCTTCATCTGGGTGGGGTGCGTTGCGGGGCACGGTGATGGCGTAGACGATTGGTTGGCCGATGCGTTCCCTCCCGATGGAACGGAACCGCTCAAACCCGAGAGTCACATGCACCCTCTGGTAGTCGTCGGCGTGTTCTGCAGAGCCCAGGTTGATCTCGGGAGGGAGGTTGATCCATTGCAGACCATGCTCTTCGGCTACGCTCCGATACTCGAAGGCATAGTCAATCCCGCCAGCATCAAGAAGCGAGAGAAGGTAGATACTCCCGTCCCGGATGGCGAGTTTCTCATCTGCCGGCCTCATCCGCTCCGGCAGGGTGATCATCGTTACGCCGTCTGTGTGGGTTGGCCTGAGCGGCGGGTCAAAAGATCCACCGATGATTGCCTCAAAGAGGCCCGGCTCACCGTAATGCTCCTCGGCAAGCGCTGTCACCATAAGCGCCCGGTAGCCGCAGGCGTCGAGCATGGGATTTGAGAACCCGACCCGCACATCCGGGCGGGCCAGGACCTGGTACCAGTTACCAGCCGTGATCTCATCCGCACCCGTGCTCCGGTCGGTATAGGCGATCACGATCTCGTTCTTTGCGAAGGGGATGTACCAGTCCGTGTAATTCTCACCCCCCTCTCTCATCGGGATGTACATCATATCCGGGATGAGCGAGGCATCCGCGACCGCGACGACATCGATACTCCGCCCGAGATCCGTTACCTGCCGAATCGCCTGGATACTCCCGTGACCTTCGAGCTGGACATCGATCTCCGGATGCTGACTCTCGAAAGCAGCCTCAATCTCCTCGAGCGGAACAAGAAGGCTTCCGGCCGGGACCACCGTGAGGACGGTACGTCCCGGGTCGGTCCCGGTGCAGCCCGCCGATACTGCAAGCACGACGAGCGCGATCATCACAAGTGTCGCGGGACGGCTCATTTCCTGTGAACCTCGATCCGGTCGACCCACTTCACCCAGGGGCTTCCTTCGGTAATGACGTCGTGTGTCTCGGTGATGACGACGAGGCGGAGCGGTCCACCGTCCTCATAGGCCAGAGGCTTCCCATCTTGCTCGTAAGCCAGGATGACCTGGAGCGGTGGTGACGGAATCTCCCGGAGTTCTTCACTGAAGGTGAAGAACTCCTTGCCCTGTAACTGAGCGGTATCAAAGACCCAGAGGTAACCGTCTTCTGCGGAGACGTAGATCAGGTCGTCTGCACCCACGCCTCCTACCATCTCAACGAGATCGGCGAGGAGCACGCCACGATACCTGTTTGGGCCGTACTTGATCCCGACCGTTGAGACCGAGTAACCATACCCCTCAACAGCAGGCATCTGCCGGAGTTCGGTGAGCGTAAGCACACTCTCTGTCTCTCCGGCAAGTGTCAGGTTCCAGGCCACATCATCGGGGCCGCTCGTTGCACCGATGCATCCCGAGGCAAGGACCACGATACCGATCAGCATCGCGACGACCGGGTAGATCCGGCACACCGGGATCACGCTCCTCTTCGGGCATGGAGCGCTGCCGCCCCTATGGCTGCAATGAGGGTTATCATGAGGGAAATCGGGGTTTTCAGCGGCTCCGTAGTCGCCTCCGTTGCAGGTCCGTCGAGAGAGCCAGCAAGTGCTCCTCGCTCGCCATGGTATCCGCCGGTGTAGATCCGGATCTCATCGATCCATTTCACGGTGAGACCTCCAGTGGAGGGGTAGAGGTCGCCGTAGAAGTGCTGTGTTGACTCTGGGAGTGTTTCATGCATGTCCCAGTTCCCATAGACATGGAGACCTTCCGAGTTGGTCGAGTTGTCGGCGAAGAAGACGAGGCGCATCCCCATATAGTATTCGGGGACGTAACCACGCCCCTGCCGCTCGCCTGCCTCTGTCTCATCACCGTTATACCAGCAGATCCCTATAGGGCCCTGGCGGGGGTCGGGCTCGTAGACGTTCTGGTAGGCAAACTCAACATGGTAGCCGTCGGCCGCCCGGATCATGATCTCATCCCCGGGCTCGGCGCCGCCGACCAGTTCAGCGAGGTCGCGGACATCCGTTCCTTTTACGGCCCCCCTGTCCTTGAAATTCGTCGTCTCTTCGGGGTCCCATTTGTCCCCCTCAAAGACCGGTCCTTGGTGGTAGTAGTGGGTCACCCCATCCCCGAGAACCGGGAGGTTTGCCTCCATCCACCGATAGTCAACTGTCTTCTCCGCAAGGATTGTCTCTCCATCTGCTGCGATCTTTACAATACGTAACTCTGTAGTCGGCGCCGCCGAGACGGCAGATGCCAGTATGCTCACGCAGAGAAGCGCAAGCAGGATTTGTGTCACTTTTGTATGCATAGTTATCATCTCCATAATTCTGAGAATTCGGATAAACCAGGGAGGGATATCAGCACCTCCCACCACTCGTCGGATGCAGGTGCCGAAAGGCGGACGGTGTCGATGACGGTTTCTCTTGGGTACATCGTCACCTCGCCGTTCTCTGCGAACTCCGCAACCGGCACCATCTCCATAATAACCGATTCCGGATTCACGGTGACCCGGATATATCCGAGGGTCTCTTCACGGCTCATCTGGTACCCTTTTGGTTTATCATCGGCGAGCGGGTAGAACGGTGCACCGCCGCACCCAATAACGATGTATTCCGTCCCTTCAATCCGGTAACGCTCGTAAGCATGGGTGTGTGCGTTATATACGGCGTTCACGCCGTTTTCAGAGAGGATGTCGCACCATTCGTCCCGGATCGCCAGGTTTCCTCCGGGTGATTTCCGGTCAGCGGTGAACGGTGGGTGGTGGAACGCTGCGAACTTCCAGGGTGAGGAGGATGCAAGGTCTCTCCTGAGCCATGCGGTCTGCGAGCCCATATCCGTCCATGCCCAGTCGTTGCTGTCAAGGACTGTCACATGGAGGCTGCCGGCATCGAAGGAGTAGTATGTCGGGAGAGAGAAGATGGCGGTGAAGACCTCTGCCGATCCTTCGTGGTTGCCCGCCACCGGGACCAGGGTTGTGTTCCCAAGCATCGGCCCCGCGGCTGCGAAGAACTCATCCCACTCGTCCTCCTCGCAGACGAAATCACCGGTATGAATGACGAAAAGGACATCCTCCTCTGCGGCTATCCTCTCCGCCACCAGACCGTGCCGCTCGGCCTGAGTGAAGAAGGGTTTTTGAGCCCGGGTGTCACCGTATACGATGCAGACGAACGATTGATCCCCGAATGTCCGAAACCTGCAGTCCTCTGTTGTTTCGTTCCCGATGCCGACACGGTAGCGGTAGGTGGTCGCCGGGGTAAGATTGGTGAGAAGCACATGGTGCATGCTCTCCTTCTCTGGAGAGGCTATGCGCTGGTAAGTCCCGCCACCCTCGGCTACGTACTCCACCCACCCCTCATCGGCAGAGGTCGTCTTCCAGCTGACCACCGCTGATTTATCCATGGTGTTTGTGACATACGGCCCCCAGATGATGGCGGCAGATGCCACCGGGAGGATGAGTGCGAGCAGCATGACCGTTACCACTACCAGACGGACACTCCGCCACCGGCTCATGGATTACCCTCCTTCAGGACCACCATGCACCGGGCTGTCTCCCCTGGTGTCACCAATACATCCATGACGGTCTTTGAGGCGTTCTCAGTGACGACCCGGACTTCATAGGTTCCGATGCTCATCCCCGTGAAGGTATGGGGCGTCTTTTCTCCGGTGTATCGGCCGTAGAGGTAGATCCGCCCATCCCGGACCGTGCTCTCGACGTGGAGATTCCCATTGGTGTACTCTCTGAGCGTGCATGTGACAGCCCCTCCGGTCTCGGCTCCCTCCGGGATCGTGATTGTATCTTCAGCGGGAATATACCCTGGTTTTGACACAAGGATGCGGTGCTGGCCGGGGGAGAGGCCTTCCACTCTGCACGGGGTAACCTCCCCTGTGGGGAACCCATCGATGAAGACTGCGGCGCCTCTGGGGCTTGAGTCGATCCTGAGCGGGACGGTGCTGCCGCTCCAGGGTTTTACTATGAACGTCTGACCGCTCTCAAGGGAGTTGGGAATCCTGTACGAGAGGTAGGTGCCATTCTGGGACACGGTGATCCAGGACTTCGGTCCATCGACCACGGCCTCCCCCGGGATGGTGCCTGGAGGGTAGCGTCCGTTCACTGTGAACTTTGCACCGCGATAATCCTCTGAATCTATCTTGACTGTCTTTTTGGTGATGATGGCTACGCCGTCAAGGCGGACAGGCGTGATCGCGTCCGGATAAACCCAGGCCTGAACGGTCTCGAAGTGGAAGTCGGAATCTTTGCCGCTCCGGCCGGGTTCAGTCTCTTCAACCCCGATGCTGTGCAGGCCTTCACGGAGGCCGTAGACGACATGTGGCGTCTGCCAGACCTGTCTTTTGTTGTCTATGACGATCGTCATACCCGGGGGATACGATTCGATGTAGAGCCCACCTGAGTGGTTTTTCGTGTTCAGGACGTCACCTGGTGTCGGTTTAGGAGGTGCAGGGGTGCCTGTCGGCGAGGAGGTTGCGATGTATTCGTCCGGGGTGGGAGTGCTCTCCGGCCCCTGCGTGGTCGGCAGGTCTTCCTCTGCCTCGAAGAACGGGAACACCGCGGCCAGGAGGTTGAGAACTGCGGCGATGAATGCCTCCAGGGGATTCTGTGTGGGGTGTGTGGTTGAGGTTCCATCCCGGCCTGCGGAGGCGTTCGCTCCTGTTTTACCGTCTACAGGGGAGAGGATCATCTCGAGGGTGCTGGATTCACCTGACTTCACAATGACGGTTCTGGTGACATTTCTGTAACCCGGCATCACGAGCTCGATCGTATGCTCTCCGGCAGGAACCGCATCCAGGGTTGCGTTGGTTCGGGTTCCCGTCTCCTTACCATCAATGAGGATGCTTGCGTTCGTTGGGACCGATGAGATGAATATACTCCCTGTTCCAGGGGTGACTTCGGTCGGGGTGGTGTTTTCAGAGAAGAGAACCAGGTCGATGGTGGTACACTCATCCTTCTCGACGACGACTTTCTGGGTGGCGTTTCGATATCCTGGCAGCACGAGCTCGACCATATGCTCACCGACAGGGACTTCTTCCAGGACCGCGTCAGTAAAGAGTCCTGTAACGTTGCCATCGAGGAGGATGCTCGCGTTGGTCGGGATCGTGGAGACGGCAATGCTTCCCGTCTCCGGGGTGAGGTTGAACGCGGCTTCCACGACCGTGTTTGCAACGACGTTGATCCAAACCTCGTCCGGTTGGATATATCCCTCTTTCTCGACCCTGACAGAATGTGTCCCGACCTCGATACCGGAGAGGGTGCAGGGAGTCGTATAACCGGTCTCTTCGTCGTCGATATAGACGACGGCCCCGGTGGGAGTTGAGTTTACGCGGATACTCCCGGTGGCCTCTTCTTCGCTGTAGATAATGACTTCACTCACAGACTGTACGGAGAGGCCTGTGGTTGTTGGATACTTCCCGTTGTAGAAATACCAGTACTCTGGATCGAAACATTCGCGCATATCCGTGACACCGAATGCATGGATCCCGTAGGGATTGGTCGATGTATCCGCGAAGAAGACAAGACGCATGCCGGTGTAGTAATCGGGGACGTAACCCTCATCGGCCTTATACCAGGTGATGACCATCGGCCCCTGCCGGGACTCCGGCTCGTAGACGTTCCGGTATGGGAACTCTCTTGACATCCCGTCTATCGCCTTGACTCTGACTATCTCACCTTCCTTCATCCCGCCTACGAGATCGCAGATGTCGGCGAGATTGGTTCCCTTCACCGCGCCCATATCCTTCTCTTCGACATTGGTATCCTCTTCAGGATTCCAGGGATCCCCCACAAAGACAGGCCCCTGGTGGTAGTAATGGGTCTCGCCGTCGCCCTGGACCGGGAGGTTCGCCTCAAGCCAGCGGTAATCGACTGTCTTCTCCCCGAGAACAGTAACGCCATCGGCTGCATACCTGACGACGTGAAGTTCGGTAGTGGCTGCAGTTACCGGGGCTACCAGTGCGAGGAGGATGCAGAGCGCAAAGAGGATTGTGTGCGGGGCCGTACCCCGCCGGTGCGTAATTACCATGCGTTGCTCCTTCTTGTCGCGAAAAAAGTGGGGTTACTTTCTCCTCATGAGGAGGGACGCTGCAAGTGCGATGACCAGCACGATGATGACGACCAGCGCCCAGGTCGGGAGTGCCGGGCCGGGTTCCCCGGCAGGTTCCCCGCCTGGAGTTACGGTGCCCTCAGCTCCTGCTGCCACCGTCTCCGGAGCGGTCCACACCAGGGCATAGATGCTGAAGTGTGAGACCTCTGCGGTGATCGTCCGCGTGGCGGGGTTCACCGTGGCGGCAATCTCCTGCCACTCGCCGCTCTCCGGGTTGTACCACATCACTTTCGGCGTGACACCTTCCTCGATCCGCGCCCACTCCTCGGCGGAGAGTGTGTAGGTGAGGAGTACCGGCGGGTCAAAGGTGGCGCCAGCAGGTCCGCACCTGAGCGCGACAGCGATGGTTGTTCCCGGCGGCGCCGGGGGAACTTCCGCGGGGGCGACCTTCGTGCAGGTCACTTCGGTAAGTGGGTTGCCTGCGCTGTCACGGGCGATGGTGCCCTCCTGTATCGTTACGGCGCCGACTTTGTCGTCGGTCCTGACCATCACTGACTCAAGCACCACCCCGGTCGATGACGTTGTGAGGGACGCGCTCTCGGTGAATACTTCCGGAGCGAGAGGAGCGTTCGGGTCGTAGGTTACCTCCGACCCGGGGTTTTTGGAGGAGGACCCTCCGCTGCCGGGACCGCTACCCCCTCCGCCCCCTCCTCCGCCGCCAGTGCTGGAAGTGGGGGTCGGCGTGGGCGTGATGGCGACTGCGCTCAGATCGAGGGCGGTCACCGCTCCGGATCTGAAGGTCGCTGTCTCCTGTGCGGCAACGCCGTTGACGTAGAACGTTATAATCGCCCCCTCCTGATCCGCGGTTCCCGTGACGATCAGACGGTTTCCGAGGCTTTCGTCGGGACTACCGTACTTTCCGGCATCCGTCGTTTGGATCGAGCCGCATTCGGTTCCGCCGATTTTTGCGGTGATCACGGTGCCGGCCGGTGCGGGAGATCCGCCGATCGTCACGTCTCCGTAAAACGCATGAGGCAGGACGGGGGGGTGCCCCGGCCGCCGCAGCCGCACCGGCCACGAGGCCGAGGAGGAGAATCAACGCGATGCCGTCTCGTATTTTCACCCTAGATCCCCCTCAGGCACTGATGCCCGCGAGCGTATCTGCTTCGGTCATGTAGATCCAGTAGCCCTGCATGGGCTGCATCATGCGCTCATCGCCGTGCCGGCCGTCGGCACCGCGGATGATCGATACCCCGTATTGCTGGACCTTCGCATCGTAGCCGATCAGGGTCGTCCAGTGGTCCCCGAGGGAGAGCAGGGTGTTTGCCGCTGACTCGGGGACGGTATCCGTGAAACCGATCGCATTCCAGCCTTTGCTGAGGGCCTTTGTCGGCGGGAGACCCGGCTCCCCGGAAGCGAAGATCAGGGGGACGGTGCAGGCCTCATTTGAGTAGACCCAGACGCCATCGAGCGGCCGGAATACGTCGGTCGAGGCTACGTCGTCCCACTTCTGCTCCAGGGCGTCATAGATCAGGATCGAGTTGCCCGCGGTATCGACAGTGTCAAAGAAGATCGCGAACGTGTTACTACCGTCGGCGAGCCGCTTGGGTGTCGAGACGAAGTTCCAGCCCGGTTCAAGCGAGATCACCGCGTCGGCCGTAGGCGGCTCTGCAATAATCGGCACACCCTCCAGGACGATCTCGTCGATGCTTCCGACCTTCTGCTTGTTGGAGGTCAGGGCGGAACCGACGAGTTTCAAGGGCCAGGGCGGTTTATCGCCGTCTTTGGGCAGCGGAGCGCCGTTGAGCTCGTCCGCTACGATGATGTTGTTGTTCCGTTTGACGAACGAACTGTGGAAGGTGGCGGAGAAGTCGTCATCGGTGCCTTTGATGCCATCCGGACCGTAATCGATGACGGTCACGTTGTAGCCTGCGTCTGCGAGGGTCTCATTGAAGCATTCTGTCCCGTAGTCATGGCTGTTCGCGTCGTCGACATAGCCGCAGAGGAGCCAGAGCGGCATTCCGGACCAGACGTCGTCGCCGTCGATCCATGTCGCGCCGTGTCCGGCCATGGCGCAGGCTTTGCCCTGTTCAAAGTAGGATCGGGTGATGGTCACGTTGATGGCGCCCGTCAGGATGAGGTTCCAGTCCTCCCGTGGTGCCTCATGGATCTCGATGGTTGCGACCTTCTGGTTGGAGCATCCGGCCGCTGAGGGGTAGTGGACACCGGCGTGATCGTAGTAGTGCCAGTATGGCTCGGCGAGGCATGCCCGCATGTCGTCGGCGCCAAAGACACCATCAGGGGAGTTGAAGAAGAGGCGCATACCCTCTTTGTATTCCGGCACGTACTTGCCGTTAGCCCACCAGGCGACGATAGGCTCGCCCTGCCGGTCGAGCGGCTCGTAGAGGTTGGTGTAGTTCATCTTTACCTCGTAGCCGTCGGATGCTATGAGGCAGACCTCACCACCCTCTGGAACCCCGCCAACGAGGTCACAGAGGTACCTGATTGCGGTCCCCCTTACAACATTATCGACCTTGCCGGGGTTTTTGTCTTCATCGGGGTTCCAGAGATCGTTCGGGTCGAATGTCGGGCCCTGGAACCGGAGCCGGACGCCGTCGTCACCGCCGATGATTGGGAACCGCTCCATCATCTCCTGGTAGGTGATCGTCGTCTCGTTCACAATGGTCACGCCGTCGGAGGCATACTTCACAACGCGTATCTCGGTTGTCCCACCATTTGGGGGCGGCGGGGTTGACCCTGCCTCTACACCGATCCGGATCGCCACGACGCCTTTTGCGCTGAGGTCACTGTTGACACCCGATCCGACCAGCCGCAGCGGCCATTGAGCATCGCTTGGGTCCAGCACAGCGCCGTTGACCTTGTAGCCAAGGATGAAATTGTTGTTGTCGATCCCGATCGAACTGTTGAAGGTCGTTTCACGTCCATCGATACTGATCAGGGTGATGTCATACCCTGCTGCTGCAAGTGCACTGTTGAACGCAGCGGAGGACATTCCGTAATTCCAGTCGTCGATCGCACCGATGATGTAGCGAAGCGGCATCCCTTCCCAGGTGTTGCTCTTGTGATCGGGGCCGGTTGCCCTATGGGACGACATGCTTGAGATCGTCTCCTCATAGTCGCTCCTGGGCAGGACAACGTTTCGGACACCGATGAGCGCGAGCGTCCAGTCGTCCTCGTCGATCTCGACGGTTGCGTTGATGATGGCGGTTGCAGTATCGGGGTTCGAACCGCTGCCGTAGTAGAAGGTGACTACGTCGCCGTCACTCAATTCCACGACGTTTAAGGCGCTTGTGTTGTCTGCGATTCCGTCATTGAGAACACCATTGACGTAACAGAACCACTCCTCGCTGCCTTTCTGATAACTCTCGATACCGTCGAGAAGGAAGATTCTCATTTCGGCGTATTTTTTGTCGGTCACGTTGTAGACCCAGCCTTCAGACTCCGCAATCGCATGCAAAACGCCGAGCGGGGTTGGGTTCATGACCGCATAACTCTTCCCGGAGTTGTATGCCGTCAGGACAAATGCCCCCCTTGGAAGCGTCACAGTTCCGTCAAAGAGGACTTCGGTCAAAGAGGACTTCGGGTTCAGTTCCCGTTGTCGAAAATAGCGTTGGTGCCGCACTCAGGGACTCCGTCGGTGCGTCAACAGGCTCTTCCGTTGGTGTTCCTGTTGGCTCTTCCACCGGTGGATCAACAGACTCTTCCGTCGGTGTTGCCTGAGGCGTCTCCATCGCCGTCACCTCAGGAGTCACCGTATCATTCACAGTGCTCTCCCCGGGAGCCACGTTCCCGGGTGGGAACGCCTCCCCGGCTGCCGGCAGAACCAGCAGCGAACATATCACCAGTACAAATAAAATGTACTGCACTGATTTCCCGGTTCGTTTCATGAGATCAACCCGTTTTTGTTCATGTCTTTTCCCAGACCCCTGCCTGAGGAAATAACACTTTAAACTGGGAGTTGAGATGTAAAAACGTTACAGTTA
>LSQX01296463.1_pt1 | contig 10991 bp, 11 predicted proteins | sample 654561 | NCBI WGS metagenome assembly LSQX01 (sample SAMN04489861, study PRJNA283612) | anaerobic digester metagenome | isolation source: 4 biogas reactors fed with cattle manure at either 37C or 55C with and... | place: Denmark: Kongens Lyngby | collected 2014 | reverse complement strand
ATCGAAGGTGAAGTCATCACCATGATGATGAACCTCTCATGGTTGGGAAACATCAGGGAATTGCGAAATTTTAGCGAGCGCATGGCGATTCTGAACGAAACGGGAATCATCAATCGAAAAGCGCTTGAGGATTTCTATCTGCTCGACGATCACGGTATTCCGCAGGAAGAATTATTTACTCATGTGAATAATCCTACAGGGAACTCAAGTAAGCATTCGGGCAGGTTGTCGGAGCAACTCGCCGAAAGCGGATTGGATCGAGACGCGTTCGCCCGTAAGCTTGGAGTCAGCAGAACGACACTGTGGAGGCGATTGCGCGAGGAAGCTATCAAATACGAATCCTAGTCTTCGTTTTTTACATCGGAATGATGATCCGACAGCATCGAAGGATCTAAGGCGATTACCTTTTGGATAACGTCTCGTAGTTGATTCGCAGTATCGAGAATGAACTTGCCCATGATGCCGTTGCGCTTGTTGCGCTTGGTGCCCAGCTGAAACACCAGAGGCTTCTGGGCAGACGCCAATTCTGCCACGACTCTTACCTTTTCGTAGTATTTGATATCGTCCGAATCTTCGACTTGGACCTCGCATCCGATCAAATCCTCATATCCGCAAATTCTCACTTCGCGACTATCGGTGAACGAGACTTTGCGATTGACGGTATCGAGACAGAAAAGAAAGCCCTCGTCTGTATCTGAAACGATAGGATAGGTTTTGTCGAAGTGCAGTCCCTGACGTTTCATCACCTTTATCGTTCTATCGCGCAATGATTTTAGAAGCTGATGATATTTTTCGGTAGCTAAGCGCTTGTTCTTGCGAGAACGATATAAAAGCGTAATATTCGCAATGGTAAGCAGGATTGCGAATATCAAAAGAATGTACATAGTCGGAGTCATCATCACCACCACATAAAAATGATACGGCTATTATAACAACTAGAAGAACTTTTTACAGGGTATTTGTCTTCGAATAGGGGAAAAATCGAAAGACGGCTTTTATATCAGTAACTCCATCTCTTGGTTGTTGCATGGGTATCTCGGATATTCAGGTTATTCCCTTTTGTAATCAATCCGATTCGCTTCGTCAAATCCAGTTCATCGACGCAGGTGGCTGGTTAGTCGGATATGCTGTCCCGACATTTACCGTTTATCGCGAATTCCCGGTAGGTGATTTGGAAAGCAACGACTTACAGATACTTATTGATGAGCATAGTAACCCGATTCCATCTGCGGACTTCACTCAAGCTAGAAATGTGATGGTTGAATCAAAAAGTATGCTACTTAGTAATATCCTTGATAACGGTAATCTGTTGATAGGATATAAAGAGGAACTTGAGAATGGATATGTTGCGTACCTTTACCGGGACGAGGGTACGACTGAAATTGAAAATACATTTACACTTCTTGAAGTTGCGAGCAGGGAAACACTAAAGACAGTTGACAACGCGGATATTCATTTTGCTAAGGACGAAAACAATATCCAAGTTAATTCTCTTGATAATGTTAATCATCTTATATCTGGTCTGCCTACTGCAAAATGGCGAACCGGATCAGGTCTCGTTTCAGTCTACGAAGAAAAAGGATTTGATTGACCCACTCCAGTTCGAGCAAGTAACGAATCGTACAATGATTATTTTCATTTTTTTCTCACTTTACTTATGAATCAATGATGTGATATGTTTGCCCACCTGTTTCAATCATGGGATCATGATGATGTCAGTGTACATGACGTATGCAATGTTGCAACTGTTGAAACAATTGAAACATGATAATTTCAAATGTTTCAATTGTATGTTGAAATTCTCCCTTGCGATTGTCAAACATTCATGATGTTTAGTAGCTTTTTACTGTTTCCTAAGCCAGAATATTACGGATGATAAAAGATGGCATGCTATCTGCTATATGGGTTGCCAAGAAGTCTGTACNNCACATAGGGAATACATCATGGAACTTAAACCGGTCATTGGGGTACTGTTGGGAGATGCTACGGGGGTAGGGCCCGAGCTTGTCGCTCGAGTTGCGGCTTCGGGATTTTTACACGCGCATTGTCGGCCTTTGATCATAGGAGACGAACGGGTCTTCAAACAGGGGATGGAAATTGCGAAGGTAAACGTACCGTATACAGTCGTCGAAGATGTCGACCAAGCCGAGTGGAAAAAAGCAATACCCTTGCTCGACCAAAAGAATCTTAATCCCGAAATCGATTACCAAATCGGTCAGATTAGTGAAAAGAGCGGAGCGGCAGTACTGGCCATGATAGAACAAGCCGCCCGTTTGTTCGTGGAGAATAAAATCCACGGATTCGTGTTTGCTCCGTTTAATAAAGAAGCAATGAAAAAGGCCGGATGCCCGTTTGAAAGTGAACATCATTTGCTGGCGCATATCTTCGGGCATACCGGTCCGTTTGGTGAAATAAATGTGGTCGGAAATCTTTGGACGACGCGAACCACCAGCCATATACCTATCAAAGACGTAAGTGCTAACCTTACCGTCGATCGAATCTACAAAGCAATCGTACTCGCCGATACATCTTTAAAGCATGCCGGTATCAAACGCCCCAGACTCGGTTTGGCGGCATTGAATCCGCACGCCGGCGAGCACGGATTGTGCGGTCGCGAAGAACTTGACGTAATCAATCCTGCTATAGCCGTTGCCAAACAAGCCGGAATCGAGGCTAGCGGGCCGTATCCATCTGATATCTTGTTTATCAAAGCATTCAACGGCGATTTCGACGGAGTGGTCACCATGTATCATGACCAAGGTCAGATTGCGCTGAAATTGAAAGGTTTCGACGAGGGCATTACGATTGCCGGAGGACTGCCGGCACCGATTGCCACGTGTGCGCACGGTACGGCATACGACATCGCGGGTAAGGGTGTCGTGCGGACAAAAGCGTTTGAAAATGCAATAGCGATGACAAGCCGCATGGCAAGTCATCTTATGGGTAGTGGAGGTCTTGCATGAGCGAGCAAAAAAAGATTTCCGTTCGTATCGGCTCAAAACAGGTTATCCCGATCGTGTTTGCAGCTTTTGCGGTGTTGTTTCTCTGGTTGGGAATCGCCAAATACGGATTTTGGGACCAGTATAAAGGCCCGATGCCCGGATTTATGCCGATCGTCATTTCGATTGCGCTTTTTGTATGCAGTGTGCTCGGATTCGTGTTTTCCTTCATCGAGAAGTCTCCTTCCTGGCCGATAGAAAACTGGTATGTGGTTTTTAGCGGAGTTGCGATCATTGCCGCTACCTATCTCATCGGTTTGCTGCCGAGTTTGGCCATCTATGTTTTGCTCTGGTTGAAATGGTATGAGAAATGTTCGTGGAAAACGACATTGATCGTCTTTGCCGTTGTAATGGCAATCGTCATCGGCGCATTCGTTCTTTGGTTGGGAGTTCCGTTTCCGAAGGGAATCCTATACAACTTGATCTTCTATTAGGAGGAGCACGATGGAAAATCTACAAGCACTATTACAAGGTTTCGTCGTACTCTTTACCTTCGAGAACATCGGAGCTACCGTATTGGGGGCAGTACTCGGCCTGATCGTAGGCGCCATGCCCGGAATCGGTTCTCTTGCCGGCGTTGGGCTTTTGCTCCCGCTTACCTACAAATTCAATCCCACGACCGCAATCATCATGCTCGGTGCGTTGTATTACGCAAATATGTACGGTAGTGCGTTCAGTGCGATCTTGCTCAACATCCCCGGAGACGGTCCTGCCGTCGTGACGCTGTTGGACGGCTATCCGATGGCTACCAAGAAAGGCAGACCCGTCCAGGCGTTGCTCACCAGTAATATTGCCTCGTTTATCGGTGGAGCCGTCGGTATTCTCATCCTTACGTTCATGAGACCGCTGCTGGCTGATATCGGGCTTAAGTTCGGCCCTGCGGAAATGGCGGTGTTACTATTGCTTACGATGACCTCTATCGGATGGCTCATGGGTGAAAACCCGGTAAAAGGACTGATTTTGACCATGGTCGGCATTATGTTGGCCAGCATGGGTATGGATACGCTTTCCGGAAGCCCGCGCTATGATTTCGGCAACATCTATCTGCTCGGCGGCATTCCGTTTACCGCTTTCGTAATCGGAACTGTCGGATTCTCGCAAGTCATCAGATTGATGGAAGATCGTGCTATAAAATCAGAGGCTATCACTGACAAACTGACGCTTCGCGGAAGTATGGTTACTTGGCACGACTTTAAACGTATGTTCATGCCCTCTGTACGTGCAGGTGTTATTGGAACTTTCGTAGGCGTGCTTCCCGGAGCAGGAGCTACTTCGGCATCATTTATCGGTTATGCCGCTCAAAAACCGTTCAAGAATGAAGAACCGCTGGGAACCGGGGCTATCGAAGGTCTTGCAGCCTGCGAATCGGCAAATAATGCTGCTGCGGCAGGAGCGTTTGCACCGTTGCTCGCATTGGGTATTCCCGGCTCGGGTACCGGAGCCGTACTTTTGGGCGGTTTGATGATGTGGGGTCTGAATCCCGGCCCGCTACTGTTCCAAAACGAACCTGAATTTGCATGGGGACTGATTGCATCGCTGTTCTTGGCCAATATCATAACTCTGGTCATATCCTGGGGAGTCATTCCGTTTCTCATTAAAATTTTATCGGCGCCTACCAAGTTGCTGATTCCTATCGTTACGGTTGTGTGCTTCGTTGGATCCTACAGCACCGATAATTCCATGTATGCGGTGCTCGTCATGGTTATTTCGGGTGTAGTCGGTTACATTCTGCAAAAAGCAAATTACTCGACAGCTCCGCTTTTGCTGTCGTTCGTACTTGCCCCGCTGCTGGAATCGAATATGCGCAAGGCATTTATCATCTCTCAGGGCAAGCTCGACATATTCTTTTCAAGCGGAATCGCCACGACGTTCAGTGTGTTGCTGATTTTATTCCTCTTGTTCCCGCTGGTACGCTGGATCTTAATCAAAGCCAGATTGCTGAAAGTTAAGTCGAAAAAAATTTCTTAGTGATTCTTGCCGGACGTTGTCCGACAAACAATAGAACAGTTTTGTAGGAGTTTGTTATGAAAAAACATGTATTGATTGCTACATTCGTACTGTTGATCGCACTTGCAGCACCCTTGTTCGCTCAAGCTGGAGCTGAGGTTTCATCAACCGGATTTGTTCCTTCAAAAGAAATCGAATGGATCGTTACCAGCAGCCCGGGCGGCGGCAGCGACATTTTTACCCGAAAGATTTCCGACATTATGGTACGCGAGAACCTGGTAAGCGGTCAGACATTCCTCGTGAACAACAAGACCGACGGCGGTGGTGAAGTAGGCAGGTTGACTGTCAGCCGTGTTGCAGCAGGCAAGCTGGCCGACCACACGCTGCTCACCTTCAACAGCGGCGACCACGGTCCGATGCTGAAGAACACCGACAACCGCATTGAGAACTTTACTCCGCTGGCTGTCATGGCCGTGGACAAGCAATTGCTCTACATCGGCGAGTATGCCAAGTACAAGACTTTTGCAGAAGTCATCGATGCAGTGAAAGCTGGAAAGAACGTTGTAATTGCTGGTTCAAAAGGCGACGATATCCTTACCTATGAACATTTGGTTGCCGAGCTTGGCTTTACCCAGAATCAGATTTCCTTTATTACCAATGATGCTACCAGTGCTGCCATCACCAGTGTGCTCGGCGGTCACGTCGACATCGTTATGTCCAAGCCGGCAGCAGCCGACCAGTATGTCGCAGCAGGCAAACTCACTCCGATTCTCGCACTGTCCAACAGTCGCTTTACCGGTAATCTTGCCTCTGCTCCGACACTTAGCGAAGTCGGTCCCTACAAAAACGTTGAAAATCCGATCTGGCGCGGAGTCGTAGGACCCAAGGCAATGAGCGCTGAAGCAGCCAAATACTGGAGCGACGCGCTGAAGGCCGTTTCCGACTCGACAGCTTGGGCTACCGAGTATATCGACAAATATAAGCTTGTTTCCGAATTCAGAGACTATGTTGCAGCCAAGGCCTATATGGAACAATTCCAGGTCGAATATCTTAAGTCGATCGGAAAAACAAAATAGCCGATTATAATCAAAATTTACTTTATCTAGGGGGATGGCTTGACAACCGTCCCCCTATTGTTAGTATCAAACAGGGAGGTCGCGCACATGAAACGGATTGTTCTGATTCACACGGTAAAAAGTGTCCTGGATAGTTTTGAGAAACAACTTCGCTCGGTTATCGGCGATAAGGTGGTTATCAACAATATTCTCGATGACTTTCTCGTCACCGATTTCAACGATACCGGCCATTTCTCTCCAGAAAATCGTAGGCGTTTGGAAAATGACGTGGAAAATGCCATGCTGGCACATGCCGATATCATTGTTGCAACCTGTTCAACTATCACACCTACGATCACCGCTCTACGACCGTTTGTCTCGGTTCCACTTATCGCAATCGACGACGAGATGTGTCGTCAGGCGGTTCGTTTCGGTGATACTATTGCCGTTTTGGCTACAGCCCAGAGTACGGTCGAGCCAACCGTTTCGAAAATTACTTACGAAGCTGCCCAGGCAGGAGTCGATATACATATCGAAACTGCCGTATGTCCCGAAGCAATAGCTGCTTTACGTGCAAACCAGAATGAACGCCATGATACCTTGGTTTTACAGATGGCCGAAAAAATTACCGGCAAAGATGCAATAGTCTTGGCTCAAGCATCGATGGCTCATCTTGAAGGGCAAGTTGCACAGTTATGCGGATGCAAGACGCTGAGCAGCGTTTCGCTATGTATCGATCAGATTGCAAAAACACTAAAGGAGCTCCCCTGATGCTTGAACCGATTCGCAATTTTATGAAGGTGGGAACCATCCATCGGGTTTCGTATCCGTATGCAGGAAAAGACGAGCGAGAGACACTCGCCACTCTGAAAAAGCTGTTGTGCGATGATTACTTCGATGCATTGGAAATAACTCGATTCGCAGATCCCTCTGTTCGTAAAGAGGCGATATCGATGATTCGCACGGCCCATTTGGAGACGGTTGCCTATGGAGGCCAAGGCCTGTTGTTGTCAAATAATCTCAATATCAACGATCTCGACACGAATAAGCGAAATAAAGCGATCGAAGCGCTGAAAGCAGGAATCGACGAGGCATACGAATTCGGCTCTTCGTCTTTTACGTTCCTTGCTGGACGATTCGAGCAGGAAACTGTCGAACAGAGCTTTCAGGCACTGCTTGAATCGATAGACGAAGTATGTTCGTATGCGAAAAAAAGCGGGAATATCTTAATTGAAATCGAAGTGTTCGATGATGCGATCGATAAATGCTCGCTCATCGGACCATCGAAACGAGTCGTGCGTCTTGCCGAAACTGCTTGCAGTACATGGGATAATTTTGCGATTCAGGTCGACAGCAGCCACATACCGCTGCTGAAGGAATCGAACGAAGAGCATATCCTGCCGATTCTAAAATACCTCAGACATGTTCATATGGGTAACGCAGTACTTGCTGATAAAAATTCGATTGCCTATGGGGACAAGCATCCGAGATTCGGCTATCCGGACAGCGAGAACGATACGCACGAGCTTGCAGCCTACCTGAGGACATTATTGAAAAGCGGGTTTTTGAACTCGGCAGACCGGCCGTTGGTAAGTTTCGAGGTCAAACCCCAGCCGGGTGAAGATCCCGATTTGGTGCTGGCCAACGCGAAGCGGACATTGAATCAGGCGTGGCTGCTCGTATAGGCTAAAGATGCTCTTCGAGGAAGCGCAAAATGTCCAGTGCTTTCGGAGGGCATCCGGGAACAAAGGCAGAGCCTTGTCTCGTACAGATTCCGACTCCGAGACCTTCGAACGAAGTTTGCTTATATCCTTGTCCGATATGGATTGTTTTGTTCAGTCTGCGCAGCGAGCCTTTTTCTTCGAGCCTCGCAAGCGCATGGATCAAGTTGCCGTAGCATGCGCTGCACGCAGAACGGGCGTCTGTGTATTTTGCCAACTGACGTACTTTACCGGTTGGTTTGGCCGTTTCCGATAATCTGTCGTTATTTAATTCGACGATATTGGCTTTAGAGATGTCGGTACTGCCTACGGTGAGCGACTCGGCGAGAGAGATATAAGGGATATGACGAACTTCGAATCCCATAAGGTCTGCACCGAACGTATCGACGAGCACGCTGTCACGTCCTGCAAACATACGGTTAGTCTGTACCGGATTTCCGCCTTCTTCAAAATCGAGATCACCGTTTAGACTGTCGACGATTACAAGTTCGGCGCATCGCACGCTGTTGAGACCCGCTATCGGCTTGTTAAGTCCCATGGTGTGGAACTGCCGCTTTGATCGATCTGATATGCAGCCCTTGAGATTCTTGAGTGCGCAGGTCATGGTGGTCTGGCAATGGCCTTTCAATACTGGGAAATTGATGAGAAATCCGCATTCGTACACAGTTTTTGAGAATTGTATCGGTACGCCTGATTTGTTGATTTCGACATATTGGTCGTCTTTTACATCCAATAACTTGATACCGTAGCGTTTGGCCATCTCGTAGTATCCGTGTACTTTGAACGCACGATCTGTGCTGTCGCCCACCCAGGCGCTTTCGGCTATCGTGATGTTCCGATACCCGAGCGATTGCAGATGTATGATCGTTGCCTCGATAATGTTCGGATGTGTAGTCGCTCCTTCTTCGGGGGGCCGTGCGACTACAAGGTTGGGTTTTAGTACGATCGAAGTGTTCTTGTCGACAATTAGGCTTTCTATCCCGATGCGCTTCAGCAGCAGTTCGGTCATCTCTCGTTCATTATGTCCGTATACTACAAAGATGTCGTTGCGTTCCATATTCGTCTCCACATATTAGTCGGCAGTTATGTTTCCTTCGTTTTCATGCATGATATGACTATATAACAAAGCCTTGCAGGCCTGTTTATCACCGGAACGCAAGTACTGGATGATCTGTCCGTGCTGATTGATAATCTGTCCGAGCTGTTCGTTCGGCAGGTTTTGTGCGACGCGAAGCAACTGAACTTGCGCATCTAGGCGTTCATAAAGCTTCAGCAGAGCATAATTATTCGAACACTGAATCATGACATGGTGGAACTGGCTGTCGGTTTCGAATGGTGCGCTCCGATTACCGATTCCTAAAAAGTACTGGCAATCGGCAGCTAGCCGCGAAAGCTGGTCGATGTTGCGCTCGATTGTCTCGTTGGAATGCAGGTCGATTGCAAGTCTCTCCAGTGTGATGCGTACGGTTGCAATATCCTCGGCTTCTTTAGGATTGATCATATAGACCATCGCATGGCTGCGAGGTTTGAGAATAACAAGACCGTATTCCGCCAAACGCCTGATAGCCTCGCGAATCGGGGTTCTCGAAACCCCAAACTGCTGGGCCAGCTGTTCTTCGGGAATCATCATACCGCCTTTGAGTTCACCGCTTAGAATCTGTGTTTTTAATAAGTCGTACACTTTATCTGCCAAGCTGTTTTGAATGATTATGTGAGCCATACCTTCCTCTTGTTTTCCGTATACAAATCTATCTAAATATTGATAAATCGTGAATAAATATGATGACACTGTGCAATGTTATACACTAATCAAAACTGGTGTTCACAACCTATTTGGTCTGTAACACTCAATAGAATTACTATATTATAAATAATTAATCAATGCAAACATAATTCTCAAGCGTTGCAGATTAATATTTGACACTTGAGTGCAATAATGATATAGTGTTTGTATACGGTATACAATTTAAGAAATGTAGCCGATTTTCTACAGATTGCAAGCAGGTTTTCTGCTTTCGTACAAGGAGTCGAAATGAACGAACGACTGACTAATCTTCTGAATAACCGACGTGACCAGATTTGCGGGGCGAAGGAGCTTGCAGCAATTGCAGCTGCGTTGCGTCTCCAGGTGTTTGACGTCATCCATGCCCGGCAAACCGGTCACTGGGGCGGAGCATCCTCTGCATTGGAACTGACCACCGCATTGTATTTCAACCGTATGAGAATCAATGCCGAGAATCCCCAGTGGGAAGATCGCGACCGCTTCATTCTTTCTAAAGGCCATGCATCGATGAATATCTATACGGTACTTGCAAACAGGGGCTTCTTTCCAATAGAAGACTTGCAGGGATTCAGAACGCTGGGAAGCCATCTGCAAGGACATCCCGCGATGCATAAGACACCCGGGATCGACATGTCGACCGGAGCCCTCGGTCATGGTGTGTCGGTGGCACTCGGAATGGCTTTGGCAGCCAAAATTTCGCAGAAGGACTATTGGACCTATGTGATGACCGGAGAAGGGTGCCTGAACGAGGGGCAGACCTGGGAAGCGTTGATGATGGCTGGAAAATATAAGCCGGAACGGTTGGTGCTGATGGTCGACTACAACAGAGTCCAGCTTGACGGAACTGCAGCTGAAATCATGCCGCTGGATCCGTTGGCCGATAAACTGAAGGCATTCGGATGGAATGTCGCGGATACGGTATACAACGGTCATGATACCAATGACATATTGGCATCCTTTGCTTGGATGGATCAGAGCGGACCATGGCCTAAAGCGGTCGTCTATTCGACGGTAAAAGGGAAGGGTGTTTCGTTCATGGAAGGCAAGAGCGCCTGGCACGGAGCGCCGATCGATGAAAAGAGTTATCAGGAAGGCAGAGTGCAGTTGGAAGCCGACCTCGAGCATAAGGAGGCGTCCCTATGAGTATTGCAATGCGTGAATCGTTTGGTAAAAAATTAGTAGAACTTGGGAAAACGAATCCCAAATTGGTGGTACTTGATGCGGATGTCTCTTCAAGTACGAAATCAATTCTCTTCGGCAAGGCATATCCCGAGCGGTTTTTTAACTGCGGAGTAGCCGAGGCGAATATGGTGGATGTCGCTGCCGGTCTGGCCACCTGCGGCTATCATCCGGTCGTCAACGCGTTTGCAATCTTTATCGCGCTAAAGACCGGGGACCAGGTTAGGAATGTATTGTGCTATAATAATCTGAACGTCGTCTTGGCTGGAGCGTATGCGGGATTGTCTGATTCTTTCGACGGTGCAAG
>LSQX01164071.1_pt1 | contig 10991 bp, 10 predicted proteins | sample 654561 | NCBI WGS metagenome assembly LSQX01 (sample SAMN04489861, study PRJNA283612) | anaerobic digester metagenome | isolation source: 4 biogas reactors fed with cattle manure at either 37C or 55C with and... | place: Denmark: Kongens Lyngby | collected 2014 | reverse complement strand
TTAGACACAGCCTTTTAATGACAACTTATGTAGCAAATTACTTTTTTGTTTTGATGATGCTAGTCAGAAAAAATAAAGAAAATTCATTCACTTTAAGATAAATACTTTAGAACACAGCACAAAATTGAAGGGGGCAGCGTTATGTTGCATTTTCAAGTGGGCCAGCAGGTAAAACTGGCGACCATGGCAGAAGTTGTTTTTACCATTACCATGATTAATCCAGATGGGACTTATGTTATTGAAGCTGTATTAAGCCAAGATCAGACTTTAACTTATAGCAATGTGTCGCAGGAAATGCTGCGTCTGGCTGCTAATTAGTGTATCTGTAAGTCAATTTTTAAGCCTTTTTTTGTCATCTAGCGTTAAAATTGGGTGGTAAATCACTTGAATTATCTATAAAAAATAAAAAATATGATGGTTTTTTGAACACTTGAATCAATGAGATTAACCGAATATCAAATTTGAACAAGTGTTTTAAAAAACAGAAATGGATTAAAAAATAACAGCTTGGGAGCATTGGTCTTTAGTCTTATAATTTTAAATAAATGTTGTCATAAACAATATAAATAATAATGATGCAGTTGTTGCCGAAATGAACATTCAAACTTTTCTAAACACGATATAATAATGGTTCTTATCTTACTGTCTTGAAAAGAGTCTAGAGAACGCGATGTCACCATTAGATCAAATTGCCCCAGTGTTAGATGACCAGTCAGAATTAACCATGACCGTGTTAATGACACCCGATATGGCAAATTTCTCGGGGAATGTACATGGTGGAACAATTTTAAAACTATTAGACCAAGTGGCGTATGCGTGTGCGAGTCGCTATTCGGGTAGTTATGTCGTGACCCTTTCGGTAGATAAAGTGAATTTTAAAGAGCCAATTCATGTGGGTGAATTGGTGACTTTCCTTGCCAGTGTCAACCATGTTGGCCGTACCTCAATGGAAATAGGGATTCGTGTAGAAGCGCAAAACATTCAAAAACGTACTGTACGCCATACCAACAGCTGTTATTTCACGATGGTTGCTGTAGATGAACACGGTAAACCAAAACAAATTCCAGCACTGAAGCTGGATAATGACTGGAAACGTTGTCGTTTTGAAGCTGCAGAACAGCGTAAAGTGGCGCGTTTGCAGGAAAATCATCATCCATCTTGCAGCATTTACAAGAAAACTGAACACAGCTAAGTCATCGATGATTCGCTGATCAGAACCTGCTTTTTAAAACAAGCAGGTTTTTTTTGCCTGCATTTTATTCTGTAAAAATTAATGAGCGCTAAGGTCTTCACTTGTTAAGCCAGTTAGATCATCAATTGAAGCTTCCTAGTACTAGCATCTGCTGTTATCTTACTTTATGATATTAAAACGAAACGTATCGTATCGTTTGTGTAGCGAATCACATCCACAAATTTGGGATAGCACATGACAGAGCAAACACCTGAAAAAAGTTCCAAGCGTAAACAGTGCATTTTAAATGCAGTGGTGGCTGCGCTTGCAGAGCAGGACTATCGCCAATTGACCATTGAAGATATTGCTGCACGTGCAGGAGTAGGGAAGTCCACAATTTACCGTTGGTGGAAGCATAAGTCTGATTTGGTATTTGAAGCGTTTAAACAACAAACTGAGTCAGTTTTTGAGTTGGATTTTGAACAGTCCTTACAATTCAATTTAATGCAGCAACTTTCAAGACTGAGTCTGGCTTTAAATCATGGCGTGGGGCGGGCTTTATTGGTGGTTATGGCAGAGCAGCGTGAAACTGCGGGGCAGTTTTTTAAAGATTATTTATTGCCGCGCCGTGAGCAAACCCGAAAGCTAATACAGGTCGCAATTCAGCGTGGTGAAATTCGTGCGGATTATCCTTTTGAGATGATGCTCGACACGTTATATGGGCCTATTCATTATCAAATTATTTTTTTCAACCGTATGCCTGATGCGCAGTATATCCACGATTTAGTGCAGTTGGTAATTCAACCTGCATTGATGCCTACAGCACAATCCTAAAGTAAAATTTTATGTCTTCTTCATCTTCTATTGCAGACGGTTCACAACCATTATGGAATCGTTCCTTTATTCTGTGCGTATGCAATAACCTGTTTTTGTTTATTTATTATTTTGCTTTGCTGACGATTTTACCCATATACATTATGAAAGATTTGGGTGGCACGGTTAAAGAAGCAGGCTTGGCACTGACATTATTTTTAATTTCTTCCATCGCTATTCGACCATTTTCAGGTTTGATTGTAGAAAGACTGGGCAAGAAATTCTCTTTTCGTGGTTCAGAATTATTTTTTGTACTGTTTGCTTTTAGCTATTTGTGGATAGACAGCATGTGGAGTTTGCTGTTGGTGCGCTTTTTACATGGTATTTGGTTCAGTATTTTGACTACGGTTGCAGTACCTGTGGCCAATGATTTTATTCCTGAACAGCGTAAAGGTGAGGGCATGGGCTACTTTGTCATGTCCACCAATTTGGGTGTGGTATTCGGGCCATTGTTGGCTTTAACTGTAGTGCAATTCAGTAGCTTTCAGGTGTTATTCGGCATTTTATGCATCATTATGTGCATAGGCTTTGTCTTTTGTTGGCTTTTAGATGTGAAAGATACCGCTTCAACAGAACAACCCCCTGCATCGTTAGAGCAAGCGAATCGAAGTACATCCAAAAGTTTAGGTTTAAGTTGGCATGACTTGATTGAAACGAAAGTTATTCCTGTCAGTTTAGTGGCATTACTCACGGCACTGGCTTATTCAAGCATCATGAGTTTTATTACGGCGTATAGCGAATCCAAAAATTTACTGGCTTATACCAGTGTGTTTTTTGTGGTGTTTGCAGTGTCGATGATCGCGGTACGTCCGTGGGTTGGACGCTTATATGATCGTCGTGGGCCAAGTTCTGTGATTTATCCCTCACTGTTATTTTTTGCGATTGGCTTGGCCATCGTCAGCTTTTTATCTAATCAATGGGTGTTATGGCTTTCGGCTGTGTTCATTGGTATTGGTTATGGTTCTGTGTTCCCATGTTTACAAACCGTAGCGATTCAGTCTGTTTCTAAACAGCGGATGGGGCATGCAATTTCTACTTTTTTCACTTTGTTTGATTTAGGCATGGCAATTGGTTCAGTGTTGATGGGTGTTCTCATTGCATGGTATGGCTATTCGCTGACTTATATGTTGTGTGCGCTGATCACCTTGTTGACTTTAGTGCTCTATAAATTGATGGTGGTGCCTACGTTGGCGAAGAAAAAAGCATAACTTGAAAAAGTTGGGTTATTTATAAGGAGAGCAGGGCTTGGAATTGCGTCATTTACGTTATTTTGTTGCTGTGGCAGAGGAGTTGAATTTTACCAAAGCAGCGGCACGGGTATGTACGGTGCAACCTTCATTAAGCCAACAAATTAAAGATTTGGAAAGTGAGGTGGGTGCGCAACTATTTATACGTAGTAACCGAAAAGTTGAGTTGACCGATGCAGGTCATGCCTTTCTAAAACAAGCCTTGTTGTGTTTGGAATATGCCGATAAAGCCATTCAGGATGCACGTTATATTGCACATGCGAACCAAGCGCAGCTGAATATTGGTTTTGTACCCGTGGCAGAAATGAAAGTGTTTCCTTACATCATGCCCAATATCCGTTCACAATTTCCAGAATTAAATATTCATTTTCACAGCATGACAGATGCTGCACAGTTTCAGGCCTTAAAAAAGGGTGAGATAGATATTGCATTTACCCGCTATGTAGATGAATCCAATGCGTTTGAATGGATGAAAGTTTTTGATGAACCTTTAGCTTTAATTGTGCCTAAAGATGCCGCAGTTGCGCAGCAAAGTCGGGTCAGTATTCAAGCGCTTCAGCAGCAAGATTTTATTATTAGTGATCAGAATGCATCACCTCAATTGCACAAAGTTATTCAAGATTTTTTGAAACAATCCAAGCTCAAAGTGAATGTAGTGCAGCACTCTACCAATATTTTATTGAATGTAAACTTGGTGGGTATGGGCGTAGGCTGGAGTTTAGTGCCTGCTTACGTCATTCCATTATTGGGCGATAAAATTGTCGTGAAAAACACAGTCGAAGCATTACCTATGATTAGCTTATATGTCAGCTATCGTAAAGGGCAAGACAGAGCTGTAATTCAATTGATCACGCAAGTGTTGAAACAGCAGTTTTATTCAGAATTTTTCTAAGTACAAGAAAATAAAAAATCAAAAACATGCTCTGTGCTCAGAAAACTGGGTTTGATACAGCGTACAAACATCCCAAATTGAATGATCTTTTAGGATGTTTAATACATTAAATTTTTACATGTTTAATTTATTGAACAGACAGTTTTTGGAATAATTGCTGACTGGTTTGTTCCAAAGTCTGTGGAATCGCTAAAGCCGCAACAAAACGGTCTGGACGTAAAATAACAATAGATGCTGTGGTTTTGCCAAACCAAGTGCGAATTTCAGTTGCTGTCTCACCTACAGTAATCACGCCCTCAACGTGTTTAAGTTGTGGGTTGTTCAGTTGCACAGCGGGAATGACCTGAATAAATTGCACACCTAACTTTTGCCATTGCTGCATACTCTTTTCAGATAAGCCCCAGTGTGGATTGACGCCCCATGCCATAATTGCAAAGTGATTGCCAATCACATCATCAAGCAAGACTTGCTCGCCCGAAGCCAGTTGGACACGTGGTTGAATAAACATTTTGCCCACGGGTGAATTTTTTTGCGAATCTGCCAATAGTGCACCTGTATGGTATTTAGGCATAGGTTTGAAGCGCATTTCTAAGAGGTATTGTTTAATCGGTTTAATATAATTCAATGCATGAGCGATACCATCACGTACAAAACCTTGCCATTTCGTTGGTGGTGCAAGTACGTGCCCTGCCATGACCGATAAATCAATCATGGCTTTGGCGTGGTCTTTGCGTTCTACTTGATACGAATCTAACAGAGAAGCAGACGCTTTTCCTTGAACGACCAATGCCATTTTCCATGCAAGGTTGAAGGCATCGCGCATACCGCTGTTGTAGCCTTGGCCTTGCCATACGGGCATGATGTGCGCTGCGTCTCCAGCCAATAAAATACGATCTACACGAAATTTATCTGCAATACGGGCATTGTGGGTATAGACCCGCTGACGAATCACTTCAATGTTTTCTGTATTGGGTAAAACTTTGGCCAATAATTGATTGATATTTTCAGGGCGACTTAATTCTTCCTGAGTTTCCCCAGGCATCACCATAAATTCAAAACGGCGGATTCCGTGAGGTAGTGCTGCCGAAACATAAGGGCGCACAGGGTCGCAGCATAAGTAAATATGTGGTGTCGCCAGTGGATCATTTTCAATATCAATCACAATCCATTGGTTGGGTGCTGTTTCGCCGTCGAAGGCAATATTCAGGGTGCGACGTACAATTGAATTGCCGCCATCACAGGCAATCAAATATTGCGCCTGAATAATTTCTTCGCTGTTATTTTTATTGTTTACTTTTAATGTCACGCCATGAGCATCTTGGCTAAATTCTTTGAGCTGACGAGAAAACAAGATCTGTGCGGTATCGTATTTTTTTAAACCTTGAAGCAAGACTTGATCGACCTGCGGTTGAATAAACGCATTACGACGTGGAAAACCAAATTCACGGGTCAACGGCTGAATGTCTGCAAAGCAATGCCCTTTTGGGGTTAAAAAGCGCATGGCGTGGTCAGGTGTGGTGTGCGGTAGAACCTGATTAATTAAGCCTAGGGACTGAATAGTACGTAAAGACTCATCATCAATACCAATAGCACGAGGGTAGTCAATCAAACTGTCTAATTGTTCAATGACAGTTACCTGTACGCCTTGTTTGCTCAAATAGTTGGCAATTGTCAAACCTACGGGGCCTGCACCCAAAATTGCAACTTCTGTGGTGATGGTTTGGGTCTCTGTCTTCACGGCGAACATCCATTTTATTCACAATATGGGTGCTATTAACTGTGAAGCGATCAGACGTGACAAGTGATGCGATAGTGGAAATATGACCCTTTGTTTTATGTTTTTAGGAACTTGATTTTATTTAAGTATTTAATATTTATTGATAAATATGTTTTGTGATGATTGTGTTTAATGCGTTAATCATCATTATTTTCTATGATAGATTTAGGTTTTGAGTTACAAGACAACCGCTGTGTTCGACCAGAGAGTGGAGTCAAACGCAACGGTTGTGGTATTCACAACTTAGCGTTGTGTCACTGTGTGACGGGCTTAAGGTTGTGGCGTTGCAGCAGCAGGTTGCTCAGTTGCAGTTTCAGAAGCAGGTTGTGCAGCAGTTTGTTCTGAAGCATGTTCAGCCACAGCTTCCTGAGTTGAAACAATCACTTTTTCTTGTTCGGTATTGCTGGTCTCAGCCTTAGCAGCAAAGCTGTTGGCTGTAGCAAATGCGAAGGCAGAAGCGAATAGAATATGAGTTAATTTCATAGTTTGGCATCCTTATTTAAAATTTATAAACCTAAACATTCAGCAGAAGCGAATTTTGCTCCTCAAATATTCAAATCAGTCATCACTTGACTTGAACATGCTGAACAGGGACTCATGCTAAGCAGTGCAGAATGTAGGATCAATGCTTGCAACAAAGCAAAACAGATGCGGTTACTTGAACAGCACAATGATGATAAGCAGGTAAGAATTTGGTAAATTTTGTTTTAAAATTGCAGCGAAATTTCGTCAAAGTAAGCATCTTTTCCAAAAGGAAATTGCAGGTGCGGTAATAAAACATTACATCGACCAGTGAAAAGCTGGAAATTTCGTACAATTTATTGCGCAATTCAGGCTGGCTAAATGTAAGAGAATCTTTCAATAACTTCATTTTATAGCCCAAATTTTCACACACTCAGATTCAGATTGAACTTAAAACTAAACTTGCTTAGCATGCTTGCTGTTGTTTGTACTTTAATACAGTGAGTTTGTTTTGAAATTAATTGCACCACAAAAAGCAGTTCCGACCCATATCATTTCTGGATTTTTGGGTGCAGGCAAAACCACCTTATTAAAACAATTGCTCAGTCAAAAACCAGAACATGAGGTCTGGGCTGTACTGATGAATGAATTTGGTCAAATTGGAGTAGATCAGCAATTGTTGCCGCAACAGCAAGGCTATCAAGTGAAAGAATTACTGGGTGGTTGTTTATGTTGTAGCAGTCAACTACCTATGCAAATTGCTTTATCGCGCTTATTGTCTGAAACCCAACCTGACCGTTTGTTTATAGAGCCAACAGGCTTGGGCCATCCTGCACAATTGTTGGAACAACTAACTGAACCGCATTGGCATACACATTTATCTATGCGTGCTTTGCTGACTGTGGTCGATGGATCACGTTTGCACGATCATGCATGGTCACAGCAAAACCTATATGCAGATCAACTGAAAGCTGCGCAAATTATAGTGGTGTCACATGCAGATCAAATGCAGGCTGCAGACGAACAGGCGCTGGTGCGATTGCAACACGAATATCAAGCCTATGCTCAAAGGTGGCTGAAAGCAGCACAAGGCAATATTACTTTGGCAGAAATTGATCAACTGTATGTAGGCACACAACGCAAAATTCAGCCGCTATTAAAATTACAAAAAACGCTGATTCCAGCTGCAAATACGCCTGAAGCAGAAATTAAACAGTTGCCATATCATTATGTAGAAAGTGCTCAGGGCTATTCGGTGGCAGGCTGGAAATTTCCAAAACGCTGGCAATTCGATTTTTATCCACTTTTAGATTTGCTGTGTGAGCAACAAGACTGGTTACGTATCAAAGGAATTTTTAACACCAATCAAGGTTGGAAAAGTTTTAACTTCAATCCTGAGCAATTCAACTATCAATCTACCGAAGAGGGAATTGATAACCGCATCGAAATTATTTATCAAACAGCACGTGACTGGCAGGCATTTGAAGCAAAATTATTGGCCTGTCAGCTTGCAAATGACACATTAAATGAATGATTAAGGTGCAGATTGAACTGTAATCAATGCAGCAAAAAAAACTAAAATCTATTATGCTTAGCGGCAAATTTGACTTGGTTTTGGGAACAGCACAATGGCGCTAAAAGCGACAATTTATAAAGCAGATTTGAACATTGCCAATATGGATGTGCAACAATATGGTGACTATCAACTGACTATGGCATTGCATCCTTCTGAAACCATTGAGCGCCTAATGGTGCGCATTTTGGCTTTTGCCCGTTATGCAGATGAAGCTTTGGAATTTACCAAAGATTTATTTGAAACTGATGAGCCAGCCTTGTGGGAAAAAGACTTAACAGGTCAATTAATGAAATGGATTGAAGTAGGCTGCCCAGACGAAGACAAAGTCAAAAAAGCCAGTGCACGTTGTAAGCAGGTGGCTATTATTGCTTATGGCTCATCGGTAGATGAGTGGTACAAACGCAACAGTAAAATCAAAAGTTTAAATAATGTAGAAGTTTGGCAATTGTCTGCAGCGAGCACTGAAGCCATTCAAGCGTTGTGTGAACGCACCATGCAATTGCAGCTGAATGTAATGGATGGTGAATGGACGTTGATAGGTGATCAGGCACAGGCTCAGATTGAATGGACACAGTTGCAATAATCTTCTGCAATAGTTAGCTGTAATTTGGTCTGAAATCAGTCAGACATTTGATTTTAAAATTTAATCCTTTGCGGTCTATGTTGCTTACATGACCGTTGCTATTTGGAGATCCGCATGAGTGCAGAATTAGAAATTATTGATTTAGTGGTCGGTGAAGGTAAAGAAGCGGTCAAGGGTGCTTTAATCACCACACATTATACGGGTTGGTTGGAAGATGGAACTAAGTTTGACTCATCACTTGACCGTGGGAATTACTTTGAAACCGTGATTGGTACAGGTCGTGTCATCAAAGGCTGGGATCAAGGCATTATGGGCATGAAAGTTGGCGGTAAACGCAAGTTAATCGTACCTGCACATTTGGCTTATGGTGAGCGCAAAATGGGCAATATTATTCCAGCTAACTCGAATTTAATTTTTGAAATTGAACTTTACGATGTGAAAACACGCGATCAATAATTTTATTTGATCTTGGTTGAACATCGTTGGTCATAAGTCATTCATCTGATGCATGTAAAGTATTGTATGAATGACTTATTTTTTACTTCAAATTTAGCTCAAGACCGATTAGATTAAAAAACAGGTATATTTAGGATCTATATTTTTTGGCCTTAATTCAGATGTGGCGCACTTGTGCGTTTATATGTTTGCTGTTGCTATGTAGTACGCTTACAACACATCATGTTTGGGCGCAGTATGAGTCCGCACCTAAATCTTACTATTTACATCAAAAATTACTCAATCATATTCAGTTCACAGAAGACCATCCAAGCTTCTTAGAAGGAAAATGGCTGTTCTATCCACAACAACTCCTTCAAGAACCTAGCGCAGTCTTGTCTGCACAGACGGTGGAATTGCCAGCATCATTTGAAGATTTGACGGGCAATAGCAATACCTATGGCACTTTCATTGGGCATTTTCAAATTCCTAAAGAATTTTTAGGTAAACGGATTGCAATTTGGATTCCTAACCAATATGGCGCGTATCGAGTATTTTTAAATGGTGATGGTTTGGTGCGGGTTGGCACGGTGGGGGCAGATGCTGCCAGCCACCAAACAGAAAATGCACCACGAATTGCTTATTTTGTGCCTGAAAGTGAATATTTTACGTTAACCATCCAAGCCTCCAGTTTTCAGGGCTTACAAGGTGGCTTAAAAAACCCAATGAAAATTGGTGTTAGTCGTGTCATCAACCAGCAATTTCAGCGTTTGATGATGAGTATTGCCATGATTTGTGGCGCAGTACTTGGTATCGGTGTGTTTACTTTAATGTTCTCAGCCTTTAGCCAAGCACAGGGAGGAAAGAACAAACATATCTTTATTCTTGGTCTGTTTATCGTTTTTCTGGCACTCCATAACTTATTTTCTGCCCCTTATGCTTATACCACTTTCCTGAATTTAAGCTGGTCATGGGGGCTAAGACTCGAATACTTATTTAGCTTTTTTGCGATTTTATTCTTTCTGAGTTATATGTTTTTACTCAGCACGCATTATTTAAACCGCTGGATTTATAGTGCGGCAATGTTGCTGCTCAGTTTTAATATTGGTGTGACGGTATGGGCTGAGCCTAGCATTTTTCAGCAACTTGCGTTTTATAGCGCCTTTTTCTTTATCGTCGTCTTGGCCAATTTTGCGTACGGGTTTTATCAAACTATTCGTTTGGGAGAGAGCTATTCTGCAATCAACTTTTGGGCAGTTATTATACTGTGTGCCACGTTTATTCATGACTTTTTATTGGTATTGAATCTGGTCGACTCTATACACTTATCTTTTATTTCCACTAGTGTGTATGCGTTGTTGATTATGTTTCAGCAGGCACGTAACTATGCCTATCACAATTTACATATTGAGCGACTTAACCAGAAGTTGATTAATCTCAACAGTTCTTTGGATTCTAAAGTGCAGGAACGTACCCAGCAATTAAACAACTTAAATGAAAAGCTAGAGATGCAGGTTAAAATTGATGCACTTACAGGCGCTTATAACCGCCGTGCATTAAATGAAGAAATCCAGCGTTTGTATGTGGAAACGCTACAGGCCAAACGACATATTTTGGTGTTTGCAATGTTGGATGTCGATTATTTCAAAAAATACAATGACCATTATGGGCACTTAAAAGGTGATCAAATTTTGCAAAATTTGGTCAAGGTGTTACATGCGGCCTTACCTAAAAGTGCTTATGTCGCACGTTATGGTGGCGAGGAATTTGCCATTTTGCTGCATGATATTCCGCAGCATGTGATTGGGCAGTTAATGCAAAACGTGTTGCAGGCCGTAAGAGATGCACGGTTTGAGCATGTGGCAAGAGAAGATCATAAACAACACGTGACTTTAAGTATAGGCGTCGCATGGATGACGCGTGAGTATAGCTACAGTCATGTGGATGATTTAATGAAAACTGCAGATGTGCATTT
>LSQX01116612.1_pt2 | contig 10992 bp, 6 predicted proteins | sample 654561 | NCBI WGS metagenome assembly LSQX01 (sample SAMN04489861, study PRJNA283612) | anaerobic digester metagenome | isolation source: 4 biogas reactors fed with cattle manure at either 37C or 55C with and... | place: Denmark: Kongens Lyngby | collected 2014 | reverse complement strand
AGATGTGTATAAGAGACAGCATCCTCAATTTCGCGCAAACGAAGCTGCGGATCGGGAATCACAAAGCTTTCGCCGGTTTGCCGGTGCTCATACACGCGGATTTTCAGGCCGTCGGGCTGAATTTGCACCTCTTTTTCGGCCAACACGCGGCGTCGTTCAAGCATCACCGCCAAAATAAAGATGACATTTCGCTTGCTGGGATCATCCGTCTCCATCAGTTCGCGCAAAAGGGATTCAGCAGTCTCTTTTTTGAGCGGTTCAGGCGCTTTTTGCTCCGGCGCGTGCCATTGGGCCGCCCAAGCGCTCACTTCCTCATCGGGCTGCTCGCGTTGGGGCCAGCACGCCGCGCAAAAGTCGTCACGCAGGTAACCTTCCGGCGTGAAACGCAACCGCGACGAAAGCATTTCCTTGTCGGCAAACGGCCGCTGGCAACGGATGCAAGTTGCCGCGCAGGCGCGAATGTTCCACTCGGCATTCACGGTTTGCGGCTTCCGACCTGTCGCGCAAAGCTGGATTCAGGATAACGCTCGCACAATTCCTGCCACGTGGCCGCCTGTTCATTTTTCCGGCCCGCCTGCCCCAGCATTTCACCGGCGCGGAAAAGGCTGTGCGGCGTCCATTCGGGGTCGTCATACAACACGGCGACACTCAGATAATGGCGCGCGGCTCTGTCCGGCTGGCCTTGAGCTTCGGCCACCTCGCCCAACCCGAAATAGGCGCGCACACGCAAGTCTTGCGTATCGTCGCCCGTCGCCATATCGGCGGCGGCCGTATAGCCTTCCTCGGCTTGTTCGTATCGGCCGGCCTTCAATTCCAACGCGGCCAGCAGCAGGCGCGACTCCACGCCTTCGCGGGTTTGCGCTTTTTCACTCACAGCTTTTTTATACGCCGCCGTTGCCGCCGACTCATCCTGCAGTTGCGTCTGCGCCGTTCCCACCCAATACCAGCCGATTTGACGCCACGCCGGCCCCCGCCCATGCTCTGCCAGAGCTGTCGCCGCTTCCACGGTGGCGGTGTATTGATCTTGGTCAAACCGCCGCTGAATCAGCCACTCCACCAGCGCCGGATTTTCGGCCACGCGCGCGGGCTGCGCCAAAAGCGGCTCAATTTGGTCCGCCGCTTCATCCATGCGATCCAGGCGTTGCAACACCACGACCAGCCGCAACCGCGCCAAGGTGGCGATTTCTTCCTCCGGCACATGCGCGAGACTCAACTTCAGGGCGGATTCGGCAGACTCCCACTTTTCATCATCGGCCAGCAAAACCCCGCGCCAGTAATGGCCCGCCGCAGCCTGCGCGCCTTCCGAATCCTCTCGCAGTAATTCGTCCAATGTGCTCAGTGCGTCGCTACGTTTTTTCAGGTCAATCTGCACCAGCGCCTTTTGCAAAAGAGCTTCCGCGCGAAGGGCCTTCTCAACCCCCGTTTTTTTGCCGAGCAGCGCATCCCAATCCTCCAGCGCGCCGGACGAATCACCGGTCTTCACGCGCGCCAGAGCGGACGCCTTCAATGCCTCCAGAGCGGTCGGTGCGCGGGGATAATCCGTGGCCAACCGACGAAACAGTTCCGCCGCCTCTTCCCACTTGTCGGCCGTGCGCGCCATTTCCCCCAGCCGCATCAATGCCATCGGCGCGGACGACGCGCGGGGATATTGCCGCACCAAACTTTCATAGCGAGCGTTCGCCTGCTCCATGCGCCCCAAGGCGCGTTCCGCTTCGGCGCGCATCCACAAGACATCCGCCTCATTCCCGGCCACGGGTTTGGCCGGAGCTGCCGCCAGCGTTTTCTCATAATCGCCGCGCTGGAAATAGGTCACCATGATTTCATAGGCCGCGCGATCCGCAAAAGCGGAGGACGGATAATTTTTCACCACCCGCTCATAATCGGCAAGCGCTTCGCCCTCGCGATTCATTTTGCGCAGACAGTTGGCGCGCAGATATGCGCCCGAAGCCAAAGCCGCCTCATCGCCCGCGGAGGCAATGACTTTTTCAGCCCACGTTAATGCTTCCGGGGTGCGATCCAGAAAATACAAGCTCCAAGCCGTCGCCACCATGGCATCGCGGGCGCGGCGTTCATCGGGCAACTCCAGCACCAGCGCCTGCAATGTATCCGCCGCCTCTTGATAGCGCCCCTGCCGATACGCCCAATCGCCCCAGCGGAACAAAGCCTCCGCCTTGGCCGAAGGCGTGGCGGCGGCTTCAACGGCCTGCGCAAACCACGCGGCCATTTGCGATTCATTCTCCGGGTCATTCGCGTGCATGGCGGCCTGATCCAGCGCGGCATACGCGCAATAAGGTGAATCGGGAAAATCCTTCATGAGCCGCGCAAACGCCTTGTCCGCGCCATCCAAATCACCGGCTTTCCACCGGCTGAAGCCCAGATAATACCAAGCTGGCGCGGCGATTTCCGGTTCTTCGGTTTTCTTCGTCAGCGGCTCTAGAATCGCCACCGCATCGTCGAATTCTTCCGCAGCCAACGCCATGTCCGCGCGCCGCAACTCGGCTTTCGCCGCCTGAATGCTATCCGGATGTTCGTTAATCACCCGCCTGTAAAAGCGTTCCGCGCCGGTGGGGTTGCCCATGTGCCGGTAACACTCCCCCGTGCGGTAAAGCGCGGCCGGCGCCAACTCGCTGGTGGGATAATCACGCAGCAAAAGCAGGTATTCACTGACGGCGGTTTCATAAAAGCCGCGCAGGTAAATTCCATCGGCAAAACGCATTTGCTCGGCGGCGGTCAGCGCCCAGGCGGTTCCCGTCGTCGTCAACAACCAAGCGACAAGCAGCAATCGTTTCATCAACTTCCGGGAGCCAACGTGGCAAAAGAAATATTCCAGATATCCGCCTGACGGCACACATCCAACACGCGAACGACATGTTCATAGGCGGTGGACTTGTCCGCGCGCAGCAAAACGGGCTGACCGGGAAACAGCGCCACCAGCCGGTCCATCATCGCGCGCAGTTGTTCATCCGCCAGCGTTTGCCCATTCACGACCACGGTGCCATCCGACAAAACATTCAGAATCACTTCGCCGGGCAGGCGCTGCGGCATTTCGCCGGTGGTGGCCGTCGGCAGGGTCACGTCAATTTCCGTTTCCCACTGCGCGAAAATCTGGCTGGTCACGAAGAAACACAGCATCAGGAAAACCACGTCAATCATCGGCGTCAAAGGCACGCCTGAATTGGCTGGAGGCCCCGCTTTCTTCAAGAAATTCACGGCGCATCTCCCTGATTTTCCAAAATGGCCAGCAAGTCCGTGGCGGTCCCTTCGAGACGTCCGGTTAGCTTAATCACGCGGCCGCGAAACCACGAATAGGCCATCATCGCGGGAATCGCGATAATCAACCCGGCAATCGTGGTAATCAGCGCCTGCCCCACCCCGGCTGCCAATTCCATCGGACGCGCCTTGGCCACGTCAAAGGCAACGGAGTTGAACGCCTTCAACAGGCCAATCACCGTTCCCAGCAGACCCACCATCGGTGCCACGGCCGACAAATCCAGCAAATAGTGAATCATGTTTTGCATGCGCCCGACCTGCCGCGCGCCTTCGCTTTCCATGATGTCCTTCAACATGCCCGGCTTGGCCTGCGGGTTTTCCTTCAGAAAATCCAGTCCCGCGCGCAGGATGGACGCCAGCGCCGTCGGTTGGCGCGCGCACAATTCGCGGGCTTCCGTGGGGCGTTGCCCCTTGAGCAACTCGCGCAGGCGCAACGCTTGAGCGGCCGGCGCCACATTCCGCACGCGCAGCTCCAGCAAATAGTACATAATCAGCGCGAGCCCCAGCACCGAAAGCACGCCCAACACATACATGAGCCAGCCGCCCATGCGGATAATTTCCGCCAGCGACATCGCTTCCGCCGCCGGCAGAGCTTCTTCCGCCGCCAAGGCACTGAAAACCATCAATAGCCAGACGCCGATTGTCCAAGATAGTGTTTTTTTCATGTCATCCTCTTTTCGTTCTTCAAAATTGCGATTTCACCATTCTACATTTCCGCGGTCACCAAGTCCCAGTGATCGGCAAAATACTTCCAGCCCGAAATCAGCGTCACCACCACCACCAGCGCCGACAGCACCCAGGAGGTAATCACGAATCCCGCATCATATTGCCGCAGGAACTGCTCGGACAAATTGCACAACGGCAAAAAATCCTCGCGCACGGACAGCAGAACAAAGGTCGCAATAATCGCCACCATTTGCCAAGCGGTTTTTAGCTTCCCCCACCCGCCGGCGCTAAGAATTCGTTTTTGAGCGGACGTGGCCAGCAACAGGCGCAGGCCGGTCACTGCGAATTCCCGCGCGATGATTACCACCACCACCCAGGCCGGAACGAGCGAATATTGAGGCTCGTAGGGCAACCGAATGCCGACAAAACCCACCAGCGCGGCACACACCAGAACTTTGTCCGCCAGCGGGTCCATCAATTTGCCAAACGCCGTAACCCGATTGTGCTTGCGCGCCAAATGGCCGTCCCAATAGTCCGTTATCGCGGCAACCACAAAAACCACAAAAGCCACCGTGGAGGAAAACGGAATCGGCAAAGCCATCGCCAACATAATGATGATGGCCGCGAGCAAGCGGCTGACGGTCAATATATTGGGCAGGCTCATTTTCATATCAATCCAAGTAGGGTTCGGGCGCCGGGTGGCATTTTTCAACCAGTGGCGCTTGGCGGGCCGGCGCAGGCGGCGCGTCGCTCATTCGCGAGCAAGCCCGTGAAATCCAGTAGAAAACCAACGCCAAAACGATGACGCCCGCGAGGGTTCGCCACACTTGCCAAGGGATACGGGCAAATGCCCCGCGAATGGCCGCGGACGCACGACGCAGACGCCTGGCGACGCTCACTTTGGGCTTGGCTGGCGCTGCTTTGGGCGGCTCCGCCACGGCCGGCTTGCCTGAAATGGCCGCACGCACCGGCGCTTGCTTTTGGGGCTGGCTGACCGGCACCGGCTTGGGCGCCGATGGAACCACCACCCGAATGCGATCCGTCGCGGCCTGCGGCTTGGGCGCGGATGGCTCCTCCGCAACTGCCGAAGCTTCCGAAACAGCTTGGGCGGGAGCAACAGCCGCCACCCGGCGGGCCTCCTCTTCGCGGATTCTGGCCTGCTCCAAGGCGGCTTCCTGCCGTGCCTGTTCTTCCACCTGGCGCCGCCACTCCTCGTCGCGTTTACGGCGCAAGGCTTCTTCCTGCTTATGAATCGCAATGCGCTCTTCTTCCCGCCGCGCAAACTCGGCTGCGACGCGTTCTTCCGCTTCGATTCGCGCCTTTTGCGCCACTTCTTCGCGAATGCGCGCAATTTCTTCCTCGTAGCGTTGTTTCGCGTCCTTCTCGCCGGCCTGCTGCTCGGCCAACGCGCTCAATCGTCGGGCTTCCGCTTCCTGCAGGAGCCGTTCAGCCTCCTCGCGGGCCAGCACCATCTCACGCTCTTTTGCCCGCAATGTTTCTTCCATCTGGCGGCGACGTTCCTCCGCCTTCTGCACGCGGCTCTCGGCTTCTTCGCGCACCTTGGCCTCAGCCTCCATACGCGCTTTCAGTTCTTCCTCGGCCTTTTGGCGACGCTGTTCCTCCGCCTGAATTTTTTCTTCTGTTTCCGCGCGAATCCGCTGGGCTTCCGCTTCACGGCGAGCGAGTTCCTTTTCCAGTTGTTCCCGGCGTTGCTCCTCGTCCCGCAGTCTGGCTTCAGCCGCTTCACGCTCGGCTCTTTCCGCGGCCTCGGCCGCCTGCCGCTCCGCCGTTTCACGAACACGCGCTTCCTGTTCCGCGCCGACCTGCTGCTGCAGCTCGTCCAACGCTTCTTGGGCTTCCACTTCGCGCCGACGCAACTCCTCCGCCATCTCGCTGATACGGCTTTCCGCCGCCGTGATTTTCGCCTGTGCTTCCTCGCGCGCGTCGCGTTCGGCCTGGGCCCGCGCCGCTTCCGCCGCCTGTTGCTCCTCCAGCCGTTGCGCTTCCTCTATCGCCTTGGCTTCGGCGGCTTCCCGCGCGAGAACAACTTCGCGTTCTATTTCGCGCAGCGCCTTCTCCAATTGCTGCCGGTGTTCCTCAATTTCGGCGGCCTGCTGTTCAGCTTTGGCGCGCGCGTCACGTTCGGCTTCCGCGCGCTGCTGGTGTTCCTGCTCCATCTGTTCCCGGCGGCTGACTTCGGCTTGAAGCTGCTGTTCAGCCTCCTCCCGTGCCGCCCGCGCGGCCTCCTCGCGCTGTGCCAGCTCGGCCTCCAAATCCGCCAAGCGCTCCTCGGATACGCGCACCTTCAGTTCAGCGGCTTCGCGCGCCTGCCGCTGAGCCTCCTCGCGCGCCTGCAATTCAGCCTCGGCCTCCGCCCGTTGCTGGGCCGCTTCCGCCGCCTGACGTTCGGCTTCTTCGCGCGCCTGCCGCGCCGCCTCTTCGCGACGCGCCAGTTCGGCTTCCATTTCCTTAATCTTGTCCGCGGCCTGTTGGGATTCTGCCTCAAACGCCGCCCGCGCGGCCTCGGCAGCCGCATCCCGCTGACGCACTTCCTCCTCTACGCGCGCCCGGCTGGCCGCCTCTTCCTGAATGCGGAGTTCCAATTCTTCCTGCGCCTGTTGAGCTTCGGCCTCTCGACGCACCAATTCCTCTTCCAAGTCCTGCAACTTCGTGGCGGTCGCCTGCGCGCGCTGTTCCACTTCCTCGCGGGCGCGCTCCTCAGCTTCTTTCCACTCCTGCCATTCCGCCTCGACTTGGGCGCGCCGCTGGGCTTCCTCCGCCGCCTTTTGCGCCGCTTCCTCGGCCGCAATTTTTGCTTCCTCTTCGCGGCGCTTTAACTCTTCTTCCAGTTCGCGCAACCGATCGCCGGCCACCTGAACCTGCAATTCGACAGCTTCGCGCGCCTTTTGTTCCGCCTCCTGTTGAGCCTGCCACTCCGCGGCAACCTGGGCCTGCCGCTCCAGCTCTTCCTCCATACGGCGCTCGGCTTCTTCCCGCGCCTGCGCCGCCGCCTTCTCCAGCTCCGCCAGCTCCTGCTCCACCGCCAGCCGTTTTTCTTCGGCGGCGCGGACTTTGTTATCCGCCGCTTCGCGGGTTTGCCGGTTGGATTCCTCATGCAAACGCACCGCTTCTTCGCGCGCGACGCGCACTTCCACCTCGCGCCGCTGGAATTCTTCTTCCAGTTTGCGTTGCTGTTCCTGCGCCTTTTCACGCTCCCGGCGTTCTTCTTCTTCGCGGGCCTGATGTTCTTCCCGCTCCCGTTCGCGCCGTTCGGCCTCTTCCTTCAGCAACGCTTCCAGCTTTTCGCGCTCCTCGCGCGCCTGCTCGGTCTTTTGCTGAAGTTCTGCTTCAAGTTGCTGCCGGTGCTCTTCAATTTCCGCCGCCTGCCGTTCCGCATCCTCGCGCGCCTGACGTTCCGCCTCTTCACGGGCCTGCCACTCGGCTTCCAGCTGTTCACGCTGTTCGGCGGCCTCCTGAGCGCGGCGCTCCGCTTCCTCCTGCGCCAACTGCGCGGCCTCTTCCTGCTGCCGCAACTCTTCTTCCAGTTGGCGGCGACGCGCCTCCGTTTCCTTCACCTTTTGCTCGGCCGCCTGCCGGGCTTCACGTTCGGCTTCCTCACGCGCCTGCAATTCGGCCTCAACCTGAGCCCGCTCTGCGGCGGCCTCAGCCGCCCGTTGTTCGGCCAGCGCCTGCGCCTGCCGCGCTTCTTCCTCGCGCCGATGCAATTCGTCTTCCAACTGCTGGCGCAGCGCTTCTGTTTCAAGCGCCTGTTGCTCGGCCTCTTCCCGCGCCGCTCGTTCGGCCTCCTGCCGCGCCTGCCATTCCGCCTCCAGCTCCGCCCGGCGCTCCGCTTCGATCACCGCCTGGCGTTCCGCCTCCTCGCGCGCCAGCCGGGCCTCCTCCTCGCGGCGGCGCAGCTCTTCCTCCAGCTTCTGGCGCTTCTCCTCCGCCTTCTGAAACTGCTTCTCCGCCTTCTCGCGCGCCTTGCGCTCCGCCTCCTCGCGGGCCNNGCGCCTGCCATTCGGCTTCGACCTGAGCTTGACGCTGAGCTTCAATCACCGCCTGCCGTTCCGCTTCCTCACGCGCCAGCCGCGTTTCCTCCTCGCGACGATTCAGTTCTTCCTCCAGCAATCGCCGCCGCTCTTCGGTCTCGCGCACTTGCTGTTCAACCGCCAGCCGCGCCTGACGCTCCGCCTCCAGCCGCGCCTCCAGTTCCGCTTTTTCCTGTGCGCGCCGTACGGCCTCTTCCTCCGCCTGCTTTTTAGCGGCCGCCTGCGCCTGGCGCATTTCTTCCTCGCGCTGACGCAATTCGGCTTCCAACTGGCTGCGCTTTTCTTCCGTCTCGCGCACCTTTTCTTCGGCCGCCGCGCGGGCTTTCCGCTCGGCATCTTCGCGCGCCTGTTGTTCGGCCTCCTCGCGCGNNACCTGCCGCAGCTCCTCTTCCAGCTTCCGGCGGCTCTCTTCCGTCTCCCGCGCCTTTTGTTCAGCCGCCTGCCGCGCCTCGCGTTCGGCTTCCTCGCGGGCAACCTGCTCGGCAATTGCCGCCGCGCGCTTTTCTTCCTCCTCCTGCCAGAGGCGCTCAATCGCTTCGCGCTCAATACGGGCGGCTTCTTCGCGGCGTTGCAGCTCCAACTCCAATTCCCGGCGCTGCTTTTCAATCTCCTGCGTGCGCTGTTCCGCTTCGATTCGCGCCTGCCGTTCCGCCTCCTGACGCGCCAGCAACTCCGCCTCTTCCTGCGCGCGCTTCTGCGCTTCGGCTTCGAGGCGACGCTCCGCTTCTTCGCGCGCCGCTTGTTCGGCCTCTTCGCGTCTCTTCAGCTCTTTTTCGAGCTGCCGGCGGTTCTGCTCCGCCTCTTGCGCCTTGCGCTCCACTTCCTCGCGCGCGCGACGTTCCGCTTCCTCGTGCGCCCGGCGAACTTCCTCCGCCGCCTGCCGCAGGGATTCCTCCAGTTGGCGATGGCGACGCTCCGCCAGCAACGCGCGCTCTTCGGCCTCCTCGCGAGCGGTCGGTTTATTGCGCTTGCCCCCCCTGGTGCGCGCGGGTCGCGGCGGCGGCGGGGCTTCCGCTTCCAACACAAAAGGTTCTGCTTCTTCAGCGGGCTCAGGCACGGGCCTTTCTACTGCAACTTCCGCCTCCATCTCGGCAACTGGCGGCGGCGCAACGACCTTCCCTTCATCTGCCATCACCTCGGGCGCAGGCTCGTCGGGCGCCTGCTCAAATTCGCTCTCCGCAAAAAGCTCGGCTTGCGTGGGGATGGCCTGAGTTTCCGAGGAGTCTTTCGTTACCCCCTCGCCCGCATCCTTTGCGCCCGCCTTGCGCGCCGCCTGCGCGGGCCGCGCGGGAGAAGTCTTCTTACGCGGCTCCTTCTCCTTGCCCCGCTTTTGCATTTCCTGCATCTTTTTCTGCAACCCGGAAAACAAGCCCGCCTTTTTCTTTTGGTCGCGAATCAGTTCGGTTTTATCCTCAGAAACCCCCGGCGAATTGAGATAGCTCTCGATAAACGGTTCGGCATCCAGCCCCAAATAATCGCAATAGAGCTTGTAAAACCCCTTGGCATACGCCGGGGCAATCAGCTTGCCATAGTCATCCCGCTCCATGGCCTCGATGACCAGCACCTTCAAGTGCGTGGCCGCGGCGACCTGCGACGCAGTAGCTTTCAGTCTTTCGCGCGCCGCGCGCAACTGGGGTCCCAATCCGCTCATACGTCCTGCCTACGCGCCATCATCGTCAGCGCCATCCTGCTCCATGGGAGCCAAGCCATCTATGTCAAAAAGAATCTCCCGCGGCTCCGCACCGCGAGTGGGGCCAACCATGCCCCGCTCCTCCAAAACATCCATCACGCGCGCCGCCCGCGTATAGCCGATGCGCAACCGCCGCTGAATCGCCGACGTGCTCGCCCGCCGCGTCTGGCGAATCACCTCAATCGCCTGCTGAATCAGCTCATCGTCCTCATCCGCCACGCCGGGCAATTCCACGCCGCCCCCGCCGCCGTCTTTGCCCGCGAAACGATTGTCATAGCGCGGCTTGCCCTGTGCTTTCCAGTGATCAACAATCGCCTGAATCTCGGCATCCTTGGTCCAGGCCCCCTGCGCGCGCACCAGCTTGTTCGCGCCGCTCAGCACCAGCATGTCGCCGCGCCCCACCAGCTTGTCGGCCCCCTCTTGGTCAATCACCACGCGGCTGTCATTCTTCTGCGCCACCTTGAACGCCACGCGCCCCGGAATGTTCGATTTAATCGTGCCGGTGATGATATCCACCGTCGGCCGTTGCGTGGCGATAATCATATGAATGCCAGTCGCCCGCGCCAACTGCGTCAATTTTTGAATTTGCGGCTCAATTTCCTGCTGCGCCATCAGCATCAGGTCCGCCAACTCGTCAATAATGATGACCCAATACGGCAGGCGCTCCGGCAAAGGATCTTCCGCCGTTTCCTTTTCTTCCGCCCCTTCCGCATCCCCGAATAAATCCTGCTGTTCCACCTTGGGCCGCTGGTTAAAGCTGCGAATATCACGCACGTTCGCCCGATGGAACAGCTTAAATCGTCGTTCCATTTCCTGAATGGCAATCCGCAGTCCGCTCACAACCTTCTTCGCCTCGGTAATCACCGGCGTCAGCAGGTGCGGCAAATCGTTGTACGTGGAAAACTCCACGATTTTCGGGTCTATCAGAATCAACCCGAGTTCATCCGGCGTTCGCGTCATCAGCAACCCCGCCAAAATGGAGTTCATGCAAACGGTCTTGCCCTGCCCCGTCGCGCCCGCAATCAGCAAGTGCGGCAAGCCCGCCAAATCCGCCAGCAACACATGACCGCCCACATCCTGCCCCAGCGCCAGCGGCAACGCCGCCTTGGTGGTATTCCACGCCGCGCTTTCCAGCAACTGACGCAACACAACCGGCGCGCGCGCCTGATTCGGCACTTCAATACCCACCACACCCTTGCCCGGAATCGGCGCTTGCACCCGGATGCTCTCCGCCTTCAGCGCCAGCGTAAGGTTGTTCGATAGCGCCGCAATGCGCTCCACCTTCACCCCCGCCGCCGGCAGCAACTCATAGCG
>LSQX01307821.1_pt1 | contig 10993 bp, 11 predicted proteins | sample 654561 | NCBI WGS metagenome assembly LSQX01 (sample SAMN04489861, study PRJNA283612) | anaerobic digester metagenome | isolation source: 4 biogas reactors fed with cattle manure at either 37C or 55C with and... | place: Denmark: Kongens Lyngby | collected 2014 | reverse complement strand
ATTACCAATATAACTATAAGCTTTACATTATTTTCCCTTATAACACACTAAACTTTTCCAGTATGTTTTTTTTGAAAGATATCATTATAAAACCATGATTAGTATAAAATTGCCACAATGCCATTGAAAGATTTTAGGCTTTAAGCAACTGTTTGCATGCTATATAATTTTAATTAAAGGAGGTTGCGTTAGCTAATGGATGAGCGCTGTGCACAGCTTCTTAGTCAGATTATGTCAGCAAGTAATCCTATAAAAGTATCTGCACTAGCTAAGGCTTTTAATGTTTCCTCAAGGACTATTCGCTACGATTTGGACAAAATTGACGATTTTCTTAAGGACAATGGATTGCCACAATTGACGAGAAAACCTGGTTCGGGAATAGAATATTCGCCTTCATATAATGAGAGATTAAAAATTTTGGAATTGCTTGAGTCAATCAACAGTTACAATTATATTTTAACACCTGAAGAACGAAAAAAGATGATATTGACGGAGCTGTTCCAAGCAAAAGAATTTACCACCATTGATGAAATGGCAAAACTGCTATCTGTGAGCCGAGGCACTGTAGTGAAGGACCTGAAAGCAGTTCGAGATTGGCTTTCAAAGCATGGTTTAAAACTCGAATCTCTACCGAGATATGGCATTAAAGTAAAGGGAAGCGAAAAAAACATGCGCGGAGCGGTTATGGCATTGCTTTCAGAGAATATAGAAATTGAAAAAGCACTTAATTTAATAAAATCACCCATTAACCGCAGGATGAATGTAGTCACAGATAGGCAGCTAACAAAACTTTTTCAAGACTTAGAAATATCACCTATCGAAGAAGCTATTCGTCTTGCTGAAAGACAGTTAAATACCACTTTTACCGATAGCGCATATTCAGGCTTAATAATTCACCTTGCCCTTGCCATAAAACGCATTCAACTTGGTAAAAAAATTGATATGCCGAAAGTTGAACTATCAAATCTTAAACCTACAAAAGAATTTGCTGTGGCATCGAGTATGGCGGCACAGTTAGAAGAAAGCTATAAAATTAATATTCCAACTGCTGAAATCGGCTATATTACAATACACCTTTTAGGAGGTAAAGTAACAGAAACAGATATTTTTTCCAATCAGGATTGGATTAGGTTGCAGATTTTAACAGATGAAATGATAAAAAACATCGGAAAAGAGCTAAATGTTAATTTTATGGTAGATGGAGAATTATATGGTGGACTAATCAAGCATTTGGAACCTACCGTTTATCGTTTACAACACAACCTTCCTTTAAAGAATCCAATTCTTAAAGAGATTAAAAACAATTACCCTAGAATCTTTAAAGCTGTCAAAGATTCAGTGAGGCCGTTGGAAGCATATATAGGTTCAAAGATACCGGATGAGGAGATAGGCTTCATCACTATTCATATAGGTGCTGCTTTAGAGAGAAACAAAATGATGACAAGTAATACCTATAATGCTGTTGTGGTATGCGGTACAGGTGTGGGGACAGCAAAACTATTATCCTCCAGAATAGCAGCCAAATTTGCGAATATTAAGATACTAGATACCATATCCAGTCGCAAAGTCAATGATTTTTGTAGAAATGAAGAATTAGACCTTATTATATCAACAGTCCCAACAGATTCTAAAGGGATACCACTGATAATAGTTAATCCCTTGTTGTTAGAAGAAGATGTAGATAAAATATATAAATTCTTAATTACTACATCACCGAAGAAAAAGAATATCGACGCGAAACGGTCAATGATTGAAAACCTCGTGAGAATAATTGAAAAGAACTGCAAAAAATGAAAGCTATGGATTTTAAGGGCATCATTCCACCATTGATGACTCCTTTTACGAAAGATGGAGAGATTTATGAAAAGGGATTAAAAGAAGTTATTGATTTTGTCGTGCCGCATGTTCAGGGGTTGTATCCTGTAGGGACTTATGGCTCTGGCCCTCTAATGAGTATTGAAGAAAGGAAAAAGGCGGCAGAGATTATTGTCAGTTATGTTAATAAACGAGTGCCCGTTATTGTTCATGTAGGTACTGCTGATACTAAGACTACTGTTGAACTTGCAAAACATGCAGAATCTATAGGGGCAGATGCAGTAGGTGCAATAGCACCTTATTATAATCCACTGACAGACGAATCTTTGTTTGAACATTTTCGCTGCTTGATTGATGCAGTAAAAATACCTGTCTTTGTATACAACAATCCTAAGATTTCTGGAAATCCTATCAAACCTGCAGTAATGAAAAAGTTGGCAGATCACGGCCTGAGGGGTATTAAAGACAGCTCGTTTGATTTGGTCAATTATTATGATTATAAAATCGCATTAAAAGATTATAAGGATTTTAATGTAATAATAGGCACCGAAGCAATTTTTTATGCAGCTTTTGAAGCGGGAGCTATAGGAGCTGTAACAGGCGTGGGAAATGTCTACCCCGAATTGTTAAACAAGATGTATACGGAATATATCAATGGCGAAAAAGACAAAGCTAAAGAAACTCAGGAATTAGTATTAAAAGTCCGTGCAATTACCAAATACGGTCCAACTGTTCCCGTAATGCATTCTATTCTAAAGATGAGGGGCATTGATGCGGGTTATCCTAGAAAACCGTTCTTGCCGATATCTGAAGAATTGGAAAATAAAGTAAAGTCGGCTCTTAAAGAACTCAATTTGCTTTAACATCTTTCTGTAAATCTATTTTATCTTAATGGAGAGTGCTCATTAATGTATAATGTTTTAATCTCTTCTAACTCCTTCGGTTATGGGGAGAAAAGAGATGTCTTAGAACAAAAATTTTACTTAAAAAAGCTGAAACCGTTTTTTATCAAATTAGAGAATGCAGATCATGAAAGTTTAAAAAAATGGACGGATTAATTGTAGGTACAAGTAAAGTGACCCCTCAGATAATCGATTGTATGGAGAATCTAAAGTGTATTGTTAAGTTCGGTACAGGTACCGACAATATAGATATTGAGTATGCGCGAAGCAAGGGCATTGTTGTAAAAAATTTACCTGCTGTAAATTCTGCCTCTGTGGCAGAATTTACGGTTGGTATGATATTTGCTGTTGCCCGAAGAATACCTCAGGGATATGCCAATTTGCAAAGGGGAAGTTTTTATAAGGAAATAGGAACTCAGGTTATAGGTAAGCTTGTCGGAATTGTAGGAACCGGGAATATAGGAAAACAAGTGGCAATGATGTGTAAGGGGCTAGGTTTAAATGTCCATGTTTATGATCTTTATCCCGATAAGGAATGGGCAAACGCGAATGGGTTAAAATATGTGACTTTTGAATACTTGTTAAGAACGTCGGATTTTATCACGATACACGTACCTTTGCTAAATGAAACAAAAAACATGATAGATGAGAAAGAATTGGCTTTAATGAAAAGTTCAGCTTATTTAGTAAACATGTCAAGAGGTGGCATCGTAAATGAAAGAGCTTTATATGAAGCTTTGGTTTCTAGGAAAATCAAGGGAGCTGCAATAGATGTATTTTCCGAAGAGCCACCGACGGATAATTTGCTGATAAAGCTTGATAATGTTGTAGCTACACCACACATGGCAGCTCATGAAGAAACAACCTTGCGTAAGATGGATACAAAGAGTATTGAAATAATTGCTGAGTGTTTGTTATGCGCCGATGCCTGATGAAACAATGTGTCGTCAAAGGAAGTGCTGAAATAAATGAGATGCAAAGATGGGATAATCATTATAAGTCCAGATGAACTGTGGCAGAAAGTAACGGAAATTCTGTTGCAATATAATGTGAAAAAAGAACATGCTGAAATAGTAGCTGAAACATTAGTTGAAGCTGAAATCCGAGGAGTTAAATCTCATGGAATTAATATGCTTGAAGCTTATCTTGCCCGCATTTCACAAGGTGGGATAAATATTAATGCCAATCCTGTAATTATAAGAGATAGGAAAGCTACTGCTCTTATAGATGCCCAAGGTGGCTTTGGACAAGTTGCCGGCAAAATGGCGGTTGATTTGGCTGTAAAAAAAGCTTCTGAGCATTCAATAAGCTGGATTGGTGTTCGTAGATCGAATCATTGTGGTATGCTGGCATACTATACAGAAAAAATATCGCAAGCGGGTTTTATAGGAGTAATGTTGGCAAATGCCAATCCAACAGTAGCACCTTTCGGAGGAATGGAAGCTGTTTTAGGAACCAATCCATTTTCCATTGCTATTCCCACAGAAGCCAAACCTATTATTTTAGATATGGCAACTAGTAATGTGGCCAAAGCTAAAATATATCGTGCCAAAGAGCTCAATGAAAAAATCGACCCCGAGTGGGCTCTGGATGAGAACGGATATCCTACAGATGATCCTGCAAAAGCAATCAATGGTGTACTTACTCCGTTAGGAGGCCCAAAAGGTTACGGATTGGCTTTAGCAGTTGATGTTTTAGCGGGATTATTAAACGGTTCAGGTTTTGCTCACTATGTCAAATCTGTCCATAAAAAAGTGGAAGAAAGTCAGAATGCAGGTTTAACTGTTATGGCAGTATCTATAGAAGCTTTGACTGAACTGGAAAATTATTATCAAAAAATAAATGAGCTTATTACTTTTATTAAGGAATCGAAACCACGACCTGGGTATAGTATTTACCTTCCGGGCGAGCTTGAAGAATTACATCGAAGAAAAGTTGAAAAAGAAGGCATACAAATTGATATCAATGTTTGGAATAAGGTTTTTACGGCCAATTAAGCTAAAGGAGGCGGTATATAATTGAAGAATGGTTCTTATTTTAAAAAAGGGTTCAATCTTATAGATATCAGCACTCCTTTATATAATGATATGGAAAAATATCCTAGTCTAGAAGGGTTTCAGCTTCAGTGGATCCGGACAATTGGGGAGAAAGACAAATTAAATATGTCTCGAATAGCAATGGAAAGTCATGTTGGTACACATGTAGATGCACCTTTACATTTTATAGAAAATGGTAAAAGTATTGACCAAATGCCCCTTCAAAATCTTTTTGGGGCTGCACAAGTTTTGGATGTCCCATATCCTGAAACGGTAACTGGGGAATTTTTAAGAGGAAAACACTTAGGAACCCATATCCTTCTTTTTAAATTCGGGGAAAAACGTTACAGTCGCGATTTTGATTATTTCGATTTTACAGCAGTGGATTATTTATTGCAAAACGATGTAAAGGTTATAGGAACAGACAATTTCACAATAGATAGCAAAAAAACCAAATATGATATACACCAATCCATATTAAAAAATGAAATATGGGTTGTAGAAGGCCTTAATTTAACAAATGTGATTCCAGGAGTGTATGAGTTTATCTGTTTGCCTTTGTCCATAAAAAGCGCGGAAGGCTCCCCTGCAAGAGCGGTGTTATTAAAGAGGGAGAGTGAAAAATGAGGATATTAATTACAGGGACAACCGGATTATTAGGGTCGGAGCTTGTTGAACATTTTTCAAAATCAGATGAAGTGTTCCCTATAAAGGGTTCAAAAGATATTGATATAACTGATTTTACAGCAGTAACAAATTTTGTAGAGAAATTAAAGCCAAATTTAGTTATACATTCTGCAGGAGTTAGAGATTTAGATGCATGTGAACAACAACCTGAAAGAACGTATTTAATCAATACATTGGGTACAAGAAATCTACTAAATGCCGCGCGCAAAGCAGATGCGATATTTGTATATATTAGTTCGAATTCTGTGTTTGATGGGAAAAAAGAAGGTGAGTATACGGAATTTGACGAGGCCAATCCTATTAGTATTTACGGGAAAAGCAAGTTAAAAGCCGAAAGAGAAGTAATTTCATGCAATATTCCATATTTCATCTTACGTGTTCCCTACCTATTCGGTAGCGGTGGCTATATGGATAGAAATTATGTTCATAAAATAGTCGCAGCTTTAAAAAAACAAGAGCCTTTAGTTTTGGCAAGTGATCAAAAAGACAATCCTACTTACGTCAAGGATTTAGCTCATATGATAGAACGGGTTGCTAAAAGCGAGGCATATGGCACTTATCATTTAGGTAACAAGGGAACGGCTACGAGATACGAATTTGCTGTAGCAATTGCCAATATTCTTGGTTTGCATTATGAGGATATATTAATTCCTAGAAAAATGGCCGATATGAAGCGAGTAGCTCCTCGACCAGCCAATACAACATTATCTACTTTGGTCTACGAAACTATTTTCAAGGAAAGTATTCGCAGCTGGCAAGAATCATTGAAAGATTGTATTAACGAGTTTGAAGAATTGCATTAGGATGGAGATTCAGAACCAAATATAACAAATATAGGGGGTGAGAGATGGATAAAGCGATAGCCTGATTCGATTGTGTTATAAAAAAACGTTGACGGCTATTTAGAGTAACAAATGTTTATTTATTTTTTTTGCTGGCTTTACGTAATCAGAATCAGGTTAATTTAAATGTATGAGGAGGATATAAATGAATGTGTTAACAGTCTGTGGTTTAGGTATTGGTTCCAGTGTAATTCTTAAAGTTACTGTGGGTAAGATTCTCGATGAGCTAGGAGTAACAGATTACACCTTAAACGTTGCAGATGTTGGAACCGCAAAGTCTACTCCCTTTGATATGGTTGTTACCTCAGTAGAGCTAGCTGACGTCATAAAAAAGGGAACTAGTCCGGATAAGCATTTTAGAATACTTCCCATCAATAATTTCGTGGACAGAAATGAAATAAAAACCAAGATAGAAAACTGTTTAAAAGAAATGGGTCAACTTTGAGCTGAAGAATGTTGTTGAAAGGGGCAACACTCCAAATAATATGTGCATGGGTTAGAGCGATGCCCCCTACTACTAAGAGCATGTTTTAACAAATTATATCATAACTTTTGTGTTATTGGTAATAATTTTTAGAATGCATAAAGTCCACACTGACATTACAAGGAGGGAAATAAATGAATTTTATATGGAGTTTAATAAATGACTTCCTGACAAATTCGTTAATGCTTATTGGTTTGGTGGTTCTTGTAGGTTTGATCGTACAGAAGAAATCAGCGGACCAAGTAATTATAGGTACTTTAAAGACTATAATGGGTGTAATAATACTTAACACTGGTGCTGGTGTAATGGCAGGTGTAATATCAGACTACTTATCACCACTTATGACCAAAGCTTTTAATGCCCAGGGAATTGTTCCTATGACTACGTCAGTTGTAAGTATTGCAACTACAGAATACGGTTCTACAGTTGCATATATCATACTTGGTGCATTTATAGTTAATCTTATACTAGCTAGATTTACACCTTTAAAGTATATCTTTCTTTCAGGACACCACTTTCTTTATGTTGCTGCAACAATAACCGTTGGTTTTGCTGCAGCTGGAATAACAGGATTACCAGTTGCTATAATAGGTTCTTTATTGGCGGGTTTTGCTTATGTTGCTCTTCCTGCAATTAATGACAAATTTATGAGAAGTATTACCGGTGACCAACCGTTGGCAATGGGCCACTTTGGTGCCACAGGTTATTGGTTAGGTGGCCAAGTAGGAAAGCTGTTTAAAAGTGATAGTATGACTAGTACTGAAAATATCAAACTGCCTAAGGCATTCAGTTTCGCAAAGGAAGTTGTTGCCGCGACAACACTAGTTATTGTTATTCTATTCGGTATATGTGTAGCTTTAGCAGGTCAAGATTATCTTGTCAATGAACTCCAGGTAACTCAAAACATAGTAGTATTTGTACTGATCCAGGGAATTACTTTTGGTGCTGGGTTAACGATACTTTTACAAGGTGTTAGAATGATGATAGCCGAGATACTGACAGCATTCGAAGGTATCGCTTCCAAAGTTGTTCCAAATGCTATTCCTGCACTTGATTGTCCCGTCGTATTTCCATACGCTCCAAATGCAGTTTTAATTGGCTTTGTATCCGCTACGGTTGCAGGCATTCTGACTTCTATAGTTTTTGGTCTTATAGTTGGTGTGGCTGTGGTGCCTCCTATGATTGAATTCTTCTTTATGGGTGGCACTGGAGGAGTTTTCGGAAATTCAACTGGTGGTGTAAAAGGTGCCATAGCTGCTGGTGCATTACAAGGCGTATTGTTTATAATTCTACCTTATTTATACTTTGCAGCTTGCAGTTCCATTTTAGCTGCACATAGTGTAACTGTTGTTGATCCGGACTTTTGTTGGGCAGGACTCATAGCCAACGGCATAGCTAGATTAATGGCAATGGGTGGTTTTTGATAAATCTACACTAGTAATATAAGAAAAATGGTTAATAACAATACGGTGTTTTGAGAAAAAGAGGGTTTTCCCTCTTTTTCTTAAAATTTAACTTCAAATATATCATTGCAAAAACAATAATCTTAACAAGTTAAGTTTAATGTTTAACAGTTAAAGAATTAAAAAATTGGGGTTTTATAACAATGTTATATGAAAAGAATCCTTCGAAGTATTTTGAAAAGTGGTCTGGTCTTAAGGAACCATTAAGTTCCCAAAGCCTCATTTCCCTAGGGATAGCTGATATGGATTATAAGGCTCCACAGCAGGTAATAGATAAGCTTAATGAAATTGTTAGATTTGGAATATATAGTAATGTCATAAGGCCGGAATCATATTATAACTCTATAATAAGTTGGATTAAGAAAAGATATAACTGGGAAATAAAGAAAGAATGGATAAATACTGCTACACGTATTATACCCTCTATTGGATTTGCCATCCGCGCCCTTACAAAAAAGGGAGATAAAATTATTATACAAACTCCGGTATATGATGGTTTTAGTAAAATCATTTTAAAAAGCGAAAGGGAAGTTGTTACTAACCCCTTGATATTTAAGAATAACAAGTATTATATGGACTATGCTGATTTAGAGATAAAGGCTCGAGATCCAAGAGTAAAAATATTAATACTTTGCAACCCACATAATCCAGTAGGGCGTGTTTGGACGGAAGAAGAACTTCGGAAAATGGGAGAATTGTGTTTAAGGCACGAGATTATAGTGATTTGTGATCAAGCTTATTCAGATCTCACTTATTCAATTTATAAATATACGCCTTTTGCTTCTATTTCTAAGGATTTTGCCCAAAACTGTGTAGTGTGTAGGTCTCTGAGCAAACCATTTAATCTGGCAGGTCTTCATACTGCTTATGTCATCATACCAAAAAAAAGTTTGTTTAATGCCTATGACCGTGTTCTTGAATCGCTGCATTTAAAGAGAAGCTCTCTACTCAGTGTTGTTGCAACAGAAGTTGCTTATGAAGAAGGAGAAATCTGGTTGAATGAAATAAAAGAATACACTCATGAGAATTTGCAATTCATGAAAGATTTTATAGAGTCTGAAATACCCATGGTTAACGTGATCGAACCGGAATTCGCTTTTTTAGCTTGGCTAGATTTGAGGAAATTAAAAATAACCTCTCACAAAGGTGCTTTTTTTAAAGAAAAAGCTAGGGTACTGATAAATGATGGCACAATGTACGGTGAGGGCGGAGAAGGATTTATTAGAGTAAATATTGCTTGTTCCAGAGAAACTCTTAGGGCTGCTTTGGAAAGGATTAAGAATGCGATTAATACATATCATTATTAATTAGGAGTGAAGATGATTGTTTCCTAAGTTAATGATACCGGGACCGGTTGATATTGATGAGGAGATTCTTTTAGAAATGAGCCATCCTATGACTGCCCATTATGGAACTGAATGGATGAAAGTTTTTGACGGTGTCAGAGATAAATTAAAGAAAATCATAGGAACAAAAGGTGATTTGTTTTTAATTGTAGGGTCGGGTCATGCAGGTTTGGATGCCGTGATCGGAAATGTGGTAGAGGAAGATGACAAGGTAATAAACATAGTTAACGGTTATTTTGGTAATCGGTGTGCTGAAATAACTGAACTTCATGGAGCTAAATCCATAAGAATAGAAAGCCAGTGGGGCGAAAGTGTAGATTTAGAAAAGCTAATTCGAACAATACAAAAGGAAGATAGAATTAAATTAATCACTGTAGTTCACAATGAGACATCAACTGGTGTTTTGAATCCCGTAAAAAATATTTCCCAAATAGCAAAAAAATACGGCATTCCCATTTTTGTCGATGCGGTTTCTTCAATCGGAGCATCAGAATTTAGAATGGATGAATGGGGTATAGATTTTTGCACAACGGCTTCACAAAAAGGATTAGGGGCACCTCCTGGAATTGCTATAATATGTATTTCGGAAGAAGGGTGGAATGTTATTAAGAGGAGGAAAAAACCGTATAGAGGTTGGTATTTTAATTTATTATTAATGAAAGAGTTAAACGATAAGGGAAAAGGGATTCAGCCATACGGTATTACAATGGCGGTAAACAATGTTAGAGCTTTAAACAAAGCTGCTGAGTTGATTTTAGATGAAGGAATATATAGGAGAATAAAGCGTCATAATGAAGTAGCAAGAGATTTGCGAAAATGGTTAAAAGAATTAGGTTTGGAAATTTTAGCAAAAGAGAATTGTGAGTCTAATACAGTGACAGTTATTAAATGTAATGATAATTTTAAATATGAAGAAGTAAGTGATTACTTATTTAACAAACACAATATACAAGTAGCACGCGGCAATAGTATTTTGAAAGGTAAAGTTGTCAGGATAGGCCATATGGGAGTAACGGCTAATTACGACTATATCACATATCTTATTTACTCGATTGCCGATTTTCTTCTTAGTAAAGGCGTCAATGTGCAGGAACAATTGAGGTTGTTTTTTAAATAAAACCAACTGAAAAGAATATCAAACTTTTCCTTCTTCATATTAATAGACAATAGACAAAATAGTGCCATATATTTCTTCAAGAGCAATTGTTTTTTCAGGATTACCCTCGTATTCTTCGTGTATTCTTTTGATGCATATTTCTATTACAGCAGTTTGTTTAAAACAACATCACTTTGCATAAATCCGGCACCTTTCGCGGATTATATCCAAAACTACCTTCCGTTCCTTGTTAAGCATACAGTTCCTCCAAAGTCCTTATTTGAAACCTTTTATGAACCTAAAATGTTTGAACGGTTTGATA
>LSQX01387774.1_pt1 | contig 10994 bp, 7 predicted proteins | sample 654561 | NCBI WGS metagenome assembly LSQX01 (sample SAMN04489861, study PRJNA283612) | anaerobic digester metagenome | isolation source: 4 biogas reactors fed with cattle manure at either 37C or 55C with and... | place: Denmark: Kongens Lyngby | collected 2014 | reverse complement strand
GTGGATAGCCGCTTCTCTTTACCAGGCATCTGGGTATAGAGGAGAAGCTGTACGTCACGCATTACTTTCGACTCGTAATTTTCCTCTGTCACATGCAACACTTACTATTGATCCAAGGACACATGGTCCTTTAAACAAAGCGATGTCTTTAATTTATTGTGACAAGGGTAAGGGGATTTTTCAAAAAAGAATTAGAACAAATCAGTCTGACTATTAAACAATTTAGCGATTTCAGCTTTACGAATGGAGTAGGTCAGGGATGTCGATTGAAAACGGTGCTAACAGATTAGAAAATAGATTTGTAGAATATTGGGTCGGCGATGAGGACAAGGATTGTATTTGGTGGCAGAATGAATGGTGGTCATGGAACAGGCTTAACGAACTTGCATTGGACTGCGAGTCTAAATTAAAAGAGGCAGGATTTAAAAGAGGTCAGCGAATAGCGGTAATCATGCCCAACTCTCCCATGGTTTTTGCCTTGTCGGTTGCAGCCTGGCGTCTTGGCGGCGCAATAGCACCTTTAAACGAAAGAACTGGTGTACCCATTCTTATCAATACTGTAAAAATGTTAGATGTTAACGCTGTTTTTGTTATTGAAGACAAACTTGAACACACAATTGATTTCAAAAATATACTTTCGACTCCTGTTCTCCCTGTCGGAGCAGATTCCCCGCTTAAAGAAGTTACAATGCGCAGCGGTACTATAGAATCTGAGGACATAGCAGTGATATTTTCAACATCGGGAACAACTGGAAAACCGAAAGCTGTCCCATGTACTCATAAAAATATTTTAACAAATATTGATGATTCCATTATAGCCGCACCGGGTCTAGTAAGTACGGACTCGGTTTTTTTAAATGTCCTGCCAAATTTTCACTCGCTTGGTTTCAATTCCACAGGGTTACTAGCAATACTTCATGGTGCGAAGCAAGCTGTTTTGCCTACTTTTGTTCCGATTGAGAATACAATAAATGTGATAAAAGAGGCTAGAGTAAACACAATTATTGCTGTTCCCACGCTTATGGGCTTTCTATTAGGGTATTTAGCAAGAAAGAACGAAAAATTAACAGGAATTCAATTTATTATATCTGGTGGAGATAAGCTTAATATTGATTTAGACAGACGAGCACAAAAATACATGGGTATTGGCATTCTAGAGGGCTATGGACTTACGGAATGCTCGCCAGCTGTAGCGTTTAATCCATCACAAGCGGATAGAAAACTAGGAACAGTAGGACGCAAGTTTAAAACATTAGAAATTCAGGTCAGAAACAGAACAGGAAAGCTTCTTGACATACATGAAGAGGGAGTCTTATGGCTAAAAGGTCCTTCCGTTGTCAGCGGATATTTCCGTGATGAGAAAAGTACAAACGAACGCTTTAAAGATGGATGGTTTAACAGTGGAGATGTTGTGCAAATTGACAAAGATGGATTTATTAAAATAGTTGACCGCGCCACAGATATTATTATTGTTAGTGGATTTAATGTATATCCACAAGAAGTAGAGACTGTCCTTTGCGAACACCCATCTGTTAGAGATGCTGTAGCGGTAGGAGAAAAAAACAATGTAGCTGGTGAATTAGTAAAAGCTTTTATAATATTAAATGAAGGCATGGAAGTCACGCCAAAAGAACTTATATTGCACTGCAAAGAACGTTTAGCTCATTATAAAGTGCCACGCAAAATTGCCATAGTAACGGAATACCCGATTTCTCCTGCAGGTAAAGTTCTAAGGAGAGAGCTTAGAAAAATAAAAATAGCTAGATAGCACGTGTAATTAATATTTAAGGAACTCTCCACATTACTAAATTTTATAAATCATGCTATCTTAAAACTTAAGTCGTGTGAAAAACCGTTTTAAAGAGTTATGAAAATCATACATGAGAACAAACGGAGATGGTTGGGTATGAAAGATTTAAGTAAATTAACTCGTCTTGAAGAAAGATATACGGCAGCATGGTTAGGCAGAGAAAATGAAGACTGCTTATGGTGGCAAGATAAATGGTGGTCGTGGAACAAGTTAAACGAACTTGCACTTGACTGTGAACGTAAGTTGAAAAAATCAGGATTTGAAAAAGGACAGCGTATTGCAGTGTTACTTCCTAACTGTCCTATGATTTTTGCTCTTTCTGTCGCCGCATGGCGTTTGGGTGGATCCATTGCCCCTTTAAATGCAAGAACCGGTGTAGTAAATATGGCAAGCACAATAAAGATGCTTGATCCTCATTCTTTAATAGTTGCTGAAGAGTCTTATGAGGCAACAAGAGAGCCTGCCAGAGCAATAGGAATCCCAATTGTTGGCTCGAAATTAGACGCGCCTATGGATGAATGGGTGGGGCGCATTGGTATTCCAGAATCTGAAGATTATGCAATTGAGTTTTCTACATCAGGGACAACAGGAAACCCAAAAGCAGTTGCTTGTTATCACTCAAATATAATTGACAATATAAATATGATTCCGCACCATGTCCCGAATTTAATTTCTTCGGACTCAATTTTTTTGAATGTTTTGCCAAACTTTCATACACTTGGAAACAACGTAGCCGGCTTATTACCATTACTTTCCGGAGTTCGCCAGACAGTAATCCCAAGTTTTGTGCCTGTAGACAATACAATCGAGTCAATAAAAAAATCAGGATGCAACGTGATAATTGCTGTTCCAACAGTGATGTCATTTTTAATCGGCGCGCTTGCAAAAAAAGATGAGTATCTAAAAGGAATAAAACTTGTTATGACCGGAGGAGACCGCCTTAATACTCAGATGGATGCACGTTGTAAAAAATATCTGGGAGTGGGCATACTTGAAGGTTATGGACTTACAGAATGCTCTCCTGTTGTTGCTGTTTCTAAAACTGAAGAGAGCAAGAAGCTAGGCATGGTTGGTCCTTGCCTTAAAAGCTATGAAGTTCGAATATCAGATAGAGAGGGTAATCCCTTAGGACTTCATGAAGAAGGTGTGCTTTGGGTGAAAGGCGCTTCTGTCGCACCCGGATACTTCCGAGATTCTGAGAATACAAAAGCACGTTATGATCGAGATTGGTTTAATACAGGAGATGTAGTGCAGATAGACGAAGACGGGTATATTAAAATCGTAGACAGAGCAACCGATATTATCATAGTCAGCGGATTTAATGTTTATCCTCAGGAAGTTGAAGCCGTTTTATGTGAGCATCCTGCTGTACATTCTGCTATTGCTGTTGGTGAGACAAACAAAATAGCAGGCGAACAGGTTAAAGCATTTATTATACTGAAAGATGGTTTAGAAGTAACTTCACGAGAGTTGATGAATTATTGCAAAGAACGCTTGTCTCACTACAAAGTACCCCGAAAAATCGGGTTTGTAAAAGAATATCCCTTGTCAGCTGCAGGAAAAGTTCTTCGTCGCGAACTTAGAGAAATAAAGATTGTAAAATAAAACTTAAAGACAAAAAACAGCGGCGCAAGAAAATCTTGCGCCGCTGTTTTTTGTCTTCTAAATTAATCCCATTCTATCATTTTGCCAGGGTTTAGAATATTATTTGGATCAAAAGCTAGTTTAACTCGCTTGATAAGTTCTATTTGTTTTTCATCCATAAAAAACTTCATGTGTGCCTTGCGCTTGAATCCTATTCCATGTTCGCCAGACAATGTCCCGCCCATAGAGAGAACTTTTGGATATAATTCGGATTGAACTTTAGAAATAACTTCGACCCAATCATCAGTCTCAGGAGCAATAATTGAACAATGCATATTTCCATCTCCAGCATGTCCATAGGCACTCCATTCCAATTTATGGCAAGCACAAATTTCATCTATAGTGGAGAGCAAATTAGGGACCATATCCATTGGAACTACCAGGTCCTCTTTTGTGTACTTACTATATAAAGTAGAAACTGCTTCAGCTATAGATTTTCTTGCCTGCCAAATTCGGTCTTTTGTGCTCCTTGTGTCTGCAACATAAACCTCGTAAGCACCATGTTTCTGAGCAAGTTTGCCGATTTTTTCATACGTTTTCTCAAGTTGCTCCATGTCATTATCTTCTAGTTGTATTATTAGAGCGGCACCTGCATTCGCACCAGGGATTTCTGTATTAAGATATTTCCCGACCAATTTCAGTGCCTTTTCGTCCATAAATTCAATTGCAGAGGGAATCAAGCCACCCTCTTTAATAATTTGTGGAACAAAAGCTATTGCGGTTTCGGTATCTTTGTATGCTGCGAGCAAGTCAACGGAATAACGAGTTAAAGGTAAAAGTTTTAAAACGGCTTTTGTTACGATTGCTAATACTCCTTCGGAACCAACCATCAGCTGGACAAAATTAAAGCCCGTGACATCTTTGCGTCTTTTTCCGCCAAACCAAGTTATTGAGCCATCTGGTAGGACAACTTCCAAAGCGAGAACTTGCGCTCCAGTTGCACCGTACTTGATAACCTTGTTTCCACCTGCGTTTTCTGCAATATTTCCACCTATAAAGGAAGAATCGCCGCTGCAGGGATCGCCAGCGTAGAAAAGATTGTTTTCTGCAGCCATAGAGCTAATTTCAGATGTAACAACTCCAGGTTCAACGGTTATAGTCAGGTTTTTATCATCAAATTCCAAAATTTTGTTCATTTTCTCAAAACTCATTACGATTCCACTAAAGACAGGGAGCGCGCCTCCAGACAAACCTGTCCCGGCTCCACGCGGAGTAACGGGTATTTTGTACTTAGTCGCTATTTTCATTACCAATGAGACATGTTCTGTTGATTCAGGAAAAACAAGCATATCTGCAGTGTATTCTTTATCGTAAGAATTTGAAGGAACTTCATCACAAGAATATGTTGCGCATTTTTCCTTATCTGTTGATATATTGTTACTTCCAATAGCAGATGCAAGTTCTTTGAGTACAATCTCATCTACTCTGCCGTATTCAAAAAGATTTTTCATAAATTATTCCTCGTTTCTATTTTTTATAGATATGTATTTTAACATGTTTTATCTTTTAATATTCAAATATAATAGCATAACAGTAGCCGATTCATAGTATTAAAACATTGGGAAATGGCCTAATTGATAACGGAAGTTCGTCTAATGAGATAAGGTATAATAATCCGTTAATGAATAATCATAGAGAGTTAGTTTATTTCTTCTACCTCACATAATTCTGATATAATGAAATGATGCGATTAGGTAAGCAATGTTTTTGAAATAAATGAAAATGAGTTAGATAAGGGTGATGTTTTGAAAGATTTAAATGTTTCTAAGGCAAAAGGCAGTTTTAAAAAAAGTTCGGGAGAAATAATATTTTTTGTTTTGATGATAATTTTTATCTTTTCTAAATTCTTAAGTCTGANNTGTAATGTCACGTCGCCTTTTTATGTCCTCAGAACTATTGCCAATGCTCTCTTCGATTGCAATAATTTTGATATTTTTTATACCGATTTCACTTTTACACCACAAAATAAGGATTTTTGCGGCTTTTATAATTGACTTGCTATTTACTGTTCTTGTCATGACAGATCTTCTCCATTTGCGATATTTTTCGGATCTTTTTACATTTAACAATATAAGCCTTTTGTCTCAAGTTGGCGAAATATCCGAATCAGTTTTTGCTCTTATCAAGATATCAGACCTTCTCTACTTTATAGATATACCTATACTGATTTTCTTTATTATCAAATTCAAAAAAACATCTAAGGCTTCTTTTGCAAATTCTATAACACTAAAACGCGTTTTTCTGTCTTGTTTAATTTTTCTATTGAGCGTTTTTACCCTAACATTTCATATTGAGAGGTACAACAACAAAGTTCCTGGAGCACTAAAATCTATGTGGGACAGATCTGCTATATGCAGCAATGTGGGAGCTCCGACATACCATGTTGCAGATGCCTTAAATGTAATGAGTGAAAATTTGTTTAAAGAAAGTCTATCTGAACAAAAAAAAGAAGAGATAATAGAATGGTTTAGAAAACGTAACGAAAATACAAATGGCGAAACTTCTCCCTTATTTGGAATGGCAAAGGGTAAGAACCTTATAATAATTCAGGTAGAATCATTGCAGCAGTTTGTTATAGGTTTTAGATTAAACGGAATTGAAGTTACTCCAAATCTAAATAAATTCGTACAGAATTCCGTATATTTTACTAGAGTTTATAATCAGACGGCACTTGGAAATAGTTCTGACGCAGAGTTTCTTGTTAATGCAGGACTTTATCCTGCAGCTGCTGGTGTTGCATTCACACGTTTTGCAGGCAATAAATATGAAGCTCTTCCAAAATTGTTAGAAAATAATGGGTACTCAACTCTTGCACTACATGGAGACAGGCCGGGATTTTGGAATAGAGAACGCATGTATACTGCTCTTGGCTTCAAAAGGTTCGCAAGCAAACGAAACTTTAACGTAGATGAGAACATTGGCATGGGTTTAAGTGATAAAAGTTTTTTTGCTCAAACAGCTGCAATTCTCGAAAAAGAACCAAGTCCATTTTATGCGTTTCTTGTAACACTTAGCAGTCATTACCCCTTTAATTATCCACCGCTGCTTGAGCAATCTGACCTAAATGTAGGAGAATTTGAAGGGTTATTCATCGGCAATTATCTAAAAAGTATGCGTTACTTCGACAACCAGTTTGGCATTTTTGTCGATGATCTAAAAAAACGTGGACTTCTTGAGTCATCAGTTATTGTGATTTATGGTGACCACACGGCAATCCCTAAATGGGAGCAGTCTAATTTCGAAAAACTATTAAAAAAAGATTTAAACGAAAAACATGTTTGGCGAGAACTTCTTAAGGTTCCGTTGATTATTAGGATTCCTGGTGAAAAAAATCATGTATTTATAGATCAAACAAAGCAAGCTGGACTAGTTGATGTGCCTAATACAGTGGGAAATCTTTTGGGCATTGATTATCGTCACGGGTTCGGTCACAATCTCTTCGACTCCGTTTCTGAACCTGTAATATTCCGTAATGGTTCGTATATTATGGATTTCGCATTTGTTGAATCATCTTTTGAAAATGCTGTTGATTTACGAAGCGGAAAAGTATTAAACTTTACTGATTATGAGAAAATTACGAATCAGGTAACAAAACGTCTTTCGTATAATGATAATATTTTAAGTCATAATCTAATTCCTCAAATATGCGAAGAGTTAAATAAAAGATAAAGAAATGTTTTAAATATATAAACAACTTTTCCGTCGGAATTGATTAAAAGTATTCATTTTTAACCTGTATTATAAGTACCTCAAATATATTAATGTTTATATTAAAGATGTAAAAGTTATTATTTTTGCAAGCTGTCGCAATTTAGGTTTTGTGCTATAAAACCCTCAATCTGTACACACCGTCTATGCATTGTTTCATTGACGGTAGTTTTTTGTGAAGATTAAGTTTTGCGTTTTTTGTAATTTGTTTTTCATCCTTTAATAATTAACATTGATTTTCCTTTCTTTTTTATCATTATCAATTATGTTAACAAAGCTAAAAACTATATTGATTTATAATTGAAAAGAACTACCAAGAGATGCATTAAATACAGTCTTATTTTCTTGTATTTGTAATGATGTACGTGTATTATAACCAAAGCTTTTTACGCGGAATGTTTGGTTTTGTCTTTATTTTTTTTCAGGAGGAATTATTATATGGGAAACTTAAGTTCAACGAGCATTTATTACTGGATAATATGGTGGAGTTGGTGGATAGTCCAATTTATACTATATATTTTGATTGCATTTCTTGTGTGTGATGGTATTTATCAAATAGTTGTTAGTATTAGAGGGTTCTGGAATCAGAAACACATGCCTGCTGCACTTAGATACAGAAAGTTTATCGTGCTTATTCCTGCACATAATGAAGCCGGAGTCATTGCACCACTTCTAGATAGTCTTGCAAATCAGAACTATCCTAAAAATTGCTACAAAATTTATGCATCTTGCGATAATTGCACAGATAATACCGCTGAGATAGCTCGCAAACACGGCGCGGTTGCTTTGGAACGTTTTGATCATGAACACAATGGTAAAACATGGAATGTTCGATGGGCTTTGACACAGCTTCCGATGGTAGAGGCGGATGCGCTTGCAATGTTTGATGCTGACAACCTTGTTGACAAAAACTTTCTTTTTCATATGAATAATTATATGGAGTTGCATCCTGGAGCAGAAGCGATACAAGGTGTTCTTGACGTCAAAAACCCTGATGACAACTGGCTAACTCGATCATATGCTATTGCATATTGGTTCTCGAATCGTTTTTGGCAGCTTGCTCGTGGTCTTTGGGGACTTTCATGCACACTAGGCGGAACAGGATTAGTAATACGAGCAGCTACTCTAGAACGTATTGGTTGGAATCTGGAGAGTCTAACTGAAGATCTTGAGATGTCTACACGTCTTATTCTTTCTGGTAGTAAGGTTAATTGGAATGACGCCGCTGTAATATATGATGAAAAGCCACAAGACATCGCTATATCAACGCGTCAAAGAACACGTTGGATGCAGGGTCACTATTGGGTCTTTTGGAAATATGGCTGGAGTACTCTTAAATCATTTTTTATCACAAGAAAATTGCAATACCTTGATTTATTTCTCTATCTGCTCGCTCCAGCAAAGTCTTGTCTCGGTGTAATTATCTTGTTTGCCGGCATGGCCTACACAATTATAAATAATATGATTTTATTCCCATCAATATCAGGAAGTACTCCACAAACTATGATCGACTGGATTTTGTTTTTTGGACTTCCACTGTTTTTGCTACTAGCTTTCTGCTTGCTTTGTGTGATTGTCGGTCCCTCAATGCATGAAAAGAAATTTACTCTACGCTATGTTAAAGATACATTTGCATATCTTTGGTTTGGTCTTACTTGGATCCCTATTTTATTTAAAGCCATGTTTCTTGCAAAAGATCAAACTACTTGGGTAAAGACAGAGCATACGAGAAACATCTCTATTAGAGATGTTTCTAAGTAAGTGTTTTTGTATAGTTACAATAATTTTCGGATGGGTTTTGGATTTCCTGTAGAATAGTTCCTGATTAAGTAATTGGAGGTGCCAAAGATAACAACACAATTTGCATTGCTAAGAACGAGGCGGTTTCTTCCTCTTTTTCTAACACAATTTTTAGGAGCTTTTAACGACAACCTTTTTAAAAGCGCACTTGTTATTCTTATAACCTTTCGTCTTGCTGAGCAGAATGGGATGAATGCGCAAATTCTTATAACCCTTGTGGCAGGGTTATTTATATTGCCCTTTTTTCTTTTTTCGGCAACTGCTGGTCAAATTGCAGACAAATACGAGAAATCATTTTTAATTCACATCATAAAGTTTGTAGAAATAGTTTTGATGTGTTTTACCGCCTTAGCATTCCAATTTTTAAATTTATGGGGTCTTATTATTCTCCTTTTTTTTATGGGCGGTCAGTCAGCGTTCTTTGGTCCTTTAAAATTTAGCGTACTTCCGCAGCATTTAAAACAGAATGAGCTTGTCGCAGGAAACGGACTTGTAAGCGCAGGAACTTATATTGCAATTCTTTCAGGCACTCTTTGCGGAGGACTATTTATACTTAACCCATTAGGACGTATATACATTTCAGTCGGCATAGTTGGTGTAGCTATTCTTGGTTATATTGCAAGTCTATTTATTCCAAAAGCGGAAGCACCAGTGCCGGAAATGAGAATAGACTGGAATATTCCCAGAGCCACTTGGAGCATTCTCTCTTATGTGAGACCCATTAAGCCCGTATTTAGATCAATACTTGGTATAAGTTGGTTTTGGTTTTTGGGCGCCGTGTTTCTTGCTCAATTCCCTACCTTTGCAAAAGACATACTTGGTGGCAATGAACAAGTATCAACATTGTTTTTGATAGTTTTCTCTTTAGGTGTTGGTTTTGGCTCAACTCTTTGCAATAGAATATTAAAAGGAAAAGTATCTGCAAAGCTTGTTGCTCCTTCTTGTATAGGACTTTCTCTTTCCACATTTTCGTTATATTTGTTTAGTGTTCTTGTGTACAAAGGGAATTCTTTAATCGGAGTGACTGATTTTCTAAAAGACTCCATGTCGTGGGGAATTATATTAAGTCTTTTTCTGCTTGCCGCATTTGGAGGAATGTTTAGTGTGCCAATGTATGCAATAATGCAGTCTAAGAGTCCTGAAGAACACCAAGCTCGAGTCGTCGCATGTCTCAACATAACAGATTCGTTTGGCATGGTATTATCAGCTGTCTTTGTGACAGGGTTGCTTGTGTGTGGTGTATCTATAATAAATATTTTTCTTATTTTGGGAGTAACAAATCTTCTCATAACGCCATTATTGAGCCGAATGGTAGGTGACAAACATGATTGATGCTTTTATTACTCGCGAAAAAATGATTAAGGCATGTCTCTTACTTGCAGAGAAGAAACTTGTACAGGGGACAGGAGGGAATATTAGCGTCAGAACAGAGCAGGGTTTTCTTATAACACCAAGCGGAATGGACTATAACGATCTTTCTTTAAGTGATATGGTAGAACTCAGTCTAAAAGGTGAAATTATTAAAGGAGAACGAACTCCTTCTGTAGAAAAAGAAATCCATCGAATGATATTTGAACTGCGCGAAGATGTAAATGCTATAGTTCACACTCATTCAATCTATGCAACTGCAATAGCATCTGCTAGACGGGACATGGACGCTATAACTGATAACCAGATTGTTATCTTCGGAGGGAACATAAGAGTAGCACAATATGCTCCCATAGGTTCGAAAGAACTTGCTGCTAATATTGCTATGGCGCTTGGTGATGGTTATGGAGCTTTGCTTGCAAACCATGGCGGCATTTGCGTCGCAGATACGTTAAAAGAAGCAATGTTTCGTGCAGAGATGCTGGAAATATTTGCTAAAACATTTATACTTGCTAAAAGTGCTGGCGGGGGCATTCCTCTTTCTGATGCTGAAATCCACACAGTAAATACTGATGTAAGAAAAAGATATGGACAGAAAAAATTATAATGAATATTAAGTAATAATCTAATACAATATTGTCTAAATGAGACCTGTCTCTTATAC
>LSQX01054002.1_pt1 | contig 10994 bp, 10 predicted proteins | sample 654561 | NCBI WGS metagenome assembly LSQX01 (sample SAMN04489861, study PRJNA283612) | anaerobic digester metagenome | isolation source: 4 biogas reactors fed with cattle manure at either 37C or 55C with and... | place: Denmark: Kongens Lyngby | collected 2014 | reverse complement strand
CATTCACTGTACAATGCAAGCCTGAACCAAAGTTTATTAGCATAACTGTATTTCAAATCGCGCTCTATTTCACTGGTTGCGTAGCAAAACGATACTTTTCATAAACTTCCGCAATACGATCCTTAATCAGAGCATCTACATCGTTTGCCAGTTCTCCAGTTCGTATTTTGGCATATTGTTTTGGGAAATATTGACTTAGCAAAGGGAGGGGGATTTCCACACCACTCAGATTCGACAAGAGTCTTTTGAGTGCCCCAGCCACGTTAGTATTGGGCCAATAGTAGCGAATGCGATCAGAATGGCTATACTTACGCGAAAACTCCAAGGATTGTTCATCACCTCGGTAATACGGAGCCCAATTGTCTGGTTCGGCCAACATCACTTTTTCCATGACATTCTGGATATTAGAGAGTTCAACATCCTTGAGATGGGGAAGTTCCTGTTCAATATGCTCTAGTAGGAAGATAGCCTCCCGAAAGGTGAAGGTTAGTTCGGGCCCGACTTTTAATATAGCCACGCCATCTTCAACCAATTCGCGTAGAGCTTGGGGCGTCTGGTAGTCAGTTGAATGTCCCTCGAATACCAAGTTTGGATACTCAGTTAACTCTCTTGTTAGCTCCTTCGCTAACTCTCGATCATACTCATCTATAGTGTGATCACCAAACTCAACGCCAGGTTGAACCACAACACCAACCACTCTGCTCCACGCTTGATCTAACCCCTGCTCAATAAAGGCTCCCTTCGTCAGCCTTATTGTTTCATTAAAGTCAGCGGGTTTAGTTACACTTAACCCATCGTCATCCCCTTGGGTGCCCCCAGGAATGGGCACCTCCGTGCCTATAATATACACTGGTGCAATAGCTGAAGGTTCTTTAATTAGCAGTTCTTTATAACCCTCTTCAGCAGCATGGCAAAGAATAGCCGATCGCTCTGCCACCACTTTCGGATTCAGCTCACCTTTCATGCCTGGAATATCGTCCCCTAAAAGCATACTGGGATCCAAATGAATCTTCGTGAATCCTGCCAGAACATATTGCTTCACTAGAAAAAAAGCTTTTTCCATTGCTTCTGCTGCTGGTTTGTTTTTCCAAGGATTGGGACCGAGATGATCCCCACCTAACACTAATGCCTCCTGTGGGAAATTCAACTCTGCAGCTAATTCATAGACATATTCTCTAAACTTCTCCGGAGTCATGCCCGTATAACCACCAAATTGATTCACTTGATTAGAGGTAGACTCAATCACCAATAGTGTATTATGTGCTTGAGAATGCTCAAACCCTGCTCGAATTACGTACTTGTTTGCGCTACAAATAGAACAAACACCAGTGAATATTCCTGATTTTTGAAGTTCAATTATCTCAAATAGAGGATGATGTCGTCTCTTCATATTCACACCTCCAATGTTTGACTACTCTGGATAAACCTCTCTACGTCTTCAAACGACGTGAAACCACTGACACCGCCGACATGAGTAGTTGAGAGTGCTCCACAAGCGTTGGCTAGGATCATGCTTGTTGTAGGTTCATATCCGTTTATCCATCCATACATAAATCCTGCGTTGAAAGAATCTCCAGCACCTGTCGTATCCACAACTGTAACCTTGTGAGGTGCAAAATGCTCAATCTTCCCCTTGTGAAACAAGATTGATCCCCTACCACCCAATTTTGCCGCAATAATATTTACGTCATTGCCAAGTCGCTGAACAGCTTGCTCTATGTCATCGGTTCCCATAATTCCCTGCAACTCATTGCTGTTCGGGAAGAAAATGTCGACATGCTTCAAGACATCACGGATACCACTGGCCCAAGTCGACTTTGGATCATCGCCAGGATCAAGAGATGTGCTTAATCCCATTTTTTTTGCTCGTTTTAAAAGCGACACACAGTCAGATTGTAAACTATGCTGTAAATAATAACTAGAAATGTGGATGTGTTTTCCTTGAAGCAGAATTTCATCAGCCAGGTCATCTGCTCTAAGCTCCGAAATACTACCTAAATAGGTGACTAAACAGCGGTCTTGTGGATACGTTAACGAAATTGTGATTCCTGTTCTAACATCCTCACTTTCTATAACATACCGCGTCTCTACACCAGCGAGAGAGAGCTCGTTTTGGCAAAATTCCCCATAGTAATCCTTTCCAACTTTTGTCACCATGGCAACATTCAGACCTAACTTACTCATTTGAGCAGCCGCTATTGCAGTAGAGCTGCCCAAGCGCAAATTAAGCTCTGTCGCAAGGATCTCTTTGCCTAACCGTGGCAGATTAACAAGTCCACTAACAATTAGATCAGGATTTAGCTCGCCAACAGCTATAACATCGTAATTTCTTTCACTAACCACGCGTTTTCACTCCTTGGATATCGCACATGACAAATATGCTAACCTCAATACTCGATATTCTGGCTGGTATATTTAGCTACCAAGCTTAATGTACGGATCTAGACCGGCCGGCCGATCTGGATTGATTCCCTTGTCGAGAGCCTTATATAGGGCAATCATCTGAGGTACAAATATAAACGGTATACCTAACACTGCAAAATTCTGATAACTGGGTAAGCGCACATTCCATTGTGAGCCATAGCACGTGTTAGTCGAACTCAATGAAATCAACTTAGCCCCTCGCATCTGAATATCCTGAATAAGTTCCTGCTGATACTTAATGTCCTCTGGAGAACATACCATGATCACCAGTGTTTCTCTGTTAATCAACACCATTGGACCATGCCTAACATCGAGAACGTGGTAATAATTACTAGAAACTTGTGGAATTTCGATAAAAGCGAGAGCTGCTTCACTAGCAATGCCCTCAAGTTCCGAGTCCGCCAAGATTACTACATTACTAAAATCACTTCGCCCGATTTCTTCCAATAAAGGCATATTCCGTCTAATATAATCGTCACCTGCCATGATTGCTTCTTCTATCTCTCTACAAAGATTTTCGTCATTACCTATAATACCAAGTAGCATCAAATGTGCCATATAAAGATTGGTTACCGTGCTAGTCTGGCAAACACTATTATCGAAAGCCCATGGAATCTCTAACATCAAATCGGCTATGTCGGCCAAATTAGACTTTTCCCTAGCACATATCCCTATTATAGGTACTCCTTGCTCCTTAGCTTTCTGCGCAACAAGTAATACCTCACTCGTTCCACCAGATCTTGATGGGAGAACCAGCATAGTATTACTAAGCATACTTTCATAGTGAGTATAGTTGACTAACAAGTCACCAGCGGCAAATCCATTAGCTGGAAGATTCAGCCGCATCTTTGCAGAAATCTCGGCTGACTTACTCAAGCAATAGCTTGACCCGCAGCCTGCAAAAGTAAGGCTACCGGAATTGTGTTGGTTCACAAAATCCCTGATTAGTCCGGCTTTCTCTTTAAAATACGAGAACGTCTTTTTCAGAGCGATGTATTGCCCTAAAATTTCCTTTTGTGTTAAGAACAAACCTTCCACCTCTTTGTCATCGTATTATAGCAACTGCGCTCCGATACTCCACATCATTTCAAGCGTCCACAGTTCAGTTTGAACCAATATTGTGTCTCAAGTCCACATGGAACCTGAATTTGTCGCCACGAATCACGCTGTAAGTATATTCAATACAGTCAGAACCACTATACGCCTTCCGTACAATATCCAATCCTGGATCCCCCACTAGCAAATCAAACAGCTGCGCTTCCTCTTCTTGGAGAAGAACAGCACCAAAGGACTCTTCGGCAAGATTAGGGTGAATACCATAATCGGAACGCATAACATCGTACAGAGCTCTCTTCTGTAAAACATCCGCCGTCAAACCAACAAAATAATCAAACGGTAAGTAAGTAGATTCAATGGCCATCAACGTATTATTGGCGTAGCGCAGTCTCTTAAAATGGTATACTTTACTCGTTTCTGGTAAGCAGAGGAACCGGCAGAAGTCGTTCTGCTTCTCTAGCACGGCAAACTCTAGGGTTTCAGAACGTGGCTGCATCCCCCTTCTTCTGAATTCATCTGAGAAACTATAAAACCCCATTAGATCCTGTTCGATCTTGGGAGTGGAGACGAATGTGCCTTTCCCTTGTTGCCTAACGATGAGACCCTGTTGCCTCAATTCGGTTAGAGCTTGACGAACAGTAATCCGACTTACATCATATTCTTTGCATAGCACAGCTTCCGATGGAATCCTGTCACCGACAGACCAGTCCCCTTTTTCTATCCTATTTGATAGAGTCTCCTTTAGCTGGTGATATAGCGGCATTGCGGAACTTGTCCTGTCCAGACACATTGTATATCTCTTCCTTTCACATTTCTTGATTCCAGTATATCATTTCTTGATAAGGGAAATGAAACTGCCTACCTAGTAGGTACTATGAAAAGAGTTTGACTGCATTCTCCGAATAAATCTTCTTTAAGACATCGTCAGGCAAAAATAAGCCGTGAACATTCCATCGCCCCTGAATCTTATGATTAAGCGTAATGTCAAAATATTCATCGTCCGATTCAAAAAAGCGCCAATGAATTCCATACATCTCCTCGATAGACTGGTTCATCGCATTCCCATCACTTCCCCACAAAATTCTGTCAGCATACTTTATTATAAACCGTCTAGCTGAATAAGGTTGCCTGCCTAATTCACTTAATCGAGCCGAAAGATCTACGTAAAAGTTGGGATAGCGATCCAACCATTCCGAAACCATTTGTAGGTTTTCCGGATAACATCCTACGTGTGCCCCAATAAATGTCGTATATGGATGACGCTCTAAAACGTTATCGCGTTGCCTTAGCAACTCTAGTTTACTGTAGTATTCGGGTCTGTTAAACATCCAATCTGGATGATCGATAAGCTCCTCTAGTCTTTCATTTTTTTCATCTAGAGGTGTAAAAAATGCTACGGGATCCGATGTGTGAATTAATACTGGAATACCAAGTTCACCGCATTTTTCCCAGATCGGATCCAATTTCGGCGAATCAACTCTCAAATAGTTTCCCTGCGATTCTCTAATAGTCAAACCAAGATCCTTAAAGATTTTGAGGCCTTGTACCCCCCTTTTCACGCTGTCCTCAAGCTTCTTTACAGCGATCGTTGAGAAATCTGGCTCGTCAAGATTGCTCCAATCAATATTTGCCAAAATGTAGAATCGATCGGGATATGGATCCTTTAGTACCCTAAGATGATTTTCCAGCCCTGCATCCCAACCTCCGTCTAAATCCATAACTGCCTTGACATTACAGGAATCCATTTTAGAGACAAAATCATCAATAAACTTACCTCCTTTATTGACAAGTCCTCGCAAATGATTGTGGGCATCAATAGCCGGAAACTTTGCCTTGGTGATAACTGTCTCTTTTGCAACTAACTGTGACACCGGTTTATAATCGTATATGGTTAATGCCTTTAAATCCTTCATCCCTTTACCTCCTTTGTTTCACAAACTATCGTTGGTCTATTGGTCACGGACAGCCTCGAAAAATGCAATAATGTTTTCTACCGGAATGTCAGCGGGCATAGCATGAGTTGGACCTACTATATAGCCGCCCCTGTCGCCCACTTGATCAATCATATCTCGTACGATTATCTTGACCTCTTCAATGTTGGCAAACGGCAGCACTTGCTGTGTACTAATCCCCCCATAGAAAGTTAGATGCGAACCAAACTCCTTTTTCATCTCATGGGGATCCATTATTTCGGGTTGGAATGTGTTGAAAATATCCAACCCCATGTCAATTAGATCGGGAAACAACTCCTGAACTTTTCCGCAAGAATGAAGCATTACATACTTGCCTTTTGACTTGACTTTTTCAAACATTATTTCGTAGAAAGGTTTAAGGAAGCGAGCCCATAATTCGTAACCAAAAATTAGCCCCGTTTGCTGTCCCCAATCATCACCAAATCTAACACAGTCGATATCGTACTCCAAAACTCTATCTATCAATTGGAGATTATACTCCGTAATACCCTCAAAAAGGTTATAAACGAAATCCGGATTCAGATACATATCCACCAAAAGCTCCTCGATGCCCCGCAACGACCAAGCCCGCTCAAACAAGGTAAATCCAATTCCGCAAACCCGAAATTTGTCCGGATTCACTTCCACAAATGATTCAAATGATTGCCCACGAAAGCACTGGGACGGGTCGGGAAACTGGAAACCATCTAAACTCGGCTTTTTGAGTCGATAACCCTCAACAATACCAATATCCTTATCTACAGTCCTATTCCACAGAACCCCGAAGTGATCGCGGACAAAATCTGGCTTGACATACTCAAAGTCTCCTAGACTAATCTGCGCCAAGTGATTCCCCCATTTGTCTAGGAAATCTTCATCGGCAAGATGTTTCGCTACTTTGTTGTGAGCCTCTAAAGTAAAATCAAGCTGATGAGGAGTAATATCCGGCTGTTCGTGACGCAACGCTGTCAAAACTCGATCCCTTTCAGTAATCATGCCATGATACCCCCTCATAATCAGTACAAATAGTTTAAGACAGCCTTGTGAAATGCCATAATATTTTGCCAGGGAACTTCCGGTTCCAGAACATGAGTCGGTGCAACCACAAGACCCCCCCTTTCTCCTAAAACGTCGCACAGCCTCTTCACCGCATTTTCGACATCCTCAGGCGTACCAAAAGGCATTACAGTTTGGGTGCCTACTCCCCCCCAAAAAGCTACTCTCCCAGCAAACCTATCGCGTATTTCCTTAATATCCATGGATTCTGGTTGAATGGGATTGATAATGTCTACACCAATTTCAATTAGATCCTCGATGATTGGCATAATATAACCACAGCTATGATAGAACGCAAACAGATTAGGATTCACAGATTTTGCTGCTTTGATGACCTCAGCCAAACGCGGCTTAAACCAAAACCTCCACAAATTTGGGCTCATCAGCATGGCCTTTTGGGTACCAACATCATCCCCCAAAACCAAGATATCAGCCCCTGTACTTGCCGCCAACATTGCACTTTGTATAGATAATCCTGTTACTTTGTCCAATAGAGCCATTGCTAGCTCCTCGTTAATCACTAAGTCCATCAAGAGCTGTTCAAAGCCACGGAGTGCCCATGATGTCTCGAAGATAGTCCCTCCGTAGAAAGGAGGTGCAATTCTAACAGCATACCCTTTTTGGTGATAGTCATTTACTTTTTCCTCCAGACCTGCAACCCGATATTCTGCCGCCGTGTCTGGCCATGGGTACTCCAAAATTTCTTCAACAGTTGAGACTTTCTCGAGAGGATGGAACATATCCACAAAATGCTGATAGCCCGAGCCCTTTATATGCCCAATTCCCCATTCATTAATCTCATCAATCGACGAGGCATCAACATAATGCGAAAAATCCTGTTTCTTCTGAGTAGGATGAAATCGAATCGTTCGAATATCTGTATCGAAATGACTTTCCACGTCCTCCTTGCCAGTCTGTTGTTTGAACACCTCATAGACAGGTGCGGTAAATTCTAAGAAAAATGGCGGTCGATCTGGTTTTCGGTTGTTCAAAGCTGTGATAACCCTGTTTCTGGAATTCATTGCATTATCCCCTTGTTTTTTTTAACCCTTTGTGGCACCCATAGTTAATCCTTCGATGATCTGTCGTGACAAGACAATATATACCAATAACGATGGCAACATCACAATCGTAAAACCAGCAAATAATCCCACCCAGTCACCAGTATAATTCATCGTCCCCTGTAGCGCGCTTAAGCCTAGCGATACCGTATAATACTGGTTGCTGCTGAGCAAGGTCAACGCCATAAGGAACTCATTCCAAAGAAAGACAAAGTTGAAGATCGCAGCTGTAACAATCCCCGGTGAAGCTAGCGGCAACATAACTTTGATAAATGTTCCAAACGGTGAGCACCCATCTATAGAGGCTGCTTCTTCTAGTTCTGTAGGCAATGTCTTGAAAAAGCCCAGCAACAAGAAAATGGTAAATGGAATAGATAGAGCCACATACACCAACACAATGCCAAAAAGACTATCTACCAATCTCATACTGAACATCAAAAAGAACAAAGGAACTAATAACAGCTGAGGTGGAACACCCATGCCAACTGTGAAAAAACTTGCAATTGCTCCACTACCTCTAAACCTGATACGTGACAAAATATAAGCAGCAGGCGTTGCGATAAGTAGAAGAATCACGATAGATGAAAAAACCACTGCAATACTATTGAAAAAATTCTGCCCTAAATTTGATAGGCTCCATGCCTTTATATAATTGCCCCACTCGAGCGCGTTTGGCAATGCCCAAACATTTGCGAAAAACTCGCGATTGTTTTTAAAGGAAGTAACGATTATCCAGGCAAAAGAGAAGAGCGAGAAAAAGATCCACAGGTACAACAAACCACTAGAGAAGTAATCGAAGATCACTGTACCTAAGGACGAGCCAAGCCTCTCTCTTATCTTCGTTGGCTCTTTAGTTGTATGCATAGAAATGCCCCCTTATCGTTCTGGAAATCTAACACAATCATCAGCCCCCCCTAGTACTGGACAGAATCACGTCGCATCACTTTCCGGGCTACAAACACAATAAAAATAACCATAAAGAGCATGATGACGCCCATCGCCGTAGCATAACCCATTCGATAAACACTGACTCGCCTACCAAATGCGGTCACATACATGTAAACTGCCAAATTCTGTTGACCTTCTTGAGGCATTCCAAAGCCCCCACCCCATGAATACAAGAAGGAGAATTCCTTGACCGCCATTATCCCCCACAGAATCACAGCAGTCGTAAATACATCCCAGATTAAGGGTAACTTAATTTTAACAAAAATCTGCCATTTGGTTGCTCCCTCAACAAGAGCAGCTTCAATCATATCAAAAGGAATTCGATCCAATGCTGCGACTAAAATAACGGTAAAGAAACCGACATAGATCCAAATCAATGCAACCAATAACGCCCAGAACAATCTATCAGTAGATGTCCAAGTCTGTGCCTCAAATCCAAACACGCCGATAATGCTATTCAACAAGCCCCATTGCCTATTGTAGATAAACGACCACAGTACCGCTAGAGCGATCGGGTTAACAACATTAGGAAAGAAGATAGCTGAGCGCAAAAACCGCTTCCCTTTGATCTTTGAAGTTAGCGCATTTGAAAACAGTAACGACAGCCCAAAAACTCCGATACCTGCGAATAAAATGATGAAAAACGAATTCCGCATAACAACCGTCCAAAAGTGTCTATCCTGAAAGAGCTCTATGAAATTTGCCAACCCAATAAACTGCATGTCAGGTGTAAATCCACTCCAATCAAAAAGGCTGATACGGAAAGCGCTTATCGAAGGGTATACAAATAAAAACGCATAGAACAAGAATGCAGGACCCAATCCCAAAATAACAAACGCCAAGTTCGATTTCTTCACAACTACCTACACCACCCTATGAGGTAAAACTGAAGGCGCGAACGCCTCCAGTTTTATTCTTAGATTAATCTATCTTGCACGCGCGTGTAAACTAATTGAATCGTCCTTGAGTGTCTGAATAAAGCGCTCTGGGGTTATAGAACCATTGATCAGCTCTGCTGCAAGCCCGACAAAGATGTTGTTATACCACTCAGGCAGCCTGCCTTGTGTTCCGTCATACTCTACATGAAATTGTGGTGCTGCATCCACATAAGGTTTGACATCAACCAATACCTCTGGATACGCCACATCAGGTCGAGCTGCGATATTTTCTGCTTGTTTTGCGACCATGTCCTGATACTCTTCTCTAAGTGTAAAACGGATAAACTCCTTGGCTAATTCAGGATTCTTTGCTTGATGAGGAATAGCAAAACCAATCAGATATCCCTCCATAGAATTAGTGTCATCGCCACCAGTGATTTGTGGGAAAGGAAAATATCCAACGTCATACGATTCATAACGAGCATCGGCCGTTTCGTTAGGGATCCAGTTGCCGCATATGAGCATAGCTGCTTCACCATTTGCCCAGGAGATTTGACCACTAGGCCAGACACTACCTTCATACCCTGGTAAAAAGTAGTTCTTGCCTGCCCTACTTATTTCGTACAACATTTCGGCTGCTTGGAGAAACAAAGGATCATCCCATGCTTCACCAGTTGGATCTAAACTTGCTTGTAACAACGCTCCTGGTCCCATAAGTCTGTTGATCATCCAATAATACCAATAAGCGGTATAGTTAGATGTATTATCTTGTGCAAACGGAACTATGCCGTTGGCCTGCAATACTTCACAGATATGCAATAGGTCATCCCATGTTTTTGGTGCTTCAAGCCCATACTCTTCAAAAACATTTTTATCATAGAAAAACCCTGAGGTAATAAATTCATATGGGATGAAATATATGTTCCCATCGGTTTCGTACAGCTCCAAAACGTTTGGCATGAAAACATCTGCCATTCGCTCTTGTCCCTCGGGTCCTTCTGTCTCTAAAAAGTCATTCATGGGTAAGGCCATTTCGCCATTTGCTAGCAAAGAACCCCACAGTTCCATAAAGGATTGATCGATTAAATCAGGAGGATTGCCCATAAGAAGCCTTGAACGAGCCATCGTAATAACGTCCCGACCTGCCCAAGTAACCCTAACACTAACTCCAGGGTTTTCTGCTTCAAAGTCTTTGATGACGTGTTCCATTACTGCCTGGTGATCCTCGCCTAAGTTCCACAAGGAATAATATTCTATTGTTTGTGCACCAACCATACCACTTACCAGGACTAGCATAAGAGCGATTGCTCCTAAGATTGTCGCTTTTCTCGACACAAAAATACCTCCCTTAGAGTATAGAAATGAACACAGTTTGCACCAACATTCATCGTTAAGGTTCATCACCTCCAACACGACCAATATTTGCCAAAATCTATGTCACGCTCCATTATAAGTCGAAACCCATGTAGCAACTTTTGGCACTCCGCGAGCCACTTGTAATATCAACATAACGTCTTTGCTTAGATTTAATAATTCTGCTCACTTTTCGTTATTCCTGCATCAAAAATAACTTTTTTGCGTATTTTTATTTTTCCATGACTTCTTCTACCGGTATATAA
>LSQX01241606.1_pt1 | contig 10996 bp, 7 predicted proteins | sample 654561 | NCBI WGS metagenome assembly LSQX01 (sample SAMN04489861, study PRJNA283612) | anaerobic digester metagenome | isolation source: 4 biogas reactors fed with cattle manure at either 37C or 55C with and... | place: Denmark: Kongens Lyngby | collected 2014 | reverse complement strand
CCGAAGGGCGGACTGCCGAGGCGGCAGCGGCGGGAGCAAGGACCGTCCGCGCCCGGGGGTGGCCGAAGAAATCTGAAATGCGCGCCGTGAGACAAGGCAAATTGGGCCGGCGCTGAGGCAAACGGCGTTCGCCGTCGAACGGCGGGGCAGCGACTCTTTGTTCGGTACGCCATAAGGGGGGAGACTGCCCAATCGCGGCGAAGACTGTGATCGTGCCGCCCGGTTGAAAAGCTCTTCCATGGGGCTGACAACCCGCGGGGCGGATATTGACTGGGCAAATCGAAGGTGTATGATGAGCGTTATGGCGGCAATTCGCCGTTTTGGCTTTTCTGGTTTTTTTCTCTTATCAGTGGGGGTCTTGCCATGCGTTATCGTAGGCAGAGATGGGAATTTAGAGGCTTCACACTCGTTGAATTGCTCGTGGTGATCGCGATCATCGGGATTCTGATCGCCCTGTTGTTGCCCGCCGTGCAGGCCGCGCGTGAGGCGGCGCGCCGTTCCCAATGCACGAACAACCTCAAGCAGATCGGGTTGGCGCTGCACATGCACCACGACCGGGACAAGTACTTTCCGCCGGGGCACTACGCGAACCCGGCCGGTAGTGTGTCGTGCGCCAACGGCAATGAGGCGACCTGGTTCACGTACATCCTTCCCTTCCTGGAGCAGTCGGCCGCGTATGACCAGATCGACTGGAAATTGGCCTTCGGGTGCGGCGCGAATCAGGTCGTGACGAACCTGTTCTTCTCCACGGTGCATTGTCCGTCGGATAAAAAGCCCGCGTCATCGGGAACACACGCACGGAGCAACTACGTGGCCAACAACGGGATCGGGCCGATGAAGGAATGGTGCATGGTGGGTCAGACAGCCACGGCCCGGCCGCCGATTTCCCGTGAAGGAGGCGTTTTCTACATCAACAGCAACATGGCAATCGCCGAGCTTCTCGACGGCACGTCGAACACGGCGATGGTCTGCGAGATTCGCGTGAGCAAGCCGGGCGATTACCGCGGCGTCATGCACTATCCGGAAGACCCGTTGTATCACCACAACTATACGCCCAACAGTCTCGTCCCGGACCAGACCCGCACGGCTTTCTGCACCGCGGGCAATGATCCACGAATCCCTTGTATCGGCGCTTTCACCGCCTACAACAACCGTAACATGCTCACGACGGCCCGCAGCTATCATCCAGGCGGCGTGAACTTGGCGCTGGGGGACGGCAGCGTCCGCTTCGTCGCCGAGACACTCAACATCGACGTGTGGAAGGCGTTGTGCACTCCCAAGAGTGCCGTTGGGGAAGTCGTCGGTGGCCAGTTCTGAGGTATTCGGCCCCTGGCTGTTCGCGGGTGGCCCCCGGGGCCACTCCAGGTCGTGAGTGGTTGCGGCGCCCGTTGCCGCACTCGTAGAACACGCGTAGAGATGGCCTGTCCCGCGTCGCGCAATGCGACCCTGGGGGAAGGGGTTTTGTTGTCTCGCGCCGGTCGGCGAAGCGAATTGGGGCGGCGCTGCCGCGAAGAACCCTTTCTCACGGACTCCTGCCAGATCAGACTTCTCCTCGATTGCAGCAAATCGGGGCGGTGCGTCTGCTGGAGGTCGAGGCCGCAGTCACGCGGCTCGGTTGAGAGATTCTTCCAGTGCCCTGAAAAATCGGGGAGATGGTTGACCGGACGGATGAGGTGGCTACGATGAGTGCCATGGCGGTAGCCCGCCAATGTGGCGTTTCTGGGTGTCTTCTCTAATCAATGGGGGATCTTGCCATGCGTTACCGTAGGCAGAGATGGGATTTTAGAGCCTTCACACTCGTTGAATTGCTCGTGGTAATCGCGATCATCGGAATCTTGATCGCCCTGTTGTTGCCCGCCGTGCAGGCCGCGCGTGAGGCGGCGCGCCGTTCGCAGTGCACGAACAACATGAAGCAAATCCTGCTGGCTCTGCACATGCACCACGACCGGGACAAGCACTTCCCGCCGGGGCACTACGCGCCGCCCAACGCCGCGGTGTCGTGCAACAACGGCAGTGAAGCGACCTGGGTCACCTACAGCCTGCCTTTCTTGGAGCAGTCGGCCGCTTATGATCAGATTGACTGGAAGTATGGCTTTGGGTGCGGGGCGAATACAGTCGTGACGACTCTGGCCTTCTCCACGATGAACTGCCCCTCGGACAGAAAGCCCGAGGCGGCAACGGGTCCCGGTACGACCGCCGCGTACGCCCGGAGCAACTACGTAGCCAACAACGGGATCGGGCCGATGAAGGAATGGTGTATGAAGAACCAGCTTGCTACCGCCCGGCCGCCGATTTCCCGCGAAGGAGGCGTTTTCTTCATCAACAGCGACATGGCGATCGCCGAGCTACTCGACGGCACCTCGCAGACCGCGATGATTTGCGAGATTCGCCTGAGCAAGCAAGGCGATTTCCGCGGCGTCATGCACTATCCGGAAGCGCCGTTGTATCACCACAACTATACGCCCAACAGTCTCGTCCCGGACGGAATCCGCAAGGCTCACTGCGACGTCGGCAACGATCCGGTGCGAATACCGTGTACGGGCACTTTCACGGCCTACAATAACCGGTCTATGACGCTGACCGCCCGCAGCTATCATCCGGGTGGCGTCAACCTGGGGTTGGGAGACGGCAGCGTGCATTTCGTGTCCGAGACGATCGCCTTGAACGTGTGGCAAGCGATGTGCACTCCCAAGAGCGCCGTCGGGGAAGTCGTCGGCGGCCAGTTCTGAGCCGTCCGACCCCTTGCCAGATTGCTGGAATCCGCGCGGAGACAGCTTGGCCGAATCGTCCGCGCAAGGCGACTCGAGCGCGGACCGGCCATGCCGACTTGCACGGCTTTCAACGCCGCTGGAGCCGTCAGGCAGGCACGGCTCGCCGGATCGGTTCTTTTTCCGACTTACCACAGGAGACAACGAATGAGTTCCGGGAAGTATCTGTCGAGCTGTTATTGGGCAGCAGGGCTGGTGGCGGCCTGCTTGGCGTGCGCCGGTTGCGGCACGGGCCGGGCCACGGTCGAGGGGACGGTGACCTTGGACGGCCAGCCGATCGAGAGCGGCTCGATCGTTTTCGAGCCGGCCGACGGCGCAGGTCCGACCGCCGGCGGCCAGATCGAAAACGGCAAGTACCGACTCGCTGACGAGGGAGGGGTGATGCCGGGCAAGAAGATCGTCCGCATCATTGCGATTCGCGCGACCGGCCGCAAACTCGATGCCAGCATGCCCGGGGCCGAGGGGGAGGGCGGCCCATCCGCGCCGGCGCAATTGGTCGATGAGCTTGCCTGTTACATTCCGGCGATTTACAACGAAAAGAGCACCCTGACGTGCGAGGTGGTTGCGGGCAAAGCCAACCAGCACAACTTCGAGCTGAAATCGGAATAGGGAGGAGCGAAAGTACCTCTCGCGTCAATCGGAGACGATCTGCCTCGACATGGACAATCGCGACTTGGCGCGGTCGGTTCCTCCGCGCCGGCCGTGCTGAGGGGGTTTTGCGCGGGATCAACGGCTCCCGGCCCCAGCGGAGGTCGCCGCGACGGGCAGCAAGTCAACCGCGCGGAGATCAAACAGCGCGCCGCGGATCGGCCCCAGCGAGCGGACGACCACCGGCTGGACGCCTGATTCGAGTTGGAGCTCGCCGAACGCGTGCTCGCGCTGATCCTGCCACGTGCCGGTGCCGGGGACCGTGCCGGTCAACCGCGCGCGCCCCGCGGTGATCTGGAACTGGTTGCCGGCGGCTTTGTCGTCGCAGGCGAACGTGAGCGCCACGCGGTAGCTGCCCGCTCGCTCGACGCCGGCCGACCATGTCGCACGACTGTCCGGGTCCGTCCACCAGCCGAGAATCCCGGCGTCCGCCGCCAGCTTCAACGTTCCACCCTCCGCCTTGGCCCTGTCCGCGGTCAAGCGCAGCGAGCCGTCGGCGCGGGGCCGAATCGCGCCGGAGGGCTCGGCGGGGATCAGCGGCAGGATCAGGTGCGAGGGGCGCTCCGCATCGTGGAAGATGGTCTGCGAGGCGGTCTTGATTTCGGCGCTCGTGCCCAGCGGCAGGCCGGTGTTCTGGTTCCGGGCGTAACGTGGGAAATTGCTGCTGGAAACCTCCAGGCGGATGCGGTGGCCTTTGGCGAAGACCTGGCTCGTCTCCCAGAGGCTGATGGAATACTCGTTGACGCGGCCGGGCTCGATGGGCGTGGGGTTTTCGAGCGATTCGCGGAACGTCACTCCGCGGATGCCTTCGCAGACGTGGATCGCGCGGCCCTCCGGATCGACGTCGGTCAGCGTGGCGGTGAAGTCGGTGTCGACGGCCGTCGAGGCGGCGAACAATCTGAGTTCGACCGGGCCGGTCACCTCCGTGTCTTCCGCCAGCGGCTCGGTGGTGTAAACCAGCACGTCCTCGCGCGTTTGGACGGACTGGCGATCCTGCGGGCCCCAGACCTCTGGATTGGTCGATATCTGCCCGCCGAGCGTGTAGACCGGGTTGGCCGGATCATAGACGAACGTGTCCGCCGGCGCGCCGGCGGCCGGCGGACTGGTCGTGAGCCGCCCGTCGCCGCGGACTGAGTTGGCCCGCCCGCCGCCGTGCAAATAGAACTTGGCAAACTGCGTTCGAGCCAGCGGCCATTCATATTCGTCGCGCCATTTACCGGCGCCCATCACGAAAATTTGCAGCGGGGCCTCCTTGTCGATCCCGGTCGGCAGGCCCTTCAGCCAATAGTCGTACCAGCGGAGGTGTTCGGTTTGCGGCAACCGATTCGCTCCGTGAACGCCGGGGCCCACGCGCAACCGCGTGCCGCGGCGAACGGTCTGGCTGCCGCCCTGTTGGCGAAAGCCCTCGAAGTTGCGGAAGTTCTCGTGGACCAGGTTGTCGTACCAGCCGGTGACGAAATAGGCCGGCGCCTGGATTCGATCATACTTGTCCTTGACGCCGAACGATTTCCAATGGTCGTCGTACCGCGCGTGCTGCATCCAGAGCTTGATCCGCTGGGCCTGCGGGTGGGGAACGCGATCGGCCGCCGACATCAACGGCAAGGTGAGGAAATGCGGATCGCGGATCGGAATATGCCCCTGGAGGCCCGTCGCGCCGGTGGCGAACAGCCCGTGCGTGAAGACGACGTTCAATTGCAGGACGCCGTCGTTGTACTGGTGGCCGAAAAAGCTCTGCTGCCCTTCGATCGGCAAGATGCACGCCAGGTGCGGATTGGCCAACGGCGCGCTCATGATCTGCGTGAACGCATTGTACGATTGGCCGAACATGCCCACCTTGCCCGTGCACCAAGGCTGCCGGCCGACCCACTCCTGGGTGTCGAAGCCGTCGCGGGGCTCGTTCACGTACGGATCCCACTCCCCCTCCGATCCGCCCCGGCCCCGGCTGTTGGCCAGCACGCACGCATAGCCGCGCGGCGCGAGCTGCGCCGCGATGCCGGGGCCGGTGACGTAATAGCTCAGTTGCACGAGGGCAGGAAAACGGCCCTCGGCGTCGGGCCGGTAAATGTCGGCCGCCAGCGCGACCCCGTCGCGCATCGGGATGCGGACATTCTTTTCGATGCGGAGGGGATACGGAGCGCCTGGCGCCCGTGCTTCTTCGCGCCCGGCCTTCTCGGCCAGTTCCCGCACCGTGTTCAGGACCACCTCCTCGACTTGCGGCGAGAAGAAGCCGATGGCCAGGGTCAGGCACATCGACTCGTGCCCCCCTTCGGCCAGCATCTTCGCCGTGGGGAGGTAGCCGAACGATTCGTTCGTGTAGGCCGCGATCCACAAGCGATCCTCTCCGAGGATTTGCCGGAGCTGGCTGGCGTACTCGGCGACGGCCTCCCCGGGCAGGCCGACCAGGGTCAGGCTGCGGCCAAACTGCCACAAGGCAATCGCCGCGCGGTAATGCTTCGGGAGCGGCTCGTTGCGATTGAGCGTATCGAGCATGCCCTGGGCGTTCCGAGCGTGCCAGTAGGAGGGCTGATTCTTGACGATCTGCTGCAACTGTTCGCGCGACAGCTCGTGTTCCAGCGGGAGGTCGGTCCACCGCAGTTCGGCGCGCAAGGGGCCGACGACGGGCTGTAGTTCGCCGGCCGCCACGCGGCAGACTTCCTTGCCAAGGCTTTCTCCATGCTCGCGGACCAGGCGTTCCTGTTCGGGGCCGCCGCGCGGATGCGAATTGGCGTCGCCACCGCAGCCGATCATGAACATCGCCTGCGCGCCGGGATGTTGCCGCTGGATAACCTGCTGGGCGAAGCTGGCATAGTCGCCGGAGATTTTGCGATTGGCGCCGTCGAGGGTCACGTTGTGGCAGGCACAGCCGAAGACCAACGCGCGCAAGCTTCCGTCGGGTGCGTCCACCCGAAGCACCGGCACGCTGCGATCGACGGGGCCATGGGGGTTCGGCCCCATCCCGCGGCACTTGCCGTCCGGGCCCATCAACCGGCGGTTCATCACGAAGTCCACTGCGCCCGTGCCAAATCGGAAGCGCGCGGGTTTCATATCGGCCAGGGCTTGCTCGACGAGGTGGACGAGCTGCCCTTGGAGCTTCTTTGTGTAGGCATCGACCGTCGCCCGCTGATCTCCGGTCAGCTCGAAGCGATCCGGGTCCTTGATGCCGAACACCGGGCCCGAGTGCGTATGCGAGGCGTTCAGCAAGATTTGGCGCCGCTCCAGTCCGGTCTTCTCCATAATCTCTCGGCAAATCGCCTCGGCCATCGGAGCCCGGAAGAACAGCAGGTCAGCCGTCAGCAGCACGGCCCGCCCTCCTTCGGCGTCCTCGATCGCCATCGCCTTGGCGTACAGGTCGTCGAGCACGCCCTCCGACATCCAGGGGTTGTAGCCGCACATGGGGATCGGCCCCTCGGGCGTGACGCAGACACTGGCCAGGCCGGCGCGCCACTCGGCTTGTTTGTCCTCCGCCGTGACAGGCCGGCTCAGCATCACCGCCAGGCCCACGATCGCCGCCAGAAGCAGGCGACTGTTGATTACGACCGGGTTGAGCATCGTGATCCTCCTTCTCGTAGAGCAGCCCCTGATGAGAACCTCGCCCCCCATCTTGTAGTGCAGACGAGCGCATCCTACAATTCTCTCGCGGGCTGATCAACAAGCAGGTTGCTTGAGTTTTCAAACCGGCGAACCCGCTCTCCTCGCACGGCGGGGTCCGCACATCAAGGGAGGCAGTGATGAAACGAACAACGTCGTTAGACTGTACCGGGCTCACGCGATGGTCGGGCCAAATGGTCCTGGCAGGCTTGATCATGGGCCTCGCGCTGGCCAGGCCGGCTTGGAGCCAAAGTGGTTCGGAAGAGAAGGCCCCATGGCGCGTCGGGCTGGCCCGAGTCGTCATTACTCCCGAGAAGCCGCTCTGGATGATCGGCTACCGCAGCCAGGCCCGCTTTCGGCCTTCCGAGGGGAAATTGAACGACCTCCACGCGAAGGCCATGGCCCTGGAGGATTCGGAGGGCCACCGGGCAGTCCTCGTGACACTCGACTTGTGCATCATCGGACCGGCGGAGGCCAAGGCGCTGTTCGATCGGCTGGTCAGCGAGACCGGCCTGGAGCGGCGCCAACTGCTCGTCAACCTGTCGCACACCCATTCCGGGCCGATCACCGGCGACGCGCCTGAGTACTTGGACTTTCCCTTGCCCGAAGAGGACCGCCGGGCGACAAGACAGTACACGGCAAAGGTCCAGGATTCCGTCTGCGAAGTCGCCAAAGCCGCCTTGGCGGACCTGAAACCGGCGCGGCTCTCGTGGGGCAAGGGCAAGTGCGATTTCGTGCGCAATCGCCGTCTTTACGACGAGCAAGGACGCTACCGCGGCATGGGGCCGAATCCGGAAAAGTACGTCGACGACGCCGTGCCCGTCCTTCGCGTGGACGCGCCCGACGGGAGCGTGCGGGCACTGCTCTTCGGCTGCGCCTGCCACCCCGTCACGCTCTGCGACAACAACTTGAAGATTTCGGGCGACTATGCCGGTTTTGCGCAAGACGATGTCGAGGCGAAACATCCCGGCGTCCAGGCCATGTTCATGCAAGGCTGCGGGGCCGACGCCAACAGCCATCCGCGTTGCGGTCCGAATCAAGAGGAAAACGCCCGTAAGCAAGGAGAAAGCCTGGCGGCCGAAGTGTGCCGCGTGGCCGAAGGCGCGCTGCAACCGGTTCGAGGGCCGTTGCGGGTCGGGTATACGGAAGCCAAGGCGCCGCTCCAGCCGGTGCCGTCCCGCGAAGAGCTGAAAAAGATTTCCGGGGCGATGACTCACAACTCGCGGCGGATGCTGGCCGCCCTGGAACGCAACCAGCCGCTGCCGACCCATCACGCCCAGCCGCTGGCCGTCTGGCAGTTCGGCCGCGATTTGACCCTGGTGGCCATCTCGGGTGAAGTCGTCTCGGCGTACGCAAAGCTGGTTCAGCAAGCGTTGGGGCCGGAACGGCTCTGGGTTGCCGGCTACTCGAATGAAGTGGACGGCTACCTCGCCGACGCCGCGATCGTGGCTGAAGGCGGCTACGAAGCCCGCGGACTGTTCGGTGACATCGGCCTCTACGCGGCCGACGCGCAGGACGCGGTCGTCGCCGCGATCCGCCAACTCGCCAGTCAAGCTGGCCGCCCGCAGCCCTGATCCCCCACGAGCGTTCCCAAGCTTCAGTTGCCCCTCGTTCCCAAGCTCGAAGCTTGGGAACGCCCGCCAGGTCCGCTGCTCGCCGCGCGGGGTCTGCTGGCGCCGTTCCTGTCAGATCAGCTTCGTCAAGCCCGGCAGCGGCAGAGGGTAATTGCCCGTAGCGTCGGGCCTGGTCGGCGGATCGATCTCGAAGCTCGCCTCTTCCGGCGCCGGGCCGTACTGCAAATCGGCATTGTGCGCCTCATCCCAGGTGGTGGCCTTGCCCGAATAGCAGGCGATCTGGCCGAGCACGCCGATCATCGTGCTGTTGACCATGTAGCTGCCGCTGTTGATCGGCTTGCCGTCGCGAACCGAATCGATCAGGCCCTTCTGCTCGGCTTCGTAGGGGTTGTTGTGCGGACCTTCGAACTGCCAGTTCGTCTCTCCTTCGATGCGGCAGCGGCCGAGATGGCAGGTTCCCTTCGTGCCCATGATGATGTCCGACGAGTTGCCGTAGCAGCCGGCCTGGGTGCGGCAGAGGGCGTACAGCCGGGCGCCGCTCTTGTACTCGTAGACGACCGTGTGGTGGTCGAACATGTCGCCGTAGACCTCGCCGAACGACGAGGAACGGCCGGCCAGCCCGAAGGCCCAGCTCGGCATCTCGCCCTGCATGATCCAACTGATCCGGTCGACGTTGTGGACGAGCGACTGGGGCACGTCGTCGCCCGACAGCCAGCAGAAGTGGTACCAGTTCCAGAAATGGTATTCAATCTCGGTCAGGCCGGCGGCGCGGGCCTCGACGCGGTACGGCGCGCGGAGAAACATCGACTGCGCGGCGACCACGTCGCCGATCGCTCCGCCGTGAATCCGCTTGACGGTCTCCTGCCAGCCCGCGTGGTAGCGGCTTTGCAGCCCGGAAACGAGGCTCAGCCCCTTCTCCTCGGCCAGCCTGGCGACCGCCTCGACGCGGCGGACGCCGACCGGATCGATGGCGTGGGGCTTCTCGACGAAGACGTGCTTGCCGGCCTTGATGGCGGCCTCGGAGTACATCGGGTGGAATTTCGACGCGCAGGCGATCAGCACCACGTCGGCCGACTCGATCACCTTCCGATAGCCGTCGAAGCCCGCAAAACAATGGCCGTCGTCGACGGCCACCTGGTCGGGGAACTGGGTCTTGAGATTCTTGCGGGCGGCCTGGAGCCGGCTGTCGAAGACGTCGCACATGGCAACCAGTTTCACGTCGGCGCCCGCCCGCAGCGCCTCGGCGGCCGCGCCCGAACAACGGCCCCCGCAGCCGATCATGCCGATCTTGATTGTCCCGTCGCCGGCGGCGTGCGCGCCGCGGGCGACGCCCAGGCTGGCGGCGCCGGCCGAGGCCGCCAGGGCCGAAGACTTGAGGAAATCGCGCCGCGAAACGCGGCTGCCGCGTGATTGCTGCCGAGCCATGGTCGAGTCCTTGAAGTTCGGGTTTGCGTAGAATCTAGGGTTTCCGCTCCGCCTGCCATTCCTTCCACACGCGCATCGACCTGGCGAGGTGCTCGCGGGCATCGCCGGAGACCGCGTAGCACATCAGGCCGATGGGGCCCTCGTAGCCGGCCTCGCGGAGCGCGGCGAGCAGGGCCCGGTTATCGAAGTCGCCCCGGTCGAGCGGCTGGATCAGCCCGTCGGTCCAAGCCTGGCTGTCCGTCTGCGCCCCGTTGATCGTCACGGCGAAGATTCGCTTGGCGTGCTTCGCCAGCAAGGGGCGGTAGTCCCGCTTTCCCTCGACCTTGAGCCAGTGGCAGAGATTGAAGTTGGCGCCGACGTTGGGATGGCCGACTTTCTCCGCCAGCTCAAGGGCGAAAGGCAGACTCTCGGTCCAGTCGTTCACGTGGTGATAGATCGAGATCCGCAGGCCGTTCTCGGCGGCCATGCGGCCGAGGCGGCGAAGGATTTCCACCGCCGGCCGCTCGCCGCGCGGATCGCCCGGAGGAAAACCGCGAAGGAGAACGCAGACGGTCGCCGGGCGGCCTCGGAGCCTTTTCATCGCCTCGGGCAAGAGCGGATCATAGGCGGGCTTTTGCGGATCGACGTTGATCGTCGTGAAGAGCATCAGCGGCGGGATTGCCGCCCCGTCAAGAGCGGCGAGATTCTTGTCGAGTTCCTCGCCCAGCCAGAGGGGGTAGCCGACGCCGTCGAAACCCAACTCGGCCAACAGCCGCGCTTGACGGACGACGTCGGGGGTCGGCACCGCCGGCAGATCGACGCACAGGGCGTACAACTTGGGCGGGCCGGGCGCCTCTCCGCAGATTGCGACGTAAGCGGACGCCAGGATTACCGACAGTGCAGCCGCGGAGATGAGCATGTTTTTCATCTTGTCGAGGAACCGGCGGCAGAAAGCGACCGGATCCTGCCCGGCGATGAACATGTTGTCCGTGTCGAAATTCATCCGCTATTTTT
>LSQX01130923.1_pt2 | contig 10996 bp, 5 predicted proteins | sample 654561 | NCBI WGS metagenome assembly LSQX01 (sample SAMN04489861, study PRJNA283612) | anaerobic digester metagenome | isolation source: 4 biogas reactors fed with cattle manure at either 37C or 55C with and... | place: Denmark: Kongens Lyngby | collected 2014 | reverse complement strand
CCTTCACCCGATACGGCTTCAAGCGCAAAGTAAGCTGTGACCAGACCGCCTCCGATCAGGAAGACGACCTGCAGCACATCGGTCCAAGCTACTGATGCCAGACCTCCGTAGATGGAGTAGATACCGGCGATGATGAATAATACCAGTACGATCTGCATGCGATACCCTTCCAATCCCAGTATCTGCTCAATGGCAATCGATCCCAGCCATGCCACAGAGGTGAGGTTGACGAAGATGTAGAGGAAGAGCCAGAACACTGAGAAGGCCATACCTACACCATCGTTGTAACGTTCCCTCAGGAACTGGGGGATGGTGTAGATGTGTCGTTTCAACATCACCGGCAGCAGGAACTTGGCTACGATGATAAGGGTTACCGCAGCCATGATCTCGTAGGCTGCCACACAGATTCCGATCTTATAACCGGAACCCGACATGCCGATAAACTGCTCGGCAGAGATGTTGGCTGCGATCAGTGAAGCGCCCACAGCCCACCAGGTTAGCTTGTTGCCAGCCAGGAAATAGTCGTTTGCAGTCTTTTGCTCCCCTTTTTTATTTCGGGAAAGAAAAAGACCCAAACTGACAAGAAGTACCATGTAAATCCCGACAATGACAAAGTCAATCGTCTGAAATCCAGAATTATTCATTGCAGTTGAAATTTGATTGTATTACGATTTATTGTGTTTCTACTAAAAAACTATGGTCATTGAGTGGCCAAAGTTAGGAAAAAAAATCAAATAACAACATTTGTTGATGGATTTATGTGTACAGATGACACCACTCTGCCTGATGGATCTGCATTTTTACGGAATGCTTCGTCCCATTCCAACGCTACAGGTGTACTACAGGCTACCGATGGCACCGATGGTACACAGCGGGCGGCACTGTCGGATGGAAACAGTTCCGTGAAGATGGAGCGGTAGAGATACTCCTCCTTGCTCAATGGCGGGTTGATGGGAAAGCGGTAGTGTACATTCCGCATCTGTTCATCGCTTACCTCACGGTTGGCGATCTCTTTCAGCGTGTCGATCCAGCCATAACCTACTCCGTCGGAGAACTGTTCTTTCTGTCGCCAAGCCACTTCTTCGGGCAGGTAGTCGGCAAACGCTTCCCGGAGGATGTACTTTTCAATTTTACCATTTCCGGCCATCTTATCCTTCGGGTTGAGACGCATCGCCACGTCGAGAAACTCCTTGTCGAGAAAGGGTACGCGTCCCTCAACACCCCAGGCTGCGAGCGACTTGTTGGCGCGAAGGCAGTCGTACTGATGCAACTTGTCCAGCTTGCGCACCGTTTCCTTGTGAAACTCCTCCGCATTGGGTGCCTTGTGAAAGTAGAGGTAGCCGCCGAAGATCTCATCGGCACCCTCGCCCGAGAGCACCATCTTCACTCCCATCGACTTGATGAAACGCGCAATCAGGTACATCGGGGTGCTGGCTCGCACGGTGGTCACATCGTAGGTCTCGATGTGGTAGATCACATCACGGATGGCATCCAGTCCCTCACGAATGGTGTACTCCAGCTCATGGTGTACCGACCCGATATGGTTTGCCACCTTCCTGGCCGCCGCCAAGTCGGGTGATCCTTTCAGGCCGATGGCGAAAGAGTGTAGTTGTGGCCACCAGGCTTCCTCCCGGTTATCACTCTCGATCCGCCTGGCAGCGTACCGCTTGGCTACGGCAGAGATAATGGAGGAATCGAGTCCCCCGGAGAGCAGTACCCCATAGGGTACATCACTCATCAGTTGCCGCTGCACGGCAGCCTCCAGAGCCTCTCTCAGTTGATTGACATCCGAACGGAAATCTTTTACGGCATCGTAGTCGCGCCATTCTCGCCGATACCACTCTGTCAATCCCTCATCGGCACTGTAATAGTAATGCGCGGGGGGGAACTCCTCGATGATGCTGCAGTAACCCTCAAGTGCTTTCAACTCCGAAGCCACCCAGTAGGCACCGTCGCGATCCCACCCCTGGTAGAGTGGAATGATACCGATATGGTCGCGGCCAATCAGGAAGGTTCCCTTCTCACGGTCGTAGAGGGCAAAAGCGAAGATGCCGTTCAGTTCCTCCAGAAAATGGGGACCCATCTCACTGTAGAGTGCCAGGATCACCTCACAGTCCGACTGTGTCTTGAAGTTGTAACTCCCCTCATACCGCTTGCGGATCTCCCGGTGGTTGTAGATCTCACCGTTCACTGCCAGTATCAGGTTGCCGTCGCTGCTAACCAGTGGCTGCTTCCCGGAAGCAGGATCGACTATGGCCAGTCGCTCATGAGCCATGAGGGCCTGGTTGCAGCTGTAGATGCCCGACCAGTCGGGTCCCCTGTGACGCACCTTTTTCGACATCTCTAGCAGTTGCGACCGCAACTGCTCTTCTTCTCTCTTTATATTGAAAGTACATACGATTCCACACATAATAGTTGATTGGCTGATTCGTTAATTCGTTCGAAGTTCCTGCTTCAATGTTTTCTGTTCGAAATTCCCGGTTCGAAGTGTCTAAACCAAGAGCCAAGAACAATTAATGTTTACTGCTTATATTTTATCGCTCTTTTGCAGCATCCGGTGTATATCTTCGGCGACCTTGCGCCCGGATGCAATTGCCTTCACTACCAGGCTGGCTCCCATCATGGCATCGCCTGTGGCAAAAACGCGTGCAACGCTGCTCGCGTGATCCTTGCCTACCGATACGTTGCCACGTACATCGTATGCCACCCCCAGTTCGTTGAGCAATCCCTCCTGTACCGGGTGCACAAAACCGAGTGCCAACAGCACCAGCTCTGCCCGTATGGTTTCAGTTTTGCCGGAGGAGACCATTGTGAAACGATTGTTGGCATCTTTCTCCCATCTAATCTCTTCCACATCGACCTCTTTTACCATTCCTCCATCTCCATGGAAAGCGAGCGTATTGATCTGCCAGCGTCGTTGACATCCCTCTTCGTGTGAGGAGGATGTCTTCAATACCTGCGGATAGGGGTTGGGCCAGGGAGTAACAGGATTGTGACCCATCGGTGGCTGGGGCATGATCTCGATCTGTGTGACGCTCAGTGCGCCCTGCCGTATGGCTGTACCCACGCAGTCAGAACCGGTGTCGCCGCCGCCGATCACCAGCACATGCTTCCCGGCTGCATTGATACGCTCCTCGTTAGCTGCTGTCTCTCCCTGAAGGTGACGGATCTGTTGCGAGAGATACTCCATCGCGAAGTGAATTCCTTTCAGGTCGCGTCCCTTAGGGGTGATGTCCCTCGGTTTGCCGGCTCCCACGGCCAGGCATACAGCATCATACTGCTCCATGATCTCTTTTCCAGGGATATCCTTTCCGATCTCGGTGCCGGTCACGAAGGCAATCCCCTCTTCGCGAAGTAGTGCCAGCCGTCGGTCGATTACCTTCTTGCTCAGCTTGAAGTTGGGGATGCCGTAGCGGAGCAGTCCTCCCGGGCTTTTATCGCGTTCATATACGGTGACGCTGTGTCCTTTGCGGTTCAGCTGTTGTGCCGCAGCCAGTCCCGCAGGCCCCGAGCCGATTACAGCCACCCTTTTGCCGGTGCGTTGTTTCGGTGGCAGTGCCTTGATCATCCCCTCCGCGAATGCCACCTCGGTTACCGAGGCTTCGTTCTCGCGGATGGTGACCGGTGCTTCGTGCAGTGCCAGTACACACGACTTTTCACAGGGAGCAGGGCAGACGCGACCGGTGAATTCCGGGAAGTTATTGGTCTCGTGCAACACTTCCACTCCTTTCTTCCACTCACCCTTGTAAATGTGATCCTGCCACTCAGGCATCTTATTGCCCAGGGGGCAGGCCCAGTGACAGAAGGGGATACCGCAGTCCATGCAGCGGGAAGCCTGTTCACGTCGGTCTTCCCTATTGAGGGTCTGTTCCACTTCTGCCTGGTCATATATTCGTTCACTCACGGGACGATAGCCGGCTACTTTCCTGCCTGTCGTCATAAATGCTTTTGGATTTCCCATACAATTTTTTTTGTTGTGCTCCTTAGCTGTGGAACATGTTAATAATCTCTCTCCACCACTGCGATCTTCCGTTCCAGCTCTGCAATCTTGCGCTCCTGCAATACCTTCTTGTATTCGATGGGGGTCACCTTGATGAACTTCTCCTGGTAAAAATTCCATTCTGCCAGAATGCGCCCGGCATAATCGCTATTGGTGTATTGATGGTGTCTCTCGATCATCTCTTTCAACTCTCGGATGTCGGAGAGCTCCTCTACAAGTGAAAGCTCTACCATCTCCATGTTGCAGTGATAGTCGAAATTGCCCTCCAAATCGAGCACATAGGCTACGCCACCGCTCATGCCCGCTGCGAAGTTTCGACCCACCCGCCCCAGAACCACTACGCAGCCACCGGTCATGTACTCACAGCAATGGTCACCGGCACCCTCCACCACGGCGAGGGCTCCCGAGTTGCGCACGCAGAAGCGTTCACCCGCCACTCCGTTGATGTAGACTGCACCGGAGGTGGCACCATAGAGGGTGGTGTTTCCGCAGATGATGTTCTCTTCGGCCTTGAGGGTACTGCCCCGAGGGGGTGTCACAACAATCTGACCGCCCGACAACCCTTTGCCCAGGTAGTCGTTGGTGTCACCGTGCAGATAGAAGGTAACCCCCTTCACCAGGAAAGCGCCGAAACTTTGACCTGCAGATCCTTCGAACCAGACGGAGAGGGTGTGGTCGGGCAGCCCCTCATGTCCGTAACGGCGGGCAATCTCACCCGAGAGTAGCGCGCCGGTGGTACGGTCTGTGTTGTGTATCTTCGATTTGATGCCCAATGGCTTACTGAACTCGATCGCCGGAAGGGCTTCTGCAAGCAGTCTCCTGTCAGTGATCTCCTCCGGCAGTTGATGCCGGCCGCCTACTTTGCGGATGGCATTGTGTGACGCCTCCCGCGGGAAGAAGATAATCCGTGAAAGATCAATCTTCTCCGACTTGGGATGATCGGGATAATGCTTCCGTTGCAGCAGATCAGCCCTTCCCACGATTTCGTCGAGGGAGCGGAATCCCATCTCCGCCAGCTGCTCACGCACATCCTCTGCCAGGAAGCGGAAGTAGTTGACAAGGTACTCATACCTCCCCACGAACCGCTTGCGCAATTCCACATCCTGTGTGGCAACCCCCACCGGACAGGTGTTGAGATGGCACTTGCGCATCATCACACAACCGAGAACGATCAGTGCGCTGGTAGCGAAACCATACTCCTCGGCACCCAGCATCGCGGCCACTACAATGTCGTGTCCCGTCTTCAGTTGGCCGTCGGTCTGCAGGGTCACCATGCCGCGCAGGTTGTTGATCACCAGCGTCTGCTGTGTTTCGGCCAGACCTATTTCTAGCGGGAGGCCTGCATGCTTGATAGAGCTAGAAGGGCTGGCACCGGTTCCTCCCTCGGCACCGCTGATCACTATCAAGTCGGCCTTCGCCTTGGCCACGCCGGCAGCGATGGTGCCCACACCGCTCTCCGATACCAGCTTTACACTGATGACCGCCTGCGGGTTCACGTTGCGAAGGTCGAAGATGAGTTGCGCCAGGTCTTCTATCGAGTAGATGTCATGGTGAGGAGGTGGAGAGATGAGTGAGATGCCGGGTATGGAGTGTCTTGTTTTGGCGATGATCTGATCCACTTTGTAGCCCGGTAGCTGTCCCCCCTCACCGGGCTTGGCACCTTGTGCGATCTTGATTTGAAGCTCGTCGGCGTTGACAAGGTACTCGGTGGTGACACCGAAACGTCCCGAGGCAATCTGCTTGATGGCACTCCTGCGGGAGAGTCCGTCCTCCTGGGGCAGGAAGCGTGCGGGATCTTCACCTCCTTCGCCAGTGTTGCTGCGACCGCCGATGATGTTCATCGCGATGGCCAGTGCTTCGTGTGCCTCACGACTGATGGATCCGTAGGACATGGCACCAGTACAGAACCGCTTCATGATCTTTTCCACCGGCTCCACCTCCGAGATGTCGATGGGAACTTTCTTGTATTCCAGCATATCACGAATGAATGCCGGTTTCTCCTTTTCGTTCACCAGCCGCGTGTACTCCTTGAAGAGCGCATAGTTGCCGGTGCGGGTGGCTATCTGCAGGCGGGCCACCGTTTCCGGGTTCCAGGCATGGTACTCACCTTCTACACGGTAGGCATACTGTCCTGTATTGACCAGGTGGAACGGTTCGTTCATCTCCTGAAAGAATGCCTCACGGTGCGGTTGCAACACCTCCTGTGCCACCTCCTCCAGTCCGATGCCGCCAATTTTGGAGGAGATTCCCCTGAAATAGCGGTCGAGCAGGGAGGCGGAGATGCCCAGTGCCTCGAAGATATGGGCACCCCGATAGCTGCGCAGGGTGGAGTTGCCCATCTTGGAGAGTACTTTTAGCAATCCCTTGTTGATTGCTTGGATGTAATTCTTCTTGGCGGTATCGAAATCGAGCTGTAGTGAGCCTGTTTTTACCTGCTGGGCCAGCTCGGCGAAAACCAGATAAGGATTCACCGCATTGGCACCAAAGCCGAAGAGCAGGGCAAAGTGCATCACCTCCCGCGGCTCGGCGCTCTCCACTACGATGTCGATCTGCATCCGCTTGCGACGCTCTACCAGGTAAAGGTGAACAGCCGAGGTGGCAAGCAACGAGGGTATGGGAGCGTGTGACTCATCCACGCCCCTGTCGCTCAGCACGATGAAGTGTTTCCCTTCATCCACGGCCTGTTCAACCGATCGACAGAGGGTGTCGAGGGCACGATGCAACCCCTCGTGACCTTCTTCCGCCTTGAATAGCATGGGAATCGCCGCGGCGGAGAAACCCTTATAGCGCAGGTTGTTGAGAATGTCAATCTGGGTGTTGGTGAGAATCGGACTTTTAATTCTGACGATGGGTGACAGCTCGGGTATCTCTTGCAACAGGTTCTGGTGGATGGCACCGATATAGCCGGTTAGCGACATCACCAACTCCTCGCGGATGGGGTCGATGGGAGGATTGGTGACCTGTGCGAACTGCTGCCGAAAGTAATTGAAGAGCCGTTGCGGCTTGTCGGAGAAGGCGGCTGGGGTGGCATCGTTACCCATTGAGGAGACAGGCTCCTTGCCTTCCATGGCCATCGGTTTGATCAGCATCTCCAGATCTTCCGTGCTGTAGCCAAACGCCTTGAGCAGCAGCTCCCTGTTTACAACCTCGTTGTTCACCTTCCTACCGGAGGCGATCTCCTCCAGTCGCAGGCAGTTGCTGTCGAGCCATTGTCGATAGGGGTAAGCGGAGGCCAGCTCCTCTTTCAACTCCTGATCACGGTAAATGTGCCCGGTATGGGTGTCCACCATCATCATCTTGCCCGGTTTAAGCCTACCCCTTTCTTTGATGTTGGTTCCCTCGATCTCCAGGGTGCCGGTCTCGGAGGCGAGAATCAGCATTCCGTCGTGGGTGATGGTGTAACGTGCCGGACGGAGACCGTTGCGATCGAGCATTCCGCCAGCATAGCGACCGTCGCTGAAGAGGAGGGTGGCGGGACCGTCCCACGGCTCCATCAGCATGCTGTGGTATTCATAAAACGCTTTCAGTCCATCGGAGATGGGGTTCTTGTCGTTGAAACTTTCCGGCACCATCATTGCCATGGCATGCGGTAGTGACTTGCCGGTCATCACCAGAAACTCAAGTGCGTTGTCGAACGATGCGCTGTCGCTCATACCCGCTTGTATCACCGGGTAGAGCTGCTCAATTTCGGGGAAGTGTGGCGAGGAGAGCACGCTCTCGCGGCTCTGCATCCACTGCCTGTTGCCGCGGATGGTGTTGATCTCGCCGTTGTGGGCCACCATGCGGAAAGGTTGTGCCAGGTCCCATGTGGGAAAGGTGTTGGTGCTGAAGCGGGAGTGAACCATCGCCACCCTGCTTGTAAAGTGGGGATGAGAGAGATCGGGGAAGTAGCTGCGCAATTGGTGTGACGAGAGCATCCCCTTGTAGATCATCTGTCTTGTGGAGAGGCTCACAATGTAAAATTCCCGATCCTCTCCCAATCCCGATTGAAGCATGGTTCTTTCAATCTTCTTTCTGGTGAGGTAAAGCTTTCTTTCCAACTCTTCCCGACTGCCGGAGCCGGTAAGGAAGATCTGTACGATATGGGGTTCATTGGAGAGGGCGATCTCGCCCAGGCAGTCGCTGTTGACAGGCAGGTCGCGCAGGGCGATCAGGGTGAGTCCCGTGGAGGCAACTACCTCTCTGACCACCTGCAAACAGAGGGCTCTCTTCTTCTCCTCCTTTGGAAGGAAGATCAGTCCGGTACCGTAACGTCCCTCCTCCGGAACGGCGATACCCTGCAACAGGATGAACTCATGCGGGATCTGTACCAGGATGCCGGCACCGTCGCCAGTTACCTTGTCGGCACTCTCCGCGCCACGGTGCACCATGTTCTCCAGCACCTGCATCCCTTTCTCCACGATGTCGTGCGATTTTTCACCTGTAAGGGTCATCACAATCCCTACGCCACAAGCATCGTGCTCGTTGTCAAAGCTATATAGCGATTGTTGCTGCGTCTCGCTGAGCTGTCGGAAGATATTTTCTTGTTGTTTCATCTCGTTGAATTTTAAAATTTTCGCTAAAAAATAGCAGATAATCACTTACCCGCTATTCCAAAAACTGTTTCTAAACAGCTATCTGATTTATAGAGAATGTCTCTCAGCTGATGAATAGCAGCTCCCTGTATTTGGGCAGGGTCCACATTTGATTGTCTACGATCAGCTCCAGTTTGTCTACGTGATAGCGGATAGTGTCGAAGTAAGCACAGACGGTGTCGTGGTATGCCACCGCCTTCTCGCGGGCATCCTCCAGCTTGTTGGCCGCTTTGCGGGCATCGACCATGTCATCTACGTTTGTTTTGATGGCGGAGATATGGGCTGCTATCTCCTCTATCAGTGCCGCATCCTCCTTAGACAAGTAGTCCGCTTTCTCTTTGTCGAATACCGCACGCATCTTGAAGAGGTTGTCGAGCAGCATCGACTGGTACTCCGTGGCTACCGGGATAATGTGGTTCATACAGAGATCGCCAAGTACGCGAGCCTCGATCTGGATCTTCTTGGTGTAAGTCTCCCATTTTACTTCGTTGCGGGCATGAAGCTCCTTCTCGCTGAGCACACCTATCCGTTCGAACATCTCGACCGACTGGGGGGAGGTGTAGGCATCGTAGATCACCGGTACGCTGGTCTCGCAGTCGAGTCCCCTGCGCCCTGCCTCCTCTTTCCATTCGTCACTGTAACCGTTGCCCTCAAAGCGGATCGGCTTGGATTCCTTGATATAGAGCCGCAACGTGTCGAAGATCGCCTGTTCCTTTTTCATTCCCTTCTTCATCTTCTGTTCTACCTCCTCCCTGAAATCGGTGAGCTGTGCGGCTACCGTGGCGTTGAGGGCGAACATTGCCGAAGAGCAGTTGGCCGATGATCCCACCGCCCTGAACTCGAAACGGTTGCCGGTGAAGGCAAAGGGTGAGGTGCGGTTGCGGTCGGTGTTGTCGATCAGTACCTCCGGAATGTGGGCGATGCCCAGCTTCATCTTTTTCAGTTCATCTACGGTAATGTCATCGTCTTCAGAGCTCTCTTCAATCTTGTCAAGTACGGCTGAGATCTGTTTGCCGAGGAAGACGGAGATGATGGCCGGGGGTGCTTCATTGGCACCCAGCCTATGGGCATTGTTGGCCGACATGATGGATGCCTTCAGCAGTGCGTTGTGCTTGTAGACCGCCATCAGCGTGTTCACCAGGAAGGTGACGAAGAGCAGGTTCTCGTTGGCGCTCTTGCCGGGGGTGAAGAGACCGATGCCGGTGTCGGTGCCGAGCGACCAGTTGTTGTGCTTGCCCGAACCGTTCACACCGGCGAAGGGCTTCTCATGCAGCAGCAACTTGAAATGGTGCTTGGCAGCAATGCGGTGCATCAGTGACATCACCAGCAGGTTCTGATCCACAGCCAGGTTGGTCTCTCCGAAGATGGGTGCCAGTTCGAACTGGTTGGGTGCCACCTCGTTGTGTCGAGTCTTGAGAGGAATGCCATACTTGTAGGCCTCATGCTCCACCTCTTTCATAAAGGCAGCCACACGGGGCGGGACAGCACCGAAATAGTGGTCCTCCAGCTGCTGGTTCTTGGCACTTTCATGTCCCATCAGCGTCCGTTCGGTGAGACTCAGGTCGGGACGGGCGGCATAGAGTGCTTGGTCTACCAGGAAATATTCCTGTTCCCAACCAAGGTAGGAGTATACCTTCTTCACTTCGGGATGGAAGAGGTGGCATACTGCCGTGGCTGCCCTGTCTACCGCCGAGAGGGCTTTCAACAGTGGTGTCTTGTAGTCGAGTGCCTCCCCGGTGTAGGAGATGAAGACCGTAGGGATACAGAGGGTGTCATCGATGATGAAAGCGGGTGAGGAGGGGTCCCACGCAGTATATCCTCTAGCCTCGAAGGTATTGCGGATGCCGCCGCTGGGGAAGCTGGAAGCATCAGGCTCCTGCTGTGCCAGCAACTTGCCGGCGAAACGCTCGATGATGCCACCGTCAGGTCCGTTCACATAATCGATAAATGAGTCATGCTTCTCGGCCGTGCCCTCGGTGAGGGGCTGAAACCAGTGGGTGTAGTGGGTTGCCCCCATCTCGATGGCCCACATCTTCATCCCGGCTGCCACATGATCGGCAATCTCCCGGTGCAGGGTGGTACCCTGGTCAATGGCTTCCAGCACGATCTTCATCGTCTCCTTTGAGAGATACTTCGACATCTGTGTCCGGTTGAAGACATACTTGCCATAATACTCCGATGGTAACTGTCCGGGAGAGGCTACTTCCACGGGTGCTCTTTTTGAGGCTTCCTCTACTGCTTTAAATCGTAATGTTGACATACTACACGAATTGATTGTGAATCGCGGTCTGATAACCAGTTGTTATATTAATTTGAATTGTATTCCGATGCAAATTTAGACAAAATGTTTTAATCTCAAAATAAAAATGATAAAAATGTCACATTAGGGTCAAAAAATTAACATAAAGGTCGAAAAACGACA
>LSQX01060152.1_pt1 | contig 10996 bp, 10 predicted proteins | sample 654561 | NCBI WGS metagenome assembly LSQX01 (sample SAMN04489861, study PRJNA283612) | anaerobic digester metagenome | isolation source: 4 biogas reactors fed with cattle manure at either 37C or 55C with and... | place: Denmark: Kongens Lyngby | collected 2014 | reverse complement strand
TCCTTCTCCAGCCAAAGGCCGGGGGCGGTCCCGTAGGGGTTCATAAGGCAAACAGCGGACCGGGGCCTTAGCGCCTGCCGGAGATTACCGGGGGGCATCGGCAGGCCCCGGCGGTCGAAGTACTCCTCAATCATCCGCCGGGCCCCGGGGTCCTCCACCAGTTCCTCTCCGGCCAGGAGAGCCACGGCTTCCCTGGTCAGGTCATCAAGGGTAGGGCCCAGCCCGCCGGAGATGAGGACCAGATCCACCCGCTCCCATGCCTGCTGTAAAAGGGCGGTTAGGCGCGGCAGGTTATCCCCGACCGTGGAAACGTGGTAAAGGTCAATACCAAGCCGGGCCAATTTCTCTGCCAGATAGGCCGCGTTGGTATTGATGATCTGCCCGAGCAACAACTCGGTCCCGACACAAATAATCTCCGCCTGCAAAAGAACCCCTCCCCAGAATTACTTTCACCGGTAACAGGTATACACAGATAGATGCGAACTATGCCGGGGTGCGCGTCGCCTCCGCTTCCGGATCCAACGCCAGCAACTGCCGGAGCTTGGGACCGGAGATCTTCTCCTCCCCCAGTAAAACCCCGGCTACCTGCTGGAGACGGTCTCTTTTCTCCTCAATAATCCCGGTCACCCTTTTCACCTGGCTGTCCATAATTTTTTGAAACTCCTGGCAGATCCGGTCTTTCGGGGTGTATTCCTCATCTACTACACCCAGGGAGGAAAGGCCGGTGGCGATGATATTCCGAGCCAGCCTGGCGGCTTGCTCCAGATCATTGGCCGCACCGGTGCTTCTCTCCCCATAAATCACCTCTTCGGCAACGGCCCCGCCTAGACAGATGGCGATCTGTTCTTCCATATACTTCTTGGTGTATAGCGAACGATCCTCCTCCCCGGCCGGGCGCATGAATCCCAGGGCCTTCCCCCGGGGAATGATGGTCAGGGTCCCGACCGATCCCGGCCTCAGGGTTTCACTGACAAGGGCATGGCCGGTTTCATGGATCGCCACCCGCTCCAATTCCTCCCGGCGTAACCGCTTATCTGTCCGTTCACCCAATAAGACTTTATCCAGGGCCTCCTCCATTTCTTCCAGGCCAATCTCTTCTTTTCCTTTACGGAAACTGAGAATCGCCGCCTCGTTCACCAGGGATTCAAGGTGCGCCCCGGAAAAACCGAAGGTCTCCCCGGCCACTTTTTCCAGATCCACCTCACGGGCCAGCGGCTTGTTCCTAGTGTGGATCTCCAGGATCTTGCGTCTTCCTTCTTTCGCCGGGAGGTCCACCTGGACCCGGCGGTCAAAACGGCCGGGACGCAGCAAAGCGTCATCCAGGAGATCCGCCCGGTTGGTGGCACCAATCACCAAAATCCTCACCCCGTCTTCCGCCCGGAGGCCGTCCATCTCGACCAGGAGTTGGTTGAGGGTTTGGTCATACTCCAGGTGGGAGGTGTGTTTTCCCCGTTTCCCGCCTAACACCTCAAGTTCATCCAGAAAAATAATGGCGCTGTTTTTTCCTATTTTCTGGGCCAGCCGGCGGGCCCGGGAAAAAAGCTGCCGCACCCGTTGGGCCCCGACCCCGGCATACATCTCAATAAATTCGGAACCGGAAGCGGCTAAAAAGACCGAATCCATGTAGTGGGCGGCGGCTTTCGCCATCAGGGTCTTTCCTGTCCCGGGCGGACCCGTCAGCAAGATCCCTTTCAAAGGCCGTATCCCCAGGGCTTTGGTTCTTTCTTCCTCACGGAGAAAATCCAGGGCTTCCACCAGTTCCCGCTTGGCCGTTTCCTGCCCGCCGATATCGGCAAAACTGACATGGGGGACGAATTCTCCCTCCCCCTTGCTTTCCAGGGTTTCAAAATTCCGTTCCAACCCCCGGTTCCGGAGGTAGTAGTGGAGCGCCCACATTGCCCCGGCCAGGAGGAAAAAGGGGACCGGATCCAGTCCCTGTTTGACCAGAAAAACAAGGAGCGCCGCGCCGGCGCCGAAAATTACCTCTTTTTTCACCGGATCACCTCGCCTTCTCCGGCACCCCACCGGGAAAACCTGGGCACCGCTTGGTAATACAAGAGGTCGTCTTTGGCCAATTGGACAAAGAAGAATTCCTCGCCTATGAAGACTTTGAAATCCCCTCTGTATTTCTCCTCCAATTCCCGGAGTTTTTCATAGAGGGCTTGATAATTCCCGGAAACCCTGGCCTCTTCCAGGGTAAAACTAAGCTCGTAATAGACGGGAGTCAGCTCCGGCGCTTGCGGGCTTTCGATAATGACCTCCCTAATCTCCCCTTTTCTCTTTTCCCGGATTTCCCGGAGAAAAGACTCGAGGGTATTACGGAGATCATTGGTCTTTTCCAACCGGACACGGAGGACCTCCCCTTTTCCAAGCAGGGTAAATTCCTTAATCTCCGGTACCGCCTCCGCCCATTGCTGCAGCGGGCTATCTTTAAAGAAATACTCGGCCAATGCTTCTCCGCCAAATAACAAACCGGTGGTGATGATAAAAGCCGCGCCAATGAGGAAAAACTTCTGCAATGTCCAGTGTTTTTGTGGCATGATTATTCTCCTTCCAAGGCGGCAAAGTGTTGACATAAAAATTATAACATACTTCACGGAAAATCACGACCAAAACCGCCTGGTAGTTGGTGGAATGCACTTCATGAAGATTTTTCCCGGTAGGATTTTTCTCCCTTTTACCGAATACTAATTCTGACGATTATGGGGAAAAGAAAAAACCCCCCCGCCAAAAAGAGGAGGTTACAGTGGATGGACTGGAAAACGCAGAAGAAAACAGTGATTATTGCCGTGGGCGCCGCCCTTCTTTTCTTGGGCAGCGCCGCGCCGGGTTGGGCTGCCGGCAATGAGCTCAGTATCGGTTATAACCCGGACCACGGGTTGATGGTGGGGGCAACCCTCGATCTGCAAAAGGCGGCCTCCTTTCCCCTGCAGGGATCCTTTGAGGCCTACACCAAAAAATATAACCTTTTCCTGACCACCATTTTTCCTTTGGAAGAACGGCTTGATTTCTATCTCCGTCCCGGCCTGGCCGAAGGCCTCTATCTTGGGCTGGGCGTTAAAATCCAAGTCACCTGGGATCTGCAGATCTGGGCCGGCTTTGGCCATGCCTTCCAGGACGAAGCCTTTTTAGATCTCTTGGCCGACTACCGGCTCAACAACAACTTCCACCTGAAGCTCCGTTATCACATGTACCGGGCTTATCTTGGGATCGGCTATGCGCTCTAGGCGCAGGCCCCGCCCCCCCGTGCCCGTCTACAGTTAGTTCCGGCCGGCTGCCGCATCGATCATCGCCGCCAGCTTCTTATGCTCTTCCGCAGGAAGGGTTCGATCGATATACAAGGTATGATTTTTCTCCTCCGCCAGGTTGATCCGGGGCGGCTGTTCCAAGAGGTTCCCCTCCCGGTCAAAATAGATCCGCACTTCAGGCCGGAAGGGGTTGTTTTTGCTGACCCGGATGACCTTTGCCACCTGACCGCTGTTTAAAACCACCAGCGACCCAATGGGGTAAATGGCCATTACCGAAATGAAGGCGTTAAGAACCACCGGGTCGTATTTTTCTTTCTCTGCGAACAGCTGTTCCAGAGCCTGCTGCGGGGTCAGTTGCTCCCGGTAGGGACGGGAAGAGATACAGGCATCATAAACATCGGTAACGGCAACAATCCGTGCCTTGAAACTGATCTCCTTCTCCTGCTTGCCGTCGGGATAACCGGAACCGTCGCACCTTTCATGATGCTCCCTGGCCACTTTGATAATCTCTTCTGAGAAGCCTTTGGCCCGTAGCAATTCCTCCCCGTAAACCGGGTGTTTTCTAACCTCCTCCATTTCAGCAGGGGAGAGGGCGCCGTGTTTCTGCCAGATCTCCTGCGGGATGCTAAGCATCCCCAGATCGTGAAGGAGGGCTGCTGTCCCCAGTTCGTGCAGTTCCTTTTTGGAATAGCCCAAAACTTCTCCAACCAGCAGGGTGAGAATGGCCACATTTACCGAATGGCTGAAAAGATAATTATCATACGCTTTGATATGTGTAAGGTTTAACAAGAGCGACGGGTCCATCTCCACCTGGTTCAGGATATCATCGGCCAGGCCGCGGATGGCTTGTTCTTCAAGGGGCTGATCGTCAGAGATCTTGATCAACTCTTCCGCTGCGATAATCATCCGTTTATGATTTCTGGCCAGGACCGGAAGGAGTTGCCGTTCCGTCTCATCCCTGCTGTGCGCTTGTGTCTCATCAATCCCGACCGATTCGAGTCCCAGGCTCTCAATGCGCCGGATCATCTCTATCGAAAGCTCTGTTCCCGCTCCAATCAGTGTTACTGTTGTCTTGGGGAGGATAATATCCTCCGCCAGCCGCATCCCCGGGACCAATTGGGTGGTTTTTACCCGTTTCAAATTAACACACCCCCTAACTGATGGCTTCTCTCAGTGCAATATATATCGTAATGTCTCCCAATTTTGTTTGCAAGGGGATGACAAGAAAGTCCAGATCTATGGCGGAAACCGTTACATCCTTACCCATGAAAAGAGTGGGCGGGGTGACGCTGCAAATCAAGTCCCGGCTACCCAACTCTCCCACCGCATTACCGGTAACCATATTACTAAATTCGCTGATGGCGCTCTTCGCCAATTCGTCCAAAGCAACGATGGGTAACCCGATCAGCATATTTGAAGCCAGTTTCTTCGCGGTTTCTTCTGTCATGCAGAATACCACCTGGCCCAAGAGATCCCCGGTCACGCCCACGGCGACATTCACCTCGTCCCCGCATACGGGAGAAGAAGCTAGTCTCAACTGCCCCCTGGTTGCGTCGGTTTTGCCCATCCGCTTAAGGATATCAAAGGCCGCTGCCAAAAACGGGTTGATTAAATCTGCTTTCACCTCGACACCTTCCTTTTCCGTCTCTTCGGTAAAACAGCAGTTTAGCTTTTAGGTTCTCATTTCAAGACAAAAGATAGACAGCTTTTCCTTCCGTCTTTCCAAAGAAGGCAAACCCCTTGGTGAAGGCAGAACCCACAAGGAAGCCTGCGGGGAACAGCGCCTTGCCCGTTTTTCTTCGCCACTTCCGCTCTCACCCCTCCCGCAGCAAAAAGCCGGCATTATAGTATATGCAGATCACGGAGGGGATTAAGCGAAAACTGCCGGAAAAGGCGGAAAGATCACTACCAGATGGCGAAAATGCCAAGAGCCGCCAGGGTAACTATAATACCGGCGATTACCGTTCCCAGAGCCAGCGCGGGCACGGCCCGCCTTTTTCTTATCCCCAAGAGATGGGCAATGGCGGCGCCGGTCCAAACCCCGGTCATCGGCAAGGGAATGGCGACAAAGATCGTTAGCCCAAAAAACCCGTAACGGTTTATTTTCTCTTGTTGCTTGGCGGTTCTTCTCTGAATCCACTGCAACAGATGATAAAAAAGGTTGTATTTATGAGACCAGCGGGAGAGAAAAGAAAGAACAAGCATGATCGGGACGATGGGCAGGAGATTCCCGGCCACGCCGAGGAAAAAGGCTTCCCACGGTTGGGCGCCCAAGTATAACGCCATGGGGATGGCTCCCCTTAACTCAAGGTACGGTAGAGCACTGGTGAAGAGAATGAGTATGATTTCGTTCAGAGTCAACCCCTCGGCCATATAACTCTCCGCTTCCCATTTATTTTAAATTTTTATTATTCCCTGTATTCTCTATTTTTCCGTTTTCACCTGCCTTTTTGATAAAAAAATCCGGAAACACGGCGGTTAGGATCCAGTTTCCATCTGGTTACTCTTCACTTAAGAGCCGCAGCCTTTTATACTCCGCCCAGCCTACCTGCCCGGTAACGGGTAATCCCTCTTCTTGCTGGAATTTCTTCAGAGCCTGCTCTGTTCCGTAACCAAAAATCCCGTCCGGACGGTGCTGGTAGTACCCCAATTGCCGCAAGCGTTTCTGCAAAAAGAAAACATCCGCGCCCTTCTCTCCCATCAGTAGCCGGCGCCTGCCCCGGAAGGGATCCCCGGTGATATAGACCCGGGTCCCCTGGCGTACCCATTGGTAGACCTGTTCCACATCGCGGTTGTACATCCGGACGCAGCCGTGGCTCTCCATTCTCCCAATCGACCATGGTTTATTGGTCCCATGAATACCATAGCGGCCAAAAGGGACATTCAAGCCAATCCAGCGGGTACCAAACCCCCCGCCCCATTTCCCTTTATCCACCACGGTCCAACTCCCCACTGGCGTGGGCGTGGCGGGCTTACCAATGGCCACCGGGAAACTCTTAAACGGCTTACCGTCAACCAAGACCGTGAGGGTGAGGTAATCGGTGTCGACAAGGATCACAATGTTGCCTGGGGGAGGGCTTCCGGCCACCGGATCGCCCGGGCTCATCCCCCCCAAAGCCTCCCAAGTATCACTGTCCACCTTCCCGGTTATCCGTAAATTGTGCAGGCGTTGAAACTCTTTCACCGCGGCAACCGTCGGCTGATCATACACTCCTGTAAGCTCACTGGCAAAAAAACCTAGACTCCGCAGAAAATACTGTAATTCAAGGATCTCCGGGCCTTCCGTCCCCGGGAGAATCTCCGTTTCCGGAGGGCACAGGCATTCTTCAGCCCGGACCCCGGGGGCGAAAAGGCCGCACCCGGCTAAGACCAGTAAAAAAAGGAAGAGCCCTCTTTTTCGCCGCAACCATCTCCGCCTCCTGTTTTCCGGCTTTTTTTAGTATTTCCCGGGGAAAACAGAAGGCTGCAGGGAAACTTATCCTCGCGCTCAGAGGTTTACCTGGACAAGGTCCCGGTCCATCTTCTCCATGCAGTTTTTGATCTTGGCAGCCATCAGTGGATCCTCTCCCAGGCAGGCGGTGCGGATCTGCCGCAAAAGGTCAATCCCCCGGCGGAAACCGGAGACGATATCCCCCTCCTGAAGCTCCGGGGCGCTACGGGTCAGCTCAAAAAAGTCGCAGCCCCGGCTCCATTCGTACGCGAGCGGGGAGAGGCTGGGGAAGAAGCGGACCTCGTCCTCACCCACACCGTGGCGGAAAATGAGATCGCGGATAATCTTCCTGATTGGCCGGTAGTCAAAGGGAAGATTCCGCGGCAGGCGTTCTCCTTTGCGCGGTTCGTAATCGATGGCGACAATAACCGCATTAATCTGGTCTTCGTCCCATTCGTGGAAAAACCCGGCAAAATACAACTCGGTGATTAGCAGTTCCTGGGCGTAGATTTGCATGGCAAATTTCCCGCGGGGCAAGAGGTTGCCATCGGCGTCAAGGTAATCCAGGTCTTCCAGGATCGCAGCCTTGGCCTCTAAATCAGCCTCAAAGCGCCCGGCCACTTTTAAATTGCGCATCTGTTCCTCCAGGCTCAGCCGCTCCTTGTGAAGGCGTTCATAGGTCTTGGCCCTCTTCTCGCAGCGGGCCTGTTCCGCCGGGGAACAGTCCCTTTCGGCCAGTCTCGCCAGGGACTCCTTGAGCTCTCTAATCTCCGCACTAATGGCCCGCCGGGCCTTCTTACCGCGGATATACCGCAAACGCCGTTCTTTCTTGCGCAATTGCCGCAAAGCCGCCGCCCGCATCTGCGGGCAGGAAAGGCTCCCCCAATCCTGACAGATCACACTGCGCGTCTTCTCCAATTCCGCAGCCAGCCGGTCCAAGCGGTTTTCCAGGAAAACCTTGTCGTTGCGCGCCTGGAAAGTGGCGAAATTCCGGTCCAGGATTACCAGGATCTCTTCCTTGTTGTAATTGTGGAAAAGGTTCAAGACCGAATTGTAACTGAGGTTGAAACGGCTGGTCAATTCCTCCACATCCGCCGGGTTGGTACTGGGGAACTCCTCCAGGCGGTAACGGTCCAGATCCGCCAGGATATAGACAAAACCCTTTTCATCGATGCCCCGGCGGCCGGCCCGCCCCGCCATCTGGAAATACTCCAGGGTGGTCATGGGCCTAAAGGTCACCCCGTCCCATTTTGTCGGCGCATCAAAACAAACGCTGCGGACCGGGTAGTTAATCCCCACGGCAAAGGTTTCGGTGGCATACATTACCCGGATCAGGTTCTCTCCAAAAAGGGTCTCGACAATCTCTTTTAAGGCCGGCAAGAGACCGGCATGGTGGAAGGCGATGCCCCGGAGGAAAATCGGGCGTAACCTGTGGAGGGTCGGCCATTTTTCTAAATTATACTGCTTGGCCGCGCGGTCCAGGATCTCCTCGACCCGTTTCTTTTCATCAGCGGACAAAAAGTCAAAGCGCTCACTAAGTTCCTGGGCTTTAACCTCGCACTGCTGACGGCTGAAGATAAAATAGAGCGCCGGCAGGCCGTTCCGGCGGTGGACGGATTTGATCAGTTCTTTATGGTCCAGTCCCTTCCAGGTTCGTTCCCCGCCCGCCGGGGACCCGCGTTCCCCCTCCCGCTTTTTCCGTTTCTGCCAAGCCTTTTTCAACTGGTTAAAGCCGGTCGGACCGGTCAGCGGGTGATAAACATAATGCTCCAACGGCACAACCCGGTCTTTTTTGTGGACCACTTTCACCGGGTGTTCCTTGATCTCTTGGATCCACGCGGCCAATTCCGCAGCGTTGGGAATGGTGGCGGAAAGCCCCAATAAACGCAGGTTGTCCGGCATGAAAATAATCGACTCTTCCCAAACCGTCCCCCGTTCCTCGTCGGAAAGATAATGAATTTCATCGAAGATCACATGGGAGAACCCGGCCAGCCGTTCCTGTTCCTGGTGTAGAATATTGCGGAAAATCTCCGTTGTCATAATGATTATATCCGCTTCCGGCTGGATCACCACATCGCCGGTGATAATTCCGATCTTCTCCTCCCCGTGCCACTCCTTAAACTCCTTAAATTTCTGGTTGGAAAGGGCCTTGATCGGCGCAGTGTAAACCACCCGCTGCTCTTTCTTGACCGCTTCTTCAATCAGGTAATCGGCGATGAGGGTTTTCCCCACGCCGGTGGGAGCGGAGACAAGGACCGAGTAGCCCTGTAGTAAATAGTCGATGGCCTCTTTCTGGAAATCATCAAGGATAAACCCGCGAAATTCTCCTGTTTGTTCCGGCATCACAATTGTTGCTCCTGTTCTTTTATTATTATTTAACAAAATTCATTATTCAACTTCCGTTAAGTGCAGTGGCCCGCCGGTAATTAAAACCGTTTCCACCGCCTTAACCAACCGGGCCATCTTCTTCTCCACCAGTGCATACCGGGGGGATTCCGTACCCGCCCATTTTTTGTGTAAAGGCAGGATCTCACGGACGTAAAGACCAGCCGCTGTTTTCTGGACCGCTTCCGGGACCGCCGGAATACGCAAAGACTTTATTTCGGCAAAATTCAAGTTTGGCGTCCCCACACCGCTTTTTAAGCGTAAAATCTGGTCCCGCCCGAATTTTCCCATAAGAAACAACCAGAGAAAAACCGGGTCAATACCGCGCAACCTTATACGGTCAACAAAACAACTGACATTGGCCGGGTCCGTACCCAGGTAGACACCGGAGCGAAAACGAAGGAGCGAGCCCTCTCCCGAACGGGAAAAAAGCAGATCCCCCCGGCGTACCCGGCTCCTCTGTGGATCAAACTCTCCCCCGGGGACCACCCGGAGGGCGGGGCGGGGGTTAAGCCCGGTAAAAAAAAGGTCCTTCTGGCCGAAAACCGGTACCCCGTTTTCCCGCAGCTCCGGCCTTTTCCCGGGTAATATCGCGCCGTAAGAGATTTTTTCGACATATTCACCCAGCGGCCGGAGGGGAAAAACAACCTCGGCCAATGCCGCGCGCAAAACCGGGTCCCAGTAATTCGGGTTCCAACGCCCCCGGAGAAGCTCGGAGGTTTTCACCCAGGTAACGCCGGGAGAAGCTTTTTTCTCCCGCCAAGAGATATAGGTGCGAACGGTCTGCAAGACCGTGCCGAAAAAATCCGAATGGTCTTTTACCCCCCGGAACTCTGTACTGGCAAAGAGGGTCTCCTCCCCGTTCTCCTTCTCTTCCCCCGGGTTTCCCACCCGGCGGCGGAAAAAGACCAGGGAAGTCCGGGCCGGTGTCCCTGCCGCCCGGAAGCTGCCGGGCGGAAGCCCCACGACCGCCAATAACCGGGCCCGGCGGCAAAACTCTTCCCTCTCCCGCTGCAGGCGGTCATTGCCCAAGAAACCGTCGGGCAGGATAATCGCCCCGTAGCCGCCCGGCCGGCACAAGGCAAGAAAACGCCGGAGAAAAAGCGCCTCTACCGGCAGGCGCACGAGACGAGCCAGTTCCTTCTTCTCATACCCCTCCGCCAATAACCAGCCGGCGCCATCCCAGTCGCCGCCGGACAGGGCGGCGGCAAGCCGTTCTTTGCCGCCCCGGCCAAAGGGGGGATTACCGACCACCAGATCAAAACTACCACGGGAAAGGGCGGCAGGCCCGCCGTCCAGGAGACCGTCCGCCAAGAACCAGCGGCTTTTCAACTCCGCCGGTGGCTGCAGCCCGGGGTCAATCTCGACCCCTGTTACCTGCCCGGGGGCAAGCAACCCCATTTTAATCCCGGAGGAGAGGAAGATTCCCTCCCCGGCTGCGGGATCAATCACCCGGAAACGGGAAAGGTCGCCGGCGGGGACCATCTCTTTCAGCATCTCCCAGACAAAGACCGCCACCCGCGCCGGGGTAAAAAACTGCCCCCACACCTTCTCAATTCTCACCGCCTGCCGCGAAGACCTCGATCATCATGGCATGCTCATCACAGTTGGGGAATTTCGGGCAGTTGATACATTCCTTCCAGACCTTGTGCGGCATCTGTTCTTTATCGATTAACCTAAACCCGCATTTTTCAAAGAACTCTTTCTGGTAAGTAAGGGCGAATACCCGGGGGATACCTAGACTCCTGGCCTCCTCCAGCAACTTTGCCACGAGTTGCCGGCCAATCCCCCCGCGGGTGGCGCTCTCAACCAGGGCCAGCGCCCTGATTTCCGCCAGGTCTTCCCAGATTATATGGAGACCGCCGGTGCCAAGGAACTCGCCATCATCTTCCACCACGGTAAACTCCCGCAGGCACTCATAGATCATACTCCT
>LSQX01343832.1_pt1 | contig 10999 bp, 11 predicted proteins | sample 654561 | NCBI WGS metagenome assembly LSQX01 (sample SAMN04489861, study PRJNA283612) | anaerobic digester metagenome | isolation source: 4 biogas reactors fed with cattle manure at either 37C or 55C with and... | place: Denmark: Kongens Lyngby | collected 2014 | reverse complement strand
GGGTTCGAATCCCGTCGCCACCTCGCCAATAACTAAATAGCCTTTCATAGGCGCGATTGGCGCAGCGGTAGCGCGCTTCCCTGACACGGAAGAGGTCACTGGTTCGATCCCAGTATCGCGCACTTCAAGATTCTCCCACCACCAAGGTCAACCCACCAGTGACCCCGCAGAAACAGGTGAAAGCGATGCTTTCACCCACAAGTTTCTGCGCTGGTTCGATCCCAGTATCGCGCACTTCAAGAACTCCCCAGCGACCGCGGTCATAACGACCGCGGCACATACAGCGCGCAAAGCGATGCTTTGCCCCAAGCGCCTTGGTGCTAGTTCGATCCCAGTATCGCGCACTTCAAGATTCTCCTGTTTGGGCCGTAGTGGTTGCCCAAGTTGGCCCTGGCAAGCATCAAGTGCCCACTCGAACCACCAACTCAGGGCACAACGCGCAGGGGCACACTCGGCAAGAATCAGCCAGGTGCAATTCACCCACCACTTACCCAGCTGCGATGAACCCGGTAATCAACGACACCACCATCGCGACGACGAGGGCATTAAACGCAAACGCGATCAGCGTATGTGTGCGCACGGCGCTGAGCCCAGCTCGCGTTCGGGGCGTGCCCGCAGACATCGCGCCGACTGAAGACACCATCACTGCCATCGAGAGAAAGTCAGCAAACTCAGGTTCTTCATCGATGTCAAACGAGATCGTCTCTCCCCCACAATGCAGTCGAAGATATCGCAGCGCGAAGGCATACACGACCGTCACCCAAGAGGCTCCGACCGTGCCCACTACGAGCAGCGGCAGCCAGAGGCCACCCGAACGGGCGCCAATGATTGATGCGAGTATCGACACGAGCATGGCTGCTCCAGCAGCAAACATGGCCCACTCTTCAGGCGTACGAAGCCCAATCACTCGGGATACTCCGCTTGCACCGCTTTGATGCTGTAGCGCGGCGACCGCCTTCACATCTATGGCAGACGTGCGTGAGAATACCAAGTGCGTCCACACGAGATAGATCACGAAAAAGACCATGAAGGCCGTACACATCAGAGTGAATACGAGGCCAACATCAAAATTCGTGTTGGCACCGACCATCGGAATGAGAGCGGCGAACAGAATCGGCAACGACACAAGCGTCGCAATGCCCCCTCGAAAGCCGTCGTCGTACCGCAAAGCAACAGGTCGTGCAGGTCGTCGTCTCACCATCACATCAACTCTAGCGTTCGCGAATCAGTGGCTTGAGCGGGTCACCGCACGCGCGCGATATCAGCTATAACGGCATTCGTCGCGCGCACGAGTTCGGCCGGGGCAAGCTCAAGATCGAGCCCTCGCCGACCGCCAGACACCAGCACTGTAGTGAATTGCAGTGCGGTAGCGTCGAGCACCGTCGGCAGCACGGTGCGCTGCCCAAGCGGGCTGATGCCTCCCACCACGTAGCCGGTCTTTCGCTCAGCCAGCTTCGGGTCGGCCATCACTGCCTTACGCGCTCCAATCGCCCCCGCAAGCGCTTTCAGGTCGAGCAAACCAGCCACTGGCACGATGCCTACCACGAGTGATCCATCTGCTTCAACGAGCAACGTCTTGAACACTTGATCTGCAGACACCCCCAGCGCAGTTACTGCTTCTGCCCCAAACTCAGTCACTGTCGGGTCGTGTTGGTATTCACGCACATCGAATGCAATGCCTAATTTCACGAGCTGCGCCGTCGCCGGAGTCTGCCCAGCAGATTTCTTTTTCGCCATGCAATTAGCCTATGTCCGCTGGTACTGCGATTCCGCTGGTACTGCGATTCGGCTGGCCCAGCCACGCGGCGAGCTATGCGTCCAGCCACACCGATATTCGGTTTCTCGCGTTCTTCGAACCCCCGCTAGCTACCGAGACGCTTGCGCAGCAACTCGATGCGCTGCTGCAACTGAGTCACGCTTGCCTGTGCCACCGCAGGCCCCCCGCATATTCGCCGCAGTTCTGCATGTACCGCACCGTGTGGCTCACCCGAGACCCGCGCATACATGCCCACGAGGCTGTTCAACAGACGACGCTGCTCGCCAAGTGTCCGGTGGAGTGCTTGCGGGGGTTCTGCGCGTTCTGGGGCGTGCTCAGTAATACCCTGCCGTGCAGCCGCGCGTTTTGCTTGGCGCGCCTGCCTCTGCAGCAGCAGCGTGCGCACTTCATGGGGCTCGAGCACCCCCGGCAGGCCAAGAAAATCGAGCTCTTCTTCGCTCTCGACCTCGGCATAACCACCAAACTCCGCTCCATCAAACACCGCCCGGTCAAAATGGGCATCAGACGCGATCGCTTCATATTTGAAGTCGTTTGTGAGCTCGTCAGATGCACGGTCTTCCCGTTCCGCGGCGGCCATCAGTGCCGCTTCGGCATCCCACATGTCTTCTGCGCTGGCTGGGCCCTCGAGCACGTGTCCGCGCTCTTTCTCGAGTTCTGCCGCGAGCTGCATCAGAGGTGCGACATTCGGAATAAACACAGATGCCACTTCGCCTCGCCGCCTGAGGCGCACAAAGCGGCCTATCGCCTGCGCAAAGAACAGCGGGGTGGACGAGCTTGTAGCGTACACGCCCACTGCTAACCGGGGCACATCGACGCCTTCTGAGACCATTCGAACCGCGACCATCCATCGGCTATCGTCGCGAGAGAATTGATCGATTCGATCGCTGGCACCAGCATCATCTGAGAGGATCAGCGCCACCTGCTGCCCAGTAATCTCTTGCAACATTGCGGCGTATGCTTTCGCCGCCGCATGATCGGTCGCAATGACGAGGCCGCCTGCATCGGGAATATGCTGCCGCACTTCGCTCAGACGTCTGTCGGCTGCTCGCAACACTTTCGAGATCCATTGACCAGCCGGGTCAAGCGCGGTGCGCCAAGCTTGCGCTGTGATATCTTTGGTATTGCCCTCACCGAGGCGGGCCTGCATCTCTTCACCAGCCGACGTTTGCCAGCGCATCTCGCCCGCATACACCATGAAGATCACCGGGCGCACAACCCCGTCGTTCAACGCACGGTCATAGCCGTAAATGTAGTCGGTCGCAGATATCTTGCTGCCGTCAGGTTGCGGCACATATTCAACAAACGGAATGGGCTTGTCGTCTGAACGAAATGGGGTGCCGGTGAGTGAGAGTCGCCGGGTTGCGGTGCCGTAGGCTTCACGAATTGTGTCCCCCCAACTCAGTTCGTCACCGCCATGATGCACCTCATCGAGGATCACCAGAGTGGGTTCGCGTTCGGTAAGCATGCGGTGCTGCACCGGCTTCATCGCGACTTGTGCATACGTCACCACCACGCCATGAAACCTTCGGCCATAAGCNNACGTATCTCGGATTGAGATGGATACCGATTCGTGCGGCAGCGTCTGCCCACTGCACCTTCAGGTGTTCGGTTGGTGCAACCACAACAATTTGGGTGACCGTACGGTTCGCTCGCAGAATCGCTGCGAGTCGCAGCGCGAATGTCGTCTTGCCGGCTCCCGGGGTCGCGGCAACCAGAAAATCTCTCGGCTGTGTCGCAAGGTAGCGACTAATTGCTTCTTCTTGCCACGCACGCAGCGGAGCAACCGTTCCTCTCGCAGCACGTTCGGGATACGTCGGAGAGAGCTGCTCGGCTGCACTCGTGCCTTTGAGGTGCAGCACAGGGTCAGACTCGATCACGACGCCCTAGACTAGTCGTTGCGCATGAGAAGTTCTTAACTTTCGAGGAGGCTCGGCTGTGACTGACCAGACAACATTGCTGCCCTGGTCGCGTTTTGTCGCGATCGGTGATTCCTTTACAGAGGGTGTGGGCGATCCTGAGCCTGAGAGCCCCGGGGGTCTGCGTGGCTGGGCGGACCGTTTTGCTGAGGTGCTTTCTGGCTTCGATGACGACTTCGCCTATGCAAATCTTGCAGTGCGGGGCAAGCTCATTCGACAGGTCACCGAAGAACAGTTGCAGGTGGCCATAGATCTGCGCCCTGACTTGGTGAGTGTGTGTGCTGGCGGCAACGATGTGATTCGTCCCGGCGCTGACCCTGATGCGGTTGCGGTGCAGCTTGAATACGTGTTGCGCAAGCTTCGTGAAACCGGCGCAACGGTCATGGTTTTTACCGGTGTTGACGTGGCGTTTCAACCAGTGTTTCGTTCGATGCGCGGAAAAGTTGCGATCTACAACGAGAACCTGCGCAAGGTCGCGCAACGCCATGACTGTATTGTGGTCGACCAGTGGGCAATTGAAGAATTGCAAGACCCACGACTGTGGGCTGATGATCGCCTGCACCTGAATGCGCTCGGCCACCACACCGTTGCCCGAGCTGCGTTGCGCGCGCTGAACGTACCCAATGATCTGCAGCCGCTTGATCCACCACCCTTGCCCCCACAAACCTGGCGGCGTGCCCGCGCTGAAGACGTCGTCTGGGCGAAGGAACACCTCGTGCCATGGGTGATTCGGCGCATCAAACATGTCTCGTCTGGAGACAACGTCACAGCAAAACGCCCTGAGCCACGGTCACTCAAGGGCTTAGACTAGCGGCATGGCCAGTATTACAAAGCAAATTGCAGATACCGTCAGTTCAGTTGGCGTGCATGCCGCGTACGGCGATCCTGTCGAGCTTGACGGCTCAACGATCGTACCCGTGGCTGTCGCAAGCTATGGGTTTGGCGCTGGTGAGGGCGGCGCTGAAGCACAAGGTGAGGGCTCAGGCGGTGGTGGCGGCGGCTTCGCTTGGCCGGTGGGCGCCTATGTCACGCGCGATGGTTACACCCGATTTGAAGCTAACACGATTGCGCTGCTTCTTGTTGGCATTCCGTTTGTGTGCGTCGCGGGTCGTGCCATCGCTCGAGTGATTCGGGCCTTTAAGAAATAAAGATCCACGGTTCGCGTGGCAGCTTGGCAGGTTCGAACCGCTCGATCAGGTCGACCATTTCCACTGGCTCACCTTGATCTGCAAGGCCGAGTGAGAAGGCGAGCATCGATCGCACCTGAGCGGCACTCATGCCGAGGCGAGAGAGGTCTTGCAGGGTGACGGCACCGTCACGTTTCGCGAGCCGGGCTCCGCTCGGGCCCAAGACGAGGGGCACATGCGCGTACTGTGGGGTGGCGTAGCCAAGCAACTGTTGCAGCAGCACTTGACGCGGAGTTGAGCTGAGCAGGTCGTTTCCTCTGACCACCTGGTCAACACCCATCGCGGCGTCATCGACCACTACCGCGAGGTTATAGGCTATCGCCCCGTCGCCACGCTGCAGCACAAAATCGTCAACGTGTCCGCTCAATTCGCCGCAGAGCTCGTCACGAAAAGTTTGCTCGCCTTGCCCCTCAGCAACCCTCAACCGCAAGGCCGGACGGCGCGGAAGAATGGTAGCCCGTGCCGCCGCAGCCTCTTGCTGGGTACGATCGCGACAGGTGCCGGGGTAGGCGCCCGGCGGGGCGTGCGGTGCGCTGGGAGCCTCTTGAATTTCTCGCCTTGTGCAGACGCATTCATACACGAGATCACGTGACCGTAACGTCTCAATCGCTGCCTCATGAGCTGCGCGACGGTGAGTTTGGTAGACGACTTCACCGTCCCAGGTCACACCGATTGCCGAGAGGTCTTCCAGTTGTTGCTGCGCAGCTCCAGCATCTCGCCCGCGATCGACGTCTTCGACGCGCATACGAAATTGCCGGTCTGTGCTGCGGGCAAACAGCCACGCAAGCAGAGCCGTGCGAAGGTTGCCGACATGCAGGTCGCCCGAAGGGCTCGGCGCATATCTCCCGGCCCCTACTGTGTTCACTCCCCCATTATCGTTGCACGAAGGCGGTGATGCGAGCTTGTGCATCAGCTGTGGTGACTGTGTGACCGATCGTGCGCGCCTCGTCTGCAACAGATTCAGCCAGACTACGGCCGTAAGCGCTGCGCACCAGCCTCTTTGCCTGACCGCGTGCGTCGGGTGCGCTCTCTGCTAAGAACCGTGCGATCTCTTCAGCACGTGCAAGTACCTGATCGTCAGCCACAACTTCGGCCACCAAACCCCACTCGAGTGCCTCAGCTGCCGAAAGCATACGGTCTTGCAGCATCATCTGCAGCGCCCGACGCTCACCAATCGCTCTCGACAGCAGCGCTGACACGGTCAAGTCAGGGGTCAGACCAACCTTTGCGTAAATACTGCCGATCTTCGAGCTCTCACCGACAACTGCGTAGTCGCTCGTGAGCAGCACACCGAGACCACCACCGGCAGTCGTACCGTGAGCAGCAGCGATCACGGGCTTTGCCGACTCGATCAGCGCGAGCTGGCCCTCGTTGATCCTGTCGGCTAGCTCGATCAGCCAATTGCCGTCAAAACCGAGGTCTCGCATAGTGCGCACGTCGCCGCCAGCGCAGAAGGCCCGCCCATTGCCAGCGAGCAAGACCACCTTTACATCTTCACGAGCGGCAACGTCTAATGAGATTTGATGCCAAGCGAGGGCAAGATCTTCGCCAAATGCGTTCAGACGCTCTGGTCTATTGAATGTGATTCGAGCAATGCCATCTTGTACCTCGCAGAGAATCGCATCAGTCATTGTTGCAGCCTTTCATCGTGAGCTCAGCCCGAGTCAGCGCGAGCGTCAATGCTCGCTTCTCACAGACTACCCCTGACTGGCGAGTAATCGAAACATGCGACTTCTCAATATCACTAGACCGGTATTCGACGCGCCCGGGCGCCTTTTGGTCCATTCCGGCGGCTGGGTGGGATGATCAACAAATGCGAATTCTCTCAATTCAAAGCTCGGTTTCATACGGCCACGTCGGCAACTCAGCTGCTGTGTTTCCGTTGCAGCGCATGGGCCATGAGGTGATGCCCGTCTACACCGTGGTGTTCTCGAACCACACCGGGTATGGACAATGGGGCGGACCGATGCTCACCGGTGAGAATGTTCGAGACATCGTTCACGGCATAGATGCACGAGGTGGGCTCGATGACGTCGAGCTAATCTTGAGTGGCTACCAAGGCGGCAGCGACATCGGTGACGCAATTCTTGACGCAGTGTCGCTCGTGAAGACACGCAACTCACAAGCCCTCTACGCGTGCGACCCGGTGCTTGGTAGCGCTCAGTCAGGGTGCTTCGTCGCCCCAGAAGTACAGTCACTCATTCGAGATCGAGTGGTACCGATGGCAGACGTGATCACACCAAATCAGTTTGAGCTTGGCTTCATCACGGGTACTGATCCACACACACTCGAAGAAACCCTCGCGTCGGCAGACTTGGTGCGCGCACGAGGCCCCAAGACCGTGCTTGTCACCAGTGTGCTGCGCCCTGATCGGCCAGCAGACACCATCGAAATGCTCGTAGTCGACGGCAGCGGCGCATGGGCAGTGCAGACGCCGCATCTGCCATTCAAAGCGAACGGCTCAGGTGACGTGACGGCCGCATTGTTTAGTGCACACCTTGTGCGATCTGGCAGCGCAGCCGATGCACTCGGCCGTACTGCCGCCAGCGTGTTCGAGTTACTGCAAAACACCCACGTCTCTGGCCAGCGTGAACTGCAACTTATTGAATCGCAAGAAGCCTACGTCTCGCCGACACCCCACTTCGACGTTATTCAAGTTCGCTAACCAGCCACTGCACGACGGCTTCCGCCGAGCCCTCTCGGGCCTGCTGAAACCCCGTGCCAGCCCATAAGTGAAGGCGGTCGGTATCTGCCGCGGCCCCTGCCGCAGCACGTAGTTCACGAGTCAAATAGTGCACCTCGGGGTAACCTGCGGGTGCTGCTGAATGATGACGGTCAATAAAGCCGTTGTGCAACCCACGTGCCGGGCGGCCGGTAAACGCCCGAGTCAGCGTGGTTGACGTGAATTCTGGGTCACCGATCGCAGCCCGGTGCGTCGGCGAAGTCCCCGCCTCGTCGGTGCGCAAGAACATTGTGCCGACCGACACCCCTTCGGCACCTGCGTCAAGCATTTCGCGCACGGCCGCTGGCCCATCGATACCACCCGCAGCAATCACCGGCAGGTGCACACTCTGGCGAACGGCACGCACCAGCTCAGCCGTCTCGAGTTCGGCCGGCCAAGTACGCGGATCATGCACCGCGCTGTGGCCACCCGCTCGATACCCTTGCACCACCAGCCCGTCGACGCCAAGCTCTGCAGCGTTTTGCGCTTCGACGGGGCTCGTCACCGTTGCGACCACGAATGAACCAGCAGCTTGCAGCATGCTGATCTCTGCCCGCTCAGGTAAACCAAACGTGACAGACACGACCTCGACCGGGTTCGCCCGTAAATATTCAAGCTTCTCAGACCACTCATCGTCGCCACTTTTCGGGAGCGGGTCAAGCACCACGCCATGTATCTCTGCCTCAGGCTGCAATCGCTGCGCGTACACCTGAAACTCGTCAACGTTGACGCTTTGCGATGGTGGCGCAAACAAATTGACGCCAAAAGTGTGCACCCGCGCGCGCAGCTGCTCTATTTCCTCTGCCATCGCCCCCGCACTCTTGTTGCCGGCAGCTAAGAACCCGTACCCACCCGCCAACGAAACGGCTGCAGCTAGATCAACGGTGCTTGGGCCGCCTGCCATCGGTGCAACGATGATCGGCAACTGCATGTCACTAAGAAAGGCCATGCCTGCACTCTACTCGCGCACCACCCAGCAACGACCACCTGAACGCCTGAACACGCGTAGACTCGCGATAGTCTGATGCACATGATAGAACGTTGGGCAACAGTAGCAACCGCAACCGGGTTGATTGACGACGACGGAAGCACGAAACCGACAATCTTTTCAGAAATGAGTGCGCTTGCTGCTGACACAGGAGCAGCAAATCTTGGGCAGGGCTTCCCCGACGAAGACGGCCCGTTGTGGATTCGAGAAGCAGCGGTCGCAGCGATGCTCGATAGCCAGAACCAATATCCACCAGTGCGCGGGGTACCTGCCCTGCGACAGGCAATCGCAGACCACCAGCGTCGGCACTACGGGCTCAGTTTTGACCCGAACAGCGAAATACTCGTAACTGCGGGCGCTACCGAAGCGCTCACCGCGGCAATCCTCGCCTTCGCCAGCGCGGGTGATGAGGTGCTCACCCTCGAGCCATTCTACGATTCGCATGCTGCGGCTATTGCAATGTCAGGTGCAACCCATACCACCGCACCCCTGCGCCCCACCGAGTCTGGTTTTCGCCTCGATGCCGCCACCTTTCGTGCGGCCGTCAGCACACGCACCAAGCTGATTCTTGTGAACACCCCGCACAACCCAACCGGCACTGTACTCACCCGTGAGGAGTTGTCGGTCATCGCCGAGGAAGCGGCACGGGTCGACGCCATCGTCATCACCGATGAGGTGTACGAGCACCTCACCTTTGAGGGCGCAACGCACATACCGTTTGCCACGCTGCCAGAGATGCAGAGCCGAACCCTCACCATTTCATCATCGGGTAAGACCTTTTCCCTCACCGGGTGGAAAATCGGCTGGGTGTGTGGACCGGCACCCCTCATTGAGGCAGTGCTTGCCATCAAGCAGTTTCTGACGTTCTCAGGCGGTGCACCGCTGCAGCCGGCCGTTGCTCGGGCACTCACTGAAGGTGACAACGATGTTCGAGAGCTTCGTGCGAGCCTCGATGAACGACGTGTCATGCTCATTGAAGGGCTCACCAAGGCTGGTTTTGACACGGTGCGCCCCGAAGGTACCTACTTTGTGTGCGCAGATGCAACACCCTTCTTGGATGGAGAGGTTGGCGATGGCGGTGCATTTGCACGTTGGCTGCCAGAGCACATTGGCGTTGCGTGTGTTCCCATTTCAGCCTTCTGCAGGCCCGGTTCACCGGCGGCCCATGCCCTGCGCAACTGGGTGCGCTTCACCTTCGTCAAAGATGAAGCCACGCTGCGCACCGCGTGCGAACGGCTGCTTCAACTGACGCGCGCCTAGTTGTAGTTCAGCGCCCATAGGTGAGTCGGCGCAACAGCACTTCTGCTGGCCCACGCCAGCCACGGGCGTCGAGCCACAGTGCAAGCACCAGAGAACACAGCCACACGACACCGGCGAGCAAATACGCTTGTGCGCTGCTGAGAGAAGCCCCGAGACCAAGCCCCCACGCTGACAGCAACGGCGCAAACACACACGATTGCAGCAGGTAGAAACTCAGCGAACGTTTACCTACCGCGGCAATCGCTTTGACTGGCAACGAAAGGTCGGGCTTCGCGCGTGACCCCAACCAGGCAATAAGGGCCACGTAGCCGAGGCCACCCACGACTCCACAGAACTGAAACAAGAACAAGTTCAGCCCAGACCACACCGCAGCCGGCTGCCAAATGCCCAGAAACGTGAAGCCCGCGGGCAGCGATCCTAGTAGACCAATCGTGATTCCCACGATCGCCACCTGAGCGAGAGAAAAGCGGGTTCGCGCCACATTCTCAAGCCAGCGGTAGCGTGCCAACAGCCCGCCGAGCACCACCAGAAACGGCACAATCAGGCTCAGGACGGCGCCAATCGAAGACGTGACCCAGATAGCGAAGCGTGCAATCATCGCAAGCCAATAATTGGCAATGCCACTCATGACGTCACCGATGCCAGGAATACCCATGTCGAAAGCGGCGACATCTCCCGCCAATATCAGCTCAGAGCTTGAGAAAGACTCAAGCACCGCGATTGACACCGCAGTGAACAACACGGTGCACGCAGCGAGAGCGCCAGCCACCCACAGCAAAATTCGCAGCAACCGGTCACTGCCTCGAAGCAGAAGGGCGCTCACCGCGAGACCAGTAAGTGCGTAAGCACCCAAGATGTCTCCCGCGAATAGCAGCAAGGCATGCACCCCGCCGAACGCAAGCAACCAGAGATGGCGCCGCAGCAACATTTTGCTTACCGTGTGCGGTGCAGCACCGCGTGAGATTCGCGAGATAGCAAATTGGGTGATGCCATACCCAAATAGAAACGCGAACATTGGGTAGACATGCCCGTCGATGAAGATCATCACCAAGAACGAAAGTATGGTGCTGACAGTGTCTTCACCTGTCAGATGCGTCGTCGAGAGATCAGTCGCCTCACGGCCCCACAGGTAGCTCTGTCTCTTATACA
>LSQX01268108.1_pt8 | contig 10999 bp, 9 predicted proteins | sample 654561 | NCBI WGS metagenome assembly LSQX01 (sample SAMN04489861, study PRJNA283612) | anaerobic digester metagenome | isolation source: 4 biogas reactors fed with cattle manure at either 37C or 55C with and... | place: Denmark: Kongens Lyngby | collected 2014 | reverse complement strand
TCCCGGGCAGCTAGAGCTTGGCCATAAAGCTGGTGGAGATGGTTAGGGGAAGCATACGTATTGGTGAAATTCTGGAAATACGCAATGAATTTGCCCTGGGGCCACTTGGCGCTCAAGAGTTTTTTCTGCTGGGCGATCTGTGCCTGTATGGACAGGGAGCGCTGGGCTGCGAAGTCCCCTGCTCCCTTCTGGCCGCAGAAGATGCAGCCCTTGGTGCCCAAAGTCCCGTCCCTGTTCGGGCAGGTGAACCCTCCGTCCAAGGAGAGTTTGATGCCTTTGCTGCCAAAGGTCTTCCTTAACTCCCAATCCAGAGAATGATAGCGCTTGTCGCCCCACATCACTTTACCCTCCACACTTATTGGCCCAGAAAAATGGTCGACCAACGATGAACCTTGGTCGACCTCTGTCTTCTGTGGTAACTTAAGGATCAAGCCGCAGCCGACCCTGATCATATAGATACTTGAGAACCAGGATCGTAAAGGGCAGAATGAAAAGACCCATCACCCCAAAAATCTTTACACCGGCATACATACAAATGAGGATAACAATGGGATGGAGCCCTATTTGCTGACCCACGACCTTGGGCTCTAGAATCTGGCGAACAACGGTGATCACACCATAAAGGAGGCATAGACCTAGGCCTAAGTACAAATTCCCTTTGGCCAGATGGAATAAGGCCCAGGGTATCACCACAAAGCCGGTGCCCAGAACGGGAAAAATATCAACGACTGCGGTGAAAGCTGCGATGGTTGTGGCTCCGTCGATTCCTAGAATCGATAAGCCAATGGTCATTTCGGTAAAGGTGATCAGCATCAGAAGTGCGTAGGCCTTCGTGTATTTGACTCCAATGCCGCCGACCAAGGTTTTCAGCTCTGCAATCAGACCTCTCCTTTGGTGCGGAACCAGATTTGACAAGAACTCCGTAATAAGCTCATAATCCAACGCAAAGAAGACCGAGGAGATAATGGACAAAACAACACCCAAGAATAGCCGCGGCAGCCAGGACACGGTAGACGTAATAGCGGCGATGGCAGCGGATGAGACATCGGAGACAATCTTGCCAATGGATTGGGACATGGAGACATGAAAATCCTCCAGTAGCTGGACCAGACTGACGTCAAACCGAGCCGTCAACCCCTCGATGGAGTCAAAACCCTGCATAATCAGGGGTTCAATCTCCACCGCATAGAAGGATGGCAGCCGCTCCACAACATTCTTCAGCCAGGCGAACAAGCCCACCCCAAGCCAGAAAAGGAGAATGCCGATCACGGCATAGAACAAAAACACACACACCACCGCAAGGAGCTTCCTAGGGAGGCGAAGCTTCCTGGAGAGGAACTGGATACTCCTCTGGAGCAGGGCGGCCACCAAGAATCCCACCACAAACGGTGCCACAAGACCAAAAAGATACTTCACGACGACATAGAAAATAAGCCCCATGAGTACAACATAGCCTGTGTTGATGATAAAACCCTTGCGTCTCTCCAACGACACGATCACACCCCTTGTCTATCTTATCAAGATGCAGTGTTACTTACAATCCATTTTTTCAGGACCCTGTGGACGTGTACCTCCTGAGGCCAAAACGCCAGAACCCGTACGCTGGCGGGGCAAACAAAACCCCTCCCAAGGGCGATAACATGTACATGAAGCTCGTCTCCAAATCCAAGAGATACAGCAGGGGATAGTACTGAACAAGGGCCAGGGGCACAACAAAGGTTAGAAACTTAAGCACTCTGTCGCCGTAAATAGCATAGGGGTAGCGTCCAAACTCGCGGCCCCCATGGGTGAGGATGTTCATAAACTCCAATCCCTCAATGGTGAAAAAGCTAATCCCGGCATAGACCAACAAAAGACAAAAAAAGACGACAGTCCCGCCGCCAATCATGAGCAGCAGGGTGACCACTTTCAACCAGGTCCAACCAATGCCGCAGGTAAAGAGAGCGTAGGACAAGACAATCACCGCTTGGATGAGACGGCCAAAACGGGAGAAGTCCACTTCACTCCAGAGCACCAAGAGAATCTCGTTTCGTGGCCTCACCAAGATCCGGTCGAACTGGCCATTGGAGATCATCTGGGGAAATCGGTCAAAGGAACGGCCGAAACACTCGGCCAGAGAACTGCTCATCAGAATCGTTCCTAGGCAGACCAGGATTTGCTGGAAGGTGAATCCCTCCACCTCATGGAAACGCAGAAACATAAACCAAACGCCCAGGAGGGCCGCGAAGGATGCGGAGAATTCACCCAGAAGGGTCAGGAAGAAAGACACCTTGTACTGCATCTGGCTTTTTACATGCATACTTAAGAATTTGAGATACAGCCGCATCTTATCCCCCCTGCACCACGACTCGTCGTAAGGCGTGCTTCATTAGGAATTTCCCCAATCCCACCAAGGTGATCAGCCAGACGATTTGAAACCCGATTCCGTAAAGGGCGGCGGTCCCGCTAATATGTCCACTGTAGATGCGCAGAGGCATGTTTTGCATGGCTGCAAAGGGAAGCAGCTCGGCCACGTACCGAAAACCGGCAGGGAAAAAGGGAAGTGGAATGATGCTCCCCGCTAGAAAATCCGCCAGCATCGCAGCGATAATCCTGGCCCCAACAGGTGACAGGGTATAAAATGTAGAGATGTACACCAGCATGTTAAAGGACACAACCACACCGAGGGCAAGGAAGGTTGAAAGGAAAAAGAGCGCAAATTGCCCGCCGCTAGGTGGAAGGGACATACGCAGGGGTGGGGGGACAAGAAAGGCGACAATCAAGATGGGCATGGAGCGCAGCACTGCCTTGGCCAGGCGATTGGCCACCGAGCTTGAGAACCAGCGATTGTACAAGTCCACAGGGCGAACCAGTTCATAGGCAATGGCCCCCGATTGAATGGCGGCAAAAATCTCGTTCTCGTAAAACCAAACCATGAACATGGCCAAGAAGGCCTGTTGAATCCAAATGTAGGTGACCACTTGGCGAAACTCCATGGGAAAAGCCCCAGGGTTCACCTTGTAGAAGGCCGAAAAAGCCAAGAGTTCCATAAAGCCCCAGGCGAACTGGGTAGCGATCCCAGCTAGAGCCGCAGCTCGGTACTGTAAACTGGTGATAAAGCGTACTCGAAAGAGGGCCAGATACTCCGTCATATTGCATACTCCTTATAGAGAGCGGCCACCATTTCTTCCGCAGAGGCTCCAGCCACAGAGAGATCGAGAATTTGCACCTGACTGGCTATGTGGGCAATCAGGTCGGAGACCAAGCCCCGGGTGGGCTGCACCTTCAGAACCAGCCTGCCGTCTCTGGAATCCAGGATCTCTACCCCAGGCAGGATTGATGGCGCATTTCCCCGATACTCCAGCGTAATTGTCTTCGCTCCCGGGAATCGCTTCTTTAGGTCGTCAAGAGGGCCGTCAAACAAGATGCGCCCCTTGCCAAGGAGGATGATGCGCCTGGTGAGAGCCTCAATATCCTGCATATCATGGGTAGTGAGGATCACTGTTGTTCCCCGTTCTTGATTCAGTTTGCGAACAAACTGACGCACCGCTATTTTGGAAACGGCATCAAGGCCTATGGTGGGTTCATCCAAAAAGAGGATCTGAGGCGAGTGCAGCAAGGAAGCGGCGAGCTCACAGCGCATCCTTTGTCCCAGACTGAGACTGCGGGTGGGTGTCTTGAGCACTTCGCTCAAATCGAGGAGAGGGACCAGTTCATCTAGGTTCCGTCGGAATTCCTTTGCGTCAACGCGATAGACTTCCCGCAGCAGCTCGAAACTGTCGCAAACCGGCACGTCCCACCACAATTGGCTGCGCTGCCCGAAAACGACCCCAATTTCCGAGACATGACGCAAACGATCCTGCCAGGGAATACGACCATGAATCAGGCAAGTACCGCTGCTTGGCGTGAGGATCCCACACATGATCTTGATGGTAGTACTCTTACCGGCCCCATTCGGCCCAATATAACCTACCATCTCACCTGGCCCGATGGTGAAGCTCACATCGCGCAGAGCATGAACGGTCTCGTAGTCCCTGGAAAAAAGGGCTTTCACAGCCCGGCCCAAACCCGCTTGACGCTTCGCGATACGAAATGTTTTGCTGATGTTCTGCAATTGGATCATGTGGCACGCTCCCTGCGAAACGAATGGAATTGGAGAAGTTTTTTCGAAACCTAATAAACTTATGCTCTCCTCGAAGGATATATAAAGTGAAAGCATCAAGACACATTGAGAGAGGAAGATGAAAATGCGTAGATCCTACCGAAAAATGGGCGTTATCACCCTTCTGATTCTGGGGCTAATTTCCAGTGCTGCCCTCTCGGCAAAGGCCCAGGGCGGCCCAGCGCAGCCAGGCAGCATCCAGGTCAGCGGAAGTGCGGTTGTCACAGGGACTCCAGATGTCGCCTATATTACCTTGGGTGTAGAGACAAAAGACGCATCGGCTCAAGTCGCGGCAGAGAACAACGCCAAGGGCATGGCCAGCGTGTTCAAGGCCCTGAAAGAACTGGGAATCTCCGAACAGCAGCTGAACACAAGCGGCTACAATATCTATAGTTCCTCGCAAGTTCTTTACCGGGGAACGGATGATGAAGTGACCGTAACTACCTACTATGTGCAGAATCGGATCAACATTACCACCAAGGATCTGGACGCGGTGGGGCAGATCATTGATGTAGCGATCAGGGCCGGGGCAAACCAGGTCCAGGGAATCCGTTTCGATATCGCGGATAAACAGTCTCTGCAGCTGCAAGCTCTAGAGCTCGCCGTTCAGCAAGGGATGACCAAGGCCAAAGTTATGGCTGAAAGTGCGGGGCTGCTCTTAGGAGGGCTGACCACCATGAGTGAAAGCTATGGTTCCTATGCACCTATGGTGACTACCATGGCCCTCAGGGCTGATTCTGCGCCGGCTACCCCCATCAGTCCAGGGGATGTGGAAGTCAGTGCCACAGTCAACATGAATTTCTGGTACTAGGAGGAAGAGACAACGAGGAGAGCGCCTTCAGCTCTCCTTTTCCTTTTCCTCCGGAGCAAGAATGTCTCCGTAGTCCCTTTCCAATGCAGCCGCCGCCTCTTGGGGAAAGAGCAGCTTGCTGAATAGATAGCCCTGGAGATAGTCGCTGCCCGCCGCTTTCAATTGGTGGGCTTGTTCGGCTGTCTCCACCTGTTCCGCCACAACCTTCATACCTAGACCGTGGGCGATGGAGATCAGGCCCTGCATGAATCCGGGGTTATCCAGCATATTCTGTGTCAGAACTCCATGGATCTTCAGGTAATCGACGGGGATTTTGGTGAGATAATTGACGAAAGAATAGCCTGTTCCGTAGTTGTCCAGAGATAGCGCCAAGCCCAATGAACGAATTTGATGCATAATATCGATGGCCTCTAAGGGGTCGCCGAGCATCACGTCCTCGGTGATCTCCAGCTGAACTAGGCTGGGATCCACACCCGTTTCCTCCAGCTGCCCCTGAAGGTATGGAGTGAGACCTCGATCATAGAACTGCTTTGTTGAGATGTTCAGGGAGATGGGTTTGGGATCGATGCCCTCTTGTATCCAGGCTGCCAGCTGCCGGGTAACCTCTCGGATCACCCAATACCCTATGGAGTAAATCAGATCCGACTCTTCTGCGATGGAAATCAAGACACTCGGAGAAACAAGGGAGCCTTGCACACGGACAAAGGCCTCGAAGGAGGCGATTTTCCCACTCTGAGCGTCCACAACAGGCTGGTAGACTAAGTAGAAGCTTTCAGACTGGACTGCCTCAGCCACAATATGCTCCGCTCGCACCCGCTCACTGAAAGTGGCGGCCATCCGATCATCGAAAAGGCAAACTCGTCCTTTCCCCTCTCTCTTAGCATGATGTAAGGCAATATCCGCTTTGATCAAAACCTGATCAAGTGTGGTGCCGTCCTGGGGAAAGCGTGCCCCTCCCACGCTGAAGCCAATTCTGCTGCCCCATCCCTCTGCCGAAGCCAGGAGCTTTAACTTGCGGTTCACGCCGTTGAAATTGTCCTGGGTTCTCGCCAGCTCCCTTTGATCGGTAATTACCAGTGCAAATTCATCGCCGCCAAAGCGGTACAAAGTGCTTCCGGGAGGCTTCTCCCGCTGCAGAAGTGCAGCTGCGGATACCAAAACCCCGTCGCCAAAGCTGTGTCCCTGGGTATCATTGATGTTCTTGAAATCATCGATGTCCAGCAGGAAAAGAGCCCCAGAACCCTTTATTCTAAGAGCGTTCTCCAAGTCCTCCTGGAACTTCCTCCGATTGTACAATTTGGTCAAGTAGTCATACTCAGCCAGAAACTGAATTCGCTCCTCGCTTTCCTTGATCACCCTTAACTGACCCTGGAGGACCCGTTCATTCTCCTCCCGCTGCGCATAGGCCTGAGAAAGCTCCTTCCTTTGATGGAGTATGCGCTCGTGGCGTTCCTGGGCCGTCTGGAGACTAAGATTCAAGGCCTCCCGAAACGATCGCAGCGGTTTTTGGGGGTCCACGTGTAAACGATAGGCCACATCTCTCTCCAGCGAAATCGCCAGGATCTCCTGGCCTAATTCCCGAACCGGAAAAAGAATATGCCTGCGCAGAACCACAATGAGGACTGCCGCACCGAGGATCAGGTTCATGGCAAAAACCCCCGCAATCCAGCGTTCCTGTCTGCGGAGGGAGACGAGGCTGCTGTCAGGTACGAAGGCGGCCGCAACAAGGTCTGTAGTCCCCACTCTATCCCAGTGGAGATAGCCAGAAACATCATCCAGGAGAAGTTCGGTTATTCTGGGCGCCCCGTTCAGGCGGGAGAAATCCAGATTCAACCCGCCATGATCTTCGAAAATAGGACGGCCATCGAGGAAAAAGAAATACTTGTAGCCATAGAGTTCTTCCAAAGAGGAGACTCGTTCAGCCAGCGACATGTCAATCCGTACTACAGCAAGTGGCTCCTGGTCAGGTCCGTAGACGGGTTTGGACACGCTGAGCAGCCCCTGATCATCCTGGATGCTCGTGGTATACACCGGTCCACCAGCGTCTTGGCCAAGTGTGAAGCTCTGTACGCCGATGTCAAGATAGGCCGGATTGTGCTTTTTGAGTTCCACTAAGAATTGCCGGACTTTCTCTCCATCGGGTTCCACTTGCAGATAGTATCCAGCTGTGTTCAAAGTCTGTTCTACCAAGGCAAACGATGCATCAATCGCACCGAGTGCGTGCTCCAGCTCAGCCTCGACCCTTTGCTCCAGTTCGCGGCGAATAGGGGCTTCCATTTGCCGAAATCCCACAAACGCATTGACCCCTGCAACCAATGCAAAGATAGCTCCAAGTAGGTAGATGTTCCTGGTGAACAGCCTCATGCCGAACCCCCTCGTCAGCTGCGGTGTTTGATAAAGGTATCGTTTTTGAGTTCGTCAAAGGCCAGTTGAAGCTCTTCTCGGGTGTTCATGACGATAGGTCCACCCCAAGCAATGGGTTCGTGCAAAGGCTTGGCTGCAAGCAGAATAAAGCGAAGATCTTCCCCTGCCGCCTTGACCCAAAACGTGTCGCCCTCTCCGAACAAGACCGCCTGTTTAGCGGCGATCGGCTCCTCCCCTGTGGGCTGGAAAAGGGCCTGTCCCTGAAAGATGTAGACGAACAAAGTATCCTCGCCTGGCGTTTTGAAGGACCACTCTTTGTCAGCTTCGAGCTCTACGTCCAGGTAGGTAGCTTGGACATACTTGGGCTGGAACGCACCTGGGGTGCCCAGGCAACCTCCGGAAATGACCCGAATCGTGGCCCCCTGCTCCTGGATTTGGGGAACCTGATCCGCAGTTATGTCCCCATAACTTGGTTCGGTCATTTTGTCGCCTTTGGGCAAATTCAGCCACAGCTGCGCCCCGAGGATGCGTTCTTGCGCCTGGGGCATCTCCTGGTGAATGATCCCAGATCCAGCCGTCATCCACTGGCATTCACCGTCGCGGATGGTGCCCCGATTACCGAGGCTGTCCCCATGTACAATCTCACCATGAATCAAATAGGTGATGGTCTCAATACCGCGATGGGGATGCCAGGGAAATCCCTTGATATAGTCTGCTGGGTTGGTGGAATCAAAGGCATCCAGCATCAAGAAGGGATCGAAGTCCTCTGTCTCATCCCGGGCAAAGACCCTGACCAAGTGCACACCTGCACCATCAATAGAAGCACGGCCAGTCAACACCTTGCGTACTGTGCGTAAACTCATCGAATCATTCCTTTCACTTGGAGGTACGTACCGAGCTCTGGTAATCCTTCTTGCGCCGCGGCAGGTCTGCCAATCAAGTAGCCTTGGAGATAGTCACATCCAGCCTGCACCGCCCAGTGGGCCTGTTCCGGGGTTTCCACACCTTCCACCACCACGTCCATCCCTAAACCGTGGGCGATGGTAATGAGGCCCTCCATGACCGGCAGAGTCTCAGGCAGTCCCTGGGTCATGCTGACATCCAACTTAATGCGGTCCACAGGGATATCCATGATGTACTTCATGGATAGATAACCTGTCCCAAAATCATCCAAGGCAATTTTGACGCCCAGTGCGCGCAGGCGTTCGATAATCGCCGCCGCTGCTTCGGCGCTTTCAATCAGGACAGTCTCGGTGATCTCCATCTCAATCAGGCTGGGATCGAGATTATGGAGCTCCAGGGTATCCCGGAGAAAGTCCACCAGACCCGTATCGTAAAACTGCCTGGGGGAAAGGTTAATGGAGATGGGTTTAAGGGCCTGGCCGGCCTGCTCCCAGGAGACCAGCTGCCCAATGGCGGTCCTAATCACCCAGCGTCCTATGGGCTGGATCAAGTCGAACTCCTCCGCAACGCCGATAAACACCGCTGGGGACAGATCATGGCCTTCCAAACGAAGCAGTGCCTCCAGGTAAGCGAGGGCTCCTGTGTCGGCGTGCACGATTGGCTGATAGACCAAGCGAAACCCATCGCTTTCAAGCGCCTTGCGTAGAATGCGCTCTGTATACACCCGCTGTTCAAAGTCCTCAGCCATGCGCCCTTCGAACAGATGGCAGCGATTACGCCCCATACTTTTGGCACTGTACATCGCGATTTCCGCCTTAATCAGAAGCTCCTCGGCGGTGGTACCATCATGGGGATAGCGGACAGCCCCCATGCTGGCTGTAAAGCGATTACGCCGCCCATCGATGGTGTGCGCTTGACGGATCGCACGGGAGAGCTGATCCACCACGGACCTTAGTTCCTCCCCTTCCACCGCCCCTTCCAAAATGACCAGGAACTCATCACCAGCAAAGCGATAGGCCTGAGACCCTTGGGCCAGATTGCGCTGGAGCACCCCCGACAGATGCCGCAGGACAGCGTCACCATAGACGTGTCCAAAGGTATCGTTGATGTTCTTGAAGCCATCAACATCTAACAGCAAGAGGGCGCCTGTTCGCCCCTCCTCCAGCAAGGTATCGAGATCCTCTACGAACCTTCGGCGATTGGGAAGACCCGTTAGTGCATCGTGATCGGCTAAGAGGCGAATCTGGTCCTCGTGTTCCTTGATCGCTTGGTATTGCTCCCGCAACTGCTCCTCGTTAGCCACCAACTGCCTGTAAGCAGCAGTCAACTCCTCTTGCTGGGCGACAATGCGCTCAAAATAGGCCTGGGCATCGTCGAGGAAGTTGTTGATTACGATCCGCAATGGTGCAAAGGGATCCTTAGCTCGAGCAGGCAGGCGATAACGGACATCTTCATCCAGGGAAATCGCCATGATCTCACGATCCAGCTGGTGCATGGGCCCGGTAATAAACCGCCGTTGAAACCACAGGATCACCAGCATGAGCAGGGCCAGGGAAAGCAAGGCTGCCCTGAGGATCTCCACCACCACAACCCGATAGTCCAGAAAGTCTCGAATGGGGGCAAAAAGCCCCAAAACGATACGCGAATCGCCTGCTGTTTGCCACCGGAGATAACCTTCTTGTCCTTGAAAATCGGTATAAAGAATACCCTCGGCCTCTGTCAGCAACTGTCCCCTCATTTCCTGCTCTAGATCCAGCTGCTCTGAGCCGATTAGTCTTTGTGTGACCTGGTCCAAAGCAAAGGCCAGGCCATTTTGGGAAGGCTTAGCAGCCTCCAAGATGCTCAGCACTTTTTCCAGGGAAGTATCCACTCCCAGTACGCCCAGTAACTGACCTGCCTGATCATAGAGGGGTTTCGCCCTGGTGACGATGGGCCGCTTGGTCGCCTGATCCACATAGGGGGGAGTGTAAACGGCCGTTCCGGCCTGTGTGGCTGCGAGGTACCAAGGTCTGATGGTGGGATCACTGGGCTCCCAGGCCATCTCTCGATTGGCATAGAGTACATGGCCTTCCTGGATACCCAGGTATATAGCGAAAACGGACGGATTATGGGCCAGCGCTTCATGGAAAAACCGAAGGATCGTTTCCTGATCAGATTCCAGTTCAATCGCGGTCTGGGCCGCCGAAATGACTCTGTCCACGGTGAGCATCTCTGCGCTAATCTCACGCATCACGCTCTCCAGTTTGAGGGTAATTCTGCTTTCAATGGCCTGGCCAAGCAGGTCTTCAAGACTGCGCAAACCAAGCCCTGTTGTCAAGGCTCCGATCAGTATAAAGACGACTCCTAGGACGTATATTCTTCGTATAAAGACCCTCATGCCAGCCCCCCTCATCTGGGTCATCTCGCCAAGACAAGACGTCCGATAGTCTACCCCAAGAGCCTCGTGATGGTTTGATAGGTCAGATTGGGAATGTACTCAAAAGTGTGTTTCATGTGCACCCTTTCGGTGATCTTGTGCCCATCCTTGCCGTAGGCGCCTATGTTTACCACAGGAACGTCAATTTCTGCAATATCCTCGATGGGGTGCTTATACTTCACACCCCAGGCCGGAGTGTTCTTCTCCAGTGCGCCAAAATCGGCCTCGTCACCACTTAAGGACAGAAAGCTTGAGTCCGAAATGTAAGGGTAGAACATTTTGGTCACAACCGGTTTCTCAGAGTACTCCTGGAGAGCCTGCACCGATCGCTTTACACTATCTAAGAGCCGCTTCTCGTTTTCCG
>LSQX01077516.1_pt1 | contig 10999 bp, 9 predicted proteins | sample 654561 | NCBI WGS metagenome assembly LSQX01 (sample SAMN04489861, study PRJNA283612) | anaerobic digester metagenome | isolation source: 4 biogas reactors fed with cattle manure at either 37C or 55C with and... | place: Denmark: Kongens Lyngby | collected 2014 | reverse complement strand
GTACCCTTTCCCATATTTGTGGAAGCTTTTCTAATGGAAGCTACCTTCGAACTCCTGCGGGAGGCGGGACTGCGTCTGCCCCGGGCAGTGGGCCCTGCTGTCAGTATCGTGGGCGCACTTATTATTGGCGATGCAGCTGTGCAAGCCGGACTGGTATCCACACCCATGGTGGTGGTTGTGGCCTTTACTGGTATCGCTTCTTTCGTGGCTCCTAATTATAATGCTGCCTTAATTATTCGCACTGCCCGTTTTGCTTTCTTAATTGCGGCTGCAGCTCTGGGGTTCATGGGTATAATGATTGTCCTTATTCTCATGCTGATCAGAATGGCTTCTTTGTCTTCACTGGGTATGCCCTATCTATCTCCCCTGGCTCCCTTTAACTGGTCTCAGCTAAGTGACATTATTGTGCGGAGGCCGTGGTATTTGGCCAACCAGCGTCCCTATATGGAAGGCATGGAAAACCAGGTCCGTCAGGGAGCAAAGGGGGAACAGGAGTGAAGCAGGGGCTGTTTATTCGGGTTATTTTGGTCCCGCTTATCTTGTCTGCCTGTCTATGCGGATGCCAGGGGATAGAAGTGGAACGAACCGCTATTGCCGTGGGAGTAGCTGCTGATTGGGACGATGGAGATTATATTGTATCGGTGCAGTTGGCTAAAGTGGCCACCGCGGAGCAGGCCGCATCCCAGGAAGGTCCCCAATTTATCGTCCTCAATGAGCGTGGTCAAACCTTGACCGAAGCCGCCCGGCGTATGAACCTGACCTTGCCCCGTCTGCCCCGATGGTTTCATGCCAACACTCTATTGTTAGGCGAAAACCTGGCCCAGCAGGGGTTAAGCAGTGTTATCGATTTCCTCTCCCGCAATCCCAATGTGCGGGCCAACTCTTTGCTGGTCATGACCCGGGGAGCTACTCCTCCGGAAGTATTCCAGATAGATACGCCTCTGGAGCCCTTTTCAGCGGTGGCTATCCGTTATATTCTGGAAAACCAGGAGGATCAGGTGGGTATTTATAAACCGGTTACCCTGGCAGAGTTTCTTTATAATGTGGCTACTCCAGGAATCGATCCAGTTATACCCCAGGTCAGGATTGTTTCGGATAACGGCAAAAAGCTCCTGACCATTGAGGGTACTGCTGTCTTTCGTGGTACAGAATGGGCAGGAGAATTAAATGAAGCCGAAAGCCGGGGATTTCGCTTTTTAAGTTCGGAACGAATTCGCGGAGGATTACTTGTTATCCCCGCTCCCGGTGATGAAACCCGTGATGTCACCATCGAAATAATTTCTTCCCAGGCCACCGTGAAACCCGTATGGAAAGAGGGAGAACTGCGCATGATGGTACAAATAACTGCTGAGGGCAATTTTTACGATCAGACTTCCTCCAAACCCCTGCTGAATTTGGAGACCTTCCGCCTCCTGGAGAAACTGAGCGCGGGTCAGATAGAGGATGAGATGAAACAAGCGATCAGCAAAGCTCAGCACTATCAGGCCGATATTTTTGGCTGGGGCAGACTGCTGGAAAGAGAGTATCCCCCTATCTGGTCCCAGGTAGAACAAGACTGGCCCCAAATCTTCTCGGGCCTACAGGCGGATATACAAGTTAACTTTGAACTGCGCCGCACCTACTTAACTGATGAATCTTTCGTTATAAGATAAGGAGTTTATTGCCATGCTGCTGATCCTGCTCATTTTAGCTCTTACGGTGATTGTACTTTTAGAATTGCCTGGTTTGATAAAAAACCAGCTTTACCGGGAGATTTGGGTCTTTTCGTTTTTATTCCTTATCGGAACTTACCTGGCTTGCGCTCAGCTCTATCAGTGGCCTTTACCCAATCCTCTGGCAGAACTCTATCCGCTGTTGGAAGATTAAGGAGGGTAACCATGCAGCAGACTTGGGCGGTAATTCTAGTATTATTAATGCTGCTGTCCAGCGGCTGCGGCACTATGACTGACGTGGAGCGAACAGCAGTAGGGGCTGGTTTAGGAGTTGATCTGGATAATGAAAACAATGTTCTATTCTACGCCCAGTTTAATCGGCCGGTAAATGTTCAGGAAACCGGTGCTAATGAAGCCCAGAGCGAAGTTTTTACTGGCAGGGGCAAAACTCCCACTCAGGCCGCCCGCAATATAACCCTGGTGATGCCCCACTTACCCCTGTGGTCCCATGCGGATATCTTTGTGCTGGGAGAAAAGCTGGCTCGCACCGATCTTTATTATATGGCGGATTTTCTGTCCCGCAACCGCAATATCCGTAAAAACTCTTTTTTGGTTGTAGCCTATAAGGTCAGTCCTTATGATATTTTCCACGGTGAATGCCCTTTTGCTTTATGTTCTTCCCGGGGTATCATCAATATTCTGCGTGCCCAGGATAAAAACTTCGGTGTTTATCCTTTAGTAACTTCGTTGGAGTTTGTAACCAAGCTGCTTAGTTATGGTATAGACCCGGTTGCTCCCCAGGTGACCATAGTGAAGAAGGATGGCAGGTCGATATTGACTATCGATGGGATGGCGGTCTTTCGCCAAAACCGTATGGTAGGTTCCTTAAATGAGTTAGAATGCCGTGGCTACCGCTGGCTTAGCCCCACCAGTAAAAAAGACGGCCTGGTAGTCTTAAGTGCCCCCTGGCCCGGTGTAGATTATATCAGTCTGGAAGTAAATGAGTTCAACACCCGTACCCGTCCCCGCTTTGCCGATGGCAAATTGATCATGGATGTGCAGGTAGATGTGATCGTAGGCTTGGTGGATATTGGGGGAATGGTTAATATCCTGGAAAACGAGCGTATTATTGAAGATTTAGCGGCACAAGAAATTGAAAGGCAAATCTATGCTTGCATCGCTAAGGCTCAGCAGCTCAACAGTGATATCCTGGGCTGGGGACAAAAAGTACAGCGCTATGAACCAGAAGTCTGGGAAACGCTGGAGCCCCTTTGGTATGATGTCTATCCAGATATAGAAGCCCAGGTTGCTGTTAAAGTTACTCTGCGCGGACAGCGCCTGCTGGTGAATCCTTTATTAAACCGGAGGTAATTTTATGTCTCTTATCCTGGTATCCTTTATCCTCATGTACATTCTGCGGGAAGGAAAGGATCTAATTAGAAATAGGTCCTGGCAGGAAGGCTTGGTGGGCTTGGCTCTCATTGCCGTAAGTATGGTCTATGGCATTGATTTCATCCTGGAAGGTAATGCTCTGCCCCACCTTGGTACGCTTCTTGAGGAACTGCAGCCCCTGGCGGACCGTTTCCAGGACTTTTTTTAGGCTGCCAATTTGATGCTTGTGGAAGGGTGATTATATGGAAAACCGCATATCTTCACAACAGGTGGCTTTTCTGACGTTTCTACTGCTGCTGGGCAGTGCTTTCGTTTTTGTGCCGGAATCAAGTGCCGGGCGTAATGCCTGGGTTTCTTCTATATTATCTGCACTGATAGGTTTTTTTGCTCTGGCCATAATTTTGCGCTTACAGCTGATGTTTCCGGGAGTAAGCATCTTTAAGATTGCCGAACTCAGTCTGGGCCTTGTCCCCGGGAAAATACTGAACAGTATCTATTTATTTATAGTATGGGTAGTGGCACTTCTCTATCTGGCTGATATCATTTCCCTGCTGCGCCAGCTCTTCCCGCTGCTGCCAGCCTATTCTCTGCGTGTTATTATCATTCTCACGGCCGCCTACTGTCTTTATAAGGGAGTTACTAGTATAGCTTATCTAGCCGAATTGGTCATCGGTTTCATTATTTTTTTCTTAGTGATAGGTTTTCTGGCACCGCTAAGTTTAGCTGACTTTTCTAACCTGCAGCCTGTACTCAGTGAATGGTACGCCATGGCGGGTGCTGTTCTGTACGGAGCAGCTTGGCCCTACTTGGAGATCACGGTATTTGCACTCCTGCTGCCCATGGTCAATGACCTGGAAAAAGGCTACCCCAAAATAGTTACCTGGTTCATGATTGCTGCCGTGGTACTCATCCTGCGCACAGTTCTGGTTTTGGCAGTTCTGGGACCAGAGCTGACTCTGGCTTATGCTTTTCCTTTTTATAAGGTTTTTCGTCTGGTGGAAGTGCAGAATTTTCAGCGTATAGAACTGTTCTTTTTTGCCATGTGGTTTACCACCAGCTTTATAGCCGGTCTGGTCTACTATCTGGGGGTGCTGCTAGGCCTAAAGGAGCTGTTCGGCCTTAAGAACTACCGCAGCCTTATTTTGCCGGTGGGCCTATTTATATTGACCATGTCCATCTATACTCTTAGGTCTGACCTGTACTTCGTTCGGGTTGTGAGTACTAACGCCCCTTTTATCACTCTGCCGGTTAATCTCCTGTACCCCACTATTGTGCTATTGGCTGCAGTGCTCAGCAATAATAAAGTCAGGGATAAACTACTGCCGCCGTCAAATACTGCTGAGCAGTCCATGCAGCTCCAGGAGTGAGCCCCGCTCCATGTTGAGGCGCACCGTATGGTTGTTTATACGGCGGAATTTCAACCCCTGCATACGTTGGTGCAGATCAGCGGGCAGTTTTCCAGCCACCTGGATCTCTATCTCGCGGCCTTTGCGACGCAGCATTTTGATTTCTTTGGTTTTTGCCATAATCCGCAGGCTGGCTATCTCTAAAAAGTTCTGCACCGGTGCCGGCAAGGGACCGAAGCGGTCCAACAGTTCCTGGCGTATCTCCTCTACCTCCTGCATATCAGCTGCCAAAAGCATGCGCCGATAAATGCGCATTTTGGTGCCAGAATCGGGAATATACTCATCCGGTATATACATATCCACATCCATATCAAACTGGGGATTAAACTGGGGCGCAGTTACCTGCCCTTTTAGCCGGGCGGTTTCCTCCTCCAGCATCTGACAGTATAAGTCAAATCCCACTGCAGATATAAAGCCATGCTGTTCAGGTCCCAGAATATTACCGGCTCCACGTATTTCCAGGTCCCGCATGGCTATTTTCATACCTGACCCCAAATCACTGAACTCGCGGATAGCATTGAGCCTTTTTTGGGCTACCTCGGATAAAACCCGCTCCCGCCGATAAGTAAGATAAGCATAAGCCAGCCGATGGGAGCGCCCCACCCGGCCGCGCAGCTGATATAACTGAGCCAGGCCTAGTTTATCAGCTTCATCAATGATCATGGTGTTGACATTGGGCATATCCAATCCCGATTCAATGATGGTAGTGCAAAGAAAAACCGCAAATTTCCCCTGCAAAAAGTCCATCATCACCCGGGAAAGTTCCTCTTCTTTCATGCGCCCATGCCCCATATCTATACCCACTCCCGGCACTAGTTTTTCCAATTCGTTTTTTACCCGGTGCATATCTTCGATGCGATTGTGGACAAAAAAGACCTGCCCGCCCCTTTCTACTTCATTCATTATGGCATCACGAATTATTTCTTCGTTGTATTCCATAACATAAGTAGTGATGGGGTATCTTTCCGGAGGCGGGGTTTCAATAACGCTCATATCCCGCAAACCGGTCAAAGACATATGGAGGCTGCGGGGGATGGGGGTGGCAGAAAGACTCAAAACATCCACCAACTCTTTGATGGCCTTGATCTTTTCCTTTTGGGCTACCCCAAAGCGGTGCTCCTCATCAATGATTAACAACCCTAAATCTTTGAAGCTTACATCCTTGGACAGCAAACGGTGGGTACCGATGACTATATCCACAACCCCTTTGCGCAGATCTTCCAAAACTCGTTTCTGCTGGGCAGGGGTGCGAAAACGGCTCAGCACTTCGATGGTAGCAGGAAACTCCTGAAACCTTTCCTGAAAGGACAGATAGTGCTGTTCTGCTAAAACAGTGGTGGGCACCAGTATGGCTACTTGTTTGCCATCCATAATCGCCTTAAAGGCTGCCCGCATAGCTACTTCTGTTTTCCCGTAGCCTACATCCCCGCAAATCAGCCGGTCCATGGGGCGGCGTGATTCCATATCCCGTTTAACGTCGCGTATGGCCTTTAACTGGTCAGGAGTTTCCTGGTAAGGGAAAGATTCTTCAAACTGGGCCTGCCAGGGAGTATCGGGGCTAAAAGCATGCCCTTCCCGGGACTGCCGGGCAGCATACAGTTTCAGCAAATCCTCAGCCATGTCGCGGATGGATTTGGCTACTTTCCGTTTGGTACGCTCCCATTCGCTGCCCCCCAGTTTGTTGAGGCGAGGTTCTCGATCTTCTGTAAGACTGTAGCGATAGAGGGCATCTAGTTTATCCAGGGGCAGATACAGTTTATCCGTACCGGCATACTGCAATAAAATGTATTCCCGGGTAACACCATCTGTTTCTACCCGGGTTACGCCCCGAAAAATGCCGACTCCGTAGTTCTCGTGCACCACGTAATCACCCAGCTTTAAGTCCTCCACCAGCAGCCGTTCTTCCCGCTCCCGCCGACGCCGGGTGGTACGAGTAGTCTTCTTGCCCCAGATATCCTGTTCGCTGATAATGGCCACCTGCATAGTGGAGCTGACGAAACCTTTTTCCAAACTGCCGTTTAAGACTTCTACCCCGCTGATATGCTGCTCCACCAGTTCCTTATGCAGCTGCTCCCGGGCGGCCCGTCCCCGGGCCATAATGTACACCCGGTAATTTCTTTTGTGCCATTCCTGGATGCGGCTGTACAGAACGGAAAGCTGACTGAAAAAGGGCTCCATTTCCTTCTGGGAGACATGTTCCAGGAGTCTCACCTGAGCCTGGGGTATGTTGCCGGGAAAATAGGAATGATAGAGCAATGAGCGGGAGCGGATGGCCTCAATCAGCCTTTCTTGAGTCAGGGTCTTCAGTTCGTGAACCACCTTTTCCTCACGGCGGGCTTCGCGAATAGCGGCCTGGTAGCGTTTGCGGGCACGCTCATACTGCTTTATAAATTCGCGGGGTTCATCATAAAAAACCCAGCCATCGGCGGGAAAATAGTCAAAAAGGGTTGAATCCAGCTGATCTCCGTATAGTTCATCAGCAGGAATGATGGTTAATTGCTGCTCAGAACCGGTAGAGCGCTGAGTCTCTACCTGGAAACGGCGCAGAGAATCAATATTATCTCCGAATAAATCAATACGGCAAGGGTTTTTATCTCCTACCGGAAAAACATCCAGCAGTCCCCCGCGCACTGCAAACTCACCAGGCCGAGTAATAGTGTCGGCCCGCTGATAACCGCTGTGCACTAATTTTTCCAGCAGTGAACGCAAGGGCCATTCCTGATTGATTTGTAAATGTATGGTTTCCCTTTCCATCTGTTGTACGGATTTCAACGGGAAAAGAAATGAAGCCGGTGTAGCAATTATCAAACTATTATGCCGGGGCCTCAGCATACAATCTCGCAGGGTCAGGACCCGCTCTTCTTCCACACGGGAGTAATTATCTTTTAAGAATACCAGATCCCGGCCTAAGAACAACAGAATACGGTCTGAGGGCAAAAAGGCTTTCAGTTCTTTGGCCAGATCATAAGCTTTTTCCTCAGTGGAGACCAAGCATAATGTTTTCCGATTGAGGTTGCGGGCCAGGGTATAGATTAAATAAGTGCGGGCCGATCCGGCCAAACCAGTCAATAATATATTTTCTTTTTGCTGGATGGTTGCAGTTAGTTGATTAATCCAAGTCTCGTTCAAGAGCTGCCTCCCCATGACGAAAGGTGGACGTTTTAATACCTCCACTTTTCCTTGTTTCTATGTAATTTATGTGATTCGTAAGAAAATTACCTCCGTCAATTTGTTGACCCAAATTGACACGTAATAACCCGCAGGGTTTGAACACATCAGGTGTCCCCGTAAGGGGGATTTTTTTCTGGGTATCTTAACCAATCAGCATTTATCTGCGTCCAGTGCTTGGTCTCTAACAGAGAATACAAGGGAGAACCGTTCCCTGCTATTTAGGCAGGGGTGATTAGTTATAAAAAAACTGACGGGAGTGCAGGGAAGTTTCTGCAAAACCCATTTCCTGCGAGCAGTCCTCGCACATACCTCGCATTTCCATACTGCCTTGGTAACCTTCCTTCTCCGAGACATCAAACACCTGCTGGCAGATTTCACATACATGATATATTTTCACAGTTGGCCAGCCCCTTTACTCCTTTTATTCATAGTTTTCCAGGGAAACCGGCAACTATACGTTTTATTCAATTATACTCGTTCATAGCTTTATCTATGCCGTGGGCCAGCCAGCATTCTGCCGCATCAGCAGCCCGGACAACTGCCTTTTGGATAAGAGGCTTTTCCTGAGGTGAAAACCGCCCCAAAACCCAGTCTACCGCCTCGTGGTCAGGCCGGCCAATTCCGATGCGGATGCGGGCAAAATCCCTGGAGCCCAGACTTTCCACCAGGGAAGTCATACCTCGGTGCCCGCCCGTTCCTCCGGCTGGGCGAAGGCGAACACTGCCCACCGGTAAATCCATATCATCGTATACCACTATGATATCCTGAAGATCAAGCTTGTAGTAGGCAACCAGGGCTCTGACTGCCTTGCCGCTTAAATTCATATAGGTCAGGGGTTTGAGCAGAAACACTTTCTCATGATTAACCTGCAGATGCGCGATAATGGCATCGAAACGGCTCTCTTCTCTCTGTATCGGGTGCCGGCTGGCCAATTCCTCTAAGGTCTGAAATCCCACATTATGCCGGGTATCCCGGTAGCGCGGCCCCGGATTTCCCAATCCCACTATCACTTTCATGTACGTAAAACTCCTCACCTCTCGGCTATTAAAAAACCCCGGATAACCGGGGTATAAACTGCCCATAAAAGCTCCTGCCAATACAGCCTTACCAATTTTAATATGACGCAGACCAACACAGATTTTTATGATTTCGGCTGATTTTAATGGGTTAATTATATAAATCTGCGGCGATCTGCGTCGGTGGTCAATCTATTGGGCGGGTTCTGCTTCGCCCTGACTTTCTTCACTTTCCTCAGCCGGCTCATCAGCCGAACCTCTTTGTGCACTTAACACTACGGCTACTACGGTTTCCGGATCGCCGCCTTTTTCCACTGTGGGCAATACCTCTAAATCGGCTATGGTTATCTTGTCACCTATTTTCAGTCCGGATACATCACAGCGAATTACGTCAGGTAAATCAGCCGGCAAGCAGGTTACTTCCACTTCCTTGACACCTACTTGCAGAACAGCTCCCTGTTTGACCACTTCCTCTTCACCAATAATCTGTATGGGCACGTTGCTGGTGATTTTTTCGGTCATGCTCACCGCCAATAAATCCACGTGATTTATTACCCGATTTATGGGATGCCGCTGCACTTCTCTTACCAGAACCATGAGAGGACGAGTTTCGCCTTCCAATTCCAGGCTGAACAATCCACTATAACCAAACTGATTGAATATACGATTAAGGTTTCTTCCCTCTAAAGCAATGGGGAGGGGCTCTCTTCCTTGACCATATACAACACTGGGAATCATTTGCCCGCGCCTTAATTCATTCAAATAGCCTTTGCCTCGAAGTTCTCTTTTGATTCCTTTTAGGGTTTGCGCTATTGCCATTGAAATCACTCCCTTATCTACATAGCTTGGCAAACTCGTTACTATTATAGCAATTACCTGTAGGTCTGTCCAAAATATGGCTAAGCTTCAAACAGTTTACTCACGGACAAATCCTCATGGATTCTCAATATGGCTTCTCCCACTAAGGGGGCTACTGACAGAATAGTCATATTGGGAAGACGCTTGTCCTCTTTCGTCGGAATCGTATTGGTTATGACTATCTCCTGAAAAGGTGCCTGGGACAGTCTTTCGAGGGCTGGTCCAGAGAATACCGGGTGAGTACAGCAACCATATACTTCCTTAGCCCCTTTTTCCATCATTACTTCGGCAGCTGTACATAGAGTACCCGCGGTATCAATAATATCATCTATGATAATAACTGATTTTCCCTGTACATCGCCGATAACATTCATTACTTCTGATACGTTGGGGGCCGGACGCCTTTTATCCACAATGGCTATAGGAGCCCCTAGTTTAGCCGCTAAATCCCGGGCTCGAGTCACACCGCCTACATCCGGTGACAGGACTACAGCATTATCAGTCATTCCTTTGGTACGGAAATATTCTGCAATAGTCGGCACTCCCGGCAGATGATCCACCGGTATATCGAAAAAGCCCTGAATCTGATTGGCATGAAGGTCTACGGCTACTATCCGCTGGGCACCCGCTTCTACAATCAAATTGGACACCAATTTAGCTGTGATAGGGTCTCGGGCGCGGCTCTTGCGATCCTGACGACCATATCCATAGTAAGGTATTACTGCATTGATACGCGAGGCCGAAGCCCGGCGAAAGGCATCGATCATGACCAACAGTTCCATTAGATTTTCGTTAACCGGGGGACAGGTAGGCTGAACTACAAACACATCCACCCCGCGGACACTCTCATGGATGCCACAGTTGATTTCTCCATCAGAAAAGCGAGTTACCTGAGCATCTCCTACCGGAATTCCCAAGTAGCTGGCTATTTCCTCAGCCAATGCTGGATTAGCATTACCCGTAAACAGTTTCATCCTCCATCGGGACGCTTTCATGCCTAAACCTCCTAATGATCATGCTTTTTCTTTTTCCAGGGAACAATGCGCTGGTCAGCTCTCTCCACCGCCAGGGACTGGGGGGGAACATCACGAGTAATAGTTGATCCAGCCCCGGTTACCGATGATTCACCTACTCTTACCGGAGCTACCAGATTGGTATTGCTGCCAATGAAGGCGTAGTCTTCCAGAACGGTCTGGTGTTTGTGCTGCCCGTCATAGTTACAGGTAATGGTCCCTGCTCCTATGTTGACTTCTTTTCCAACCAGGGCATCACCTACATAGCTAAGATGGGGAATTTTGCTGCCTTCCCCTATCTGGGACTGTTTAACCTCCACAAAGTCGCCTACTTTAACTTTATTATGCAAAAAGGCTCCGGGCCGCAGGTATGCATAGGGGCCAATTATACAATCATCGCCGATTTCGGCTTCTTTGACCCGGGAGCTTTCTATAATTACTCGATTCCCTATGATACTGTCATTTATATTAGTCCAGGGACCAATTTCACA
>LSQX01362815.1_pt2 | contig 11000 bp, 11 predicted proteins | sample 654561 | NCBI WGS metagenome assembly LSQX01 (sample SAMN04489861, study PRJNA283612) | anaerobic digester metagenome | isolation source: 4 biogas reactors fed with cattle manure at either 37C or 55C with and... | place: Denmark: Kongens Lyngby | collected 2014 | reverse complement strand
CTAATGAGTATCTGACAAGATCCAATTTAATGAGGGCGTATGATTCTCGGTATGACACACCGATTCGACACAGCAAAAACGTCGCTGTGGTCGGAGGAGGAAATGTTGCCATGGACTCGGCCCGAACGGCGCTGCGCCTTGGTGGTGAAAATGTTCATATCGTTTATCGCCGCTCATTTGATGAAATGCCGGCCCGAAGTGAAGAAGTACATCACGCACAAGAGGAAGGGGTCATTTTTGAAAACTTGACCAATCCGATAGCGGTCAAAATGGGTCAACAGGGTGAAGTAATCGGTTTGACATGTATTCGGATGGAACTCGGAGAGCCCGATGACTCCGGTCGCAGACGGCCGGTTCCGGTGCCGGGTTCTGAGTTTGACATCGATGTTGATACGGTTGTAATCGCTGTTGGAACCAATCCCAACCCACTGATCAAATCCACCACGAAAGGTCTTGAAGTGACGGACTGGGGTGGGATCGTGACCGATGAATTCGGTGCAACCTCTCGTCCGGGTATCTTCGCCGGAGGTGATGCGGTCACCGGAGCGGCCACCGTGATCTCGGCCGCTGGGGCAGGAAAGGTCGCTGCGGCAGCCATCGATAAATATATTCAAGAAAAGAATGCTTAATCTTAGAGTCTAAGGTCTGATCCAATCGGGTCAGACCTTTTTTTGACGTTCTACTGGTGTCTCATACATAAATAAAAGGGGGGCTTGTGGACTATATTTTTAACTATCTTCTCCAGCGGATTTCCGAGGTCTCTCCCCAGGAGCTTTACCGGGACTTTTTTCCCAAAGGAGAGCTACAAGCCGAGGGTGAAATGGGTAATTGAAATACAATGCAATCGCTGTCGAGCTGTTTCCGGACGAGCTGAGCGAACGATTTATCTGACGTACGGGAAAGACCTTCGGTTTTGAGATTAAAGTCGGCGAATACCTCAACCTAGAGCGTTATGATGAGCCAACACAAAGATATCCGGTGGAAGCAATCGATGGAGAATGGATCAAGTGGAAGGGTGAAACATGGCACGCAGAAGATATCCGACCATTAGGCCGTCGGTTCAATATCAGCAAATCAAAGGAGAAGATCGAGAAACTAGAAAAAAACACGTTGATCAAGGCTGTAAGATTGAGTAACAATAAAATCCTATACTGTAATAAAATGCAGCTTACTGTCGCTTTTGGCAACAATAGGAAATATACGAATCCCAAAGGGACTATTTCGGACTCTTAAATGGCGAAAGCCCCAAAACAGACGCTACGTTAGCATCAAAAGTCGGTATTTGACACCCTCGAAAAAATCTTGGGTATCAGTAACATCAGTGCTAGAGTAAGGTCAAGTCAGTTTATATGACTGTTCAGGAGGAGATGATGATCATCTTAGAGTATATATGACAATCCATCATTTGAGCGATCGGATAAGACTAGTTGAATATCAGGATATGCAGGATCTGTTTCAGGTCAGTTTGATCATCGGTGTGATTGAGGAAGATGATGCCATCTACCTGATCGATAGCGGTCTGGGTCCTGATCAGTTGGCACCGATCATCGCGGAAACGAATAAACCGGTCCATCTCATTCTGACACATTCCCATTGGGATCATATCTGGGGGGCTCAGGCAATTACGGGTGAGATCTATGGCCACCGGTTATTTGAGCAGGAAATGAGTCAGCATATGCTCAAAAAATTCAAACGCTACCGCCGGGGTGTGACCCGGCTGGTGACTCCGACTGTCCTGGTCGATGACCATTTAAGGGTCGGAAATTTAGAGTTGTTTGCTACACCCGGTCATACCAAATGCAGCTTGTCGATTTGGGATCCGATCGATAAAGCATTGTTTGTCGGTGATAGCTTATTTATCAAATATCGTGATCACGATTTGACAGAACAGCATATCGAAAGTTTAAAGAAATATCTGAACTACCCATTCCAGTACTTGATCCCGGGGCATATCGGACTGATGGGCCGGGATCGGCTGGAAAGAATTATCCGAAAACTAGAACGGGAAAAGGAGATGGCATGATTTCACAGGCTTCAACAGTAGACCAATATCTTCAGGAACTGCCTGAAGATAGAAAAGAACCGTACCTAGAACTTATGGAAACCATCCAGTCGAACATTCCTGAAGGCTTTGAGCGGGTGATGCAGTACGGCCATCCGACTTATGTTGTTCCACATAGCATGTATCCCGACGGATATCATACCAACCCGAAAGATGGCCTGCCTTTTGTCAGCATTGCCAATCAAAAACAGGGTATCCATTTGTATCACATGGGTATCTATGCCCTTCCAGAATTATTGGAATGGTTTGTCGCAGAGTATCCCAAACACGCCAAACGGAAGCTGGACATGGGTAAAAGCTGTATCCGATTCCGCAATGGAAGTGATATTCCTTACGAATTGATCGCTCAACTGATGCAGAAGATATCGGTCGAAGAATACGTTGATTTGTATGAATCCGGGCGCAAGAAAAAATAAGACCTCGCAAAATCGGGGTCTTATCACTTGTGGGATGTGGTGTTGTCTGACCGGTTGGCTTCCGCTGCTTTCAAGCGCTGCCGGAGTTCTTGATTTTTATGCCATTGGTCGGTGACGTCGCGGATGATAGCCATGACATACTCGATTTGATCCTGATCATTCTTGGCAACACTCAAACGAAACTCGATCGACAGACGATCCCCGTTTTTATGGATTGCCGGTACGGCCATGGTGTGACCGGGGGCATATTTTGAATGACCGGTCTCGATAAATTTCAAGAAGGCTTCGGCGTGACGTTGACGCAATTTTTCCGGCACGATCGCATCCAGGTGCTGACCGATCATGTCATCTTCGTGAAAACCGAAGGTATCCATTGCACCATAGTTCCAATAGACCACCCGGTCTGACCGGTCAAGCACAATGACGGCATCGGGTGCTGTATTGATCATATGAAGTAGATCCATTGCGACCTCCCCTGGTTGTGTTGTTTATTCTTACCCATAAACAACAAATACACCCAGTTATTCACCGGGCGCAGCAGTTTGACGGATCAGGTTCCCCTCAACGACTTATGATAAGATGATTTTAGACAGTCGACTATGATTGAATCAGGAGAAACCATTGAAAATACTAATAACAGGCTTTGAAGAATTTGGCGAAGAAGCATTCAATCCGTCATGGGAAGCAATCAAAAGACTGCCTGATGAAGTGATGAAATGCCAAATCATCAAGCTACAGATCCCAACTTCATTTAATCGAAGTTGGGAAGTGGTCGAACATGCCATGGAGTTGCATCGACCCGACATTATCCTTTGTGTCGGCCTAGCCGGAGGACGCCCTGCCATCACTCCGGAAAAGGTCGCCATCAATCTGGCGGAAGCCAGGATACCGGATAATGATGGTGATCAGCCAATCGATCAGGTGATTAGACCTGACGGAGAAACAGCCTATTTTACCAATTTACCGATCAAGGCTATGGTGAAGAAGATGCGTGATGCCGGCATACAAGCAGACGTTTCTTATACTGCCGGGACGTTTGTCTGCAATGCCATTATGTACCATGTGCTCCATACGGTGTATCAAAGTGAAACTACAATGAAGGCAGGCTTTATCCATGTTCCGTATGCCACAGAACAGTTGGAAGATAAGCCCCGGGGGACACCGGCTATGTCACTGGATTCCATTAGCCACGGGCTGTTGTTAGCTCTGGAAGCTGCGATTGCTCAAGAGGACGCGATGGAGTTCGAAAGCGGAACGATCAGCTGATGATTATATATTCAGAAATGTTTTACGAAATGCACCTTATTCGTGACAATTCAATGGCTTTTCAAGTCAAAGAGACCACAATGTGATAAAATAATAAGAAGGGAAAGTAGATGTGCTATCCCGTGCTTTTTGCTCATTTGTGTCAAAAAGGCGGGGAAAAAGTAATTTATAAAGAGTGAAACATGTGAATAGGCAAACTTTACAAGGAAGGGGTGGAACATGGATTTCGAAGCGATAGATGTTGTCCGGCAAGTCGAACAAGAAGCGGATCAACTGGTAGAGCAGGCTAAACAAACAGCTCAATCGATAAAAAGCCAAGCCGTTACGCAAGCAAAAACGGAAGCGGAAGAGCTTATGGAAGAAGCCCGTATCAAAGCCAGACAGCTGGAAGATGTCGCAGTCAAAGTCGGGGAAGAGCAAGTGCGCCCGATTTTAGAAGAAGCGAAGAAAAAATCGGACGAATTCCTGAACATGTCGGAAAGCAAATTATCAGCGGTAGCTGATACGATTGTAGAAAGGATACTCGGTTAATGGCAATTGTTGATATGAGCCGATTTTCTCTCTTAGCCTTTCAGGCTGACAGAGAGAAATTGCTGGAACAACTACAAGCCTTTCGCGAGGTCCATTTCTTAGATTTAAGAGACAAAGAGCTTTCGCCCGGTGTCGGTTTGATCGAACCCGATCAACGTCTGAACAAGTTGGAAGAAGACTTGGGACAGTTGGAGTGGATGCTCAAACTCTTAAAGCCCTATGATACCCGACCTACGGGACTGAAGGGTATGCAACAGGGGCTACCGAGTTATTCTCTTGATGAAGTGACTCGCAAAGCAGAAACTATTGATTTTAAAAAGGATTACTATGAAATACGTGAGATCCAGGCGAAACTGGATCAACTGACGACGGTCAAAAACGATAAAAAGGCCAGTTTTGATGCGTTGTCTCCTTGGGAAAAACTGCCGTTTTATCCTGAACAGTTGTCCGATCTGAAGCATGTCCGTGTCCAACTGGGAATGGTTGCCCGTAAGTTCATGGACAATCTGGCTGAAGCTTTTCGAAAGCTGGAATTCAGTCATTATGAAATCATCAATGAAGCTCAGGGTAATTACTATCTTCAAGTGATCGGGCATGTTGATGAAGCGGATGCGCTGCAGGATGTTCTGCGCCGTAATGGCTTCACCCCGGTCAAGCTGGAAATCAAACAGCCGGTTCGACAGGAGCTGGACAGACTGACCCGGGAGATAGCTGAAGCGGAACAAGAGCAAGATCAATGGCAAAAGAAACTACCCGGTTACGCCCCCCGATTGAGTGATTATGAACTGGTTTATGAAGCCAAGGCAAATCAACTGTTGAAACTTGGAGCGACCCGCAACTTTCTGCAGACCGATCGTCTGACTTTGATCCAAGGTTATGTACCGACGGTGCTTGAAGAAGAGTTTAGAACAGTTCTCGACAACAAATTGGGTAATGATTATCATGTTGAAATCACGCCGGCTGAGCGGAATGATTCAAATGTGCCGATCAAGTTGAAAAACAATAAGTTTGTTGAAAGTTTTGCCAGCATTACCAGCATGTACGCTTTACCAAAATACAATGAAATCGATCCAACACCGTTTTTCACACCGTTTTACTGGATGTTCTTTGGGATGATGGTGGCGGATATCGGGTACGGAATCATCTTGTTGGTCGGGACATTTGTTTTGCTTAAAAAATTCAATCTCGCACCCTCGATGCGCGGGTTTGTCAGGTTCTTCCATTACTTAAGCTATTCCATTACTATCTGGGGAGTCATCTACGGCTCGTTCTTTGGAGACCTGATACCGCTCCCGTCGCTGATCGAACCATCGACGGATATCGTACAATTATTGATACTGAATATTGCCTTCGGTTTTATCCATCTAATGGTAGGCCTGGCGATCAGTGCTTATATGATCGTGCGCGACAGCTCCTGGTTGGATGCCCTTTATGATATCGGCTTTTGGTATATGACCTTGATCGGTGGGATCCTGTTATTGATCGCGGTCCCCCTCAAGTGGCCACCACTGGTCAGCTATATCTCGGGTGCATCGATGCTCATCGGCATGATAGGTGTTGTCGTCTTTACTGGACGCAAATCACGTTCCGGAACGGTCCGGGTACTAAAAGGACTTTACAACCTCTATGGCATCAGTTCATATGTCGGGGATTTTGTATCCTATACTCGTCTGATGGCGATTGGATTGGCCGGCGCATTTATCGGTGTAGCGGTCAATATCATTACTAAGCTGCTGTTGGGGTCATTTATCGGCATTCCGTTTGGGATCGTTGTTTTTCTGGCCTTCCACGCATTTAATATCTTTTTAAGTGCATTGTCGGCTTATGTCCATACCAGTCGACTGACCTATGTTGAGTTTTTTGGAAAGTTTTACTCTGGCGGTGGTAAGCCGTTCACACAATTTATAAATGATACAAAATATATCACGATCAAAGAAAAGGATTAGGAGGAAATATGAACGCATTTCTTGTCGAAAACGGCGGAATCATTATGGGTGTTTTAGGAGTTGCTGTAGCGGTTATCGCTTCGGGGATCGGCTCTGCCATCGGAGTTGGCCGGGCCGGTGAAGCGGCTGCCGGCGTCATTATTGAAGAACCGGAAAAATTCGGTCGTTCGCTCGTTCTGCAACTGCTCCCCGGTACGCAAGGTCTTTATGGTTTTGTTATTGGTCTGTTAACTATGATTTTGCGTCTCGATGTCGATATGACATTCCAGCAAGGACTATACATCTTCTTTGCCTCTTTGCCAATCGGACTGGTCGGTCTATGGTCAGCCTTGGCTCAGTCAAAAGCAGCTGTCGCCGGTATCAATATACTGGCCAAAAACGAAGCACACCAGACCAAAGGGATTATCTATTCTGTTATGGTCGAAACGTATGCGATTTTGGCATTCGTTATCTCCCTGATGGCCATCCTCGTCTTCTACATTGATTAGGGGGCTGTGATGTCAAATCTGGAGAATATCACGAATAAAATTTTGGCAGAGGCCAGACAACAAGCGGCCGACATGGAAGCCGAAGCTCGGAAATTCTCGGATCAGTACCTGGCAAAAGAACAAGATAAGGCGCAGGCCCGGGCCGATGCTCTGGTAGATCGAGCCCGGATCCAAGCGGAACACAAGCGTGAAATGATGGTGTCGAATGCTAAATTAAAATCACGCGACCAACTGCTGGGAGCCAAACAGCAGGTCTTACACAAGACCTTTGAAATGGCCAAAACTGCGCTGCGACAACTCGATGACACCAAGTACCGTGACTTCTTGACCAACACCCTGCAGGGTCTCAAGTTAAAGGGAACCGAGAAACTGCTGGTGCCGGCTGATAAACTCGAGCTGGTCCGGGGGATGGGTCTTTCGATCGACACCGTTGAGGCAGAGATCGATAGTGGTTTTCAAATTCAAGATGGCCAGACGAAAATGATTTTTTCGTTTGATGATTTGATTGATGAAGCCAGAGAAAGCATGGAAGGAGAAATCATTTCGAAACTATTTCCCGGGGAGGCATGATGAAAAAAAACGATTTCATCCAGGCATCTGCCCGGACCAGAGTATTGGAGAAGGGTCTGATATCTCAGATTCAATTCGAGCGAATGGTAGAAGCCGATAATGTCGAAGAGTTGTTCCACATTTTAAATGAGACTGATTACGGCGACTACTTCAACAAACTCGAACACTCGAGTGAATATGAAGATGCTTTGAACAAAGCTAGCAAAGATTTTTATCAGGATGTCGTTTGGATGAGTCCAAATAAAGATTTGATAAAAATCCTGTCGCTCAAATACGATTATCACAATTACAAAGTCTTCTTAAAAGAACTTTTAATTCAGGAAGACCAGTCAGAACTATATCTCAACATTACCGACAGTGACTTTATGGCTCAAAAGGACACGTTGTTGCAACTCGAAGAGGAACAGCGAAAACGCTTGATGCCGTCGTTTTACCATACAGCCCTCGAAGCTTATGAGAAGACCGGTGATGTTCAGCTGATCGATATTATTGTTGATAAGGCGTATTTTGAGGAGTTAAAAGCTACCGCTGATCGGGTGGATGTTCCAATGATCAGCCAGTATGTAACTGATTTGATTGATTTTACCAATCTAAAAACCCTTTTTCGGATGAAACGCCAGATGAAGAATATCAACCTGTTGGGAGATGTCTTGATCGATGGCGGCAATATTGCCAAAGAGACATTTAGCGGTCGATTCTTTGACTCCATGGATGACATCATCCGATCGCTCCGGCAAGAAGAGGTCGGTCCGGCATTATTGATTGGAGCCGAAGCATACGACCGCGATCAGAAATTGGCTTCGTTTGAAAAGGCCTTTGAGAATCATGCGATGGCAAAGATTCGCCTGACCAAGGGGATCACCTATGGTCCCGAAGTGCTCTTTAGCTATCTGCTGGCTCGTGAGACTGAAATCAAAAACCTGAGAATGATAATTATCTCGAAGATCAATCAAGTCCCGGCGGAGGCGATCCGCAGCCGATTAAGGGGGACATATGCATAAAAAGGTAGCTGTTGTTGGAGACAAAGATTCTGTTTTAGTATTTAAAGCGGTCGGCGTCGATGTATTTGATCCAATCGAAAAAGATGACATCCGGCGTACGGTTGATCAGCTGGCTCGGGACAATTACGGGGTGATTTTTATCACAGAACAACTGGCAGTGCAGATTCCTGAAACCATTACCCGGTACGATAATCAAATGTTGCCAGCCATCATCTTAATCCCGAGTAATCAGGGCACACTGAATATCGGTCTAGACCGAATCGACAGTAGCGTGGAAAAAGCCGTTGGTTCGAACATTCTCTAAAGGGAGGCAAACCATTGAAAGTTGGTAATATTATAAAAGTATCGGGCCCGCTGGTCGTAGCAGAAGGCATGGATGAAGCCAATGTCTACGACGTGGTCCAGGTATCAGAAAAAAAGCTGATCGGTGAAATCATCGAGATGCGCGGAGACCGGGCGTCGATTCAAGTATATGAAGAGACTACCGGCATTGGACCGGGAGAACCGGTATATACTACCGGAAGCCCGCTCTCGATAGAACTGGGGCCCGGCCTGATCGAACAGATCTTTGATGGCATACAACGTCCGCTTGAGGTTCTGAAAATGCAGGAAGGTGACTTTCTGCAAAAGGGTGCGGAGGTCAATAATCTGAACCGGGAGACAAAGTGGAACTTTGAACCCAGAGTAAAACCGGGCGATGAAGTCGAAACCGGAACGATTTTAGGTGTGGTCCAGGAAAACCCGGTTATTGAGCACAGAGTCATGGTGCCGCCCGGAGTCAAGGGCAAAGTAAAAGATATTAAATCCGGCGATCATACGATTGTTGAGAATATCGCTGTGATTGAAACGGAAGAAGGGGACAGAGCGGTCCAAATGTTACAGCTGTGGCCGGTCCGCCGTGGTCGCCCGTATAAACAAAAACTCGATCCCGACATTCCACTGGTAACTGGTCAACGTGTCATTGACACTTTTTTTCCGGTCGCCAAAGGCGGAACAGCAGCGATCCCCGGACCGTTCGGTTCCGGGAAAACAGTAGTTCAACACCAACTGGCCAAATGGGCCGATGCTGAAATTATTGTTTATGTAGGCTGCGGTGAGCGTGGCAATGAAATGACCGATGTTCTGATGGAGTTCCCGGAATTGATCGACCCGCAAACCGGTCAATCGCTTATGAAGAGGACTGTGTTGATCGCAAATACTTCAAATATGCCGGTTGCGGCTCGTGAAGCGTCTATTTATACCGGCATCACAATCGGTGAGTATTTCCGTGACATGGGTTATTCGGTTGCACTGATGGCTGACTCGACCAGTCGATGGGCAGAGGCTCTTCGTGAGATGTCTGGGCGTCTCGAAGAAATGCCCGGGGACGAAGGCTATCCGGCCTACCTATCCAGCCGAGTGGCTGATTTCTACGAACGGGCCGGCAAGGTCGTCTGCTCCGGCGGCGATGATCGCGAAGGAGCCCTGACTGTTATCGGGGCAGTATCTCCTCCGGGAGGGGATATTTCAGAACCCGTTTCGCAATCGACTCTTCGTATCGTCAAGGTATTCTGGGGTCTGGATTATCAATTATCCTATGCCAGGCACTTCCCGGCCATCAATTGGATGAACTCATATTCGCTCTATCAGATGAAGATGGACCGCTTTTTTGATAAACAAGTCCATTCGGAATTTTCCAAACAACGGGTCGAAGCGATGTCTTTGTTGCAGGAAGAGGCCGGACTTCAGGAAATCGTTCGTTTGGTCGGACGGGACAGTTTAGGCGAAGGAGATCAGCTCAAACTTGAAATGGCCAGAAGCCTTCGGGAAGACTTTTTGCAACAAAATGCTTTCCATGAGATCGATACATTCTGTTCGCTGGAAAAACAGGATCTGATGATGAAAATGATTCTGGGCTTCTATCGCGAATCACGCCGGGCGCTTGAATCCGGTGTATACGTCAATGAGATCCTGAAATTACCGGTGCGCGATCGAATTGCCCGGGCAAAATATATCACAGATGACAATCTGTCCGAGCTGACTATGATCAACCAGGAGCTGACAGACCAAATCAACCAATTGATCGAGAAAGGAGGAGCCAATGCTTAAAGAATATCAAACCGTTCGGGAAGTTGTCGGCCCTCTGATGATGGTCGATGGAGTTGAAGGTGTCAAATATGAGGAACTGGTGGAAGTTCAAATGCAAACCGGCGAAAAACGCCGCGGCCGCGTTCTGGAAATCAATCAGGACCGGGCGATGGTTCAGCTGTTTGAGGGTTCCTCCGGCATCAATCTGCCTGACACGACCGTTCGATTCTTAGGACATCCTCTTGAGTTGGGTGTGTCTTTGGATATGATAGGCCGGGTCTTTGACGGAACCGGTATCCCGATCGATAATGGACCGGCGATCATCGCCGAACGCCGGATCGACATCAATGGATCCCCGATGAACCCGTCAAGCCGGGACTATCCTTCTGAGTTCATTCAGACAGGTATCTCGACGATCGATGGACTGAACACATTGGTCCGGGGACAAAAACTGCCGATTTTCTCAGCATCTGGTCTGCCACATAACAACGTAGCGGCACAGATCGCCCGTCAGGCAAAGGTGTTGGGCACGGGAGAGAACTTTGCGGTCGTATTTGCCGCAATGGGTATCACCTTTGAAGAAGCTCAGTTTTTCATTGATGACTTTACAGAGACCGGCGCGATAGATCGGGCGGTGCTGTTTATGAACCTGG
>LSQX01306906.1_pt1 | contig 11001 bp, 8 predicted proteins | sample 654561 | NCBI WGS metagenome assembly LSQX01 (sample SAMN04489861, study PRJNA283612) | anaerobic digester metagenome | isolation source: 4 biogas reactors fed with cattle manure at either 37C or 55C with and... | place: Denmark: Kongens Lyngby | collected 2014 | reverse complement strand
TGCACGGCCCGGGTCTCGGCGCTCCCCGGAACGGCGTCCCACGCGCTGTAACAATGGAGCTTCTCCGGGTCAGCCTGGTATTGCGCCCAGGCATCCCGGCACCGCTGCATCCAGAAGTCGTCGTTGTATTTCACGCCGGGGATCATGCCCCGCTCGCCCGTAAACTTGCGCCCGCCCATCAACACGGGGAACTGCATGTAGGGAATGGAGTGCAGGAACGGCTCGTTTTCGGATTCCACGCTCGCAAATCCCATGTCGATGCAGGGAACCACGTAAGGCGGATGGTTTTTCACGGTCTCCCGCAGCGGATCGACCTGCGCCACGCCTTCGCCCACCCACAGATAATCGTAGACCTTCAACCCGCCGCTCTGAGGCTGCTCCGCGCCGTTCACGTGCAGCTTCAGAATGCACCCCCGCCGTTTCACCTCGGCATACACGAGCGCGATCAGGTCCACAAACGCCCCGTCGTGATCCGGGGTCTCCTCAAACGCCGCGACCTCGTCCGGCGCCAGCGGCATCTGCTGTTTCGCCGCATGCTGGTTCGCCAGGTAGCCGCCATCCATGTAGATCCCGTCCGAACCGTACTCGTCCAGGATACGCGCCAGACGCGGCAGCACAAACGCGCGCCATCCGGGACTCGCGGGCGCGCACCGGGCCATGTCCCAATACCCCACAACAAGGAAATCGCCCTCGCGGCTCCATTCCTGGCGGAACCCTGGATGCGCCCGCTCGACGAAACAGGGCGAGGTGTAGGTCAGCACCTTCATCCCGCGCCGATGGGCCATCTCGATGAAGCGCCGGTACCCTGCCGGGTTGCACGCCGTATACTTGTCGCCGCCAAACAAGCCCAGGGAATCATTCCAGTCGTCGAATACCTGCAGCACCTGAATCCCGTGCTCCCGGAGCCGGTCCAACTCCGCTTCGTCCTCCGCGCCGGGGTCGTACGGCGTGCGGCCGGGATACTCGCCCAGGTTGTAGCAGCACTGCGCGGGCAGGTAGTCCGTAATCAGATGTTTACGCATACAGGAGCGTATGCCTTGCGTGCAGCGGCCGATGTTCTGCAGGCGCCTGCGGTGGTCTTCGGCCGTGAACTCCCGCAAGAGCGAGGATGCGGGTCCCGCAGTCTCCAGCCCCGCCGCAACGTCCCCTTCCGCGGCCCGAGCCGCCACAGCCGCTCCCGGAAGAAGTCCCCCCGCGGCAGTCGCGCCCGCGCCCAGTTTCAGAAACTCACGTCGATGCATACCCACACTCCTTTTCCCCATACGCCGTGCGCGCCAAAACCGCGCATGCCCGCGCCCCACAAGTCAGATTCTGCCGCAAAGATAGGCGCTTCAGCCCGCGCCGTCAAGGCCGCGCGGCCTTCCTCAAGTACCAGCATCTCACATCCTCCCGCCACTTTCTTGACTCTCCCATCCGCCATACGCTAAAATCCCGCAACGTTGCCGGATAGCCTAATGGTAGGGCACCTGACTCTGGATCAGGGTAGTCTAGGTTCGAGTCCTAGTCCGGCAACCAAACAAGAGTTCAATCTCTGTTTATAGTGTGGCCCGTTCATCTAGCGGTCTAGGATGCAGGATTCTCAGTCCTGTCACAGGGGTTCGAGTCCCCTACGGGCTACCATCTTTTTGCGCACGGGCCCGTGCGGCGGTGCACGGGCCCGTTCGCCGTTGTTCAGGACGCTCCGCCTGCAATCACTGCGCACCACACCCCGGCAAATGTGCACGAATTGCCTGCTTCGTCTCCCGGATCCGTTGAATCTGCCCCCTGCCGCGAGCTCGAACGGCCCGCGAAAACCCGCGTGGACGCCTGTCCGCCGGTGTCCGGCCATACATGGCACAGCAATTGCTGTTCGTCACGGCAGCCGACAGGAACGGACACGAGATACAGCTCGGCATGGGAGAGAACACATGAGAAGCACCCTGGTACTCGCTGCAGTTGCCCTGATCGCGTTTGGCGTCGTCACCGCCGGCATCTACCTCTCGACAAAGGACCGCAACCCGGCCGACACCCCACAGCCCCCGCAGACCTCGGTCCCGGAACCTGCGGTTCAAGCGCCCGCACCGGGCGCTTTGGAGACATCCCAGGACACCAGACCCGGAAACCGGGCACGCATGGACACAAACGCGGATGGGATGATCTCGTTTGACGAAGCGGTTGCCGTACACCCCGAAATGACGCGCGAACAGTTCAACGCCCGCGACACCAACGGCGACGGGGTGTGGAACGCGGACGAAGGATTCGGCCCCGGCGGCGGAATGGGCTATGGCATGCGCGGTGGCGGTGGCGGTGGTGGTGGTGGCGGCGGCGGGCGCGGCATGCAAGGCGGCGCCGGCGGCCGTGGCATGCGAGGCGGTGGTGGCGGCGGCTACCGCGGAGGAAGATAGGCCCCCGGAGAGATACAACGAGCTGGCGCGGGCACACGATGGCGTCACCCGCGCCACTCCGTTTCCAGTGTGAAGACGGCATCCGTCGTCGTCACGCGATCACGATCTCGAAGGCCTCTCCCTGCTGTATCGTCGCCTCCCGCGCGAGGGTCACGAGAACCCGGCCGTCGCTCACTTCAAACGACGCATCGACCGGTTTGCCGGCGGCCGCAACCGTCACCGAGCGTGGCAACGCGCCTTCCTGAAGCCCGAACACGAACGTCCGCGCCCGAAGCCGGCCCCACTTCAGGCCAATGCGCTCCGTTTGAACCCGGTCCGACCGCATTTGCTCGAAGGTCCCCCACCCTTCGGCCCAGGTAAACGCCGCTTTGAACGCGTCCGGGGAGAGCCGGGGCGAAAAACCGATGTGGCCCTTCGGACCATGGTACTCAAACCCCGCCAGCGCCAGGTACACGCCCCAACTGGCCAGCGCGCGGGCATAGTGATCCCCGCACTCGACCTCGTTGTAGGGGTTCTTGAGGCTCGGGTGGTATCGGTCGTGCACGGCGCGACAGACGACCAGCGCCTCTTCCACGAACCCTTCCGCGGCGAGATGGCCCGCCACCTGGTACTCGATGCCCGTCCAGACCTCGCTCTTGTACATCGTTCCCTCGGCCAGGAACACGCTCCTGGGCCAGGTGCACGTCAGCAAGCCCGCCTGCCCCGGGCTGATGAACCACCGGAACGGCGGATGTTCCTCATTGTACATCGAGATGTCCGGCGCCCAGTTGTATTTCCAGACCGCCTGGAGCGCCGACCGCACATTCTCCCGTGGATAAATGTAGCCAAGTCCGAGCTGGTGCGCCCATCCCTGGCCGAAAAGGTGATCCGACAGACACCCGTCCTTGTACTGGTGGCGCGGATACTCCTCGAGGTCCACCTCCTGCACGAAATACTCGCCATTCCACAGGCGCTTGAGCGTGAGGCTCCTGCCGCTCTCGTAGATCGCACGGGCGCGTTCGGCAAAGGCGGTATCCCCCACCTCTTTCGCCATCTCCTCGCCGGCCCGCAACGCCGCAAGGTAAAGCGAGCCCACAAACGTGTTCGCGCCGTGGTAATTGATGTCGTACGTGTTGTGCTGTTCATCCTCGATAAGCCCGTCCGCGTTCCCGTCGTGGCCGATGGAATACTCGAGGGCCAGCTTGATCCGGGGCCAGTTCCGCTGCAGGAACGCGCCGTCCGGCGACATGAGATGCTCCCGGTAGGCTTTCAGGATCGTCCCGCACTGGCCGTCCGCGGCATAGGCATCGTTGCTGCGGAACCCCACCAGGCCCGTATCCGCATGGAACCCCCCGCCGTTCTCGCGCGGGTTGAAGTCCTGCATCTCGCGAACGCTGCGTGACAGCTCCGGAAACAGGCGCGCGTGACCATGCGCGTAATTCCACACGTGGGTGCAGGTGCCCGGACAGCACGTCACGCCTTCATATGCGTAAAACCGGCCGTTCTTCCACCACTGGCAGGTACCCGTTGCCAGATACGACAGGGTCGAGTGCAGCCGGTCAAGCAGCCAGTACGGCAACGAACTGTCGTAATACGTATCGCGCCACAGGCGGGTGTCCGCCGTGAGCTGTTCATGATGGTCGAGCGCGTAGTTGGCCACCGCCCCCGCGTCCGCGAAACGCTGCGCATAGTAGTGCCCGTTTTCCTGGTTTGGGAAATGCCACGCCACGACAAACGTGAAGCGGTGCTTCGCGCCCGGCGCCAGCGGAACTTCCACCGAGCTCAGCAGGCCAAGCCGCTTTTGCTTCAGCGCATAGGCGTGTTCCCCGCTGATGAGATAGGCCTCCGGCGCCCCGGCGGGGTAGATCCGGCCTTCAAGGACCTCCGGCGCAAGCGCATCCGCGCATGCCAGCGCCAGCGTCCCGAAATCGCGCGACGCCTCCAGCGCGGGCCGCTCCGGTTCGCGGGCCGTGTCCGAGAACTCGATCTGGTCGACATTGATGTGTCCCCAGCCCCCGCTGGCGTCGTCAACAATCTCGATTCGCGCTTCCTTGCCCTGGCAATCGCTGACGTCCCACACCGCCCACGCGAGACGTTCCTCGTTGCGGCCGGCCGCCGAACGGATGATCCGATCCCCCATCATCAGGTTGACGCACGTCCGTTTCGCGTCGGACCCGCCGCCGACCAGAACGTTGATGTACTTCCTGGTAATCGTGAACGGCGGCGAGACCAGACGGCCGGCCGGCGCGTCCCCACCCAGAAAACTGTTCACCAGCCCCCGGCCCTCAAACCCGCTGACCTCCTGCTGGCCCGGCAGCGTGCCCCGCGCCGGACCGGTCCCGAACGCCTCGCCCGTGACCGACCATGCGCCGTAATCTTCTCCCTCGAAGGTCTCGAACACGATGGGCTCGCGCGGCGCTTCCACGGGCGCCGCCGGCGCTTCCGGCGGCTTCTCCGAAGCATGCAGCACAAGTCCCCGGCCCTCCGTCAGATTGATTCGCGTTTTTCCGACGACCGCGCTGTGCGTCTTGTATTCGTTCGAAACGGCGTTCTCCAGGCGGCCCAGCACGCTCACCGTCAGCGAGTCTTGCGTCGCATTCTCGACCGTGATGTTGAAGATCGTTGCGGGCAGACAGGATTCTCGCGCGTTCAGGGGGATAAAGGGCGAATAGACCTCCGTTTCCACCCGGACCGGCGCGCCGTTCTCCGCATACGTCACGGTCGCAATCGGATACTCCCCCTTAAATGAAATGTCCTTGAACCCTTCGCGGCTCAACGACGCAAACGCACGCGTGCCGTCGGGCGTCTCCGTCACGACGGTAAAACCCTGTTCCACGGGCTGGGCGATGCCCTCGTGGGTATACGTCGAGTTCGTCTCTCCTACCCAGTACGAGCGGGCATTGTTGAAAACCTGCCAGTCGCCCAGCGTGCCGTCGCCGCACACGTAGAGCTGTCCCGAGCCGATGCCCCCGCACGGCATCCCGATCCCGTCCAGATCGCCGCCCGAATAGACTTCCTTGGTACCCCGTTCAAACAGGCTCCGCACCCAGTCAGGGTCCAGTTTCTTGTCCGCGGGCACAGGATGCGCCGTTCCCGCGTCCGCGGCGCCGAAAGGCCCCGCCATGACGATCGCCGGCCGTCCCAGCGATGTCGCCAGCATGCCGCCCCCGGCCAGCTTAAGGAAATCGCGCCGCCGGACTCCCCCGGCCGCGCCGCCGCCACCACACCCGGACGCTCCACATCCGCAACCGCCCGTCGGCGGCGTTGCGGGCCTCGCATCATGGCCCACGCGTGCCTGACGCGTCCCTGAAGGCTCTGTTCCCTCTGACATGCCTGAAACCTCCTCGAAATCGGGGGAATGTGTCCGTGAGTCGTGATCCCGTGTGCTCAAAAACGCAGCGCCAGTCTATCAGACGATTCTCTGAGTTTGCACCCCCCGAAACCGGGATCCAGCCGCCTGACCCGCGCCTTACAAAAACGGCGCCTTTCCCGTTTCCCCGGAAAAGGCGCGACCGGTGCTCTGCTATTCCCCCGTTACGGGCGCAGCCACCACGTTGTCTTGTACGAAACCCCGCCCCACAGGTTGCTCTTCGGCGAACGCGTCTTGCGGACCACATGACATCCCCGGAAACGGCACAAGTACCACGCCACCAGCGGCGAGGACGTGTGCATCACTTCGTGCACACACGCCGTCCCCCCTTCGCCGGTGGGATCCTCCACCGGTTCCGAGGTGAACAGTGCGTCGAACCGGCCCGAATCCGCCTGTCTTTCCATCTCCATACCTGCCGCATCTCCTCCCGGTGGCTGTTCACTTTCCGTACACGTCTCCTTCCGCGCTACCGTGCCCGCACTCACCGGGAAGCCGGGCTCCCGTTCCTGTGCCCACGCCGCAAGCGGCTCACCGGCACACCAGCATCTTTTCTTCCAGCACCCCGTCAATCGCATAGGCTTTTATGGGATTCGTATCCGGCCGCCGGGTCAACGAACCCGCGGCCTTCCCGCGAACGCGCGAGGCAACCAGCCTGTACGTTGCCTCCGCCGCCAGAATCTGCCCCGGCATCGCGAGCGAACACAGGCGCCGCGCGACGGCCACCGTCTCACCCACCACGGTCATTTTCCGAAATGCCGATGCGCCGATATGCCCCACGACGACCTCCCCCGTACAAATTCCCAGCCCAAGCCCGAAGACCGGCAGGCCCTTCTTCCTCCGAAGCGCATTCAACTCGTGGTTGCGTGCCGCCATCGTCACCGCCGCACGGACGCAACGCAGCGCATCTTCTTCCATAGACGACATACCGCCGAACACCGCGATTAATTCGTCCCCGCGACACTGGTCGAGCGCCCCTTCATGCTCAAAGAGCGCGGAAGTCATGGCCGCATGGTGTTCATTCAACAGAAGCATGAGCAGGTCAGGTGAGAAATCGTCCGGGATCCGGGAAAAGCCCTCGATACCGCAGAACATCACCGTCGCGGTGAGCCCGGCGCCGATGCCTGCCGGGGGCTCCGTGCCGTCTGGCGCGGCCCCGTGGCCGGACGTCCCGTACAACCCGGCGCCCCGGTCCCTCCCGGAGTCCGCCTTTGGCGGCGCGCTCTGACCCGTCCCCTCTCTCTTGCCAGGGCATTGCATCTGGGACATCCCCTCCATGTTCCCTGCCATTGGCCCGCTCCGCCCGGGCTGGCCCATGGCTGCTGGATGTACCCTAAGCAACCGGCATTCCAAGTCGGGGTCCGTCAGGATGAATCAGGATGAATCGCCGCAACTCATTACAACAGAGCAATTTGAGAGGATGACAAAAACCCCGGGAGATGAGCTGGACGACCCTCTCTGCATCGGTTGTCCGGATTCCAGACAAATTCGATGTCCGATTCCCGCACACAGTCCTCCCGGCGCGCAGACGCGGGGTCTACTGGCCGGGGCTGATTTGACGCATCTTCTCGTAAAGCGTGCTCCGGGAAATCCCAAGCGCCCGAGCCGTCCGGGAGACGTTTCCGCCGCACGCCCGCATGGTTTTCTGGATGTGTCGCCGTTCGATCTCCGCCAGACTCTCCACGGGCGTGGCGTCCCCATTCTCCCGCGGCGCGAGGTGGGTGTCCGACACATCACGCACGTGAAGAGTCTCGCCACGAGCGACGCTCATCGCACGCAGAATGCAGTTGCGCAATTCGCGCACGTTGCCCGGCCAGCTCTGCGCCTGCAGGAACTCCATGGCCTCACGGGAGATCCCCCGCACGGGACGTTTCGCCTGTTGCCGGGCCAGCTCAAAGAAGTGCCGCGCCAGCTCGGGGATGTCGTCCGTGCGGTCCCGCAATGGCGTCAGATGGATCTCAAAGCCGTTCAGCCGGTGCAGCAGGTCCTCCCGGAACGCGCCGCGCTGCACCCCCGCGCGAAGATCGCGGTTGGTGGCCGACACCACCCGTACGTCTACCCGCGAATCCCTGTCCGCCCCCGGCCGGCGGTACGTCCCGTATTCAATCGAGCGCAGGATGCGGGCCTGGTTTTCCAGGCTGAGGTCCCCGACCTCGTCCAGGAAGATCGTTCCCCCGTGGGCTTCCGCCAGCAGCCCCGGCGACGACCGGTCGGCGCCGGTAAACGCGCCCCGCTCATATCCAAACATAAAGCTCTCAAACAGCTCATGCGGGATCGCCGCGCAATTCACCACCACAAACGGGCCGCGGCGCCGCGCGGATTGCTGGTGCAGCAGCCGCGCCACCAGTTCTTTCCCGGTGCCCGTTTCCCCCGTGATCACCACGCTCAGGTCCGACTTCGCCGCCAGCCCCATGCGGCGGCGCACCTCACGCATCGGACTGCTGCCGCCGACCAGGGCAAGACTCTCTCCTGCCCGGGCGCGCAGGTATTCGTTGTCCCGGCGGAGCTGTTCCATATCCTCCACCGCCCACAGCATGGGCCCAAGCGACTGGCCCAGCAGAACCAGCAGGCGCAGGTCATCTTCCGCGAACACCCCGTGCGGCGTCTGCGTCATGAGCGCCAGGGCGCCAATCGCCGTGCCGCCCACCGTCACCGGGGTCACCAGCGTGAACGACATCGCCTCTCTGCCCTCGCCGTCCTTCTCGCGGTGCACGCTGAGAAACCCCCGCATCTCGCGCAACGCCGTCTGAATGCTCTCCTCTGGAGGTGCGGTCTCGTCCTGAACCTCCTGATCGAGCACAATGCTCCCCTGCTCTTCATTCGTCAGCAGAATCCACAACGCCCGCGGATGAAACCGTTCGCGCAGGGCCGGTTTCAACAGGGCGGTGAACTCCTCCCGATCCCGGCATCGCGCCAGTTTCGTCAGAACCTGCTGCAGCGTCAACAGGTCCTGTATCGTGCGCGGACTCTCCTGCTCGGCGTCCACGTGCCCGTCGACCCCCAGAAACAAGGGCCGCCCCAGATCGATCGATTGCGTATCCGAAGGGACCCGGCCCGGCTCCTTACCTCCCGAATTGACGACCGACTCCGCCAGCAGAAACCGCTCTCCTCCGATGGTCACCTCATCCCCGGTCTCCAGAACGCCCGACCGCATGGGGACGCCGTTGACGAGCAGTGGATTGCGGCAACCCAGGTCTTCCATCACCACCCGGCCGCCCGTGATCACGAACCGGCAGTGCCTGCGCGAGACAATGGAATCATCGAGCACGATGTCATTGTCCTGATCCCGCCCCAACGTCAGGCCCCGCTCGCCGAGGCGCCAGCACGTCCCCTTCGTGTGCCCGCCGATCGACACCAGTTGCATTGCCCGCCCTCTCCCCATGCCTCAGGGCCGCACCCCGCGTGAACGGCACGTCCCTGTCCGCCCGAACATTCGCCGCCGCTGCACACAACACGAGATACGCAAGCAAACTCCGCTGCTGCTATAATACCATAAGCACAACAGGATACAGCGTCCGTCCCCGTGAAATCCCGCCGTTTCCCGGGTATACTGCAGGGGCAATTAACGGAAGGCGTGAGACCCAGATGGACACTGCCCCAGATGCGCCCCCCCTGGAACCGCGGCCCGGTTTCGCCACCCGCGGCGTGGTCATCACGCCGCCGGACCTGACCCTCGACTGGCCGGAACGCGCCAGGCGCGCCGGGCTCACCACCATCGCCCTCCACCCCTTCCCGAGAAACGTCACCGAGTTCGTCCAGTCCCATGACGGCGAGCTGTTCCTCGATACCTGCCGCGAACTGGGCCTCCACGTGGAATACGAACTCCATGCCATGGCCGATCTCCTCCCGCGTGCGCTGTTCGACAAGCACCCCGACTTCTTCCGCATGAACGACGAGGGCCAGCGGGTGCCCGATGCCAACCTCTGCGTGCATTCCACGGGCGCCCTCGAACACGTGACCGCCAATGCCGTCCGGGTCGCCCGCGTGCTCCGGCCAAGCACCGGACGCTACTACTTCTGGGGCGATGACGGACTGCCCTGGTGCCGCTGTCCGAAATGCCGCGCGTTTTCGGACAGCGACCAGGCGCTCCTCCTGGAGAATGTCCTTGTCCGCGCCCTGACCGCGTTCGACGAGCGCGCGCAGCTCGCTCATCTCGCCTATGTCAACACCCTGCCGCCCCCGGGCAGCGTCACACCCGAACCGCGCGTCTTCCTGGAGTTCGCCCCCATACACCGGAAGTTTGACGTCCCCCTCAATCACCCCGGCAGCATCGAGAACAAGAACCATCTCGACCTGCTCGACGCCAACCTGAAGGTGTTCCCCGCCGAGACCGCCCAGGTCCTCGAATACTGGCTCGACTGCTCGCTTTTCTCGAAGTGGAAAGAACCCCACGTGAAATTGCCGTGGGCGGAAGCGGTCTTGAATGCGGATCTCGCCGAGTACGGCTCGCGGGGCATCCGGCACATCACCACCTTCGCCGTGTACCTCGACGCGCACTACCTGACGGCCCACGGCGAGCCGCCCATCGCTTCGTACGGACAGGCCTTGGCGCAGTGGCGGCCGCGCTGAGACCGGCTCGCCCGGCCCGCAGGGCGTCACCGCCCCGCAATGAGTTCGTCGTCAACCAACCGCGCGTCTTCCGGATTCGCCACGACGAAGTACGCCGCCTCGACCCCCGGATCCGCGAACTCCGTCAGCTCCAACCGGCGCGACACCGGTCCCGGATACCATTGCCCGGGATCCCACACGCCCACTGCGCAGGACAATCCGCCGGGATGCACCGAATCGTCCGGAAACGGCCCCTCGAGACTGTCCACGTCCATGGTCAGCAGGCGCGGCGGAATGGCCTCCATCCCCTCGTTGCGTTCCTTGCTCAAGCCAAACACCAGCGGCCCGTACATCACCGCCACCCGGCCGGCCTGCGACCGCCGGCCCTTCACCAGCCGAAGCGCCATGGGAAATGTCAGTTCCACTTCGTCGCCGCTCTTCCAGGTGCGCGCGATGGTGCATATGCTCCCTCGGTCACAGACCGCGCCGGTCGCGGCCCCGTTCACCTTCACTGACGCATTCCCGCACCAGCGGGGGATCCGGAATCCCAAGTCAAATGCCTTCTCGCCGTCAAGTGAAATGCGCGTGTTTACAACACCGTCCGACGGATACGCCGTCGCCTGCGTCAAGGTAACGCGCGTCCCGTCCTGCAGGACCGTGTTGACCGTGCACGGCGTGTAGAGATTCAGCAAGATGCCCCGGGCCGTCCGGTACACCACATAC
>LSQX01035640.1_pt1 | contig 11001 bp, 12 predicted proteins | sample 654561 | NCBI WGS metagenome assembly LSQX01 (sample SAMN04489861, study PRJNA283612) | anaerobic digester metagenome | isolation source: 4 biogas reactors fed with cattle manure at either 37C or 55C with and... | place: Denmark: Kongens Lyngby | collected 2014 | reverse complement strand
GGAAGAGCTGGGCCGGCGGTTCCATGATAAGCTGAAGGAGCTGAAGTTTGTATGAGCCGCATGCGGGTAGATCAGGAACTTTGTATATTATGTGGTCAGTGTGTAGAGGTCTGCCCCTTTAATGGAGTTGAGATGCGGGCTGACTCCATAGAGTTCACTGACTCCTGCCGTCTCTGCCGTGTCTGTATCAAGGCCTGTCCAGTCAATGCCATTTGGCTGGAGAAGTCGGAGTCTGTGGACACCGTAGATAAGGAGCAGTATAAGGGTGTGCTGGTCTTTGCTGAACAGCGGCAGGGCAATGTACAGCCGGTAACCTATGAGCTTATCGGCAAGGGGCTTGAGCTGGCAGAAAAGCTGGGCGAGGAAGTGGTGGTGTATCTTGCCGGCAGCAACCTAGCTTCAGAAGCCGATGCCCTTCTATATTATGGGGTGGACCGGGTTTATCTTTACGATCATCCCGCCTTGGAGCGTTTTCGCATTGAACCGTATACTGCACTGATGGTGGACTTGGTTAACCTGATTAAGCCCAATATTATTCTTATGGGCGCAACCCCGGTAGGCAGGTCTTTGGCTCCCCGGGTGGCGGCCCGCCTTAGGACAGGGCTTACTGCCGACTGTACCTTACTGGATGTGAAGCCGAATGGTGACTTGGTGCAGACGCGGCCTGCCTTTGGCGGCGATGTGATGGCCCAGATCGTAACTCCCCGCCACCGGCCCCAGATGGCAACGGTGAGGCACAAAGTGATGCCCATGGCAGACAAGGTGGCCAAACCCCGTGGCGAAGTTGTTCACTGCCCGGTGGATGAGAGTTTGCTTAAGTCAGGAATCGAGATCCTGGGGTTTAAGCCCTACGAAGCGGTCAGTTCCATTACTGATGCTGAAGTCATCGTCGCTGCCGGGAGGGGAATTGGCAAGCCCGAGGGGTTAGAGCTTCTGGAAGAATTGGCCAAGCTTCTGGGGGGAGTTGTCGGTGTGACCCGGCCTTTGGTGGAACAGGGCTGGGCTGACTACACCCGGCAGATCGGAATGAGCGGCAGAACAGTTCGGCCCAAGCTGTATATCGCCTGCGGTATATCTGGTGCCATTCAGCATGTAGCCGGCATGCGGGGCTCAGATGTTATTTTCGCCATCAATACAGATCCCAATGCACCTATCTTTGATGCGGCCCATTATGGACTGGTGGGTGACTTGTATGAGGTTGTACCGGCCCTCATAGAAGCTTTGCAGAAAGGGGGAGGCTCCGATGCATTATTCCAAACTGGTTGATACAGACATTGCATATCTAGAAGGTATTGTGGGTAGTGAACATATTTACGTAGGTGACGCTATCCTGGAGGATTACGCCCATGATGAGTTAGGCGAAGCCCGGGCTTTCCCCGAGGTTGTGGTGGAACCGGACAGTGCTGAAGCCATTTCTGCCATTATGCGGTATGCCTTCGAACGGAACATTCCCGTCACTGTCCGGGGATCCGGTACCGGCCTGTGTGGAGGCTGTGTGCCTATACATGGGGGCATCTTGTTATCGACAGCCCGATTGAACCGGATCCTCGAGATCGATACAGATAATCTCATGGCCACAGTGGAGCCGGGTGTCATCCTGCTGGACTTTCAAGAGACTGTAGAAAAGATGGGCTTCCTCTATGCACCAGATCCGGGGGAGAAAAGTGCCACCATCGGCGGCAATGTGGCCACCAATGCCGGCGGCATGCGGGCAGTGAAATACGGGGTGACCAGGGATCACGTAACTGGTTTGGAAGTCGTTCTGCCCAATGGAGATATAGTCGAGCTAGGGGGCAAGGTTGCCAAGAACTCCTCAGGATACAGTCTGCTCCACCTCATGGTGGGCTCAGAGGGGACCTTGGGGATTATCACCAAGATCATAGTCAAGCTGCTGCCTCTGCCCAGGAAGGTTTTAACCCTCTTGGTGCCCTTCCCTTCATTGGAACAAGCCATTGAGACTGTTCCTAAGATTATCAGGAGCAGGGTTATCCCCCAGGCTGTTGAGTTTATGGAGCGGGATGTGATCCTAAGTGCTGAGAAATATTTGGGCAAGACATTCCCCCATAAGACAGCTCCAGCCTATCTCTTGCTCCGTTTTGACGGCAGCAGCCTATCTGAGTTGGAAGAAATCTATGAGCTGGTTGGGGACATCTGCCTAGAATCCGGTGCAGAGGATGTACTGATCGCCGATACCCCCGAACGCCAAGACGGCCTTTGGGATGCCCGGGGAGCTTTTCTTGAGGCACTGAAGGCCGAAAGCGAGATGGATGAAGTAGATGTGGTTGTTCCCAGGGATAAGATCGCTGTCTTTATTAGGTACACCAAAGAGCTGGAGAAGGAATACGGTGTAAGAATCCGCAGTTTCGGCCATGCCGGTGATGGGAACATGCATGTCTATATCCTGCGGGATGAGATGGATAGAGAAGTGTGGAAGGCCAAGATGGAAGAGATCATGGACCGACTTTATGACAAAGGCAGTGAATTGGGGGGTCAGGTTTCCGGCGAACACGGCATCGGTATTGCCAAACGTCCGTACTTGATCAGAGAATTGGGCGATACCCTGATTGCCCTGCAGCGGCAGATCAAAGAGGTCTTTGATCCCAAGCATATCCTCAATCCTGGGAAGGTGATTTAACCCATCGGTTTGGGATTTTTCCTTGAAACTAGGACCGTTTTCCTATACACAGGAATAGAATGGGGTGGAGGTGATTCCTGTGAGTGAAAGATTCTGGGAAATGGTCCGTGAGGCAGCCCAGGACGAGGCTGATGCGGTGGGTTTTTACCGGCGGATGGCAGAGATTGCTCCCTGTCGGGCCATAGCTCATTCCATCGAAGATATTGCCCGGGATGAAATGCACCACCTAAACTATTTCGAATCGCTCCTGTGCAGCCGCCAGGAGAGGGGAAGGAATCCGAGGGACAGACGGAAAAGGGACACAGCCCATGGACGCCCATTGACCATTCCTACAGTTCCCGATCCCTATCCCCCTATTCGGGTCGAAGGCCCCAATCCAGAATATGCCCGGCTTTTGTTGGATGATTATGCCGGGATAGTCAGTGAGATGACCGCTATCAACCAATACCTTTTCCACCACTTTGATATGCCTGAGGAGCTGGCCGATGTTGCTCACATGCTGGAAGAAGTGGCCATCGTAGAAATGCACCATCTGGAGATGCTGGCAGAGTTAATCAAGCTCCTTGGTCAGCCGCCTATGTATATGGATGGCCAAGGGTTGTTCTGGAACGCCACGTATGTCCCATATCTGCCGGGTTGTCCCTGCGAACAGCTGGAGAGTGATATTCGGGCAGAACAAATCGCCATTGAAACCTATCGGCGACATATAGAGCTAATCAATGACCGGTACATCAGAGAAATCTTAGCACGTATCATCATGGATGAGGAACTGCACCTGCGCCTGTTCAACGAAGCTTATGAGAAGTACTGCAGCGGCGGCAGGCATCGATAATGAGCAGTAGTAAATTGCTGTACTCCTTGAACTCCCCAACTGGGAATGGGGGGTTCTTGTTTTGTAGGAATCCGCTTCCCAATTGGGACTTCCCTCCCGTTACGGCGGCTGGCGGGCTACGTATATTGTAGTACGTCAGTAGGCAGCGGGTATTAAGCCGCTAGACGGCTCGATACCGCATGGCGATAATCTGAGAAAGGGGTTATAGGTATGGGTAGACGCCGCCGTCGCAGAGGTGGATTTGACTTCCCAATCATCTGGCTCATAGTCATAGTACTGGTTATCATCTTCCTTTTCGACTAACTCCGGAGTTAGCGAGGTTGGTCCTTAGGCATCTGCCCGAAGAGTGAGCGCTTCTATTCAATGGAATGGAGGCGCTCTCTTCGTACAGGGTGGAAAAGGAATAACAGGGCCAGGGAGGGAAATTACTCATAAGGTCTACATGTCTACTGAAGGGAGAGAGGGAAGATGAAGACAAGCCTCACTGGATGTGGAAAGGTCAGCCTGCAGGTTGTGGCGGTAATCCTGTTCAGTGCTTTAGGTCTGCTGATGTGGTCAGGGGCAGCAGCGGCCTTTTCCGATGCCGAAGCACAGCAGGCATTGGCAGCGGCTCTAGAATACGCGACGGTGGAGTATTGGCTTGAGGGAGAGCCGCATCAGGGAGTTGCTTATCTCTATGGCGGCCAGGATACAGTATCTGATTATCTGGCTAAGCTGGAGCAGGGTGCGGAATCGGGTGTCCTGGCAGGTATTGATGCCTCAGGCTTGGTGATCAATGCATATAGAGCTGTGCATCCGAAGCTGGAGCTGGTTTCCATGGCCGGCTTCCGGGAACGCCGGGTCAGGGATGCCAGCAGTGAAACCTTGTACTTATGGAACATTCGCTCATTGACCATCGATGAGCTTAAGCCCGGCGATTTGGTCTTTTTCGGTACAGAGGGTAGGGGCATCAACGGTGTTGCCCTTTATGCCGGCCGGCAGGGTAATCTCATTCAAATAGTAACTGCCTCCCAAGGACGGGGAAAGGTGGTACTGACCACAGTCCGTATGGGCGGTGACTACTGGAATAGCAGCTTTGCCGGCGCAGGAAGGCTGATTAAGCGGTAACTGCAGAAAGCTAAGTACTCATAAATCTAGGCGGGTACTGATTCTACTTGAAACAGTACCCGCCTTCTACTTTCTACCAGCCTAACCCGCCTTATACCCGGTTTTCAGCGCCCTGCAGGGCTATCTTGGTTCTCAGACTCTGGTAGATAATAATGGTCAATATTGATGTTATAACTCCCTTAACCAAGTTAAACCCGGTCATAGCTATGACCAAAGGCATTGTGATCTGGTGGGTGGGAAGCCCCCATAGGGGCAAGAAAATAAAGTAGTTCGCGGTTACCATGATGACGGTCATGGTGACGGTGCCCACCAGCAGTGATAGAATCAGGGAGCGTTTGCCCATGGCATATGTCTTGCCCGCGGCTACAACCAAGGTGCCGCCGGCTACCAAAGCCGCTGTTGCTCCTACAATGCCGTCCGCCGATTTGCCTGAGAGGAAAAACAGGATGCTTTTCACCAGCTCCACCAGGAACCCAGCAGCTGGTCCAAAGGAGAAAGCTGCCAGCAGGCCGCAAACATCTGATGGATCATACTTTAGATACGGTGGAAAGCCGGGTAGGGGGAACTCCAGTGCGAACATCAAGAGAAAACTCATTGCAGACAGGAGTGCCAAGATAGTCATTCGCCTTACGTTGTTCATGATCCCTCACCTTTCTTGTTCTGGCCTTCAGGGGCAGGGCAGACAAAGATAAGGCCTCGGAAGGATCTCCGAGGCCATAATACATATCACGTGTCTTTGCGTCTTCTCCCATCCAGACTATACTGTCGGCTCCGGAATCTCACCGGATCAGCCATTGCGGCTCGCGGGCTTACCCGATTGGGCACACCGCCGGTCAGGAATTGAAGGTTATCCCTTCTCACCTAGCCCCGAAGACTTACTTATGTGATTTGATTTTAGTGTATGCCGAAAAACCCCAGGTTGTCAAGGGGCGTCGATGGGTTGGTCCGGCTGAACTCTATTCCAAATCTTGGTCTTGGTCAAGATCGCCTCCAATTCCCAAGGGGTCGCCTTCGATAATCAGCACCACTTCATAACCTTTCTTGCGGGCCCGATTATACAAAGTGGCGATGGTACCTTCACTGATTCCCAGTCGCTGGGCTATAACTTCAGTAGAATGGCCCGATTCCTTTAGAGCCACCACCTGTCTTTCTCTCCAGCTGAGTTTTTCCACACCCCGGATCTCCAACCGCATTGTTGTGCCCCTTACTGTGAATTGAACAAAAAGTTATCAACAGCTGTGGATAACTCTGTGGACAAATTTTATACAGTGCTTATACATATTTCATATACTTCCCGAGACAACGGAAACATCCTGCTCATTTGATAAAAAGTTACATTGGGCAGGTAAAGGCCTTTGGGCAGTTAATATTCTACATGAGACAGGAAGGAGGCATCGATGAAAGCATGGCTTTATTCGGCATAGTCATCACTATCTTTTGGTTTGCCCTTTATGTTTACGTGCCTATTTTACCAAGCTATGTTACCCACCTCGGTGGTTCTCTTGGGGTGGTAGGGTTGGTGGTGGGCTCTTATGGTCTAGTCCAGATGCTGCTTCGCATTCCCTTAGGCCTTTGGTCAGACGGTATCGGCAGGCGGAAAGGATTTATTGTCCTCGGAATGTTCTTGGCCTTAGTCTCGGGCCTTCTGATGGGGCTGCGGCCAAGTGTCGGTACAATGCTTGTAGGAAGGGCGTTATCCGGTGCAGCAGCTGCTACTTGGGTCACCTTCACAGTTCTTTTTTCAAGTCATTTTTCCAGCGAAGATGCCCCCAAGGCCATGGGCCTCGCCACGTTTTACAGCAATTTGGGCCAGATTTTGGCTACCTTCATCGGTGGATACATAGCAGAGCTGTATGGATGGCAGGCTCCCTTTGTCCTGGGGGCCCTTTGCGGTCTGGCGGGGATGCTGCTCAGCTTGAGAATTCGAGAAACCCGGCAGCCGAAAAGGGAGCGTGTCCGCTTATCCCAGCTGCTTGTAATTGGACGGGAAAAGGATCTTTTGATAGTCTCCGGCCTTGCGGTCTTGGTGCAGTACATGACCTTTGCCACAATGTACGGATTTACGCCGATATACGCGGAGGAGATCGGTGCTGCCGCGGCCGAGCTCAGTCTGCTGACCTTTTGGTCAACTCTGCCCATGGCGGCTGCCGCCTTAGCAACCAGTTGGGGAGTTGTGTCTAAATTCGGCAGAAAGCGGATGGTGGTGATCGGGTTTATATTGGGGGCTTTAGCCGCCGCGGTGGTGCCCTTTGTAAAGACCCTTCCCCAGCTGTATATCACCCAGGCAATTGGGAGCCTGGGCCGGGGTTTTGTCTTTCCCGTTGTAATGGGGATGAGCATTCAGGCTGTCTCCGAGGAGAGAAGGGCCACAGCCATGGGCTTTTTCCAGGCTATCTACTCCCTGGGTATGTTTGGGGGCCCGATTATCACGGGTATAATAGGTGATATATCGGGTCTTACCGGAGGGTTTGTGTCCACTGGTGCTGTTGGTCTCTTGGGAGGCTGGTTGGCACTTAAGCTCCTGCCTGAAGAGGGGATTCAGTCTGGACAAGCCCCGCATCAAGTCGGCGTGGGAGGTAAACAATAACCGGACAGACCCCGAGAATAACTGAAAGCTGCACCTATGCCCCGTGTTCGCTATTGACAGCAGGAGCGAACGGAGAGTACAATATAAGCGAAAGGAAGACTTGGAGAGAGTGGAGCCGACTGTCGGCGGGGGAAACTAGTAGAGCTGGGTGTCGGCGTTATGTTGGAGTCGGCGGAAAGTCAATCTATGCAGGGAGGTTGAGATTATGGTTCAGCAGCTATCTGACTCTACCTTTGAGGCCAGTGTCCTGCAGCAGTCCGGTGTAGTTCTGGTGGATTTCTGGGCACCGTGGTGCGGCCCGTGCCGTATGGTAGGACCCATTGTGGAGGACTTGGCCAAAGACTATGCGGGAAAAGCAACCATCGCGAAACTAAACGTTGATGAGAACCAGCAGACAGCAATGAAGTACGGCATCATGAGTATACCCACTCTAATGATATTCAAAGATGGCGAGCCGGTAGATAAGATTGTAGGCGCAGCCCCGAAGCAGATCATCGCTGCCAAACTAGACCAGTATCTAGACGGGGAAGCCTAAGGGGCGGCGGGCGGAAAAGAGTTGGGATAACCTTGATTATGTGAAAAGGGCGGGTGCAGCCGCCCTTCTCTTTTTGCAACATTCCCGGGTAAGAGACATAGGATAAGATTATTGAAAACCGCGCCTTACAGTCCAATAGAGCCGAAGGCACAGGAGGAATTGCGCAGATGAATCAGGGTGGGCGGATCAAACGGGTTTTCCCAGCCAGCAATAGCGGATTGGGTTTCCATTCATTCTTTGACTATATTGCCGGTCCGGAAATCAAACGGGTCTATGTGGTCAAAGGAGGACCGGGAACCGGCAAATCAACCTTGATGCGGAGAATAAGTGATGAAGCCACTGCTAGGGGTCTTGACGTAGAATTTCATCACTGCTCATCGGATCCTGCGTCTCTAGATGGTCTTGTTGTTCCAGGGGTGGGTGCGGCTTTGCTGGACGGTACGAAGCCTCACATTTACGATCCCAAGTTTCCCGGGGTGGTAGACGAAATCATCAACTTGGGAGAGTACCTAGATGCTGCTGGTTTAAGGGAGCACTCTCAGGAGATTCAAGCCGCCAGCATCGAAGGCAGCCGCCGCTTCCGCAGTGCCTACCGCTACCTGCGGGCAGCCCGGCAGATTTACGAGAATCTAGAAGAGAAGATCAAGGAAATACAGGATTGGGGCTGGGTTAATCAAGAGTCAGATCGCCTGTGTAAAGAGATTCTCGGCGACGTGCCGGTGGCACGGAAACCCGGCAGGCAGCGGCATTTGTTTGTCTCTGCCTTAACTCCTGAAGGTCCCATAACCCATGCAGCCTCATTGATAGGGCCCAGTACCCAAGTTGTGATACTCAAAGGACAGCCGGGGACCGGCAAGTCTACTATTTTGGGGAAACTGGCAGCCGCGGCAGCAGAACGGGGCTACGGGGTAGAGGTTTATCATAACCCTGTGGAACCAGCTAAGCTACAGCATGTCCTTATCCCTCAATTGGATGTCTTGGCAGCAAGCAGCACCGAATTGTTCCCCTTCACAATCGAGAGGGAGTGCCCCATTATCGACCTCGATTGCGGCCTAGATCTAAACAGGCTAGATAGCTATCAAAGGGAGCTGGAGATCGATGACCGCACCTTCCACCAGCTGCTGGAAACGGCTGTATCCTTAATAGCCAAGGCCAGGGAAGGCCATAGGGAGCTGGAGAAGTACTACGAACCCAATATCGACTTCGCCGGCCTGGATCGCTTGGCTGAAAGACTGATAGCCGAGATTTTCAAGGGTCGTTAACCTTCAAAGGGGCCCTAACCTTTGGCAGGATAATGGGCCCCTTGAGGCTAAGTCTTCCAGGGAGCAAGGAGGCCGTGTCATGTATAGGAAAAGGAATTGGACTAGGTTTTGCAGGCTAATGGTGCTTGCTGCCGCAGTGCTTTTGGTTGCCGGTACTTGGGCTCAAGGTCATGAGCTCCTTATTCATTTTCTTGATGTTGGCCAGGGTGATTCTATCTTGATTCAGACACCTGCCGGAGCCAATATCCTGGTGGACGCTGGTGACACCAAGGCGGGAAAGCAGGTGGTTACGCCTTATCTCAAGAGGCTGGGGATTAAGTCGTTGGACATGGTGGTGATCACTCATCCCCATTTTGACCATATCGGCGGATTGATTCCGGTTCTAGAGACGTTTCCAGTGGGACAAGTCCTGGCCGACGGCCAAATCCACACCAGCCGGACCTATGAGAACTTGCTGATTTTAATAGACCAGAAAGGGATTCCCTTCCGCCTGGCCAGGGCAGGAAACAAGCTCGAGATTCCAGGCCTAGATGAATTCCTAGTCCTAAGTCCCCAGGAACCGCTTTTGAAGGGACTCAATAATAATTCGGTGGTGCTGGCCTTGACTTACGGCAAGACTAGGGTGCTTCTAACCGGAGATATTGAGGCTGAGGCTGAACTGCGAATCTTAGAAGGAGATCTTCCTATTGAGGCGAATATTCTGAAAGTAGCCCATCACGGGAGCCGTACCAGCAGTACTCTAGCGTTCCTAGAGGCAGTGGGGCCGGAGGCAGCGGTTATCTCAGCAGGTGCGGACAACAACTATGGTCACCCCCATTCTGAGACGCTGGCTAACCTGAAGGCCGCAGGCAGCCGGGTTTTCCAAACAAGTTTGGTGGGTACTATTATTGTGGTCAGTGATGGCTGCTCCTATCGGGTTGTCATCGATGATTGAGGATTTCTCGCAGGCTTAAGAGCGCAAAGGCCGGAGGAGTGGAGTAATGTCAGTGGTAAGGCTTGTAGCTACCGTTGATCGAATTGAAGGTGAGTACGCAGTATTGCTGCTGCCTGCAGGGGAGCAGGAAGTTGCCGTTGACTGGCCGGTGGATCTTCTTCCTTCCGGGGTCCAGGAGGGGAGCAAGATCAAGTTCAGCTTGAGCCGGGATGAGGACGAGGAAGCTGCAGCCCGACAGCGAGTGGCTGATCTGTTAAGAAAACTCACCGAGGGAACTAGAGAGTAGCCCAGTTGATTCCATCGGAGTGTCCGGGAGTGATGTTCTCGTGTATGTAACCATAACTAGGAGATTGCGTGAGGCAGGCTTTAGGGCAACTCCCCAGCGGGTTGCTATCTATATGACTCTAGCTCAGACAAAAGCCCATCCCTGTGCTGAGCTGGTTTATGAAAAGCTTCACGCTGAGTTTCCCAGTCTAAGTTTAAACACGGTATACAAGACCCTGCAGACCTTTGAAGAACTAGGTCTTGTACGCCGTCTTGATACCGGCGAAGGCATTTGCCGCTATGATGCCAACCCTACACCCCATGTACATCTGGCTTGTAGGGCCTGCGGCCGGGTGTTGGATATTGACTATGACGGCACCTATATCCTGGAGAGAATGGCCAACTATGTGAAAGAAAACGGTGGTCATGATGTGTGTGATTTTAACTTGATCCTCTACGGCTATTGTCAGGCGTGTTCTAGCCAGCGAGCCAGTTCTAACTAAACCAAGAAGCTGGTCCTGGGCCTTAGGCCGAGGGTTTCCTATGTATAGAACCGCAGAAGGCTCAACAGCTGAAGAGCTTTCTGCGGTCATATATATTATATTTCACGCGGTTTTCAGTTTTCGCTGGTTAGTTTGTGCAAGAGATTGGCAATGTTCTCTCGGACCTTAAGGCCTGCTGCTTGGTCTTGCTCGTAAGGCCGAGAGGGATCGCCGGTGGCTCGGAGGATGTCGCCTTCTTGGGCAAACTCCACAGCTTGATAGGGCACTGTGATCATCTCATCTGGTCGGCTGCGGGACACCAGCACAACGGTATCTGTTTCGATTAAATCGACACTATACAAG
>LSQX01234040.1_pt2 | contig 11002 bp, 10 predicted proteins | sample 654561 | NCBI WGS metagenome assembly LSQX01 (sample SAMN04489861, study PRJNA283612) | anaerobic digester metagenome | isolation source: 4 biogas reactors fed with cattle manure at either 37C or 55C with and... | place: Denmark: Kongens Lyngby | collected 2014 | reverse complement strand
AATCCGATCAATGGTGCTCAATAACGCTACAATCGGTTCTGATAAATCAAGAGAATCGTACTGCTCTTTAATCTCAAATGTACGATTCAAAAGTTTATTGACTTGATTCAGTTCTTTTGTTATTTTTATGAATAATTGTGCTTGATAATTTAAAACTGCCTTCTTCCATACAAAACTAAATTTATTTGCGTTAGCCTCAATCTTGGTGCCATCCACATAAAGACGGGTTGTATCAATCTTTTCTTTTTGAATTAAAAACTCGTTGATTTCATAAAAAATATCCGGAAGGTTCTTGGTTAGTTTGTCTTGAATGAATCGTTGAAAGACCATGAAACTTGGTGTTTGATTGTCAGCTAAATACATAAAACGGATATCCACTTTACATGCTTCTTCAAGTTCTCTTAATGAAAATTTCTTCTGCATATACCCAAATAAAATAATTCTCAAAATCATTTCTGGGTCATATTGTTGTCGTCCTTTTCGAGATGTCTTTATAAATTTCTTTAGGTTTAAACCTCCTACTACTTCCAGAAAACTAACAACAGGATCATGTTTATCAATTAAATGTTCGGTGCGAACTGGTAAACTCAGTTGAACTGGTTTATAATCTAAATATGATTGTTTCTGCATAAAACAATTATAACAAAAGCCAACTTATCTTTTACCGATTCGTTGGCTTTTTGTTTATTACTTGGACTGTTTATTCGTTACAGCCCCTTTATAATTTAGACAATATGCAGGTCTTTCATTATTGAAGTTTTTTATAGTCGTTTCAGGCTTTTAAAGTGTTGATGATGTATAATAGATAAAAGAGAAGGAGTTGTTTTATGAAAGTAGCTGTTTTAATAGATAGTGGTAGTAATTACTATGGCGAGAATATTGTCAAAGACAATTTGTTCTGTGTACCTTTACAAGTCATTGATGGGACAAAAGGGTATCGAGAAGGACTAGAAATTACCTCACTAGAGACTTATGACATGATTGATGAAGGCAAGATGCTAAAAACATCAGGACCATTAGTTGGAGATATTGAGGAAATGGTCGATCATATTATTGAATTAGGATATGATGCTATTTTTGGAGTAAATATTACGACAGGCCTATCATCAACCATTAGTACCGTAAGTATGATATGTAATCAAAAAGAAGTCACATATGATTACTTTGATTGTTGGACGACAGCCAGAGTTCAACTACAATGTGCACTAAAAGCAGTCGATATGTTTAATGAAGGAAAAAGTTTTTCAGACGTAAAAGAAGAACTTCAAACCATGGTTAACCATAGTAATACCTTTGTTATTCCTACCGATATGGAACACTTAGTTAGAGGAGGTCGCTTAACTCCAATCGCTGCTAAGTTAGCCGGATTATTAAAAATTGTTCCAGTCTTATATTTAAATGAAACAACAAAGGGACGCATTGAATCATTTAAAAAAGTAAGAACCTTTAAAAAATCTCTAGAAACAGTTATTCAAGATATGATTGATGAAGGAGTCGATGAAACCTATAAGGTTTGTGTTGTACATGTTAAAGATGAAAAAGCTGGACAACTTTTTTTTGATATGATTAAAGAAAGGATTCCACATGCCGATGCATACCTAGTCGACTTGGTTTCAGTCGTAGGTGTCCACACAGGCGTTGGATGTGTCGCGATGCAATATGTTAAAAAATAAGAAAAGAATTATAGCCTTTACCGGAGCTGGAATTTCAAAAGAAAGTGGCATCGATACTTTCCTCGAACATCCAGATGTTCGAGATGCTCTTCATCGACATGTCGCTCAAACAGATGTCCCAAGATATCAAAAAGCGATTCGCTCAATGAAGCATCAAATAGACCAAGCAGAGCCAAATGATGCCCATTATGCACTCTATGAATATGATGTAGAAGTCATAACCATGAATATCGATGGCCTTCATGAAAAAGCAGGCTCAAAACCAATTAATTTACATGGTACCATGCCATCTGAAGATGAATTAGATATTTGTCACACACTCTACAATAAACCTGTCCTCTACGGAGACATGGCTCCTAATTATGAAGTTGCCATGCAAAAAATCTTAACACTCACAGAAGACGATGCTTTATTAGTTATTGGAGCCTCGATGTCAACTGCTATCTCAGCACAGTTACAAGTTATGGCTAGCCAACAAGGGGCTGATGTTATATCAATTCAAGCTCAAGCAGCGACTAGAGTTAGACAAGTTTTACAGGAGATAACAAATGCTTAAAATAGGAAGTCATGTCAGTCTTAGCAGTCCACATTATTTAGTAGGATCTGTTAATGAAGCACTCAGCTATAATGCCAACTCATTTATGGTCTATAGTGGAGCACCTCAAAACACACGTCGAGTATCGACCTCATTATTTAGATTAGATGAAGCAAAAGAGTTAATGAAAGAAGCTAATATACCACAAGAAAATGTGATATTACACGCTCCCTATATTATTAACTTAGCCAATACCGTTAAAGAAAGTACCTATGAACTTGCTGTGGATTTCTTAGTCCAAGAAATTCAACGAGCTCAAGAAATGGATATCAAAGTCATGGTATTACATCCAGGCTCACATGTTGGAGCGGGGGTACAATTAGGCACCCAACAAATCATTAAGGGCCTTAATGAAGTGATGAGTCTAGTTGATATGAAGGATACAATTATCGCATTAGAAACAATGGCAGGTAAAGGAACTGAAATAGGACGCTCTTTTGAAGAATTAAAAGCCATTTATGATGGTGTGATTCAAAAAGAAAATATAGGGTATTGTCTAGATACTTGTCATATACATGATGCTGGTTACGATGTGAGTGATTTTGACGCAGTATTAGATCAGTTTGATTTACTATTAGGACTCTCTAATCTAAAAGTCGTTCATGTCAATGATTCTAAAAATCTCCTAGGAGCTGGTAAAGATCGCCATGCCAATATAGGGTATGGAGAAATTGGATTTGATAATTTAATTAAGATTATTTATCATCCAAGATTAGCTCATTTACCAAAAATACTCGAAACACCATATATAGATAAAAAAGCACCCTATAAACTAGAAATTAATAGTATAATTAAAAGAGAATTTGAAGATAAATTAATTGAAAGGATACAAGCAGATGAATGAGAAACGCAATATCAGTAGTATGATTATTTATGGTATTATTGTTATTGTACTGCTCTGGGGAATCTTTGGCTCATTATACTTAGGAGCTAAGGAATTGCTAGCAGCATTTGGACACCTCATTAATTGGGAGTGGGCCAATCAGTTTTTTGATGCCAGTAAAGGAATCGGGATGCATATATTTGCCGGAATATTCCTACTCGCATTAAGTGTCTTTCTAGCCTTTATGGGACGAAGCTTCCTGACGTGGATTAGAGAAGACACTAAGAAAAGAAAAGCCAGAGAATACAAGCGTCGTAATTATCGATAAATAGGAGGATATATGCAGAAGATAGTTGAACAAGCAATAAACAGTATTCGAATTCTATCATTAGATGGAGTCGAAAAAGCCAAATCAGGGCATCCTGGTTTACCATTAGGTGCAGCACCAATGGCTTATGAATTATGGGCTAACCATTTAGCACATAATCCTAAAAATCCTGACTGGGTAAATCGTGATCGTTTTGTTTTATCAGCAGGTCATGGGTCAATGTTAATTTATTCCTTACTACATTTGTTTGGTTATGGATTAACAATTGATGATTTAAAAGAGTTTAGACAATGGGACTCAAAAACTCCAGGTCACCCAGAATATGGTCATACCGTTGGAGTCGAAACAACAACTGGTCCATTAGGAGCCGGCGTCAGTAATGCGGTAGGAATGGCTGTTGCTGAAGCTCATTTAGCAGCTATCTTTAATAAAGATGATCATAAAGTCATTGACCATTATACATATGCCTTAGTCGGTGATGGATGTTTAATGGAAGGTGTTAGTGCCGAAGCACTCGCATTTGCGGGAACACAAAAACTTAATAAATTAATCGTTCTTTATGATTCAAATAAGATTACAATCGAAGGAAGCACTGATTTAGCCTTTAGAGAAGATGTCCAAATGAGAATGGAATCGTATGGCTTTAACGTTTTAACTGTTGCCGATGGAAATGATCTAAAAGCCATCGCAGAAGCGATTGAACAAGCCAAGTCTCAAACGGATGCTCCAACCTTTATTGAAATTAAAACTCAAATTGGTTATGGCTCACCATTAGTTGGAACTTCAAAAGCTCACTCTGATCCAATGGGTGAAGAAAAAGTAGCAGCAACTCGTAAAGCTTTAGGATGGGATAATCAGACTCCATTTGAAGTTGACCAAGAGGTATACAAACACTTCGAAGCACTTGCGGCTATTGGTGAACAAAAAGAAGCTGATTGGCAATCAGACTTTGACAAATATGTTGAAAAATACCCAGAACAAAAAGAACTATGGAACAAATACTATGGTGAAGAATTACCAGTTGATCTTTACAATGATGAAAAATACTGGGAGTTTGGCGATAAAGACCAAGCCACACGTAATGTATCTGGAACTATCTTAAATTATGTTGCTGATAAGATTCCTAATTTAATTGGTGGATCAGCTGACTTAGCACCAAGTAATAAAACATTCCTAAATGATTATGCATCATTTGATATAGAATCAAGAGAAGGACGTAACATTCACTTTGGAGTCAGAGAACATGGAATGGCCGCAATCATGAATGGTATCGCAGTACATGGTGGACTTCATGCTTATGGCGCAACTTTCTTTGTCTTTACAGATTTCATGAAACCTATGATGCGCTTAGCCTCACTCATGAATATTAATCCAACATTTGTAATGACTCACGATTCAATCGGGGTGGGTGAAGATGGACCAACTCACGAACCAATTGAACAATTAAGTATGTTACGAGCTCAACCTAATATGATAGTCTTCCGTCCTGCTGACGCAATTGAAACTGCTGCTGGATGGTTAGTTGCTCTTACAACAAAGACCACTCCAACAACACTAGCGCTTTCTCGTCAAAACTTACCTCAACTTGCTGGGTCATCAAAAGATGCGATGAAGGGTGGCTATGTTATTTCAGAAGCTAAAGAAGAAGCAACTGGAATTCTTATTGCGACAGGATCAGAAGTCTCACTCGCAATTGATGCTCAAGAAGCATTAGCTGCTGAAGGAATTCATGTTAATGTTGTCTCTATGCCTTCTCAAGAGCTCTTTGATGCTCAAGATGAAGCATATCGTAACTCAGTCTTACCTAAACATTTAACGTCACGCCTTGCGATTGAAGCAGGCACAACTCAATCTTGGTACAAATATGTTGGCTTTGAGGGAGATGTCTTAGGCATTAACAAGTTTGGAGCCAGTGCGCCAGGCGAAAGAATTTTTAAAGAGTACGGCTTTACGAAAGAGAATGTTGTAAATCTTTATAAAAAATTAAAATGATAACTTTAGAGAATAGAACTATAAAGCTATCGGTCGATACAAAGGGAGGTCAATGGACTTCCCTTATCGATAAAGAAACGATGGTTGAACACTTATTTCAAGGCAATCCTGATTCATGGACAAAACAAGCACCTTTGTTGTTTCCTATAATTGGCTTGTTAAAAGACAATAAGTATATTTATCATGGCGAATTATTTGAATTATCTCGGCATGGTTTTTTGCGTGACCAAGACCTTGAAGTGGTCTCATCAAAAATAAATGAGGTCGTCTTAAGACTCACTCATACTCCAGACACATTGGCGGTTTATCCGTTTGAGTTCAACATTTTAATAACCTACACACTCAAAAAGAATCGTGTTGAATCAAAGGTTGAAGTGACCAATGTAGGTGATTTACCTATGTATTTTAGTTTTGGAGGTCATCCTGGCTTTATTATTAACACCAATGAAAAGAACATCCTAAAAGTTGAGACCAAGAAAGACTTTGGCCAATTCATTTTAAGAGATGGTTATGTTGAAGATTTTAAAGCTATGACTGACAAAGAATTTAATCTAGCAGAGGTTGATTTAGAAGAAACCTTCATATTATCAGGTGTTAAAAAAGCTGTCCTAGATACACCAACTCATGAAGTCATTTTGAAAATGAGTCCAGTTAAGTATATGGGCTTTTGGGCTCCACGAAACACTCAAACGAATCAATTAGAAGAAATGGTTTGTTTAGAACCGTGGTGGGGCATTGCTGATTGCATAGATCACAACCAACATTTAAAAGATAAAAAAGGCATCACCAAATTAGATGCCAATGAAACTAAAAAGTTTAAGTATGTTGTTGAAATTAAAAACAAAGCCCTCGTTCCAGATGTTATTGGTCCATATTCAATGAGTTCTGAATCTGATGAGCTTATTTATACTAGTGGTCAATTACCAGTCAATCCTAGGACAAACCAAATTGAAGTCTTTGATATTAAAGACCAAACAAGACAAGTCCTAAAAAATGTAAAAGCAGTCTTGGCACATAGTGACAAAGGTCTAGCTGATGTTATTAAAACAACTGTATTCTTAAAGGACATGAATGATTTTAGTGCAATGAATGAAGTATATGGTGAATTCTTTAAGAAACCATATCCAGCGCGCTCAGCCATTGAAGTGGCTCGTTTGCCAAAGGATGCACTTGTTGAAATTGAAGTTATTGCGAAAAAGTAAAGGGGAATATATCATGAAAAAATTACTAACACTTGCCTTGGCACTCCTATTAATTGTTGGATGCTCATCAACAAGTTCTAACCCAAAGGATGTGGCTGAGGATTTCCTTGATGCTTTAAGCAAGGGTGATCTAGTTAAAGCCCAAGAACTTACTGCGCCAAGTCAAAGAGATGACGATTATGATGAGGGTGAAATAGCTGGTTTTGATTTTGATGATGATCAAATGGCTAAAGAATTTAGTCAGAAATTATTTAAAGATGGATTTGTTGTTGGTGATGTTGTTGAAGAGGGTGATACAGCCTTCGCAAATATCACATTCACAGCACCAGTAATGGGACAATTGATGACAAGTATCTTTACAATTTCTTTACAAAAGGCATTTGATGAAGAGTTCAATCAATTATCTGAAACTGAACAAGAGGCAGAACTAAATAGATTGTTTATTGAAGAATTAGATAATACTGACTATGAGTCATATGAATCAAAGGTTTACCTAATTAAAGAAAATGATAAATGGTATGCCGAGTCACTTGATGGTAAGAATGATTCAATTATTAAACCAATGATGGGTGGCGTAGGCGATATATTTGATATCGAAGATTAAAAAAAAGCATGAAATCATGCTTTACGACGACGAGATCGAGGACGGTCTCGTTTTTCTTTATTTATAATGGATACAAATGGCACACGTCCACCAATTTGCGTTTTAGAGACAATTTCAACAATCTCCTTGGCTCTATCGGCAGGGATATCGACGGTGCTACTGCGTTCAGAGATTTTAATCTTACCAATGTCTCGACCACTTATTCCTGTGCTTTCAGCAATCCCAGCAATTAAATGAGCGGGTGTGATTTTATGTCTTGAACCAAGGTTAATGACGATGGTCGTATAATTACCTGATGATTTTTTTCGATCAGTTTTAATTGGTTCAATTGATTTTAAGGTGTGTGCTTCAACCACTCTTGAAAGTAAACCATAGAGCATTTGATCTTTACTGTAGCCTTTTTCAATGAGCTGATTAAGAATATAAGATGTTTTATCATGAGAGACATCGAGTCCTTTTTGGACTTCTTTTTCAATGAGGTCAACGGTTAATGTTGATAATTCCTTTTGATTAGGCAGTGCTTTACGGGTCAGAGGCTGTCTTGTTATTTTTTCTATAACATTTAATAAATGCTTTTGACGTGGTGAATAAAATGTAATCGCTAAGCCTGATTGACCAGCACGTCCTGTTCGTCCAATTCGATGAACATAATATTCTATTTCTTGAGGCAGATCATAGTTAATAACAACATCTAGTTGATCAATATCAATTCCTCTAGCTGCGACATCAGTCGCAATTAAAAGATTAATTTGTTTTTTCTTAAAACGATTCATAATGGAGGTGCGCATTTCTTGTTTTATATCACCATGAAGTGCCATTGCTAGATAGCCTTGTTTATTTAAATGAGCAGTTAAGTCGTCAACCATCTTTTTGGTGTTACAGAAGATAAGGGTTGAATCAAATGAATGAAGTTCAAGCAATTGGACTAAGAGGTCATTCTTTTGTGTTGGCATGACTTCATAAGCAACCTGCTGGATAGCTTCAACTGTGAGTGTTTTGTTTTTGATTTTAACTTCAACTGGATTATCTAAGATTTCATTGGCCAGTTCTAAAATTGGTTTAGGCATTGTGGCTGAGAATAGCACAGTTTGTCTTTGTTGTGGTAAGAATGAGAAGACATCTTTGATTTCTTCTAAGAAGCCCATGTTTAACATTTCATCGGCTTCATCTAAAACAACTTGATGACAATTATCAAAGCGAAGTGTGCGGCGTCTCATATGGTCAAGTAGTCGACCAGGTGTGGCTACAACAATATCACTCCCACCTTTTATATCTTTGATTTGGCGGTTAATGTCTTGGCCACCATAGACTGAAATAACGCGAATACCTTCCATGTATTTGGCGAATTTTCTCATCTCGTCAGCTACTTGTAGACAGAGCTCTCTCGTTGGACATAAAATGAGTGCTTGAGTTTTTCGATTAGGAAGGGGTTCAATCTCACTTAATATTGGTAAACCAAAAGCGGCTGTTTTTCCAGAGCCGGTTTGTGATTGGCCAATCACATCTTTTTGTTGTAATAATAATGGAATGGCTTGTTCTTGGATAGGTGATGGTTCTTGGTAACCCATCTCGGTTATTGCTCTGAGTAACTCTTCTTTTAGATTTAATTGATTAAATGACATAATTTCCTTCTTTCGTGCTTTTGAAGTATACCACAAATAAGTTACAATAAGTGTATGAAGATTCGAAAATTGCGTTGTTATCGTTGTGGCCATGTCCATGACATCCTAACTTATGATCTTCTTGAGTACGATCATCCTCAAATTCTTGATGGAACTTTGTTTTCAGTAGAGTGTGAAATGTGTCAGACTATGAACTTTTTTGACTATCCAATTATGATTAAACATCCAGAGTTACTGATTGCGTATAAGAATGAAAACCAAGAGGCTAATCGATGGGTCTATTCTCAGGATGATTTGATTGAAAAAGCAAATATCTTAAAAGAAGGCTTTGATGATCGTGTTATAGAAATCTTAAAGATGTTGTTTAGACAAAGAGTTATTGATACACCCATTGTTCATTTTACACAAGCCAATAATGATCTCTTAGAATTTAGAGTGGTTAAGGATAAAAAATATCAACTTTTTACACAGTCACTGTTTGCGTATGATAACTTGGTTTTAAAGGCGATGGATTTAATCCAACAACTAAGTCTTAATGAAAAAGTGATTGACTATAAGTGGGCAAGAGAAAATATTGATAAAATTGTGACACATCTTTATCATAAAGATAAACATTAACCTCTAAATAGTGTAAAATGGTTGAGGTATGATATCTTATAAATACACAAAAACAAACACAGATGCAGATAAGATTAGACAAGCCGTGTTCCTTGATGAACAGGCTTTTAGTGCTGAATTTTACCCTGATGATGATAAAACCTTTGATTATATCATCGCCTATTTTAATAGTGAGCCAATTGGTGTGGTTCGAATTAAAGTCGTAGATGGCAGGGGACTCTTAGGAAGACTAGCTGTTTTAAAAGAACATCGTCATCGACGTATCGGCTCAAAACTAGTCATAAAGGCTGAAGAAAAAATGAAAGAATTGAATGCAGATGAAGTCCATCTCCATGCACAACAACATGCCATCCCATTTTATGAAAAGCTGGGTTATGTTGGTTATGGTGAATTCGAGATGGATGAACACACCCCTCATCGCTGGATGAAAAAGGAGATATGAGATGAATAAAATTGAAAATAAACTAAAAGCAGTCTTAAAAAAGGCGTTAGAATCACTTAGTATTGAAGTTGAAGAATCAATGTTAATGGTTGAAATACCTAAGGATAGTAAAAATGGTGATTACTCAACAAATCTAGCGATGCGACTTTCTAAACAACTTCGTAATAACCCGCGAGAGATTGCTGGGATGTTACAAGATGAGTTAGTCAAAGAAAGTTATCTTGTAGATAAGGTTGAAGTTGCTGGTCCAGGTTTTTTAAATATCTGGGTCAACAATTTAGCCTTAACGAGTGTCATTAATGATGTTATAAACCAGAAAAATAATTATGGTAATAACAACTCGGGTGATCACTTAAAGATTAATGTTGAATACATCTCAGTGAATCCGACTGGTTTATTACATATGGGTCATGCTCGTGGAGCCGCATGGGGCGATAGTATTACGCGGTTAATGAAGCGTTCTAATTATGATGTGACTCGAGAATATTATGTCAATGATGGTGGTACTCAAATTGATAATCTGGTGTTGTCTTTATTAGAAAGATATAAACAACTTCATGGCTTAGACTTTCAAGTGCCTGAGGATGGCTACCATTCTGAGGATTTAATTGAAATTGTTGAGGCAATCAATAAAAATCATGGACATGAATTACTGGACTGGTCATTAGAGAAACAACTTAAAGTACTTGAAGAAGAGGGTGTCAAGCTTGAACTTGATCGAATTAAGGAAGACTTAAAGGAGTTCAATGTTGAAATGGATGTCTATACATCTGAAAAAGCGATTAAGGCAGAATTTGATACTGAAGCATTACTACGCGATTTAGATAAAGCTGGCCATTTGTATCAAAAGGATGGGGCGCTTTGGTTTAGAACAACTGACTTTGATGATGATAAAGATAGAGTGCTAAAAAAGAGTGATGGGTCTTATACATATCTAACCCCGGATATTTTGTATCATAAAAATAAATTAGATCGAGGTTACAAGAAATTAATTAATATATTTGGGGCTGATCACCATGGTTATATTCCTCGTCTAAAAGCTGCGATTCAGGCGATTGGATATGAAGCAGATACTCTTGAAGTTGATATTATTCAAATTGTGA
>LSQX01268477.1_pt1 | contig 11003 bp, 11 predicted proteins | sample 654561 | NCBI WGS metagenome assembly LSQX01 (sample SAMN04489861, study PRJNA283612) | anaerobic digester metagenome | isolation source: 4 biogas reactors fed with cattle manure at either 37C or 55C with and... | place: Denmark: Kongens Lyngby | collected 2014 | reverse complement strand
AGAGCGAGGGGCGAGGAGCCAGAGGCTATGAAAAACCGCAGGACGTGGTTCAGGTAGGGGCACGGCATGCCGTGCCCAGATGGCCCAATTGGTCCCTGAGACATACCCCCCCCACCGTCATTCCTGCGAAAACAGGAATCTTGCGTATACTCAAGTCCTCATGTCGCATTAAGATTCCTGCTTTCGCAGGAATGACGCAGGCGAGGGGCGAGGGACGAGGGGCGTCAGGTTGTCTCCGGGGAGTCGGTCGGATCAGTCGGATCGGTCGGATCGGTCGGATGTGGGATGGGCGGGGGTTGGGTCAGGGCATTATCAGACACCAGTGGACAGAGTGGACTGACTGGACTGACTGGACTGACTGGACTGACTGGACTGACTGGACTGACTGGACTGACTGGACTGACTGGACTGACTGGACTGACTGGACAGACTGGACTGACTGGACAGAGTGGACTGAGTGGACAGAGTGGGCACGGCATGCCGTGCCCCTACCTGCCGAGTACAAGGTAAATATCAATGGGCACGGCATGCCGTGCCCCTACCTGCCCTCGCCCTTCGTGCCTTGTTCCTATCCAAAATAGAGTATACTTGGGGCTGACAGGAGATTGTATTCATGACAGAAAAACAACGTGACTGGTTTATAGCGGCTCTTTTAATTTTTCTTTGCATTGTCGTGTATGGGCGTTGCGTCACATTTGAGCATATCCTGTATGACGACCCTCAGATTATTTTTGAAAATGAAAACGTTATGGCCGGGCTGACCTGGGACAGTGTGCGCTGGGCTTTGACTACCCCGAACTTCGGTTTGTACATGGCCTTGCCCACAATCAGTCTCCAGCTTGATCGGGAGCTTTTCGGTGATTGGGCGGGGGGCTATCATGGTACGACCCTCGTTTGGCATATCATCTGCGTGTTGAGTTTTTTCTGGATCATGCGCCGGTTGACGGGTCTTTTCACGCCCATAGTTCTGGCTTCATTTCTTGTGGCTGTGCATCCCATTCAGAGCATGACCATCAATTGGATAGGGGCTCGCAATGAAATCATGCCTGTCCTGTTCATGTTGTGGAGCATCCATTTTTACCGGCTGGGCTGTTTGCAAGCAGACGCATCTGTGAGAAGAAAGAGAATGGTCTTTTACGGAATTTCTCTGCTCTTCATGTTTCTGGGTCTTCTGAGCAAACAGGGCATTGTTTTGTTACCGGTCATCTTACTGCTGCTTGACTATTGGCCTTTGAATCGCATTGAACTGCGCTTGGATGCCAAGGCTGAGACTCTGCGGCGCATGGGCATTCTGATTGTGGAGAAGATTCCGTGGTTCCTTCTTTCCTATGTTGGGATTCGCCTGGCCTTTTACGGGAAAACAGACTTCGCGTATAAAGAAGAAGAGCTTGTTTTTTCCATTGTGAATATAGGCTTTTCCCTGACCGGTTATATGCGCTATATTTTTCATCTGCTCTACCCCGAGAACTACACCATGGCGTACATGGTTTTAAAGTGGACGCCCGCCTGGTGGATGGTTCTCGGTTCCGCTTTGACTTTGGCTCTCATCTTCGCCACAGTGCTCAGCCAGGTCTGGAGATTTCCCTGGATGATTATATGCTGGGGCTGGTTTTTTTGTTTGCTGTTGCCCGTGAGCGGCCTGGTCCGTTATGCCGACGAATCCATTGCACTGCGCTATCTTTATGCATCCGGCATGGGCTTCCATTTATTTGTCGGTTTCGGACTTTACAGCCTCATCCGTTATATGCTTCCCGTCGCAGAAACTAAAAAAACACATCCTCCTTCCTCCGGGAAAAAAAAGGGTCGCAAAAAGGATGGGAAGACAAAGAGAGCAACCGGAGATGTCCACCCTCTTTTCTGGGGCATCACAATTGTGCTGGTCGTTGCCAGTTCCGCCCAGGCGTATCGGCAGAGCGGATTCTGGAGAACAGGCGAGACATTGGCTGAACGGGCGCTGATCGTGACGAAGGGAAAAAACACCATTGCCCATAACCACCTGTCGAATATCAGGAGCGAACAGGGATTGCACAATCAGGCGCTCTCTCATGCGGTACGGACTTTGGAGCTGGAACCGGATCGACCCATATGGCAGGCGAACTACGTGCGGACTCTGATGAATCTCTTTCGCTATGAGGAGAGTCTGGAGCTGGCGAAACAGCTTCTGGAAAAACATCCCGCATCGCCGGTGGCCATGAATCTTTACGGAGGTTCTCTGACAGGGTTGATGCGCTTTGAAGAAGCGATACCCTACCTTGAACAGGCTCTTGATAAAGAGCCGCGCTATGTGCCGGCTCTCTACAATCTGGGTCTGTGTTATGAATACCTGGATCGCCCTGAGGAAGCGAAGGCCATCTATGAGCGGGCTTTGAAAGTGCAACCTGGTTATGCAGCTGTTCTGGTCCGACTGGAGGCTTTGAACAAGTCACATCCATCGGCCTCATAAGAGTAAACGCCCCGTTTACTTTTTCAGGGACGAAGAATGCGCTTCTCCCCCGTTAGCACTCCTTATATATATAGGGACAGCTCTTTCCAGACGTTTTTTTGCAGCACTCGGCCGCTGAAGGGTGAAGGACATTGTGTTCTTCCCTGGCAAAAGGCTGGAGGAAGGTGGAAGCATGAAAGCAAGAGGATGGGCTGGCTGGTGGGGTTGGCTGTGGCGGCAAGCTTTGCGAAGGAAGAAGCGCGATCTGTCTCGGGCGACTCCCGTGGCGGTGAGTGAGGGCGGCGATGGCTGGAACAGTCTTGGCGGGGATTTTCTTCCCTTGCCGGGGCGCATGCCTTTTGAATCGTTGCGTCTGTATCGGCATTTGCGTGATTCTGTTCCGGATCTGTCCGATGCGGTGTGGACCTGGAAACGCTTGTGTCAGACGGAGCGTCGGATCTTCGTGGAGCCTCAGGCTGAGGGCTTGAGCCGGGAAGAGGTGTTGCAACATCTGTCGGAGTTTGAAGGGCGCATCCATGGGCGGGGCGGCGGGCTTGCGGGGCTTCTCGATCTTTTCTATGCCTCCCTCTTCACCTTCGGTGCTGCTGCTCTGGAGGTGGTACCGGGGGGTGCCCGGGGTGGCATTCATGATGTTGTTCCGGTGGATGTGTGGACGGTGCGCTTTCGTCAGGAAGGGCATGATCTGCGTCCCTGGCAGGTTGTGGCTGGAAGAGAGACGGCACTGCCACCTGACTTCTTCTTTTATCTGGGGTTGGACCGGGACGGCACGAATCCTTACGGGCGCAGCATGATGGCGGCCTTGCCGGGGCTGGTTCGCATTCAACAGGACCTTCTTTCGGATATGGCCCGGGCGACACGCAATGCGGGCTGGAACAAGCTGCATGTACGCTACCACCCCGGTGATCCTCCGGAGGATGAGGAGAGTTCCGTTTATGAGGAACGTGTGCGCAATCACCTGCAGAAGCTGAGTGAGCATTTGAAAAGCACGGCCATCGATCAGAATCTGATTACGCTGGACAATGTGTCGGTGGATGTCCTTTCGGGTAACCAGCGCAACCAGGTGTTTTATGAGAACCACAAGGCCGTGGAAGAGCAGGTGATCACGGGGATGCACATGATGCCTGTATTGCTGGGACGCAACTACGGCTCCACGGAGACCTACGGCACGGCGCAGTTTGAGGTTGTGAACCGGCAGGTGCAGACTGTGAACCGGCAGGTGGCGGATATGCTTACGCGGATTTATTCTCTGGAGCTGGCACTGGCGGGTGTGGATGCGCAGGTTCGTGTTTCGCTGGAAGGGAACAGGACAGTGGATGTACTTCGCTCGGCCCAGGCAAATCACGTGGAGACGGAGACGCTTCTGAAGCTTCTGGATCGGGGTCTGATTACGGAGGACGATGCGAAGGAGAGTCTTTTGGAAAAAGAGCGTTGGGGCTGAAGAGCCGGGACAATTCGACAGGATTTGTTTCCCCGAATGCAGCCGGGGAAGAAACAAAGATAAAGGGAGAATCATACAGTGGAATTGGGAACTTTTGTATTCAGTCATCGCGGCGCCCTGGCGGAAAGGGCTGCGGCACAGGACGATGTCATGGGGCTTGTGAACCTGTTTTCTCTGCGGCCTCTGGAAAAGAGAGAGGTGGCTTTATTCACTCTGGATTTATGCAACAACCGGGTTGACCGTCATTTCAGCCGTTTCCCTGAAGAGGAGCTGGAGAAGATCAATGAGATGACGCCGGGCCGTCCCCTCCTGGAGCGTCATGACATGACAGGCTCGCTGCCTCGGGGCACTTTTTTCCGGTCGCGGCTTCATCGCGAGGGGGATACGCTTTCCGTGCGGCCGGAGGTCTATGTATTGCGCACAGAGGAAAACCGGGATTTCATTCTGAACATTGAGGGCGGCATTTATCGGGAAACCTCCATTTCCTTTTCCTTCCGGAAGCCCGAGTGTTCCATCTGCGGAAAGGATCTGCGCCGCTGTGCCCATGTGCCGGGCCGAGAGTATGGCGATGCACTCTGTCATTTCATCATGCGCGAGGTTGTGGAAGTTGTGGAGGGATCGGTGGTATCGGCGGGCTCGCAGGGAACGGGTTTTGTTTCGCAGGAGCGTGCTTTTCCCGGGGCGCCGCTGGAGGCTTTGACTCTTGCCCGCGACGATCTGCACCGACCTATAGAGTTGTGGCGCTCCGGCTGGGCGCTGGAATAGAAAGGAGACGAGAATTCATGGACGAGAAAAAGCACTGTGATGGACACTGCACTTTTGAGCGGGCGGCTGAGGTGGAATTTCGCGCTTTGAATGCCTCTGTACGTGAAGTGCAGGAACGTCTGGGCCGACTTGAGGCCACGCTCCTGCGGGGTGCGGCACTGCTTATGGCGAATCTGGCGGGTATGGTGGCGACTCTGGCGGGACAGCTGCTGGGACACTGAGGAAGCAACAGGACAAAGACAGAAAGGAGAGAGCATGTATTGGAAAATCACGAAAGTATGGAGCCGGGAGGAAGGGGCGGCGCAGGAGGACTGTGCGGGCGCTTTTGTCATGCACAGGCATCAGGATGAAGAGGGCCTTCACCTGGATTTGCGGCTGGAGCATGGCGAGAGTCTTCTGGGCTGGCGTATTGGCGGTGAAGAGTTGGAGGAAGGTCTGTGGGCTACGGAGAAGATGCCCCATCCGGTGGCGTGGCTGCACTCTGATCAGGGCCTGCAACGCTGCATGGAAGGACACTGGTGCTGGGAAGAGCGTAAAGAGAATGCCTGTACCGTGGCGCTCCGTGACGGGGAACAGAGTCTTTATCTGCGGCTGGAACGCTGTGACGGGATCGGGACGGAGGCTGTGCGCGCTCTTGCGGAAATGGCGAAGGAAAAGGGCATTTCTTTTTCGGCGCTGGCCGGACTGGCTGAAGACGGACTGCATGCACGATCACGGGAAGTGACACGCTTTTGCGCGTTGAGCCGCACACTGGATGGCGAAGGTTTTGACGAAGAAGGCTGGCGTGGTCTCTTTGCGGGCATGTCTCTTCGGGAGATCAGCGAGCGTCTTGCCCGGGTGGAAATCCGATACGACAAGCTTTGTCCGCCCCAGCCTGTTTCGCAGCCTGAAGCTCTGACGGAAGAGGATCAGTCTGCGCGAACCCGCGAGGCTTATCGGATCATTCATTCTTGAGGGAAAGCACAATAACAGAAAGAAGGAAAGGAAAAAAGGATGGCATTTGGTGATATCGGAGGACCGGTTACGACATTGGTACTCACCTGCAAGGCTGCGGATTATCAGGGGCTGGTTGACATCAGAAAAGGCGACGCCGTGAAACTGGTGGGCTCCTATGAGGTGAGCAACAAGATGACAAACGGCGACACTGTTTTCGGTGAGGCACTGGAAGACTGCAGCCAGGCGGGGACGCCCATCGCCGTGCGTGTGCGGGGCGTGTGCACTTTCGCTTTCAGCGGCGAGTTGACGGTACCGGACGGGAAAAGCGGGATCGTGGGCACTTCCCAGGCGGGCAAAGTGCGGCCTGAAGCGGGTGTGGACAGACGGGGCCTGATTCTTCGGATCCGGCCGGCTGAAAAACTGATGGATGTGTTGCTTTAAACGAAGGAAGAGGAGAATTTTCATGAATCGAAGCGAATCTCTGATGAAGGAGCAGTTGCATTTCCTGGGACAGGACCGGGACGGGCTGGCCGCTTTGCGGGGTCGGGAATTGTATGACACCCTGTCACGGTTGAATCTGAGTCATGGTCAGTATTTCCGTGCGCTGGATACGAGTCTGGATGAATATTGCCGTGAGGAATTCGGCGCTGATCTGAAGGCCATGTCCGTGGAGCGTTTTTTCAACAGCGATCCCGATGCGAAATGGCTTTTTCCGGAAGTGGTGCGCGAGGCCGTGCTGACAGGCATGCGGACGAAACCCCGTTATCAGGAACTGATCGTGCGGGACGAGCGTATTCAGGGCGCAGTGTATGACGTGCCTTATGTGGACGAGGAAGATGCGGACGAAGAGATGCGGCCCGTGGCGGAGGGTGCGGCCATTCCGGAATCTTCCATCCATTATGGCGACCGGGTGGTGCGTCTGGATAAGAAGGGTCGGGGCGTCATCGCTCCCTATGAGGTGATCCGTCGCATGTCCGTGGATCTGCTGCGTGTTCATTTGCGGCGTATGGGCGAACGGCTCGGGCGCAGTCTGGATGCGCGTCTGTCTGAGGTGCTTGTTCAGGGCGACAATTCAGGGAAGACGGCTCCGCTGGTTCTGGAGAGTGAAGAGAACGGCGAGTGGGAATATGGTGATCTGGTGAAAGGGCATCTCTATCTTTCTCTGGTCAATCATTTCACGCCGACACATGTTCTGGCGGGACCCATGGCTACGGCGGCTATTCTTCTCATGGACCACGCGGCCAATATGCTGCTCTTTGATTTTGCGAAGACGGGACAGATGCCCACGCCTCTGGGAATGAAGCTGATCCCCATGCCAGACCAGCCGGATGATCGCCTGATCTTTATGGATGCGGGCTATGCGGTGCAGAAACTGACGGAACAGGATCTGCTTCTGGAGAATGACAAACTGATCCATCAGCAGTGGGATCGTGCCTATCTGACGGTGATCACGGATTTTGCAATTCTCTATGACAAGGCCCGGGTGGTCATTTCCAACGAACACTGAGGATGATCAGAGAGAAAGGACAGAATCATGGCTGGAGAAAAAGGGCGAAACGATGTCTATCTGACTGTCAGTCGCGATGGCAAAAGAGTCAGTAATTTCAGGTTGCGTGAATTTGAGAATGCGGCCGGACTCGCCATGGTACACCGCAGTACGCTCGAATCGCTGGAACGGGTCCGGGAAGATCTGGGGAAACACTATGGTGAAACGGTGCTGGTGATTCTCACCGATGCCGTGCGGACCCGGGAGGATCTGCAACGCATTGCAAAGAAATACGGCTGGGTGGAGGATGGCGGTGCCGTGGCGCGCAACTCCCGGCATCTGGCGGAGTATGGCGGTATTGCCGTGGATCTCGTTGCCAGGGTGGAGCGGACGGGAGCGCGTGTTCCGCAGACTGTTCTCGGAAGCATCTGCAGACGGCACTTCGACTTTGTGAAGGACGATTATGCCGATGGACACGTTCATGCCGACAACCGCAATGAAAAGAACTGAGAGAAAGGAAGCGGAAAATGGGCTGGGAAGAAATGTTGCAGTCGGAGAATCTGCTGACACTGGTGATTCTGGCGGGGATGGCTCTGTGGACCTTTTTCAGGAGCCGCTCTTTTCTGGAAGGCCGGAAAAACAAGCAGGTGCATATCGCTCTGCAGGCTCTGGAAGCGGCTGTGGATGCCACCTACAGAGAATATGTGCGCATGCTGAAGGAAAACCGGGAAAGTGGCAAACTGACGGAGCAGGAAGAAAAGGAAGCGCGACGACGGGCCCGTGAAAAAGGAGTGGGCCTCTCCCGTGAATCGGGTGTGGATCTCATCACTACTCTGGGTGCGGACTATGTGGATCTGTGGATCAACAGACTCGTGCGCAAGTTGAAAGCGGGAGGCTGAGCGGAGGAAGAAGGCTGAGGCCGGACGGCGGAATCTGAGGGTTCCGCCGTCTTTTTTTTTGCTTGACGCCGGGAGGAGGGGAATGGACGGAATGGACGGATGTGGGAGAGGCGGGGATTGGGGGTGGAGCGTGGGAGCTTCAGCTTCGAGCATGTGGGTTTGTGTTGTATGTCGTGGGGTTGTATACAAGAGATTGAAGGGGTATGTACGTCCCTGGGTTTTGATCAGTCGGATCGGTCGGATCGGTCGGATCGGTCGGATGTGGGATGGGCGGGGGTTAGATCAGGGCATTATCAGAAACCAGTGGACCAAGTGGGCACGGCATGCCGTGCCCCTACCTGCCCTCGCCCCTCGTTCCTCGCACCTCACTCCTCGCCCCTCGCCCCTCGCCCCTCGCACCTTGCCCCTACTCTCAATGGCGCTGAAGCACGGTTCCGGCGAGCAGGGGATCGGGTGCGGCTGTGAGTGGGAAATCGCGGCCCAGGCTGTAATCACTGATATCAATGAAGCGCGAGCCTTTCTCAGCGGATTCATAGCCGGCCAGAAGAATCGCCAGGGTATCCCAGGCGAGCATGGTGCCGCTTTGGGGGAAACGGTCGGCTTCCAGAGCACAGAGGACGGCATCCTCCATCTCGTTCACATAGCCATGGGCATGAAACTGTCTGGGACTGGGAAAGGAAGTGCCTTCGGCTGTGGGCAACTTTTCGCGGAAGAGCAGCGACCCGGCCAGATCACCCCGGGGCATGAAAAGTTCGTTGCCATCATTGGGGTTGATGCGCATTTCATAGTGACCGAAGTCGGCTATAACAGAAAAGGTGTTGCGGATACCGCTGATGTTGAGGTCGTGCCCGTTGAGCTCGGCAACGGTGCCATCTTCAAAAAGAACGGTGATCCTGGCGTAATCATCGACCTGCTCCATGACCCGGAAAAACTCGCCGGCTGAGGGAGGCTGACGACGGAGCACGGCCTCGGCCAGAGCGGAGACTCTGACTGGACGGATGGGCACGCCTTCACGGAGCATGCCTTCGATCTGTTTGAGATAGAGGGCGGGGCCGAGGGGATGACAGGCTTTGTTGAAAAGTGCGCCGCCTCCTGATTTTTCGGGAATGTCATAATCGGGCGCATGGGAACCCTGATGGGCGCAGAGACCTTGCTGAAGCAGGATCTTGCCTTTGTCGCGGGGTTCCACTTCGCAAAGAATCTCCACCAGCGCTTTCACACCGTCGACATAGACAAAGTTTTCGGCATAAAGCAGTTTGGAGCCGGCGCTTTCCACAGCCTCCAGCGTTTCATGGAGCAGGTCCATGCTCTCCGCTTTTTTTGTTGCTCCGTCGGCATGCCTGTTTTCCAGATAGCCGGGCCAGATGAGGGGCGGTTTTTCCAGAACAATGACAGGTACGGCGGCTGCGGCCGATTCGAGGACATAACGCATGTGGGCATGGTTTGCACAGGCGATACAGTCAATATGCGGTTGGGTGACCTCCAGCATTTCCTGATGGCTTTCAAAGGCCTGCGTAACGCCATGACGCTGTGCAAAAAGACGTGCATTGCCCAGATGACCGGAGGTGACACCGGCCAGTTCCAGAGAAAGGTTGTTTTGGTGGGGGATGCAGGCAAAGGCGCGGGCTGTGAAATCGCCGGCGAAGCCTGTGCCGCTGATGGTGATGCGCAGGTGATCTTTTCGAATGGACATGAGCTTATACTCCTTTCGCCGGATACAAGCGTCCGTCAACCAGACTGAGAAGAGGCTCAAAGACTTTAGCCGCTTTCAGAGGCGGATAAACACTGAAGGTGGCGGGCTGCCCGGGCTGAGGTGGCCAGGCCGGAGACAGTTCGCCCAGAAGAGCCGCCGGGACCTGCGATGCGGAAGCAAAGGCATCGGCAAGCGGCATGGAGGTGTGGAGACTCATATTGGCCACAGCCTGAGAGAGAAAGAGACTGCTCCCCGCCAGAAGCTCCGTCCCTTCCAGACAGACACGGCCACTTTGCTTCATTTCAATGGCCGCATCAAAAAGAGTGTAGCGGCCGGGCTCCATGCCCGCCAGAAATACGCTGTCCGAAACAAGAACAATACGCCCGGCTCCTTTGCTGCGGAACATCACCTCCAGCATGGGCACAGGCAGATGCTCCAGGTCAGCAATGAGAGAGGCGCAAAGGCGATCCTCAGCCAGCTGCGCCCAGAGCGGATTGTGATGGCGATGAACCTGAGCGGCCATGCCGTTGCCCAGATGAGTACACATGCGCGCACCGGCATCAGCGGCGGCAATGATACAGTCAGCGTCGGCGTCATGATGACCCAGTGCCACCAGCAAGCCCTCCCCGGCCAGCTCCCGGATAAAGGGAAGGGCACCGGGCAATTCGGGTGCCACCGTGACAAGCCTGATTTTGCCCCGGGCCGCAGTCTGCAGACGATCAAATATTGTTTTGTCGGGCAAACGCACATGAGCGGCCGGGTGAGCGCCCCGGGGACCGTCCTCCGGAGAAATGAAAGGCCCTTCCAGATGGATACCGGGGATATGTCGGGCAAGCCCGCCCTCCTCTATGAGATCAGCGAGGATGCGGCATTTCTCTTCCAGAGCATCCACAGCATCCGTCACGAGAGTGGGCATCCATCGGAAAACACCACGACGCAGGAAGGCATCATTGAGCTCCCGGAAGCGGGCGGCCGTAATCGCCGGAGATTGAAGATCCACTCCCAGAGCACCATTGACCTGCATATCAAAAAGGCCCGGAGCGAGAAGCGCCTCTTCATCGCCAAAATCAGCGGGACAGGTATCGGCCGGCTGTATTGATTCTATTGAAGTACCGGAGACAAGAATGTCCACGGCTCCGGTCTGGTCGGGATAGTGACCCCGTATGATCCGTTTTTCTTTCATGAAATCTCCTTACAACTTATGTTCTCATGATAAACGAAGGAGACTGTGCAACTCTACCCGACGGGCACAGTGAGCCCTTGACCTTTCAGGCATCGTGATAAAAAGACAGTATTGTGCCTGCGCCTGGAAGTAAATGGAAGAAGAAGGCGGAACGCAGTGG
>LSQX01264690.1_pt1 | contig 11003 bp, 8 predicted proteins | sample 654561 | NCBI WGS metagenome assembly LSQX01 (sample SAMN04489861, study PRJNA283612) | anaerobic digester metagenome | isolation source: 4 biogas reactors fed with cattle manure at either 37C or 55C with and... | place: Denmark: Kongens Lyngby | collected 2014 | reverse complement strand
GTATATTTTCTATCATACATCTGAGATGTCAAGCGGAACGGATAACAAAATATCAGAAAGGTCAATTTGCGCCGATAGATTGACGTTCGATAAAGAAGGTTTAATAAATAAGGTCACACCAACAAGGGTTGGTTTAGGAACAAGTGCCTACCAGACGATTAAAGCGCAATTTTACAGTGCACAATCCGGTACAGATTTAGAAGATTATACGAATGGTGTAGGAAGATGTGTCAACTGGATTGAAAATGGTGATTGGCTTAGCTTTGATAAGGTAGATTTCGAAGATTCCCAATCATGTGCTAGATTTGAAGCAACTGTTGCATCCAATACAGAGGGTGGCACAATTGAAGTAAGAGATGGGAGCAAAACAGGTCAGCTTATTGCAAGTGTTAACGTTCCTAATACAGGCGGCTGGCAGAAATGGAAGACAGTGAGTACAGATATACATTATAATTCAAGGTATATTGGTCATGAGCATAACATTTATCTTGTTTTCAAAGGTGGAAGTGGAGCGCTATTTAACTTGGATTCATTTAAGTTTACCCGTAAGAGTAGTTCTGAGATTCCTGTTGGTTTGAATGTTTCATTGAGATCAAAATATAATGATCAATATCTTTGCGCGGATCAGAACAAAGGAACGCCTCCAACCATCTATGCCAACCGTTCTGAAGCAGGATGGTGGGAAAGATTCGAAGTTATAAACGAAGGAATGAATAAACAAATGGTTGCCTTGAAGTCAGCGAATAATGGATGTATAGTTACACCTTACGCTTCAGGCGCATTAGTTAAAGCAAATCAGGATTCTAGTGATCTATCCTATGCTAGCTGGTATTGGGTGAGAAACAGCGATGGGACAATATCCCTTAAGGATGTGTTAACGGATAAATACGCGGCCGTAGGTTCGGGTTCACGAGTTTATGCCAACCAATCATCCATAAATGAAAAAGGGAAATTTTATGTGGAAGTGACAGATGCACCGATCGGATGTACAGTAGTCTTCAAATCTTTGAACAATAACAATTATCTGGTTACTGAAATAAAAACCGGTACGCCTCAGCTAGTATGTGCTTCTGGGTCGGAAAATGTTTTATCACAAAATTCAACTATCAGCAAATTTATCATAGAGGATGCAGGAAACGGGTATGTGGCCTTAAAATCTAAATATAACAATCAATACCTGCGTGTGAATAGTTCCTCCGAAAAATATGTGATTAAGAATAATGGCGGCTCAACGGTTGACCATGACAGGGAAAGATTTCAATGGGTAAACAATGGCGACGGTACAGTCGGGCTGATGTGTGTTTATAACAGTCAGTATGTCTGCGCCGACTCCAATGCATCTGAACTGTATCATCCGAGTATACATGCAAACCGAAGTGGTGTAAATGGCGATTGGGAAAGATTTATCTGTATTTTACAGTAAAAGGCTAAGGACGCCTCTTAGCATAGTAACAACACAAAACGGATATTCGGGCTGCATCAAGCATACCGAATATCCGTCTTTTTTCAGGAAGCTGCAAGCCGCTGGAGGGGTTATTTGACAGACCGGCTATCTTCGTGCCAGTGAGAACCAGTGAACAGCCAGTCTCCAGAACATCTTCAGCCAGGTTGCCTTCTCTATATTACCAGTTGTGACCAGCGGAATTTTTTGAATGGCCTCATTGTTCAGGGTAATTACCACTTCACCACCGCGGTCTCCTGCCGTAACCGGTGCGTTCAGATATTCAGGCAGACTGATTTCTTCCATTATTTTGTCTTTCTGACCTCTTTTCAAAAGGATTGCCTGATTTGTCTCATAGGCAACCGGAATGGAGCTGCCCAACCCCTTTCTAACCGGAACATCCGCTGCTTTCTCTCCTTTTCGGTTTAGCAGCATGATCTCATAGTTTGAAAAACCATAGTCTAGAATTTTGGTGGTCTCAGCAAAGCGTGTATTATTGGTTTCCGAGCCCAATACTACCGATATCAGGTCTAGTCCATCACGTGACGCGGTAGCCGCCAGGCAATATCCGGAAGCATTGGTCCTCCCGGTTTTCAGGCCTGTCATGCCCCTGTATCTGCCAATCAAATGGTTTGTATTATCCAGGTCAAAGGTGCCGCTTCTAAAAGTATCGTGACGTATTGTTGTATATTCGAATATCAGCGGGTGTTTTGTAGAAAGTTCCAATGCCATCAGTGCGATGTCATGGGCTGTACTGTAATGCCCCTCATCGGTAAGGCCCGAACAGTCCAGAAAATTAGTATCGTACATGCCCAGGTCTTTTGCCTTGTCATTCATCAGTGAAACAAACACACCTTCGCTGCCGCCAATATGTTCGGCCAGAGCAACAGAAGCGTCATTTGCCGAATGAACCGCAACCGCCTTCAGCAGATCATGAACCGTAAATTCCTCTCCGACAGCCAGGTACACCTGGGTGCCCCCCATGCTGCATGCATGCTCAGAGGCGGTCACAACATCATCCAGTGAAATTTTCTTCTGCTCCAGAGCTTCCATCACCAAAAGCATCGTCATGATTTTGGTGACCGAAGCGATTGGCCGTTTCGTATGGCTGTCGTTTTCAAAGATAAACTGTCCTGTGTTTGCACACATTAATACTGCAGACTTAGCATTTATCTCAAAAGGTGCGTTATCAACCATTGGTGCATTATCAGCCATTGGTACATTTTCTTCTTCAATGCTCAAAACCGCCAGATTTAAAGGTAGTATGAAAATCGCCACGAATAATACCCATACCAGTGCCTTTATTTTCATGGTTCATACTCCTTGAAAGTATAGTCCAATAATAATGTATGCATCGCCAGTATGGGTTTATTCAGGCTTATTTATTTTTGTTTTGGCAAGCCCTTCGCATTGCTTTTTTTATGTTTATTCTACCCTTCCAAGAATGAGCGGTCTTTGCTCTACGGGCTCACTCTGCACGCGGATGGATGAATATAAAAGGCTTGTGGCTTCTGCAATGGTTTCCTCAACGGAAGTGTGCAGGATAGCCAGGGGTTCACCCTTATCGATTCTGTCTCCGGCTTTTTTCAGAAGCACAATACCTGAGGAGGGATCGATCACGTCGGTTTTCGTTTTCCTGCCTGCTCCAAGCACCATTGAAGCCATACCCAGTTTCTCAGCCTGCATGGAGTGAATATACCCCGATATGTCAGCCTTCCATTCAACCTGAATCGGTGCCTTGGGAAGCCTTGAAGGATCTTCTGCAACACCGGGATCCCCACCCTGCCTTTTTATCATCTCAACCAGTTTCATCATGGCTGATCCGTCAGCAAGGGCATTTGCAGCCAGCCTTCTACAGGTTTCCATTGTCCCCTTACCGCCATGCATCAGCATATTCGAAGCCAACTCAATACACACTTGCGTTAAATCCTGCGGGCCATCCCCCTTTAAAACATTTATGGCCTCAGCTACCTCCAGTGCATTTCCGATAGCAAGCCCTAAAGGTCTGTCCATCTCGGTTATCAGAGCAGTTATCTTTTTCCCGGCACCATGGCCAATATCCACCATCGCGCGGCCAAGTACCGTTGCGTCCTCCACTGTTTTCATGAAGGCACCGCTTCCGGTTTTAATATCCAAAGTAATTGCATCCGAGCCGGAGGCAAGCTTTTTGCTCATGATACTAGCAGCGATCAGAGATATATTCTCAATGGTCCCCGTTACATCCCGAAGCGCATAAAACTTTTTGTCTGCGGGGGCCAGGTTTCCGGTTTGACCTGCAACCGCCAAGCCGATTTCCCTGACATTTTCAACGAACTCTTCTTTTGAAAGGTTTGTTCTGAACCCCGGAATCGATTCCAATTTGTCAATTGTCCCGCCAGTGTGACCTAACCCCCTGCCGGACATCTTTGCTACGGGAACCCCACAGGATGCTACAATTGGCCCGATGATCAGTGTTGTCTTGTCTCCGACACCCCCGGTACTGTGCTTGTCTACTTTTATTCCGGGAATATTGGAAAGATCCACGATATCCCCTGAATGCAGCATGGCTTCTGTTAGCCACAGGGTCTCATCCTGATCCATCCCACGGAAATAGACGGCCATCAGAAAGGCTGAAACCTGATAATCCGGAATCATATCCTTTGTATATCCATCTACAATAAATGTAATTTCCTCACGGGTCAGTTTCCTGCCATTTCTTTTTTTCAAAATAATGTCCAGTATATGCATGACCAATACTCCTCTGTCACTGTTTTGACGCACAATTCGCGCAAGCGCTCTATGAAAGTATCTCTTCAAGAAAACTGGTACCGCTCAGTTCATTCCCAACATCGAAATATTCTGCAATTGTTTTCGCAATATCGGCAAATGTGTCGCGGATGTGAAGGTTTTTACCCTTCTTGACTCTGGTACCGGAAACCAGAAGGGGAACATACTCTCTTGAATGATCTGTGCTTGTGGTGGTTGGATCACAGCCATGATCCGCCGTAATGATCAGGATATCGTCTTCCTTAAGCTGCGCCAATATTTCTGGAAGCCTGACGTCAAACTCCACCAGTGCCTTTGCATATCCCTCTGGATTATTGCGGTGCCCGTAATTCATGTCAAAATCGACGAGGTTGGTAAACAATAGGCCTTCAAATGAATCCTGCATCCATTTCAGAGTTTTGTCCACCCCGTCTTCGTTTCCATTTGTATGCACTGATCCTGTTATTCCGGAACCGTTAAAAATATCCTCGATCTTTCCAACAGCGCGGACTTCAAAGCCATTGTCCTTCAAAACATTTAAAATCGTTTTGCTTGGTGGGGAAATTGCAAAATCCTTCCTCCTGCCAGTTCGTGTATAGCTTCCCGATTCACCGACGAAGGGTCTGGCGATTACTCTTCCGACACCATGCTGACCGGTCAGCATGGCTCTTGCAATACGGCAGATCTCATACTGTTTTTCAATCGGAATTACTTCTTCATGTGCTGCGATCTGGAACACGCTGTCCGCTGAAGTATACACAATGGGAAACCCCGTTTTAACGTGTTCGTCGCCCAGCTCCTGTATGATTACCGTTCCGGAAGCTGGAAAGTTTCCCAAAGTTTTGCGACCGATTTTTTCTTCAAATTTCTCTATCAGCTCATTTGGGAACCCTTTAGGATAAACGGGAAATGGGCTCTCCAGGATAATTCCTGAAATCTCCCAGTGCCCGGTCGTCGTATCCTTCCCCACTGACTTTTCCGCCATTTTTCCATATGCCCCTTCGGGGTGCTCCACTTTTTGAAAGTGTGGAGGCATATCTATACCATCAATATTTGAAAGCCCCATCTTTTGGAGGTTAGGAAGCTGGAAACCCTTCACAGCCCGGGCAATGTTTCCAAGTGTATTGCTACCTTCATCCCCATAATCCCGGCTATCGGGTAATTCTCCAATACCCACGCTGTCAAGGACGATAAGAATAATTCTTTTCAAATGCATCACCTTCCATCGCTAAAGATCCTATTCATATATTATCATTTTTCTGGTAAAATAAACAGCAACACTGTCTTTGTTGATTTTTCACTGAAAGGAATTCATGGATGATGAAATGGGTTTTGATGATTCCGGTCTTTGCTTTGGTGTTGTTGTATATGTTTCTTCAAGCTCTTTTGTATACGACCAGGGTTCACACACTACCCACCTCAACGGGACTTAGATTTCTGCACCTGACGGATATACATATCAGCCTTCTCTTAATCTCTGCCGGAAGAATCCGCAAGACGATAGAGAATACCAGGCCGGACTATATTCTTATCAGTGGTGACATTCTGAGCAAGCCCGATGATTTGAAGAAATTCGTCCGCTGGTTCGAAAAAATAAACCCCGGTACACCCGTGTTTTCTGTTCTAGGAAACCATGAGCATAGGTGCTTCAGGAAAAACCCGGGTTTTAAGAACGAATTCCTGTCTGCAATGAAAGCATTGGATATTCGTGTGCTTTGCAATGAGGTGGTTTTTTTGCCGGGTAAGAGAGAGAAGAATTCTGGCTGTTCTTCCAAAACTATCGCATTGGCAGGCTTCGATGATTATAAGGCAGGCCAGGTTGTCAACAATCAGATATTCCAAGGTCTACGGGAAAGAAGTGATTCTATTTTTGCATTTTCACACAATCCGGATATCGCGCTTCATATTCCGGAAGGCAGTGTGGATTTATTGATTACAGGCCATTTCCACGGAGGGCAGATTTGGCTGCCCTTCAAACTTGAATATCTGTTCCTGAGAAAGGATATCGTCAGCAAAATGGGATATATCAAAGATTTTGCTACAATCCGCGGAAACAGGGTTTATATCAGCCGCGGCCTCGGAACGGTCCTCTTTCCGTTTCGTTTCTTATCTGTTCCTGAAGTGACCATATTTGACACATAGCACCGGAAGCTGTCTATGAACCAGGCATAAAGGATTCATTGGATATATATGTCTATTCCCTATACATTCCTCCGGCTATTTTTTGGATGGCTTTTATGGTTAAATCAATATCACTTTCATCGTTGAAGTAACCCGGACTTATCCGTACCAAACCGCTATTCCGGGTCCCCAACGCCTGATGGGCACAGGGAGCGCAGTGCAGACCGTTCCTCACATAAATGCCAAAGCTTTTATTCAGGATATAGCCTGCTTCCGCAGAATCCATACCCTCAATCGATAAAGACAAAATCCCAGAGTTCTGTTCCGGTGGCGGAGAAAACACTGTAATCCGTTCATCGTTTTCCAGTGCTGAAAACAATAGCTCTAAAAGCTGTTGTTTTTTCAGGTATATCTTTTCGATTCCGGTATCAAGAATATAGGAAACTCCCTTTCCAAGCCCGATAATCCCCGGAACGTTCAAGGTACCGCTTTCCAAGGCATCTGGATAAACAGAAGGCTGTGTCAGTTGATCGGATAAACTGCCGGTTCCGCCCTGTATGATGGGTCGAAGTGGGATGCCTTCGCGAACATAAATCCCCCCTGTGCCTTGAGGGCCAAGAAGGCTCTTGTGTCCGGGAAACACAAGAATATCAATGCACATGCTTTCAACATCGATAGGGACTACGCCTGCACCCTGAGACGCATCCAGCAGGAAAAGAACATCTTTGGATCTGCAATACTTTGCCGCATCGGCGAAGGGCATTATGGCTCCTGTAACATTGGATGAAAGGGACATGCATACTAATGAGGTTGAACCCGATACAGCACGTTTGATACTCTGAAGGCTGATCCTACCCATTTTGTCGGGTTCTATCAGTTCCAAATGGATCCTTCCCTCATTCTCCAGTGTTTTCAGCGGGCGCAAAACAGAATTATGCTCCATCATCGTGGTAACAACACGGGCTCCGTTGGACAAAACCCCATGTATTGCCATATTCAGACCATACGTTGCGTTTGGCATAAAGGCAATGCGCATCGGGTCGGCAATATGAAAAAGTTCCGCGAGAAGCTCTCGGGTATGAAAAATAGCATCATCTGCCTGGCGTGACATTTCATGAGCTGAACGTCCAGGGTTTGCACAACCTCTTTTCATAAAATCCGCCATGGCCTGAATCACCTGTGGTGGCTTTGGCCATGATGTAGCGGCATTATCCAAATAAATCATGAAAGTACCCCTCTAAACGTAGGATACTTTATTTTATGACAGGAATGCGTTTTTCTGAACTTGGCAGACTATTATGTTTATATCAGGGGTTGGGTTGACTTTGGCATGGATGTCCAGCTTCAGGGTTGTTGCCGCAATGTCTGCAAATATTCCCTTACTTTTTTCATATCGAGGAACATTTCTTCTCTTTTTGTCAGGTCTCTTAGCACAGCCGAAGGATGGTATGTGGGCATAATCCGGAAAAAGCCGGGTCTGTCGAGCCAGGTGCCTCTTATGCGTGTGATCCGGACATCATCACCAACAAGATACTTGAGGGCGGTGGAACCGAGACATACCAAAATAGCAGGCTTTATATATTTCACCTGATACCTGAGCCACGGAAGGCAGGCATGGGCTTCCTCGCCTAAGGGCACGCGGTTTTTCGGCGGACGGCATTTAACAATGTTGCAGATGTAGTAATCTTCCGGATCGAACATCAATGCATTCAACAGATGATCCAATTGCTTACCGGCTCTACCGACAAATGCCTCTCCGGTAAGATCCTCCTGCTGACCGGGGCCCTCACCAACAAGCATAACCGGTGCGCTCAGATTTGTGCCTCTTCCAATAACTACGTTTGTCCTTGTTTTTGCCAGCTCACAACGCTCACAATTCCGACAGGAATGAACAAAGCTATCCCATTGTACTTGATCCTTCATTTGTTCTCCTTCTTTTTGGCCTATTCCCTTCATAACGATCCTATCATAAAACAGGAACGCTGAGAAGGCGTCATCACAAGTTTTTACACCTTCACCTTCTATCTTGTCACTGTAGAATCTAACATTCTTATAGCAATTTTCCGATAAGATCATTAAGAGGATCATTCCATCACGGATGAATATTTTTGCAAGGAGGCAAAAAAATGAGAATCAGTGAATCTTTCATTCAAATGGAAGCTGCCTCCAATTCTGCAAGGTGGCAGCATTCTGTCGAACAACTGCGGGTTTGGGGCAATCCACAACAAACAAATGAAGAAGCAAAGCCCTGGGTTTTTGTTGATCTGTCTGATAAAGGCAAACAGCTTGCCGAAAAGATCCAGGAAACGAATGCGATCGAGCCATCTCAGTTTGAACTGCCTGAGGAGGACAGGAATAAACTGAAGCTCTTATCGGATTTCATTTATGTACTTACAGGAAAAAGAATAAAATTTGTGATACCAAAAGAAATTAATCAACTGAAGAAACTGCAGTCTGCGGGGTATCATCCCCAGTCCAAGCCTGTTGCCCGTAGAATGCAGGGTTTCGGAATCTCATACCACTATTCCGAAACCATTATTGAACAGGAGAGTATGTCATTCAAAACCGAAGGCATCGTTAAAACACAGGATGGGCGTGAAATTAAGCTGAACCTGAATCTAAGCATGAGCAGGTCCTTTGCCTCAAGTACAAGTATTACATTTAAGGCTGGAGATGCCCTGGTTGATCCTCTGGTGATCAATCTGAAGGGTTCAGGTGCCTCTCTCGGCAGCAAAAATTATGAATTTGATCTGAACAACGACGGAATAATGGACAAAATCGCCTTCACAAACTCCGGTAGCGGGTTTCTTGCTCTGGACAAAAATGGTAATGGTGTAGTGGATGATGGTTCTGAATTGTTCGGCCCCTCATTGGGAAATGGATTTATGGAATTAGCTGCCTATGACGAGGATAACAACGGATGGATTGATGAAAACGACGCTGTTTATCAAAACCTCTCTATTTGGATTCGCGAGGATGATGGTGAGCCCAAACTCCTGGCAATTGGTGAGGTTGGTGTTGGAGCGATCTATCTGGGACATGTGGAAACACCGTTCACACTGAAGGACAATACCAATAATACTCTGGGGCAAATCCGGCAATCCGGCATATTTCTATTTGAAAACGGTTCTGCCGGAACCATCCAGCATGTGGATCTTTCCATATGATCGTGTTCAAGAATTATTGTCAAACGGGCTGAATCATCTGTGATGGCGTTCCTGGTTGAAAGGGCGGGCAGCAAACGAAGTTTGCTACCCGCCCTTCCCTTCAGCCATCGGCCGGTGATTGGCAACTGCCAGCCTTTTCAGCGGTCTATTAAGACAAGTGCGATTCCAGCTTCACTGGACGCGCACACCAAAAATAACAGGGCTGGCAAGCAACTTGCCAACCCCGTTTTGATCTATTGATGGTATTTCGCTGTCCACTCTTGAAATGCCAGATTTTCTCTATGCCGGCCTGACTGACGCTCCTCTTCTTCTGCTTGATATCTGTTGTTCATTCCCCTGAATTGGGCTTCATTACTGAATGCGTTTTTTCTCTGCACCGAATCGGGATCCAAAAGTACATCTGCAATTTCGTTCATGGTGGTATTGTCTTTCCCTGGTTTCTCCGCCATTTACATCCCTCTTTCCGCCATTTGTATTGATATATTTAGTATGCACAAGACTGAACCAGTCTATCCGAGGAAGCATACGGAACCGAAGGAAATCCAATTTGACTTCTGTTTATTTATATATGGAATCGTAACTATTCTTATCCTTTTGAACAAATGCCAAATTAATGCTATTAACAAATTCTTCGTTCGTTTTTGTCTGTACCAGGCGATTGACAATCATTTCCGTTACTTCGGCGGTGCCCATGTTGCTCATGGCCTTACGGATAGCCCAAATGGCTTCAAGCTCACGCTGGCTCAGCAGAAGTTCCTCACGCCGGGTGCCCGAACGATTTATGTCGAGTGCTGGGAAGATACGCTTTTCAGACAATTTTCTGTCAAGATGCAATTCCATATTCCCTGTTCCCTTAAACTCTTCATAGATTACATCATCCATTCGGCTACCGGTATCGATCAGCGCTGTGGCAATGATCGTAAGGCTGCCTCCGAATTCAATGTTTCTGGCAGAACCAAAGAAACGCTTGGGTTTATGCAATGCTCCCGGATCAAGACCGCCTGACAGTGTCCTTCCCGTAGGTGGGATCGTAAGGTTATATGCCCTTGCAAGACGGGTGATACTGTCAAGAAGAATGACCACATCCTTTTTTTGCTCTACAAGACGCTGTGCTCTTTCCAACACCATCTCAGCCACCTTGATGTGATGTTCCGGTAATTCGTCGAAGGTGCTGTAAATAACATCTCCCCTGATGGATCGCTGCATGTCGGTTACTTCTTCAGGCCGTTCATCGATCAACAGTACGATTAGCTCTATATCATTATATTTTTGAGTAATGGCATTGGCTATCTTCTTCAAAAGGATGGTTTTCCCTGCTTTTGGAGGTGATACGATCAGTCCTCTCTGGCCCTTGCCGATAGGAGCAATTAAATCGATTAGTCGCGGGGACAATTCTTTTGGTTCTGTTTCAAGCGTTATCCGCTTGTCCGGAAAAATGGGTGTTAGTTGTTCGAAGGGTTTGCGCCGCTGGGCCATATCGGGTGATTCGCCATTAACAGATAAGACATACAGAAGTGCCTGGAACTTTT
>LSQX01072206.1_pt1 | contig 11003 bp, 9 predicted proteins | sample 654561 | NCBI WGS metagenome assembly LSQX01 (sample SAMN04489861, study PRJNA283612) | anaerobic digester metagenome | isolation source: 4 biogas reactors fed with cattle manure at either 37C or 55C with and... | place: Denmark: Kongens Lyngby | collected 2014 | reverse complement strand
TACTACTTCCAGGACCTGGAAACCTTCCTGGGTATCAATACCGGGGACTTCCTCGACCAGCGCGGCAGCCTGATGTGGCGTGGTGACAACCACTTCGCCGCCCTCAACGTGCACGCCTACGAGCGCGCCACGGTAACCGAGATCACCCCCTACGAGCGCTTGCCGCAACTGCTGCTGGGCGGCACCCTGCCCTATCAGCCCGGCGGACTTCGCCTGGGCTACGACACCGAGTTCGTCAGCTTCCGGCGCAACCTGCTGAGCGGTTTCTATACGGACCAGAACGGCAATACCGGCCTGGAGGAGCACCGCTGGTACGACGATCGCCTGACCGGCCTGACCCGCGCCGAGGGTGACCGGCTGCACCTGGAGCCGGGAATCAGCCTGCCCCTGGACTGGAGCTGGGGCTTCATCAAGCCTTCGCTGAAATACGCCTACACCCGCTACGACCTGTCGCTGGATAACCGCGGCCGCACCACGCTGGGCGCGGACGAGACTTTCGACAGCAATCAGGATCGGTCGCTTCCGATCGCCAGCCTGGACAGCGGCCTGTATTTCGACCGTGCCACCACCCTGTTCGGCAACAGCTATACCCAGACACTGGAACCCCGTCTGTTCTATCTCTACGTACCGAACGAGGATCAGCGGGACATTCCTGTGTTCGACACCAGCGAGGCCACCTTCAGCTACGACTCGCTGTGGCGCGACAACCGCTTCGCCGGACGCGACCGCATCGGCGACGCCAACCAGCTGTCGCTCGGCCTGACCAACCGCTGGATCGACGCACGGGGCGTGGAGCGTCAGCGCCTGAGTATCGGTCAGGCCTGGTACTTCCGCGACCGCGAGGTGCAGATGCCTGGCATCGACTACCGCGACCGTCCGGAATCCACCGCCTCCCAGTCGCCGATCGCCCTGGCCTACCAGTATCGGCACAACGAGGACTGGCGTTTCACCTCCACCTTCAACTGGGATCCGGACCAGAGCCAGACCCGCAGCGGCAGCGCCATGTGGCATTACCAGCCGGCCGACAATCCGCGCAAGATTCTCAATATCGGTTACCTGTACCGCAACGAGACCATGCGCTTCGACCGCGCCACCGGTACCTGGACCACGGACCCGGATTTCGGCCAACCGGGTGATCCCGATTACATCGCCAACTACTACAAGACCGACCAGCATGACATTTCCTTCATGTGGCCGGTTTCCAACCAGTGGAGCCTGATCGGCCGCTGGCAGCGTGATTACGGCCGCAACCGCACCGTCGAGGCCTTCGGCGGCTTCGAGTATGACAGCTGCTGCTGGAAGCTGCGGGTGATCAACCGCTACTGGATCGATTACGATGAAACCAGTCTGAACCCCAGGCTCAACGACGAGCCTGACCGTGGCATCTTCCTGCAGCTTGTCTTCAAAGGCCTCGGCAATATCGCCGGTGGTGGCATGGAAACGCTCCTAGAAGACAGCATCACCGGTTACCGAGAGCGAGAATCCAATGCATTTTAAGCTACACGCAAAACTGATCGGCCTGTGCGCCGGTCTGCTGATCAGCACCGGCCTGCAGGCGCAGATGGTCGAGCTGGACCGGGTGGTGGCCATCGTCGACAACGATGTCATCATGGCCAGTCAGGTGGAGGAACGGGTCAACAGCGTCCGCGCCCAGCTCAGTCAGGGCGGCAGCCGCGAGCTGCCACCGACCGAAGAGATCCGCAAGCAGGTAATGGACCGGCTGATCCTGGAAAGCATTCAGCTGCAGATGGGTGAGCGGGCCGGCATCCAGATCGATGATGCCTCTTTGAACCAGACCATGCAGCAACTGGCCGAGCGCAACGGCGTTACCCTCGAGCAGTTCCGTGCTGCGCTGGAGAGGGACGGCATCAGCTACAGTCAGGCCCGGGAGCAGGTTCGCCGGGAAATGATCATCAACCGGGTACGTCAGCGCCGGGTGGCCGAACGCATCCAGGTCAGTGATCAGGAAGTACGCAACTTCCTGAATTCGGAGATGGGGCGTTATCAGACCTCGGCGGACTATCGCCTGGCCATGATAGTACTGCCCGTGTCTGAAACCGCGAGCAACGAGCAGGCACGCCGTCAGGCCGAGATGGCCGAACAGATCCACCGCGAGCTGCAGGAAGGTGCCGACTTCACCCGCCTGGCTGTCAGTCGGTCCGGCGGTGAGCACGCACTGGAGGGTGGCGAGCTGGGCTGGCGCAAGGCGGCACAGCTGCCCCCCGAGTTTGCCAATGCGGTGGACCGCCTGGAAATCGGCGGCATCACCCCACCGCTGCGCTCGCCGGTGGGTTTCCACATCCTCAAGCTGCTCGACAAGCGCGGTGGGGACAACCTGCTGGTGGATGAATTCAATGTGCGCCATATCCTGATCAAGCCCAGCGAGATCCGCAGCGAGGCCGAAGCCGCGCAACTGATCCAGCGCCTCTATGAGCGCATCAGCAACGGCGAGTCCTTCGAAACCCTGGCCCGCTCCTTCTCCGAAGACCCGGGCACTGCGCTCAATGGCGGCTCACTGGACTGGATCACCGCCGACGCCATGGTGCCGGAGTTCCGCGATACCATGCTCAGCACCCCGAAGGGCACCGTCTCTGCGCCCTTCCAGAGCCAGTTCGGCTGGCACATCCTGCAGGTGCTGGACCAGCGGGAAGTGGACATGACGGATGAAATGCGCGAGCAACAGGCCCGCAACATGCTGCAGAACCGCAAGTTCGACGAAGAACTGCAGAGCTGGTTGCAGGAGATCCGCGACGAGGCCTACATAGAGATCAAGAGTTAAGTGAGCGTTCTGTCCATTGCCCTTACCGCCGGCGAACCCGCCGGCATCGGGCCCGATCTGTGCCTGCAGCTGGCCACCGAGCCCTGCGCCCATCAGCGAGTCGTGATCGCCGATCCCGACATGCTGGCCCAGCGGGCCAGCATGCTCGGCCTCGACATTCAGCTGGATCTCTTTGACCCCACGCAGTCCCCACAACCGCAACAGGCCGGCCAGCTGAGCGTGCTGCCGGTGTCCCTGGCCAGCCCCTGCGTCCCTGGCCAGCTTGATCCGGGCAACGCCCGTTACGTCCTCGAAACCCTGCGCCTGGGCGGCCAGGGCTGCCTGGACGGTGACTTTGCCGCCGTGGTGACAGCCCCGGTGCACAAGGGCGTCATCAACGATGCCGGCGTAAGCTTCTCCGGACATACCGAATTCTTCGCCGAGCAGACCGGCACCCCCAAGGTGGTGATGATGCTGGCCTGCCCCGGCCTGCGCGTGGCCCTGGCCACCACCCACCTGCCACTGCGCGCAGTAGCCGATGCCATCACCCACGAGTCCCTCGAACAGGTCATACGCATACTCCACCGGGACCTGCAGACCAAGTTCGGCCTGCCCGCCCCACGCATCCTGGTCTGCGGGCTGAACCCCCATGCCGGCGAGGGTGGCCATCTGGGCCGCGAGGAGCTGGATGTGATCATCCCACTGCTCGAGCGCCTGCGTGGCGAGGGCATGCTGCTGGAAGGCCCCCTGCCGGCGGACACTCTCTTCACGCCCAAGTATCTGGACCATGCCGACGCGGTATTGGCCATGTATCACGACCAGGGCCTGCCGGTGCTCAAGCACAAGGGATTCGGCCAGGCGGTGAACATCACCCTGGGCCTGCCCATCATCCGCACCTCGGTGGATCACGGCACCGCCCTGGATCTGGCCGGCACCGGCCGCGCCGATGTCGGCAGCCTGCGGGTAGCCCTGCATACAGCGATCAGCATGATCGAAGCCCAAGGTAAACCATGAGTGAATTTGCTCCGCACCGGGCGCGCAAGCGCTTCGGTCAGAACTTCCTGCACGACCACGGAGTGATCAACCGCATCCTGCGGGCCATCGCCCCCCGCGAGGGCCAGCGCGTGGTGGAAATCGGCCCGGGCCAGGGCGCCCTGACCCAGGGGCTGGCCGACAGCGGCGCCACCCTTGACGTGGTCGAGCTGGACCACGACCTGCACCCGCTGCTGCTCGCCCGTTTCGGCAACAACCCCCGGTTCACCCTGCACAAGGGCGACGCCCTGAAGTTCGATTTCCGCGCCCTGGCCGANNATCTCCACGCCGCTGATGTTCCACCTGCTGAGTCAGGCCGACTGCATCAGTGACATGCACTTCATGCTGCAGAAGGAAGTGGTGCAGCGCCTGGCCGCCGGTGTGGGCATGAACCACTACGGCCGCCTGGGCATCATGGTCCAGTACTGGTGTGCCGTGGAGCATCTGTTCGATGTCGGCCCCGGCGCATTCAATCCGCCCCCCAAGGTCGATTCAGCCATCGTCCGGCTTACCCCCCATGCTGAGCTGCCTCATCCGGCCGACGACGTGGAGATGCTGGAGATCGTGGTGCGCGAAGCCTTCAACCAGCGCCGCAAGACCCTGCGCAATACGCTCAAGCCGTTGCTGGACGCCGATGCCATCGCCGAAGAGGGTCTGGACCCGACCCTGCGGCCGGAGCAGGTCGATCTGGCCGGTTTCGTGCGACTGGCCAACCGCCTGAGCCGCGAGCGGAGCGCCAGCCATGACTGACGCCCTGGCAAAGAGCATCAGCATCCAGGTGCAGGTACGCTATCTCACCGAGCAGTCCAAGCCGGCCGACAACCGCTTCGCCTTCGCCTACACCATCACCATCTGCAATGAGGGTGACAGGGCTGCCCAGCTGCTGGATCGGCACTGGATCATCACCGACGGCAACGGCAAGATCCAGGAGGTGCGCGGCGAGGGCGTGGTAGGCGAGCAGCCCCTGATCCAGCCCGGCGCCTGCCACACCTATACCAGCGGCTGTCTGCTGGAGACACCGGTAGGCAGCATGCAGGGCAGCTATGGCATGCAGAGCAGCGATGGCGAGCTGTTCCGCGCACCCATTGCGGTGTTTCGCCTGGCCAAACCCAATGCGCTCCACTGAGGACTGAGGGTATGGCTGTCTATGCAGTCGGTGACATTCAGGGCTGCCTGAAGCCCCTGCAATGCCTGCTGCGCAAGGTCGACTTCAACCCGTCTCGGGATACCCTGTGGGCGGTCGGCGACCTGGTCAACCGCGGACCCGACTCCCTCCAAACGCTGCGATTTCTCGAAGGTCTCGGCAACGCCTTCATCACTGTGCTGGGCAATCACGACCTGCACCTGCTGGCCTGCGCCCAGAACCCGAAACGGTTGCGCAAATCCGACACCCTGATGCCGATCCTCGACGCCCCGGACAATGAACTGCTGCTGGACAGCCTGCGCCACCGCCCTCTGGCTCACTTCGACCCCCAGCGCAACATCCTCATGACCCACGCCGGCATTCCGCCGATCTGGAGCGTGGAGCAGACCTGCACCCTGGCCGCGGAAGTCAGTGCCGCGCTGCGGGACGATCAGCGCATTCCCGGTTTTCTGGATGACATGTACGGTAATGAACCGGCGTGCTGGAGCGACAGCCTGGAGGGCACCACCCGGCTCCGCGTGATCACCAACTACCTCACCCGCATGCGTTTCTGCCGAGCCGACGGCACCCTGGATCTCAAGTCCAAGGAAGGTCCCGGAGGGGCGCCCAACGGCTACAGGCCCTGGTTCAAACTGCCTCGCCGCAACCCCGAAGTACAGGTCATCTTCGGTCACTGGGCAGCATTGGAGGGCAAGGTCTCCGAACCCGGTATCCACGCGCTGGATACCGGTTGCGTCTGGGGCAACAGCATGACCCTGATGAATGTCGACACCGGTGAAAAGCTGTGCTGCAAATGCCCGCACTGAGCACTCCCTCGCAGCAGTCCCCCACCAGTCTCGCGTAAATATTTTCCAATCTTCCTGTCGCCCCCGCGCAAACGAACTATCCTGAAGTCAAGGCAATCAGAACAAGCAGAGCCGGTCCGCCGGCTTCCGATAAAGGGGATCACGCCCGGGCGTATCCAGCCCTGGCCGCACTCCCGGGCCTTGACTGACCAGCGGTAACGGGGGATTGCACATGTTGTCCAGATCTTCGCCCTTCGCTGCGTGGCAGGCGGGTTCCTACCCGGAAGCCCCGGATCACATTCCTGGTAACAGCGAGGTCATGCCATGAGCATATTCAGTCACTTCCAGAATCGATTCGAGACCACCCAGCAGGAAGAGATGTCCCTGCAGGAATACCTTGAACTGTGCAAGGCCGACCCCTCGACCTACGCCTCTGCGGCCGAACGATTGCTGATGGCCATTGGCGAGCCGGAACTGATTGATACCTCCCTGGACCCGCGGTTGTCGCGGATCTTTTCCAACAAGGTGATCAAGCGCTATCCCGCCTTCGCCGATTTTCACGGCATGGAGGACGCGGTCGAGCGCATAGTGTCCTTCTTCAAACACGCCGCCCAGGGCCTGGAGGAGCGCAAGCAGATCCTCTACCTGCTCGGGCCGGTAGGCGGCGGAAAATCATCGATCGCCGAGAAGCTCAAGGCGCTGATGCAACAGGTACCCTTCTATGCCATCAAGGATTCGCCGGTGTTCGAGTCACCCCTGGGATTGTTCAACGCCAGCGAGGACGGTCATATCCTGGAGGAGGATTACGGCATCCCCCGCCGCTATCTGAACAGCATCATGTCGCCCTGGGCGGTCAAGCGTCTGCATGAATACAACGGGGACATCAGCCAGTTTCGCGTGGTCAAGTTGTACCCTTCGATCCTCCAGCAGATCGCCATCGCCAAGACCGAACCCGGCGACGAGAACAACCAGGACATCTCCGCGCTGGTCGGCAAGGTGGATATCCGCAAGCTGGAGGAGTTTCCGCAGAACGACCCGGATGCTTACAGCTACTCCGGCGCCCTGTGTCGTGCCAACCAGGGGCTGATGGAGTTCGTCGAGATGTTCAAGGCGCCGATCAAGGTGCTGCACCCGCTGCTGACTGCCACCCAGGAGGGCAACTACAACAGTACCGAAGGTCTCGGTGCCCTGCCCTTCAACGGCGTGGTGCTGGCCCACTCCAACGAATCGGAGTGGCACAGCTTCCGCAACAACAAGAACAACGAAGCCTTCATCGACCGTATCTACATCGTCAAGGTCCCGTACTGCCTGCGGGTCAGCGATGAGATCAAGATCTATCAGAAGCTGCTGGCCAACAGTTCCCTGGCCAGTGCCCACTGCGCCCCGGACACCCTGAAGATGCTGGCCCAGTTCAGCGTGCTGTCGCGCCTGAAGGAGCCGGAAAACTCGAACGTCTACTCCAAGATGCGCATCTACGACGGTGAGAACCTCAAGGACACCGACCCCAGGGCCAAGTCGATCCAGGAATACCGCGATGCCGCCGGTGTGGACGAGGGCATGAGCGGTCTGTCGACCCGTTTCGCGTTCAAGATCCTGTCCAAGGTGTTCAACTACGACAATACCGAGGTAGCCGCCAACCCGGTGCACCTGCTCTACGTGCTCGAGCAGCAGATCGAACAGGAACAGTTCCCGACCGAGACCAGCGAGCGCTACCTGCGCTTCCTCAAGGAGTACCTGGCGCCGCGCTACGTGGAATTCATCGGCAAGGAGATCCAGACCGCCTATCTGGAGTCCTACAGCGAGTACGGCCAGAACATCTTCGACCGCTACGTGCTCTATGCCGACTTCTGGATCCAGGACCAGGAATACCGGGACCCGGACACCGGGGAAATCCTCGATCGCAGCGCCCTCAACGAGGAGCTGGAGAAGATCGAGAAGCCGGCCGGCATCAGCAACCCCAAGGATTTCCGCAACGAGATCGTCAACTTCGTGCTGCGCGCCCGGGCGCACAACAACGGCAAGAACCCGAGCTGGCTGTCCTACGAGAAGCTGCGTGTGGTGATCGAGAAGAAGATGTTCTCCAACACCGAGGACCTGCTGCCGGTCATCAGCTTCAACGCCAAGGCCTCGACCGAGGACCAGAAGAAGCACAACGATTTCGTCACCCGAATGGTGGAGCGGGGCTACACCGAGAAACAGGTGCGACTGCTGTCGGAATGGTACCTGCGCGTCCGCAAGGCCCAATAAATGCAGCGGCAAGCTTGCAGCTTCAAGCGGCAGGTTGACCGCAGGTGTCTAGAGGCATCGCGCACAAATGAAGCAGCACGGCCAGCTTCAAGCTTGCAACCAGTGGCTTGCAGCTGGCCCTGGAGGGGCCATGAGTTATGTAATCGACCGTCGACTTAACGGGAAGAACAAGAGCACGGTCAACCGCCAGCGCTTCCTGCGTCGCTACAAGGCGCACATCAAGAAAGCCGTGGAAGAGGCGGTCGGCCGGCGCTCCATTACCGACATCGAGCATGGAGAGCAGATCAGCATACCGGCGCGGGATATAGACGAGCCGATCTTCCACCATGGTCCCGGGGGGCGCCAGACCCGGGTCTTTCCCGGCAACAGGGACTTCGCCGCCGGCGACCGCATTCCCCGGCCGGAAGGGGGTGGCGGAGGAGCCGGTGGCGGCAGCGAAGCTGGCAACACCGGTGAAGGGGAGGATGATTTTGTCTTCCAGATAACCCAGGAAGAGTTTCTCGACTTCATGTTCGAGGATCTGGCCCTGCCCAATCTGATCAAGCGCCACCTGACCGGCACCGACAACTTCCGCACGGTGCGCGCCGGCTTCAGCCAGCAGGGCAACCCCTCGCGCATCAACGTGGTGCGCTCGATGCGCGCTGCCCATGCTCGCCGTATCGCCCTGTCCGGCGCAAGCCGGGCGCGGCTGCGCGAAGCCCAGCGCGAACTGGAGATGCTGCGCCGTGAGCAGCCGGACAATCTCATCGACATCCAGGCGCTGGAAAAGGAGATCGAGCAACTGCGGGCGCGCATCGACCGGGTCCCCTTCCTCGACACCTTCGACCTGCGCTACAACCTGCTGGTCAAGCAGCCGGACCCCAGCTCCCGGGCCGTGATGTTCTGCCTGATGGACGTCTCCGGGTCCATGACCCAGGCCACCAAGGACATCGCCAAGCGCTTCTACATCCTGCTCTACCTGTTTCTGCAGCGTAACTACGAGCGCATCGAGGTGGTGTTCATCCGCCACCACACCAGCGCCAAGGAAGTCGATGAAGAGGAATTCTTCTACTCGAGGGAAACCGGCGGCACCATAGTCTCCAGCGCCCTGCGCCTGATGCAGCAGATCATCACCGACCGCTACTCGCCCAACGAATGGAACATCTACTGTGCCCAGGCCTCGGACGGCGACAACTGGAACGACGACTCGCCCATCTGCCGGGAGCTGCTGGCCCGCCAGCTGATGCCGGCCATGCAGTACTACTGCTACGTGGAGATCACCCCCCGGGAGCACCAGGCACTCTGGTACGAATACGAAAAGGTCGCAGAGCTGTTCCCCGACAGTTTCGCCCAGCAACAGATAGTGGATGCCGGTGACATCTACCCTGTCTTTCGCAAACTGTTCCAGAAGAGGATGGTCACATGAGCCGTCAGCCCATTTCCACCGGATCGGAATGGACCTTCGACCTGATCCGCGAGTATGACCGGGAAATCGGCCGCATTGCCCATGAGGTCTACGGTCTGGACACCTACCCGAACCAGATCGAGGTCATCACCGCCGAACAGATGATGGACGCCTATGCCTCGGTGGGCATGCCCCTGGGCTATCACCACTGGTCCTACGGCAAGCACTTCCTGCACACGGAAAAGCACTACAAGCGCGGCCAGATGGGTCTGGCTTACGAAATTGTGATCAACTCCGATCCGTGCATCGCCTACCTGATGGAAGAGAACACCATGACCATGCAGGCGCTGGTGATCGCGCATGCCTGCTATGGCCACAACTCCTTCTTCAAGGGCAACTACCTGTTCCGCAGCTGGACCGACGCCGGCTCCATCATCGACTACCTGGTATTCGCACGGCAGTACATCACCCAGTGCGAGGAGCGCTACGGCATCGATGCGGTGGAAGACCTGCTCGACTCCTGTCATGCCCTGATGAACTACGGTGTGGATCGTTACAAGCGCCCGGCACCGGTGTCCGCCGAGGAGGAACGGCGCCGCCAGCGCGAGCGCGAAGAATACCTGCAGCGTCAGGTCAACGATCTGTGGCGGACCATACCGGTTAACCCGGAAAGCCATGAGCGGCGCCAGCAGGAGGCACGCTTCCCCGCCGAACCACAGGAGAACCTGCTGTACTTCATCGAGAAGAATGCGCCGCTGCTGGAACCCTGGCAGCGCGAGGTGGTGCGCATCGTGCGCAAGATCGCGCAGTACTTCTATCCCCAGCGCCAGACCCAGGTGATGAACGAGGGCTGGGCCACCTTCTGGCACTACACCCTGCTCAATCATCTCTACGACGAGGGCAAGGTCACCGACGGTTTCATGATGGAGTTCCTGCAGTCCCACACCAGCGTCATCTACCAGCCACCGTTCGACAGCGACTGGTTCAGCGGCATCAACCCCTACGCCTTGGGTTTTGCGATGATGCAGGACATCCGCCGCATGTGCGAAAACCCCACCGAGGAGGACCGCCGGTGGTTCCCCGACATCGCCGGCAGCGACTGGCTGGAAACCCTCAAGTTCGCCATGCGCACCTTCAAGGATGAGAGTTTCATACTGCAGTACCTGTCTCCCAGGGTGATTCGCGAGCTGAAACTGTTTGCCATAGTCGACGATGAACAGAACGACTACCTGGAAGTCGCCGCCATCCATGATGATTCCGGCTATCGCCGGGTGCGCGAGCTGCTGGCAGCCCAGTACAATCTCGGCAACAACGAGCCCAATATCCAGGTCTGGGAAGTGGATCGCCGCGGTGACCGCTCACTGACCCTGCGTCACCAGCGTCATGAGGGCAAACCGCTGGGCAAGACCACCGAGCGCATGCTCAGGCACCTGCACCGGCTCTGGGGCTTTGATATCCACCTGCAGAGCATGGATGGTGAGACACTGCGCGAGGAAATACACATGCCACCCCGGTCGAGCGAACTCGAGGAGCGACTGCCGCGCTTCGACATGAACATTCCTCCAATCTGACAACCCGGCAGATTCGGTCCGCCATTGCACGCCCTGTGGACAGGACCTAAGCTTGTCCGATGAAAACAGACTTCAATGCCTA
>LSQX01259880.1_pt1 | contig 11004 bp, 10 predicted proteins | sample 654561 | NCBI WGS metagenome assembly LSQX01 (sample SAMN04489861, study PRJNA283612) | anaerobic digester metagenome | isolation source: 4 biogas reactors fed with cattle manure at either 37C or 55C with and... | place: Denmark: Kongens Lyngby | collected 2014 | reverse complement strand
GGGAAGAGGTTGAACTGCTGAAAGACCATGCCCACTTCCATGCGCACCTTGTTGATGTTCTCCGCCGCGGTGAGCGGCACCCCGTCTACCACTACGGTGCCCGATTCGGGCACTTCGAGGTGGTTGATGCAGCGCAGCAGGGTGGACTTGCCCGAGCCGCTGGGCCCGATGATGATCACCACCTGGCCGCTGGGAACGTCGACGGACACGCCGTTCAGGGCCTGCACCCTGCCGTGGGAGAACGTCTTGTGCACGTCGCGGATCTCGATGATCGGTCGCGTACCGTTGCCGGCCACTGCGGGAAGGGTCATAGCGTGCTCCTCTAGCGCTCGAACTTGCTCTTGGACTCGATGTACTCCACCACACGCGAAGAGAACAGGGTGAGCACCAAGTAACAGAGCGCTACCAGAATCCAGGTATCCAGGCTCAGGAAGGTGCGCGACATGTACTCGCGCCCGCGGCGGGTGAGGTCCGAGACGGCCAGCACGGAGACCAGCGAGGAATCCTTGAGCAGGGCCACGAACTCGTTCCCGACGGGCGGCAGGATCACCCGCACCGCCTGGGGCAAGATGACATAACGCATGGCCTGGAAGTAGGTCATGCCCAGCGAGCGCGCGGCCTCCACCTGGCCGTGATGGATGGACGAAATCCCCGCGCGAAAGATCTCCGAGCCGTACGCGCCGTAGCAGATGGTCAGGCCCATCACCGCGGCGGTAAAGGGGTCCAGGCGCAGGGCGATGAACCAGTCGCCGGTGGGCTGCAACATCGGGGAGATGGCGATCAGCACGTTGCCGATGCCGTCTAGCACCTGCGGAAAGGCGTACCAGATGAACAGCAACTGCACCAGGAGGGGGATCCCGCGGATCACCTCGACATAAAGAGATGCTATGCCGTAGATGATGGGGGAGCGGGAGATGCGCCCCAAGCCACCGAGGAGGCTGACGACGAGGATCAGGACAAACGACGTGGAGACGATCCGCAGCGTCACCACGATGCCATCGGAGACAAAGTCCCAGATCTCGCGGAACGGATAGGGCTGCGCCTTGGTCAGGAACCACACGGTGAACGCCACCGCCAGCACCAGGTGCCACCAGGAAAAGATCCGGCGGCTCGTCTCACCGCGCAGCCGCCAGAACCCCGCCGCGGAGACGGCGGTGCCCGCCAGGGCGGTCAGCAGCCCCGCCCGGGGGGCTAGCGCCCCGGCGGCCTGGCCGTAGAGGGTTAGGCTGAAATCAAACTGGTGCGGCCAGGAGAGGACCAGGCTGGCGGCGGCGATGAGGGCCACGTTGAGGCCCGGCACGATCCAGCCCTGCACGGTGCCCCGCAGGTGGGCGCTAAGGGCAAACCACAGCATGTACGCGGCGGCGGCCAGGGGGAGGAGCAGCGTGACGGCAAAGGAGGCGTGGGCGCCCCAGAGGTCCCGTTGGCCGAGGATCTGCGCCAGCCAGGCCACGGCCGAGCCGCCATGCTCGGTGACGGGCGCTACCTCGGCCTGTACGCCCACCAGGGTAGCATCGACCGGTGGATGGTCCTGCTCGAATTTAAAGTCGGTGATGAGGACGTCCACGTTCTGGATGACCGCCGACCCATCGCTGAACTCGGCAGTCGCCCGGGTGATGCGCTGGGAGTAAAAGGGCAAGAGGTACCCGACCAGCACCAGCAGCCCGCCCAGGCCCACCAGCAGGACTCGGGTATCTACCCGGGGCCGAGTTACCGTGCCTTCCTCCGGCACTGCAGTAGCAACGTGCACGATAGTCCTGTCCTCCTCACCGCCGCGCGGGGCGTCTCCCACACGCTGAAAAGAGCGTGGGGCCTGGGGGAGCCCATCGCTCCCCCAAGCCCCACTGCTTGCGGTCCGTTCCTCTAGTCTGCGCGTCGCTCTGGGCGAGCGCGCCGGTGGATGCCTAGTCGGTGCTCATCCACTTGCCATAGATCTCGTCGTAGACGCCGTTCTCCTGGATCTTTTTGAGGCCCTCGTTAAAGGACGCCAAGAGGTCCTGGTTCTCGCCCTTGCGCACGAGGATGCCATAGTACTCCTCGGTGAGGGTGTCACCGACGATCTTTAGCTGGCCCCTGAACTGGTCCGAGGCCAGCGCAAAGTCCGCCGCCACCGGGGTGTCGACGACCACGGCCTCGACGTTGCCGTTCACCAGGTCCATGAGGGCCAGGTCGATCGAGTCGTACTCTTTGAGGGTGGTGCCCTCGATATCCTGCACGGCAAAGGCGCCCGTGGTGCCGATCTGGGCCCCCACGACCCGGTCGACGAGGTCATCGCCGCCCTGGATCACCGTCTCGTCCGCGCGCACGACGACGGCCTGGCCGGCGTTCACGTACGGATCGGAAAAGTCGTACACGGCCTGGCGGTCCTCGCGGATGGTCACCGCCGAGAGGATGGCGTCATAGTCGCCGGTATCCAGGCCGGCAAAGATGCCGTCCCACGCGGTGTTCTTGTACTCGATCTCCAGCCCCTGGACCTCGGCGATGGCGTTCATCAGGTCGATGTCAAACCCGACGATCTCCTTGTTCTCGTCGACGAACTCCATCGGCGGAAAGGCCGCGTCGGTGGCGACCACGACCTTCTGGGCGCCGCCTGTCTCGGTGACGCAGCCACTGAGCAACAGCGTCAGGGCCAGACTCAGGACGGTGATGGTGGCAAGTGAGCGCTTCATGGATGCCTCCTCAGTGCGTGATGGTGTGAGCGGATCTGCCGAATAGGGTCTGCCGAACGCACGCACGTCATCGGGCGGCGATCATGCCAGGATGCCGTAATGTCGCCGATTGTAGCACATACTCACCAAGAGCGAAAACCGCACGCGGGGTATGGTCTCCCCCGTTCCTTCACGGCGCGGGCCGGGCGGCGGCCATCCGCCGGGCGGGGCGCAGGGCGTAGAGCGTCGCGCGCATCAGGATGGCGCCCACCACCAACCCTCCCCCGGCGAGGGCCCAACCCCCCGGCCGCTCGCCGATGAGCAGCCAAACCCAGACGGGGCTCAGGATCGGCTCCAGCGTGGAAAACAGGGTGGCCTCCAGTGCGCTGACCTCCTTGATGGCCGCTGTGTACAGGAGGTAGGAGAGGCCCAACTGGACCAGGCCCAGGAGCACCAGCCCCAGCCATCCCTGGGCAGTGGGCGCCTGGCCCCAGGCAAAGGGCAACCCCACCACGGCGGCGATGGCGTTGCCCAGCACGATCGACTCGACGGGCGAGCCGTCCTTCTGCTTGCGGAGAAAGAGCGACATCCAGGCCATCGTTACGCCGCTCAGCGTCGCCAGCAGGTCACCCCACAGCGACTCGCTGGCGAGCCCCTCCCGGAAGAAGAGCAGGAGCCCGCCGAGCGTCAGGCCGATGGTTAGCCAGTCCAGCCGGCGTACCCGCTCGCCCAGAAAGCCGGCGCTGAACACGGCCACCCACACGGGCGCCGTGTACTGGAGCAGGATGGCGTTGGCCGCCGTGGTCTGTTTGACGGCGGAGACGTACAGGAGGACGGTGGCGGCGTAGGCCAGGGCGCCGCCGATTTGCGCCGGTGACCAGGTAAAGCGCGGCCGACGCAGCACCGCCCACATGAGCGCCGCGGCAAAGGCGCTCCGGGTGCCGGAGATGGCCAGCGGGTGCCAGTCGATCCACTTGATGAGCACGCCGCCGGTGCTCCACAGGGTGGCCGAGATGACGAGGAAGAGGATCGCTCGCGTGCGTCGCTCCAACGCGGGAACCTTTCGGGGAGGCCGAGCCGGTCGGCCGCCGGACACCATGGGGCACAGTATACGCAGGACCGGCGATTGCGCGAAGGCGCGACCCGTGCTATCCGCTCGGGATCTCCAGGGGCATGCCGCGCTCCGGGGCTCGCTCCAGCGCGAGGGCTTCCTGGGGACAGCGCCCGGCGCACACGCCACAGCCCATGCAGGCGGCCTCGTCGATGCGCGCCAGCCCGTCCACGACCTCCAGCGCGCCAAAGGGGCAGGCCGCCACACAGGCCCCGCAGCCGACGCACTCCCCGGCATCCACCCGGCACACGTACCCGGAGGAGGCCAGCATCGGAGTGCCGTGGCCGTGGGCGTGCATGGCGCCGCAGCAGCACGAACAGCAGTTGCAGATGGCGTAAAAGCGACCCAGCATGGCGTCCTTGAAGAACGCGTGGTGGGCATGGCCCCGGGCATCCTCGGCCTGCAGGATCTCTACCGCTTCCTGGGGCGTGATCCAGCGGGCGTGCCCGGTGTGGTGCTCGGCCACGAACGAGGCAAAGGGCTCGCCCACGATCAGGCACACGTCCATCGGCAGGCAGGGGTGCTCCCGAGATGCGCGGCACGGGCAGTCCATGACCACCAGGTGGTCGGGATCCTGCAGGACGATGTCGCGGGCCAGGGCGTAGGGGATGACCTGCTCGGGCTGGGGCAGGCGGATATCTTCCTGCACCCGGACGAGGCGCGTCGCGGCCTCCAGGGGCACCACCTTGCCGTGGTAGGTGTCGGCAAAGGTGATGCGTTGCCCCGGGGGCCGCTCTCCGCGGAGGCGCCCCCGGAGGCGCGCCAGGCGCGAGACGAGGGGCGCCAGCCGCCTGGCCAGGGGATGCTCACCGGTGCCGATGCCGATGTACAGATACGGCCAGCGGCCATAGACGTAGCCGTGGATGGCCTGAAAGAGCGTCATCCCCGGCGCGCGGCGGGCCTCCCGAAAGAACGCCCGCGTCGCCGGACCCACGAGCCGGGCGAGGATGCCGTTCGCCATGCCACCTCCTCGGTCCGTCGCGGGGCGCTACTCCCGGTAGGCGCAGTAACCCACCAGACCCGGCCCCGCGTGGATGCCCAGCACGGGCGTCATCTCGGTGGTGAAGAGTTCGGCCGGTTGCAGCCGGGCCTCCAGCTCCTGGCGCAGCGCCTCACCCTCCTCGGGGGCGGCGGCGTGCACCGCGGCGACGTGCAGCTTCCCGCCTGGCCCGATCTCCGTGACGGCCACCTGCACGAGGCGCTGCAGCGCCCGGCGCCGCGTGCGGATGCGCTCGACCGACTCTACCCGGCCGGTGTCCTGGTCCAGGGCGAGCATGGGCTTGAGTTGCAGCGCCGAGCCGAAAAAACGCTGGGCGCCGCCGATGCGTCCGCCGCGGTGGAGGTACTCGAGCGTGTCCACGGTGAAACGCGTGACGTTCACCGCGCGGGCGTGCCGCGCCGCGGCGATCATCCCATCGAGGTCGGCGCCCTGCGCCCGGGCGCGCGCCGCGGCCAGCACCTGCCAGCCGAGGGCCATCGCGGTGACGCGAGAGTCCTCGACCTCCACCCGGGCCAACAGGTTCTCTCGGGCCTGAATGGCCGAGTTGTAGGTGCCGCTCAGCTCACTGGAGATCGTGATCACCAGCACCTCTTCGGCCTCGGTGCGGCGGATGGCCTCGACAAAGTCGGCCGGGGTGGGCTGGGAGGTCGTGGGATGCTCGGGATCCTGCCGGAGCCGCCGGTACACCGTGGCGCGGTCGATGTCCAGCCCCTCGCGAAGCTGCTGCCCGCCCCACAGCACGTACAGGGGCACCACGACGATGCCGTACTCCTCGATCATTGCGGGGGGAATGTCGCAGGTCGAGTCGGTGACGATGGCGATGCGGTGTGTGTTGGCAGTCATGTTCCATCCTCCCGCGGTGGCAAGCTCCCTGCATTGTAACACGTACCGAGGCGCGAGGATATGGCCTGCGCGGGCAGACCCTGGCCCCAAAGACCCCAGTCGCGCCCGGCTTGACACCTTATGCTCCCGCCGGGTAAAAAGAAGGAGAATGGGAACGCATCGCTGTACCGAAAGGAGGATGGCCATGGAGTACCGAAACCTGGGACGTACCGGCGCCAAGGTCAGCACGCTCTGCCTGGGCTGCATGATGTTCGGCGGCCGGACGGATGAGGCCACTTCTCTCGACATCATCGACCGCGCCATCGACGCGGGGATCAACTTTCTCGATACGGCCAACGTGTACAACCGGGGCGCCAGCGAGGAGGCGGTGGGCAAGGCGCTCCAGCGCAACGGCAAGCGCAATCGGGTGGTGCTGGCCACCAAGGTCCACGGCCGCATGGCCGAGGACGACCCGAACGCCCTCGGCAACCACCGCTACCACATCGTCGCCCAGTGCGAGGCGTCGTTGCGGCGCCTGCAGACCGATCGGATTGACCTGTACCAGATCCACCGGCCCCAGTCCGACACCCCGGTGGACGAGACCCTCCGCGCGCTGGACGACCTGATCCGCGCCGGCAAGGTGCTGTACGTGGGCACGAGCACCTACGCGGCCTGGCAGCTCACCGAGGCGCTGTGGGTGGCCCGGGAGTTGGGGCTGAACCGCTTTGTCTCCGAGCAGCCGCCCTACCACCTGCTGGATCGGCGCATCGAGCGGGAGTTGGTGCCCTTTGCCCAGACCTATGGCACGGCCCTCATCCCCTGGTCGCCGCTGGCCGGGGGCTTTTTGACGGGCAAGTACCAGCGGGGCCAGCAGCCCGGGGAGGGGACGCGCTACGCCGGCAGGGAGGGCGACCGGACCCGGGCGCTCTTTTCCGAGCCGTCCTTTGCCGTGCTGGACGTCGTTCAGGCCCTGGCGAAGGAAAAGGGCTGCACGCCAAGCCAGATCGCCCTCGCCTGGGTGGCTGGCCAACCCGCCGTCACCAGCCCGATCATCGGCCCGCGAACCATGGAGCAGTTGGAGGATAACATCGGCGCCGCCTCGGTCACGCTGACCGACGCGGATCGCGCCCGGCTCGACGAGGTGTCGCCCCCTGGCCGCGCCATCGTGCCCTACTATCAGGCGGATTGGGGTCCGCACCAGTACGCGCGCTTTTAGCGAACGGGCAGCCGGGGGCCGCGGACGATGGACCACGCCGACCACGTCTACCTGATCCAGAACGGCATCCCCGCCGCCGGCGGGGAGTGGGCCGACCTGGGCTCGGGGCAGGGCGCCTTTACCCTGGCGCTGGCGGACCTCCTGGGCCCCGGCGCCATCATCCACTCGGTGGACCGCGACGCCGGGGCGCTCCGGGCCCAGCGGCGCGCCATGGAGGCCCGCTTTCCCGCCGTGTCGGTGCGCTATCAGGTGGCGGATTTCGCCCAGCCCCTGGACCTCCCGCCCCTCGACGGCCTGCTGATGGCCAACTCGCTGCATTTCCTTCGCGACAAGGCGCCCACCCTGCGGCGCCTTGTCGCGCTCCTCAAGCCCGGCGGGCGCCTCGTCCTGGTCGAGTACAACGCGGACCGCGGCAACCGCTGGGTGCCCTACCCGCTCTCGTATGAAACGTGGCGGGGCTTGGCGGAGCGGTGCGGCCTGGAGGGCACGCGCCTCCTGGCCACCGTGCCCAGCCGCTTTCTCGGCGAGATCTATGCCGCCCTCAGCCTGCGCCCGCGGCCCCAGGGTCGTGGATGACCAACGCAGCACCAACCCTATCAACCGTTTCCAACTATTTACCTAACTCGATCCGTCAGGTGCCGCTGCTGGCCCGTGGTAACATAATGAGCAGAGCCTGACTGCGGCGGCCGCTGCCTTGGCGCCTGGGCGTAGGGCGTCGGCGGATCTTGCCCGCCGCGATGAGTCGGTATGGCTTAATCCGGCTCTGTTGTGCGATACTCCCCGACCGAGCCTCGATGTCGTAGGTCTGCCCCACACGGATTCCAGCACGTGTTCCCGTGCGCCCGGCTGTCCGCCTGGGCGCGTGGGCAGGATCGTTGCGTCGACCGACCCGAGCCGTGACCATCGGCGGGTTGCGCCCTGGAGGCAGTGGAGCATGCACGTTCTCGTCACCGGTGGGGCAGGCTTTATCGGTTCGCACCTGGCCGACGAGTTGCTCCGGCACGGCCACGCGGTGCGGGTGCTCGACTGCCTGGATCCCCAGGTGCACGGTCCGGCGCGCCAGCGCCCCGCCTATCTGGACCCCGCGGTGGACCTCCATGTTGGGGACGTCTGCGATCCCGCGGCGGTGCAGGGCGTCCTGGAGGGGATCGACGCGGTGGTGCACCTGGCTGCGGCGGTGGGCGTAGGCCAGAGCATGTACCGCATTGCCCACTATACTCGGGTGAACAACCTCGGCACCGCCACGTTGCTGGAGGCCCTGGAGGCGCAGCGCCCCCAGCGGCTGGTGGTGGCTTCCAGCATGAGCGTCTACGGCGAGGGGCTGTACCGGGACGCCGACGGCCGGCTGGTCTCCGGGGGGGCAAGGGCTTTGGACGCCCTCGAGGCGGGCCGCTGGGAGGTCTATAACGCCGGCGGTCGCCCACTGACGCCCATCCCCACGCCCGAGAGCAAGCCACCCGCGCTGGCCTCGGTGTATGCCCTCTCCAAGTACGATCAGGAGCGCATGGCGCTCATCGTGGGGGCGGCCTATGGCGTGTCCACGGTGGCCCTTCGGCTGTTCAACGTGTACGGGCCGCGGCAGGCGCTCTCCAACCCCTACACCGGCGTGTTGGCCATCTTTGCCTCCCGGTTGCTAAACGACAAGCCGCCCCTGGTGTACGAGGATGGCCTGCAGCAGCGCGACCTGGTGAGCGTCTACGACGTCGCCCGGGCGTTCCGGCTGGCGTTGGAAGCGCCCGCGGCCTCCGGCGAGGTGCTGAACATCGGGAGCGGCCGGCAGTACACCATCCGCGACCTCGCCGCGCGGATGGCCGAGGCCTTGGGCAAGGGGCACATCACGCCAGAGATCACGAGCAAGTACAGGGTCGGCGACGTGCGCCACTGCTTTGCCGACATCTCCCGGGCCCGGGAGGTCCTCGGCTACCGGCCCCAGGTGCGCCTCGAGGAGCACCTGGAGGAACTGGCCGTCTGGCTGGAGGAGCAGACGGCCACCGACCGCGTGCCCGAGGCGCTCAAGGAACTGGAAGCACACCGACTGGCGAGATGAGGGAGCCGATGCAGCGAACGAACCCGCAGGGGGGGCGCAGGAGGGGGGCCAAGGGGGCGCACGTCGCAGCGCGCCCGGTGGTGGGCCTCCTCGAATGGGTCCACTATGAGGACCGCGAGCACGTCGAGCGGCTGCTGCAGGACATGCGGCGCCTCGGCGTCACCGAGTTGCGCACCGGCATCTCCTGGGCCGACTCGCACCGCCCCGACAGCCAGCAGTGGTTCGATTGGCTGATCCCGCGCCTGGCCGGGGAGGTGAACCTGCTGCCGTGTTTCCTCTACACGCCGCCCTCCGTGGGGCGAGAGCCCAAGACCAGTTCGCCCCCCCGGGATCCGCGGGAGTACGGCTGGTTCGTGGCCTCCTTCCTGGAACGCTACGGCAAGCACCTCGACTGGGTGGAGCTCTGGAACGAGCCGAACAACCTCAGCGAGTGGAACTGGCTCCTGGATCCGGGCTGGCGCATATTCGCCGACATGGTCATCCCCGCCGCCCAGGCCGCCCACCAGATGGGCATGCGGACGGTCCTGGGCGGGATGAGCCCCGTGGATCCCGAGTGGCTGCACCTCGTGGCCGACTATGGCGTGCTGCACCATATCGACGCCGTGGGCATCCACGCCTTCCCGGGGGCCTGGGAAGCGATCTGGCGGGGCTGGCCCTACCTGGTGGACGAGGTGCGCCGGGTACTGCGCGAGCGCGACGTGGAGGCCGAGGTGTGGATCACCGAGACGGGATCTTCCACCTGGCGCCATCAACACGAAGCCCAGATGCTCGCCCTGATCGACGTCGTCGACGCCCCCGCTGACCGCGTCTACTGGTACGGGATCGACGACCTGGATTCCTCTCTCCCCACGGTCAGTGGCTTTCACCTCGACNNGAGTACCACTTTGGCCTGCGCACGGAGACCGGCAGCCCCAAGCCCTTGTACCACCTCTGGGCCAGCGGGGGGCTCGACGGCGTGCGACGCGCGGCCGGCCTCGCGACACCCACCCTCCGGCACCGGCGCGATGAGGACCCGGTGCTGATCACCGGCGGCGCCGGCTTTGTGGGCACCAACCTGGCCGATCGGCTGCTCCGCGCCGGCGAGGCCGTCATCGTCTACGACAGCCTGGCGCGGCCGGGCGTCGAGGAGAACCTCGCCTGGCTGCGGGCGCAGCACGGCGTCCTCCTGGAGGTGCACCTGGCCGACGTCCGCGACCGGTATGCCCTGAGCGACGTGGTGCGCCGGGCGGGCATGGTGTACCACCTGGCGGCCCAGGTCGCCGTCACCACCAGCCTGGACGACCCGATGGACGACCTGGAGACGAACGTACAGGGCACGCTGAACCTGCTCGAGGAGCTCCGGGCGCTGCCGGACCCGCCGGGGCTGTTGTTCACCTCGACGAACAAGGTCTATGGGCAGTTGGAGGACCTCGCGCTGCAGCGCAACGGCACGCGCTATGAGCCGGTGGACGCGGCCTTTTCCGGCCGGGGCGTCGACGAGGACCACCCGCTGGCGTTTCGCAGCCCCTACGGTTGCTCCAAGGGCGCCGCCGACCAGTACGTGGCGGATTACGCTCACACGTTCGGCCTGCCGACGGTGGTCTTTCGCATGAGCTGCATCTATGGCCCCCACCAGTGGGGCACCGAGGACCAGGGCTGGATCGCCCACTTTCTCCTGCGCGCCCTGGCCGGCGAGCCGATCACCATTTTCGGCGACGGGATGCAGGTGCGCGACGCCCTGTACGTCGAGGACCTCGTCGATGCGCTCCTCCTGGCCCGGGAGCACCTGGATGCCTTGCGTGGGGGCGTCTACAACATCGGCGGCGGGCCGGAGCACACGGTCAGCCTCCTGGAGCTCCTGACCCACGTCGGCACGCTACACGGCCGCCGGCCCGAGGTGCATCACGTCGACTGGCGCGCCGGCGACCAGCGCTACTATGTGTCCGACTACCGCTCCTACCAGACGGCCACCGGCTGGCGTCCCCGGGTGGGGGTGCGCGAGGGGGTGGGTCGCCTATACCGGTGGCTCGTCGAGCACCGGGGGCGGGCAGGCGCCGAGCAGGCGGTCCCGGGCGCCCTGCAGAGCGAAGGGAAGGCCTGACATGCTGGCAGCAGTGCTCGCGGCGCCCAGGAACATCGTCGTACGTGAGGCGCCCGTGCCCGCGCCGGGGCCGGGCGAGG
>LSQX01184532.1_pt1 | contig 11004 bp, 10 predicted proteins | sample 654561 | NCBI WGS metagenome assembly LSQX01 (sample SAMN04489861, study PRJNA283612) | anaerobic digester metagenome | isolation source: 4 biogas reactors fed with cattle manure at either 37C or 55C with and... | place: Denmark: Kongens Lyngby | collected 2014 | reverse complement strand
GCACCCATCCGCGAATCCGTTAGGTCAATTAAATATAAAGCAACTGCTTCCATCATCAAGGGTTCCTTAGCGCTACCGTATTGAAGTTCGCCGTGATGGGCAATGACTAAGTGTAAAAGCGATTGAACTTCTTCGATTTCCAAGATATTTAGTTTCTCAGCTTCGACTGTAAGCATATTGAGACCGATAATCAGGTGTCCAAGCAAATTGCCTTCCTTAGTGTATTGGGGTTGTTTGGCATCGGAGAATTCTTTGGTTTTTCCGATATCGTGCACCAAGACACCGGCATATAGCAAATCTTTATTAATACTCGGGTAGTTGGAAATGAATTGATCTGCTAAACGCAACATGGAGTAAGTATGGTAGGCCAAACCCGATAAATAGTTATGATGCATGGAAACTCCGCCGGGAAAGGTGAAGAAATCCTCATAGACATTATCAATAACCTTTTTGACCAAGGTCTTTAGGTTTTCGTTTTGAATACTTTTAATATATTCTTTAATTTTCTCTTCCAAAACTGTCCTTTCGAGCGGCGCAAACCGATAGAATTCGTTGATGTCAATTTCGCCTTCCTCGACGTCTTGAATGTTATTGATGACCGCTTGGATTTTACCCCCGAAATCGTTAATTTTTAACGACATTTTATAGACCACACCGCTCGCTAAGTCTTTTTTCAAATTAATATCCCAAAGACGCGCATCAAGCGTTGTCTCGCCATCGGAGATGAGTAAACCATAATAAGGCGTTTGGTTAACGGTGTAACGAATGCGAAAGTCTTGAACCAAGGCATAGGCTTCTAAAAAATCGCCTGGTTTTAGATGTTTAAACTTCATTTTAATTTACCTCAAATTTCTTGTATTCCGGTTTTTGTTTCACCAGCAGCGAATGGACGGCTTCGCGAACTTGTTTTTTAATTGCTTCTTGTTCGGCTTTGGTTTTTTTATCAAAATCATGAATCAAAGCAATATTTTCTTCATAGCGAAGCGCAAATTCCCGTTTGTATTGATTATAGAGTTCTGTATCGAATTCAGCGGTTTTTTCTGTTCCTACCGGCGTGTACTTGACTTTTTCTTTAGATTTAGGTTTTTGTTTAATAATCTCATATTGGCGAAGCGCTTCCGCTTTTAAAACTTCAAACTCATTGGGAATTATTCCACTGATGATTTGTTCTTTTAAAGATTCAATGATTTCGCCCACAAACGGTCCGGTTGAACCGCCGGTTAGTTCGATTAAATGTTGCGCTTTAAAGGCCATTTGGCTGGTGGTGATAAATACGGTTTGTTTTTGAACTTTGGCAATTTGTTTAGCTTTACTTTTGTAGCGTTTTAACAAAAGCACATTGATTAGGTCCGCTTGGCGGAGTTTATCCACGCCAAAGTGATAAATCATTAACGGGGTGGCGTCACTCATTTCTAATTCGTTGGATAATGCGACTAAACTTTGCACATCCTTCATTTCTTGGTGGGTTAAGGCATGAATCGTCGGAAAACTTCCGGAGCGCTTAAAACAAATAGCCATCTTTTCCAAGGTCGAAAGAGTCGCAAAACGCTTTATAAGATAGGAAATACCTTCCCCATAAGGTTTTAGATTAGAAAGCAAGCCCATTTTTTTTATTTTCTTTAGCGTTTTTTTACCATAAGGTGCTTCAAAAATTTTCCTTAGTTCTGCCGATGCTTTATATTCGGATATTTCAATCAAATATTTTTTGGTTTGTTTGATGCTTTTTTGGGTCGCTTTGGCCAGTTTAAAATTAAACCTGGCCATTAGAGAAAAGGCCCGCAAAATGCGCAAAGGATCCTCGCGAAAACTCTTTTTCGGTTTACCGATGGTGCGAATAATCCCCTTTTGCAAATCTTTCCGCCCTCCACAAAAATCAATAATGTTTTGGGAAGCCGACATTGCCATACCGTTTATGGTAAAATCCCGCCGCATAATATCGTCTTGCAATTTTTGCGAATAATGGATTTCCGTCGGTTTTCTGGATACGGTATATACTTCGCTGCGAAAAGTGGCAATTTCAAATTTAAAGCCATCCAAGCGAACCGACATGGTTCCCATGGTCATATATTCGGTTGAAGCATCGGGGAAAACTTCTAAGATTTGTTCCGGAGTTGCATTTGTGGCAATATCGATATCAGTAAATGGCATATGCATCAAATGATCGCGCACAATCCCACCCACTAAATAAGCTTCGTAGGTACATTCGTTTAAGCGACGAACAATCGCCAAACCTTTTTCAAAATAAGCGTTTTGATCCATTTAACCATCCCCTTAAAAATTAAACATTAAAACGATAATAGATAATATCTCCGTCTTGAACTACGTAATCTTTGCCTTCAATTCGGTAACGTCCCGCTTCCTTGACTTTGGCAGGCGTCCCGTATTTCATCAAATCATCAAAATGCATAATTTCCGCCCGGATAAATCCCCGTTCGAAATCGCTGTGAATGATGCCTGCACATTCCGGTGCTTTCATGCCGCGTTTAAAGGTCCAAGCTCGAACTTCTTTTTCGCCCCCGGTCAGAAAGGTCGATAATCCCAACAAATGATAAGATGTTTTAACCAAACGGTCGAGACCGCTTTCGCTTAAGCCCATCTCTTCTAAAAACATAACTTTATCTTCCGGATCCAATTCGGCTAATTCTTCTTCGATTTTCGCGCAGATTGTCAAGACTTCGCTTCCTTCTTGGAAAGCGATTTTCTTTACCTCCTCAACATAAGCATTGCCTTTAACCACATCCGTCTCACTGACATTGGCCACATAGACAACGGGTTTCATCGTGAGGAGTTGATAATGTTTGAGAATCGGCGTTTCCATATCATTAAATGTTAAACTGCGCGCCGGAAAACCCTGTAAAAGGTGGTCTTTTAACTTAAGCAACAAATCGTATTCCTCAACTGCTTCCTCATCGACTTTCAGTTGAGCTTTCTTTTCGATTTTCGGTATCCGTTTTTCAATCATCTCAAGATCTGCAAAAATTAATTCCAATTGAATTGTTTCGATGTCTCTTGCGGGGTTAACGGTTCCGTCTACATGGGTGATATTGGCATCGTCAAAGCAGCGAACCACATGGCAAATCGCATCGACATTTCGGATATGGGATAAAAATTGGTTGCCCAAGCCTTCGCCGCGACTAGCCCCTTTAACCAAACCCGCTATATCCGTAAACGAAAAAGTAGTTCTTACGACGATTTTGGGATTATAAATTTTCGCCAAGGCATCGACGCGGGGATCGTTGATTTCCACAATTCCCACATTCGGTTCAATGGTCGCAAATGGGTAGTTCTCTGCTAAAACTTTCGATTTGGTAATGGCATTGAAAAGCGTGGATTTTCCCACATTGGGTAAACCAACAATGCCGGCGGTTAAACTCATAGTAATCTTGCTCCTTACAATATGATAAAGATTAGTGAAATTAACAATATTCTAAAAATAATATTAAAGATTAATTTGCGACGAAAGAAAACATATGTCGTCGATAAGAAGGTTTGTAACAAGAGGTTACCGATAATCATCGGCATATTAAAGCCAAACGCCAGCCAATCAAAGAACGCTCCGCTCAAAGCGATGATGATGACAACAAGTGTATCCGGCAAAAGCGTTGCTTCATCCAAAATCTCTACCAAAGCAAACCTAAAGATTACTTCCTGGATAAAGGCATAACTAATTAAAGCAACAAAAATCTTGGCGTAAGCGCGAGGGGAAATAAAGTCTATCAATTCCCCGGGACTCTTTATTATTTGTTGAAAAAAAGACGGTAAAAAACTGATGGAGGTTTTTTGTGCCAAAAAGGCAAAAAACACTAAGCCAAAAATCCCAAACCATAAAGCATATAGGATTTCACCGGAATAAAAGAAACCAATGACTTTTTTAATTTTTTGGCGATATATTATAAGCAACATAGCCAAAAGCGCTATGGATGTTACTAAGATGGCATAAGTGTGGGAAAACAAAGTGATGGATGCAGGGAGACGTTCATCCAGTTCGCCAAAGGGAACATTGGGAAAAAAGCGGTCGAAAAGAATGCTGAAAACGACGATTAAAATACCGTTTAAAAAAAAGGCCACAAAAAAAGCTAAAAAAAGTTGTGTGATATATTGTTTGATTTGGGAAGGAGTGTCCTTCCCTTGCATTTTGGCCTGAACTTTGGGACTAAACTCCCCACAGCGAGTACAATAAACTTCGTTATCGTTTAAGACTCGATAACATTTTTCGCACCTTATTTTCATTGTTTTCACCTTACTTAACAATTATACCATATAAAGGCGCATTTGAAAAGTTTTTCATACTTTAACTTTTTTTACCCCAAAGCGACAAAAAATACCCTAAACTTCTTGACAAGCGTTTTTGGCCTATGTTAGAATAAAGACTAGGGGCATTCCCTATAAGAAATAAAAACCTATTAAAAAGGAGAATAATATGGACATTGTAATTTTAGGATCAATCAAGCAAACGATAAAACCGTTTGAAGGAATAGCAATCAAAGAAGTAAAGCAAACGGCCGTTTTAACCGATGACCATAACCTGCAAACCGAAAATAACCAAATCTTTTTCGACTACTTGATTATAGGCGATTTTTCGCTAATCAAAAGCGATAAGCAAAACTTGATGCTTCTGGAAATGGGTTTTCCGATTGTCAATTTTTATCGTCAAACATCTTGCGAAAATATCTATTATGTGGACGGTCCGGAAGCTTTAAACCAAGCATTGTTCCACATAGTGGATGGCGATTTGTAGAGTGAACACTGATTACGAAATGGTCAGTGTTTTTTCTTTTTTTTCGCTTTGTATAGCAAAACCAATTTGACTAATAATAATTTGTGGATAGATTTGTCTTCGGAAAGGGTGAAGAAACCATGCGTAAGTTATTAAAAGTCATGCTTTATGTTTTAATTGGGTTTGTTGGTATCTTTGCAGCAGCTATTATCAGTTTTTCGATTATCAATCACAATTTACAATACGAAATGCCGGTTATCTCCAATATCGAACTGTACGATAACAGCGGCTCCAAATACCTATCCGTCTGCAACAACAAAAAACAATCCTATGTAACCCTTGATAATATTTCCACACCGATATTAAAAGCTTTCGTGACGGTTGAAGACAAACGTTTTTTTGAACACCAAGGGGTGGATTTCATTAGGATTGCGGGGGCGATGATTGCTAATATCAGAGATCGGGAGTTTTCGCAAGGTGCATCCACCATTACGCAACAATATATCAAGAATGTTTTTTTAAGCCATGAAAAAACCGTAAAACGAAAACTCTATGAAGCGATGATTGCCATTAATTTTGAAAACAAGTATTCCAAGGAAGAAATCTTGGAAGGTTATCTAAATACCATCTATTTCGATCACGGCATTTACGGAATTGAAGATGCAAGTCTATTCTATTTCAACAAACATGCAAATGAAATAAATCTAATCGAAGCTTGCACGCTTGCTAGTATTCCCAAAAGCCCCGGGCATTACTCGCCGCTTAAAAACCCCGTTCAAAACAAAGTGCGTAGAAATCTTATCTTAGACGAACTATTGGAAGAACAGGTGATATCAAGCGAGGAACATTCTTCTTTTTATAATCAAGATATTACCGTCGTCGGCATCAACCAAAACAATGAAAGCAACAATTCGCCTTATTTTCAGGATTTGGTTTTAAGAGAATTAAAACAAATGCCGTGGCTAAACGATTATGCTTATAAAGGCTTAAAAGTATATACTACCCTGGACCGACGCCTTAACACGATTATCCATCAGAGTCTCAAAAACCGCTTGCCCGATTCCGATATCGAGGTAGCGATTTATGTGATGAATCCCAAAAACGGGCATGTTTTAAATGTTATTGGTGGAAAGGATTATTTAAAAGGCAGTTACAACCGCGCCACCGACAGCGTCAGGCAGCCCGGTTCAGCCATCAAACCGTTTTTATATTTATCCGCTTTAGAAAACGGATTTACCCAAAGCACAACCTTTTTAAGCGAACCAACTACTTTCTATTTAAAAAACAGTTCCTATTCCCCGAAAAACTTTCAAAGCATTTATCCCCATTCCCATATTTCCATGGTTTACGCCATCGCTACCAGCGATAATATTTACGCAATGAAAACCCACCTATTTTTAGGAGAAGAAAAACTGGCTAATACTTTAAAACGATTGGGTTTTAGCGGCGACATTCCGGCTATTCCTTCTTTGGCTCTCGGAACGCATGAAGTAAGTCTTCAGGAACTCACCCAGGGCTACGCAACTTTAGCGAACTTAGGAGTACAAGTAAAACCAACCTTTATCACTAAAGTCACCACCTTTGATGATTTAATTCTATATGAAAAAGACACAGTGGAAGAGAAAAAAGTCGCTCATCCTTCCAATGTCTTTTTATTAAATCAAGCAATGACTTCTACTTTCGACAACCGAATGACTTATAATATCCGCCCTACCGGAGGGAGAATAGCTTCCTTATTGGATCATAAAGTATCGGGAAAATCAGGAACAACCGATACCGACAACTGGATGATGGGTTTTAACCCCGATGTGGTGGTAGGGGTTTGGACTGGCTACGATGACAATCGCCCGATTGAATACTATTCGGATTTAAACTTTGGAAAATACTTATGGGCAGACATTATCGAAGGTTACCTCGATATCATCGAAACCCAATGGTATGAAACGCCTGAGGATGTCATAGCGGTATATTTAAATCCGATGACCGGTTTTTATCCTGCAGAATTTGATTACAATAAACCGCTTTATTTTAGAAAATCCAATATTCCTTGGTATATTCGTTTATTGTACCAATAAAAAACAAGGCTTGACTTTGGTTTTCCCATTGTCAAGCCTTTTAAATGCTTTATGATTTATATTTAGCGATAATTTGTTTAACCGTTTCGCTGGGGATGCTGAAGCCCATGTTTTCGATATCGTTTTCTTGTCCGATAATCTTCATCGTATTGATGCCGATTAGATTTCCATAGATGTCAAACAAACCGCCGCCGCTGTTTCCGGAATTGATAGCCACGTCATGTTGAATATAGACGTTTTCTTTGGTTGAAGAGCTTTCGAAAATGTCATCGGTTAAATAACGCAAAGGGTGACTGACAATGCCGAAGGTGGCTGAGGAATAAAAACCTAAGTCATAGGGGTTTCCCAAAGCAATCGCAAAGGAACCCTTTTTTAAGGTCGTACTGTCGCCGATTGATGCCACCGGCAAATACACGGTTGTTTTGAAGTTTACCAACGCCAAGTCGACATTCCGGTCATAATAGACGCAACTGCCATCAAGGCTTAAATCGACATTACCCAAATAGGCTTTTAGGTTGCGAGCTAAACGATTCTTATACATCACCACATTGCGATTGGTTATAACCAAATAATCGTAATAATCGATATTCTCATCGGTTTCGGAGCCGTTTTTATCCTTTAGCACGGTACTGCGTTCAATGATAACTCCGCTGCCCAGGGAGGTTGTCTGAGGAAAAACCCCTTCGGTATAAGTAATCGCAATAACCGTGTTTTCCACTTTGGCGATGGTTTCTTGGACAAGGGTTTGCAGATCTTCGACGGTAATAGCGCCAACATCGATTTTTTTGGTAATTACAGTATTTTCGGTGGTTGTATCGCGAAAGAAAAACGAACATCCTGAAAGCAAAACTAAGGTTAAAGAAATTATTGTTAGGTAAAGAAAGCGTCTTTTCATTTCATTCCTCCTTAAAACTTAAATAACTTTCGCGCATTGTCCATAATTATTGTAGCCATCGTGGTTGGATCCATTCCCCTAAGTTCAGCCATCTTCGCCACGATTAAAGGAATAAATTCTGGACGGTTTTCTTTCCCCCTAAAGGGGTGCGGAGCAAGATAAGGGGCATCGGTTTCCGATAATAAATAATTTAAATCGATATTTGCCACAACTTCCTTGGGTGCTTTGGCATTTAAAAAAGTTACCGGTCCCCCAATGCCAATCATAAAGTTTTCTTTTATAAATAGGGGCACCATTTCTTTGCTTCCGGAATAAGCATGCATGACCCCGCCTACTTCACGGGCCTTTTGGTTGTTTAAAACATCAAGTGTAAGTTGCATGGCATCGCGACAATGGATAATTAATGGTTTGTTAATTTTCTTGGCTATCGCAATTTGCCGGATAAAAGCTTCATACTGTTCTTCTTTAGTTGTGGTTTGCCAATGGAAATCAAAACCGCACTCCCCGATGGCTACCACCTTTTCGTGTTTGGCCCTTTCTTCCAGCCAAAGGTAATCCTCTTCTTTAATGTCTTTTATTTCGGTGGGATGAAATCCTAAGGATGCATAGACTTGGGGATATTCGATAGCGATTTTTAAGGCATCCGCTGAGGTTTTTAAATTGTAGCCTACGCAAACGAAACGGCTTACTCCAACCTTTTTAGCTTCTTCGATAACTTCTTTTAAGCGGTCATTAAATCTTGCGTCGTTTAAATGAACATGTGTGTCAATATACATTTTATTTACCTCGATATGGTTTTGGACCAATGTGCACTTCTTCTCCCTGCTTTACAATACCGCACCATTCACTGATAACGGTTAAAATAAAGAGGGCAATCGCAATCAAAAGAAAGATGATTCCGACATTGGTAGCATTAATTTCCACTACAACCACCGAAAGCACAAACCAAAGGGAGGCGCTCATTAATAGCGAACCCAACCTTGTGTGGTATATTTCCGCTATAAATAAACCGGTGGCCAAAAACCCCATGGCGATAATCAGAGCGATGCTGGAGATGATAAAACCCACGCTTAGTTGTTGGATAACGACAATAGAACAAGAAATTAAGGATGCTATCGTCAAAATAATCGTAAGAATGTTTTTGGGCGCACGCGTTCCTAAAACACGATTATCAAACTTTGTGCCGTTGATATCCGGGCGATAGATATGCAATATGCCGGCCAGCCAAACAAAAGCGCAAAGCATTAAAAGCAATCCGTTTAGCCACAAAACTTGATAAAAATAAAACAACGAAGCGTAGGTGTTGAAGATTAACAAGGCAAAGTAATATAACAAGGTGCTGCCAAGCACAATTATACCTCCAAAACGGTCATGATGATAATAACCGATTAAGGATCCGCCTAGCGATAGGGAACCGGCGAAAATTAACGCAATTCCGCCGAAAAGCAGATAATTTTCAATTATCATGGAAGTTACCCCGATTACCATGGCAATAGCTGAAGCTATCACACCGATAAGCATTGTGGAATTAGATCTTCTTCTCATATTTTCTCCTCGTTAATTAACTCTATTATTTCCTAATCAGTAACATTATACCATTTTTGCTTAAAAATGGAGGAAAAATAGAAATAAAAGGTCAGACACTGCGGTCTAACCTCAAATATAATCTTATTTTTGGTAATATGGGATTTTTTCTTCAATTACTCCGGTATGATATTCATTGATTAGGCGAATCAACAAATGATTCAAATATTCAACTACGGTTTCGCCCACGGTTGCCTCGAGATGGTCTTCACCAATTCCTGAATGATTTGTTAAAAAGACATAAGTGCCGCCAGTCATCATTGCTTCATTGCGGAGTAAGTATTCGGTATATTTATCAATTCCGCTGGAAGCCACGGGAATGATGCGAATTCCTTTTTCGCTAGCCGAATAAATCGCATTATAATAACGGAGCATTATATTTTGTTCATAGTGTGGTCGCGCATCAAGAACGTGGAATAATAATTTGGTAGTATTATCGGTGCTCCATCCTTTGGTAACAGCTTCATCTAAGGCTACATCCACGGCTTCTTCAAAATCTCCGCCGCCTGCAGCGCTTTGAGCTGACAAATTAGCTTTTTGTTGATTAATATCTGTTGTGAAATCAAAATAACGGGTTACATATTCATCCCCAAAATCACGATAGAATAGCAATGCTAATCTGATTGTGGAATTCGGATTGTCATTTTGGACTTCACTAATAACATAATCGATTTCCGATTTCAAATAACTAATTTCATCTCCCATTGAACCGGTGGTATCTATAACAAACATCAATTCCAAAACTTCTTGATGATTATCTTCTGCTTCCAGGTCAATTTCAATTTGATCATTATCTGTTGAATACTCATACGGTACATTTATTGTTTGGCCATTATATGTGACCTTAATGTTTGTAATCAAATCCAATTCCAATGTTTTAGGGAAAAGGTAAGTATAACCAAAAAGATTGGTAACTCCTGTATACACGGTCTTTTCCGATACATTTTGAAGAGCGACTTGGGCTCCGCTTAAGACTTGGTCGCCATTTTTAACCAATACAGTCACCATATTAAGTGTATCAAAATATCCCTTTTGATAGTATGGCGTGAAAATACCCTGTTCCGATTCTTGAGAACTTTCAAAAAGCGATAAGTAAAAGTCGTAATTGTAAATATCGCTCCATTCGCTTGCAGTTAATTGTCCGGCTTGTGGTGCCTGATATTCTCCTTGGTTTCCTTCATCGGCCCATTCACTTCCATATTTTGATCCAGATAAATCGGAATCCTTTCGCAAACCATCCTTGGTTGAGCAACCCGCCAAACCAATCAAAAACAAGGATAAAAGGGATAATAACACAAATTTTTTCATCGTTTTCTCCTATCTTTTATTATTCTTTCCTACTATGATTATATTAAACAATGGGCCAAAAGTCAACTGCTATTTTTCTTTCTCTCGCTTTTACCATAAATTCTACCAAAAACACTTTGCGACAAAATAAAAAAGGATGCTTTAGGTTAACTCTAATTTGCATCCTTTTACATTCCGTTTATAATTATTATTAAATTTGTGTTACGGAACCGGAACCAACTGTACGTCCGCCTTCACGAATAGAGAACTTAGTTCCTTTTTCAACGGCGATTGGGTGGATTAATGATACGTGCATTTGGGTGTTGTCGCCAGGCATAACCATTTCGATTCCTTCAGGAAGAGTGATGATACCAGTAACGTCGGTTGTACGGAAATAGAATTGAGGACGGTAGTTAGATACGAATGGAGTATGACGTCCACCTTCT
>LSQX01069208.1_pt1 | contig 11004 bp, 14 predicted proteins | sample 654561 | NCBI WGS metagenome assembly LSQX01 (sample SAMN04489861, study PRJNA283612) | anaerobic digester metagenome | isolation source: 4 biogas reactors fed with cattle manure at either 37C or 55C with and... | place: Denmark: Kongens Lyngby | collected 2014 | reverse complement strand
AGGAAGAGAAGAAGGGCCTCAAGGCCAAGCGCAAGCATGAGCGCAAGATGGCCGAGAACACCCTGGAGCAGCTCAAGCAGGGTCGCCTCAATGCGGGCACCTTCAAGCGTTATGCCGGACTCGCCCGCGTGGCCCTCCCGGTGATGCTGCCGCTCCTCTACCGCGCCATCACCGCCGGTCGCGAGCAGCTCGTGGACACCCGCGCCCGCCGCCTCGGTGTCAGCGCCGATCAGCTGGCCCAGTTCTCCGGCCACGGTGCCGAGCTCAAGGCGCGTATCGACGGCATCAACCGCACCCTCAACAAGGATCACCTGCCGGTGGGCTTCGTCAAGGACGTGGAGGATCGTCTCTCCGAACTTCACACCGCCACCGACAATGCGGAATTCATGACTCCGGAGCAGCGCAAGCGCGCTCACGCCACCATCAACCGCGATATCGATGGCGTCACCCAGGAGATTCAGGAGCGACTCCGCCGCCCTTAGTGCATTGTATTACCGGCATTAAAGAATTAACCGCCGAATTACTCTTTTCCACAAAGGTAATTTGGCGGCTTTTTTCTTTTCCCTGACCCCACTCATTAACCATTTGCACGTACCATGAGGATTGTCCATTAAACCAATTAGGAGAAGACGACATGGCACGCCGTGAAATTACCCAGTATTTCGACGATCTCGACAATTCCCCCCTCACGGACAATGAGGTGAACATCATCCGCTTCAGCATCGATGGCAACAACTATGTCATTGACCTCTCCGAGGACAATGCCGCCGAATTCCGCGCCGCACTCAAGCCGTGGATCGACGCCGCCCAGCCGGCCCCCACCCAGCAGAAGTCCTCCGGCTCCCGCCAGTCCGGCCCCTCCGCCGCGGCCAAGCGTGAGCGCTCCCGCGCCATCCGCGAGTGGGCCCGCGCCAACGGCCACGACGTCTCCGATCGCGGCAAGATCCCCGCGTCGGTCATCGAGGCCTACGACAAGGCCAACTCCTAGAGCACACCCTGCTCGCGGGCGGCCGCCACGGCGGAGGTCCGCGAGCGCACACCCAGCTTGTCGTAGATGTGGACGAGGTGGGACTTCACCGTCGCCTCCGAGAGCATGAGCTCGTGGCCGATCTCCCGGTTGGAGGAGCCGGCCGCCACCAGGGTGAGCACCTCCAGCTCACGCGGGGTGAGCGAGGTGCGCGGGGTACGCACGCGCGTCATGAGGCGGTCGGCGACGACCGGCGACATCGCCGAATCACCCTCCGCCGCCGACCGCACCGCTGCCAGCAGCTCGGCCGGCGGGGCGTCCTTGAGCATGTAGCCCACGGCCCCGGCCTCGATGGCGCCGAGGATGTCGGCGTCGGTGTCGTAGTTCGTCACCACGAGCACCTGGGGCGGGTTCGACATGGATGCCTTGATGCGGGCGGTGGCCTCCGCGCCGGTGGTCACGCGCGTGCCCTCCACGCCGGGGCCGAAGCGCAGGTCCATGAGCATGACGTCGATGCCCCCGGCCTGGGCCGCGGCGACGGCGGCATCGGCGGTGGCGACTTCGCCGACGACCTCGATGTCCTCGGCCTCCTCCAGCACGGCGCGCAGTCCCATCCGGACGATTTCATGATCATCGGCCAGCAGCACTCGGATCATGAGAGCATCAGACCCCTTCCTCGGTCGGCGTTTCTGGTTCGAGTGTAGCCGCCGCACCGGCGTCGGCAGGAACGGGGATTGCCACCGACACGGCCGTGCCGTACCCGGGAGTCGACTCCACCTCCACCGCCCCGCCCTGTTCCGCCGCGCGACGGCGCATGGCGTCGAGGCCGACATGGCCCAGCCCGGCGGGCTGTTCCGCGACCGCCGCCGGGTCGAAACCGCGGCCGTTGTCCACCACGTCGAGCCGCACCTCGTCCGCCTCGTAGGTGACGGTCACCCGGCAGCGACTCGCCTCCGCATGCTTCGCGACGTTGCCCACCGCCCCCTGCGCGATACGCAGCAGCGCAGCCTCCGTCTTCATGGGCAGCTGGCGCTCCGCGCCCTCGACACCGACCTCGATCCGCAGGTCCCCGGCCGCGGCGAACCCGGCCGCCATGCGCTCCAGCGCCGACTCGAGCGAGGTCTCCGACAGCGACGCCGGCTGGAGGGCGGCGATCATGGCGCGGGCCTCGCCGAGATTGTCCTTGGCGGTGGTGCGTGCCAGGTCGATGAAGCGGGTCGGCCCCGCCAGTTCCTCCTCGCTGAGACCCAGGCGCTGCAGGTCACGCTCCGCGGAGTGCAGCAGCATCTGGATGCTCGACAGCCCCTGCGCCACGGTGTCATGGATCTCGTGCGCCAGACGCTGGCGCTCCTCCGTGACACCGGCGGCGCGTTCGGTCTCCGCGAGCTGGAGGCGGGTGTCCATGAGCTGGGTGATCAGTTCCTCACGTTCCCGGTTGATGCGCACCAGGGTGCGGAAAGCGTAGTGGATCGCCAGGACCACCGCCGCGGAGACCGCCGGACCCATGACGCCACCGACGGTGAGCCCGGCGGGCACCTGGGTGAGGATCGACGCCGCCGTCGCCGCCACCACCGCCACCACGCCGCGTACATCGTCCATGACGCGGAGATAGAGGAAGAAGAGGGAGAACACCAGGTAGATGCCCACCGGCGACATGAGCATCGCCAGCACCCACAGCATCGTCAGGCTGAGCAGCCACGCCAGGCTCGTGCCCTCCCGCCACCCGGGCTGGAGTGCGGTGCCGTAGAAGTAGAGCACCGCGAAGCCGGACCCGAGGAGCAGGTTGAGCGCGGCCTCCCCGAAGGGCAGGTTGACGGAGGAGACGAGCGTGGCGATGAGCAGGATCGTCGTGAGGATGTGGACGCCGTCGATGAGTGCGTCCTCGTCCGGCGCGCGGGTGCGCCCGAACTTCTCGATGTCCGGCCGGGGATCTAGGCTGGTCTCCATGCGTCTGAGCCTACCGAGCGTCCTCCCCGCCGCCCTTCTCACCGCCTTACTCGTCGGCTGCACCCCCACGGACGACACCACTGAGGACGTCGCGGCTCCCGCCCCCACCGCAGAGGAGGCGCCGGTCACTGACTCCGGCCTGCCGCACGACGCGCTGCCGGAGGTCCCCGGGGGACGGGACAGCTGGGAGGAGTGCCCGTACCTGGACACCGCGTGGGTCTCCGACACGAACGGGCAGCGGACGCTGGGGGTGGGCGTCGATACGCGTTTCGACACGCCGTCCTGCGTGTTCTGGTCGTACCCGGAGGAGCCGCACCTGACCGTCATCGTGCGGGACATGCCGGACACCGACGCCGCTATCCGGGTCGTGGACTGGGCGGCCCCCATCGACACGACGGAACCCGCCGAGGAGCCGGAGGGCTGGTCGGGCGGCCGCGCCGGCGCGGGGCTGGTGCCCGACCGGGAGGGGTCGCTCTACGCCGTGCAGAAAGACGACCGGGCCGTGGTGGTGTTCACCAACCAGGACCAGTCCCTCAAGGCGGAGCTGGTGGCCAAGGAGGTCATCACGACCCTGGGCCTCTAGCTAGACCGCCACGTCGTTGTACGGCATGAGCGTGGACACCCAGGGGAACACAACCTCCATGAGCAGGAGGAACACCGCCGCGATGAGGATGAGCACGAGGAGCAGCTTCACCGGCCAGGGGCCCGGCAGGGCCCGCCACAGTGGTCCGTACATCTAACTCTCCTCCAGTACTGCCGGGCGTTCGCCGGCGATCTTCGGGGTCGCTTCGACCTCCATGGCGTGGACGATCATGCGCTCCGCGTTGGAGAACTGCGGGTGGCACGTCGTCAGCGTGATCATGCCCTCGAGTTCGGGGCTGACCTGGGTGGCGGCCAGTCCCGGCACCGGGTTGATCACCTCGACGGCACCCGGCAGCGTGATGTGGCGGCCCTGCACCGACGCGTACTCGCCGTGGGTGACCCGGTCGACCTGCTCCGGGGTGAGGCAGCCGGTGGCCTCGGCGCGACGCGCGTCCCCGGCGACGTCGATCGGCAGCACCCGGTAGGTGATCCACTCCGTCTGCGTCTCGACGACGATCGCGTCACACACCTGCAGGTTGCCCAGGTCGTTGAACGGTGCGCCCTTCCCCACACGGTGGCCGGCGACGGCGAAGTTGCCGGCTTCGCCGGGCATCTGCGTCTCGACGTAGCGCCCCGGCCCGGCGATGAGGTCCGCGTCGTCGGTGCCCTCGACGATGGCGAACTGGAAGTCCGAGCCGAAGGCGGGGATGTACATGCGGGCGAAGGCCTCGCCGAGCTCCGGGGTGATCTTCTGGCGCGGGTTGACGCGCTCCCCGGATTCCTCGGATTCACCCCACCGGTCCTGCAGGGCGGAGGCCTTCTCGTCCTGCAGACGGCCGGAGGCGATGTTCGTCCAGTAGGACTCGTAGAAGGCGAAGAGCAGGATGATGACACCCGCGGTGAGCAGCAGCTCACCCAGGAACTGCGTCACGCTGAATCCCTGCCGGGACGGGGCCTGCTGCCCTCCGGAACGGTGACTCATGCGGGATTCACTCCTGGAAACGCTACGATCGACTGAGGCTCACTGCAGTCTAGCGTCTCAATTGCATGTCCCGTCAAAGGTCAGGTGTGTCTCCACCGTGCTCGAACCGTTCATCTATCCCGTCTCCGGCATCCTCAAACTGTGGCACCTGCTGCTCCACTCGGTGTTCGGGATCGACAATTCGACGGCCTGGCTGGTGTCGATGTTCTGCCTCGTCCTCACGGTGCGCACCTTCCTCATCCCCTTCTTCTGGGCCCAGGCCAAGACGGCCCGCATCGGCGTGGCCATGCGCCCCGCCCTGGCGGCGCTGAAGGAGGAGTACGCGACGAAGACGGACCGGGAGTCCATCCTCGAGTTCGAGCGGAAACAGAAGGAACTCAGGGAGGAGTACGGGCACAGGATCTCCGCGGGCTGCGTGCCCGCGCTCATCCAGATCCCCGTGTTCCTGGGCCTCTACCAGGTGCTGCTGCGCATGGCCCGCCCCGGGGACGGCCTGGAGGTCACCCCGGAGACCCGCATCGGTTTCCTCAACGCGGACGAGATCAACGCCTTCCTCGACGCCACCGTCAACGGTGTTCCGCTGCCGGCGTACATCGCCATGCCGGAGGACATCCTCGCCCGCCTGGGCACCACCAGCGGGGAGGTCCGGGACTTCGTTCTGCCGTTCCTCATCGCGGCCGTGGTGTTCACCACGGGCAACATGATCGCCTCCATCTGGCGCAACATGCAGACCCTCGACTGGGACTCCGGCCTGGCCCGCGGCATGAACAAGTTCCTCATCGGCATGACGCTGTTCATCCCGGTGCTGCTCATCACCCTGGCGCTCACCGGCCCCCTGCCGGTGGCGATCATCCTCTACTGGTTCGCCAACAACCTGTGGACCCTCGTCCAGACCCTCATCATCTACCCGCTCGTCCACCGCAGGATCCCGCTGAGCGAGGACTTCGAGGAGTTCTCCCGCGAACGACGCGACATCGCCAAGAGCGCCGACCGGGAGAAGCGGCAGGTGAAGTGGGATACGCGGCGTCGTAAAGCAGCGGGCGCGGTGATGCCGTGGAAGATCCCCGCGATCCGGCGCGAGCTCAACGAGGAGAAGGCCGCCCGCCGGGCGGAACTCGAGGAGCAGAAGGCCGAGGCGAAGGCGCTGGCCAAGGAGAAGCAGAAGGTGCGCTCCGAGCTCCAGCGGGAGCGCACCCAGGAGAAGATCGCCGAGTGGGAGAAACGGCCGACGGTCCGCCGGATCGCCGCCTGGCAGGCCAGGCGGCAGGGGAAGAAGACTAGATCGAGTAATCCGCCGGCGGAGCCGACAGCATCTGACGAGCCAGATCGCGGGCCGTCTGCAGCGGAGTGACCTCCCGGGCGAAACGCGCGCCCGCCAGGCCGCCGTCGAGGAAGATGAGCAGCTGATTGGCCTGTGTCGCCGAGGGGTAACCGTTCTTCGCGGTGAGCAGATCCGTCATCGTCTGGTGCATCCAACGACGGTGCTCGTGGGCGGCGGCGACGATGCCGTGCTCCGACTCGGCCTCCGGACGCGGGTACTCGTTGGCGGCGTTCTGGAAGTGTGAGCCGCGGAAATCCTTGCCCGGTTCCTCGGCGATGGCCATGTCGAAGAAGGCGAGGATCTTGTCCTCCGCGTCCGTCATGTCCTTCGTCCGCTGCTCCCACGCCTGGCGGTACTGCTCGTCGAGCGTCTCCAGGTAGGCGATGACGAGGGCGTCCTTGGATCCGAACAGCGAGTACAGGGAGGCCTTGGCCACGTCCGCCTCGCGCAGGATCCGGTCGATGCCGATGACGCGGATGCCCTCGGTGGTGAAGAGGTTGGTCGCCGAATCCAGGAGTCGTTGACGGGGGCTCGGGCGGTTGCGACGGCGGCTGCTCGTCGTCTTCTTCTTCGCTGTGCCTGCGGCCACGGACGTACCCGGTCCTTTCTGGGGTTGTGCGGGATGCTCGATACTGGCTCTCCTACACAATATAGACAAACCGGTACGTCTTTTGACAGTCCGGTCCGGGGGCGGGCATGAAAAAACCCGCCCCGAAGGGCGGGTCAGGCAGCGGGGACCGCTACTTGCGGCTGCGGCCGGTCACCATGTTGACGATGGTCAGCAGGATAACCGCACCCAGCAGACAGGTGAGGAAGCTGAATATCAGGCCGCCATCTTCGACATTGACACCGAAAAGGCTGAGCAGCCAGCCACCGAGCAGACCGCCGACGACACCGACGACGATGTTGAGCAGCAGACCCTGCTGGGCGTCAGTGCCCTTGATCTTGGAGGCGATCCAACCGGCCAGGCCGCCGATGATGATCCAACCGATGATTCCCAAACCGAGCATTGTGTTCTCCTTAAATTCTGTGATTCATGCGCCATTGAACATACCTAGTGTGCCACGAACCGGGCGGTTATGCGCAACCTGAGAACACAACGTAATCGGATCGTTGCAGATAAGTACACAGAAATTAACCGCCCCGAAACCCACAGAAACGCAACGTCCCCCCGTGGGAACCACAGGGGGACGTCGACAAGCGGGCGGCGCGGGAACCTAGACGTTCTCGGGGCGGACCACCATCATCGGGCACGGTGCGGACTGCAGCAGCGCGCGCGAGGTGGAACCGAGCAGCATGCCCTTGAAGCCACCACGACCGTGGGAACCGACGACGAGCAGCTGCGCACCCTCGGAGTTCTCCACCAGCGCGCGGACCGGGCGGTCACGGGTGATGACCTTGCGGACCTGCACCTCCGGGTGTGCGTCGGCCATCGGCTGGAGGCGCTCGGTGAGCATGTCGATCTGCTCCCGCTCGACCTCCTCCCACTGCTGCTGGGCGGCGGACAGGCCGGCGAGCGACGCCTGGACCTGCATGTCCATCCAGGTGTGGACGGCGACGAGCTCGGCGCCGCGGGCGTAGGCCTCGGCGAAAGCGATCTCGGTGGCCTTCTGGGAGACATCGGAACCGTCGACGCCGACGACGACGGGGCCGTACTTCGTGGACTCGTCCACCGTGTTGTCCTCACGGACGACCACGACGGGGCAGGAGGCGTGGGAGACGACGGCGGCGGAGACCGAACCCATCACCATGCCGGAGAGTCCACCCAGGCCGCGGGAACCCATGACGATCATTGTGACGTCACGGGACATGTCCAGCAGCATGTCGATGGGGGAGCCCTCGGCGATGGTGTGGCCGATCTTCAGTTCCGGCGCGACCTCGTGCGCGATGGCGCGGGCCTCGTCGATCTTCTCCATGGTCTCGGACTGCAGGTCGTCGAACAGCTCCTGCGGCGGGACCATGCCCTCCGCGTAGAGAAACTGCGGCATCGTGTAGGAGGACGCCAGTCGCAGCGGGATACCGCGCTTGTTGGCCGTGTTCGCGGCCCATCGGACAGCGTTGTGTGAAGCTGCGGAGCCGTCGACTGCTACGACGACGATATCTTCCTGAGTCATCTCGTTCCGCCCTTTCCTTTGTGAGGATGAGATATTGAGTATCACCAACAATTGTAGCCGTTGATGACAGCCTTCACTGAGATGTTACAACCAGTTGATGAAGCACGGACAAGCCAGGATAGCCTGGTCTTACCTGCGCTTAGGCCGGGATCTCGATGGGGTGCGCCGCGTCGGAGTTCGCCGGGAACAGGAAGGTGTAGATGACCTGTGCGAAGTCGAGCAGCACCGCTCCGATACCCTCGGAGGAGAATGCGATGGCCGGGTTAAGGATTGCGTCGAAGTTCATGTCTGACAGAGTAGTACAGCCCCCACGCGGGCAACGGTCGCCGCTGCCGGTCCGCGACGGCCTCACCGCGACCCGCGCCCGCCTCCCCGAGGACGCCGCACCGCTGAGCGCCGGCGAGTGGGTGGGGCATCTCATCGCCACCCAGCGCCACCGCCATCCACTCGACGACGCCGCCGCGCTCCGCCAGCGTTTCGACGCCGGCCTCGTCGTCGACCGCCGCGGCGTGCCCTTCGCCTTCGACGATGTGGTCGCCCCCGGTCAGGACGTCTTCTTCTACCGCATGCCCGCCCCGGAGGCGCGCGTCCCCTACGAGATCGACGTGCTCCACCGCGACGACGACATCCTCGTCGCCGACAAACCGCCCTTCCTGGCCACCATGCCGCGCGGCCGGCACATCACGGAGACGCTCACCGTCCGCCTCCGCCGTGCCCTCGACCTGCCGGAACTCACGCCCGCCCACCGGCTGGACCGCCTCACCTCGGGCCTGCTGCTGTGCACGCTGCGCCGCGAGGTCCGGGGTGCCTACCAGCAGCTCTTCGCCGCCCGCGAGGTGCACAAGACCTACGGGGCGATCGCCCCCTTCGACCCGGCCCTGCGCCCGGGCACGGTGTGGCGCTCCCGGATGCTCAAGGTCGCCGGGGAGATCCAGGGACACATCGTCGACGGCGAGCCCAACGCCGTGACGACGCTTGTCGACGTCATCCCGCTCACCGCCGCGGAGCAGTCCACCCTCGAGGCCGTCCACGGCCCGCAGCCGCCGTTGGCGCACTACGTCCTGGCCCCGGAGACCGGCCGCACCCACCAGCTGCGGCTGCACATGTGGGAGCACGGCGTGCCGATCCTCGGCGACAACTTCTACCCGCGCATCCACGCCGAGGACGAGGAGGACCACTCCCGCCCCCTGCACCTGGTGTCCACGGGCCTGTCCTTCGTCGATCCGCTCAGCGGTGAGCAGCGCCGCTTCACCGCTGCGCGGCGTCTGCTGCCCGGCCAGGCAGGCTGAACGCCGCCGCAACCCGGTGCTGCAGCTCATCGAACTGCTGCGCGGGTGCCAGCGTCGGGCTGAGGGTGTGCAGTTCCACCCGGTCTTCGGCGAGTTCGCGCTGCACCATGGAGCCGGGCATGAGGTTCATGAGCAGCATCGCCGTCTGCCGGGCGGGCCCCTCCGGCAGCCACACCTGCGTCTCGACGACCGCCGGTTCGATGTCGGGCGTGCGCGTGACGGCCCGGTGCGCCACGTCCTGGCCGCCGATGCCGGTCTGCTGCAGGAACCACGCCACGAGCTGGGCGGTGCCCACCACGTGCAGACGCAGCCGGGAACGCGGCACGAGGAGATGGCTCAGTGCGGTGGCCGCGGCGACGCTGACCACGCCGTACGCCAGGTAGTCGGCGTCCCACCCGGCGAGCAGCACCCACAGCAGGGCGAGGAAGAGGGGCTCTTCACGATTTGGAATGCGTAGCTGACCACGGGGTGGGGTTCGGGGTGGCACAACATGTAGAGGTCCTGGCCGGTACAAGATGAGAGTTGCGAAGCTTCCATCTGACCGAACCAGGACCCTACTGTGCAGCCTAGTGGCAACCTCGTCGCCGACACCATCTGCCGCACGGCAGAAATCGGCCTGACCATCACCGGAGCCGCTGACGCCGGCAACATCACCATCATCGACGCCACCCCGGTGGCCGTGNNGGGTTCCCCACCCGCCTGCATGTGCGCGTCCCCAGATTCCTGTGCACGATGGCGTCCTGTCCCCGCAAGATCTTCCAGGCTTCGCTGGCCTGCACGGATGACCGATCCAAGCTCACCCACCGCGTCACCCGCTGGGTCCTCCAGCGACTAGCGATTGACCGGATGAGCGTGGCTGCGACCGCCACAGCGCTGGGCGTCGGGTGGGAGCTGGTCAACCAGGTCGCACTGGATGCCTGCCGCCAGCTCGTCTACGACGATGCTTCCCGCCTCGATGGAGTCCGGATCCTCGGTGTGGACGAACATGTCTGGAAGCACACCCGAAAGCCAGACCAGCCGTCCAACCTGGTGACGATTCTGGTCGACCTCACCCCGCTGGTCGACGGACGTGGGCCGGCCCGACTACTGGATATCCGCCCAGGCCGCAGCGCGGACGTGCTGCGCACGTGGCTGCAGGAACGCGACCCTGGCTTCCGGGAGCAGGTGCAGGTCGCGACCATTGACGGGTTCACCGGCTACGCCAGCGCTGTCGACCAGGTCCTCCCGGGCGCCACCAAGGTCATGGATCCCTTTCACGTAGTCCATCTGGCAGCTGACAAGCTCACCGGATGCCGGCAACGGCTCCAACAAGAGACCACCGGACGCCGGGGCCGCAAGGACGATCCGCTGTACAAGCACCGTCGCACGCTACTGACCAGGACGGACTACCTCACCGAGCGGCAGAAACAGCGAATGGACATGCTGTGGGCCACCGATGACGACTACGTGGCCCTGGAGGTGACGTGGATGTTCTATCAGGACGTGATCCAGGCGTACGGGCATCCGAAGAACTCGGAGGGCAAGAAGTTGATGGACCGGATCATCAACACCCTGCGCAAAGGCTTGCCGAAAGGTCTGGAGGAGCTGGCTCAACTCGGGAGAACCCTGTGGCGTCGGCGGGAAGATGTGCTCGCCTACTTCGACATCGGGGCGTCCAACGGCCCGGTCGAAGCCATCAACGGACGCCTCGAGCACCTGCGCGGCATCGCTCTGGGGTTCAGGAACCTCAACCACTACATCTTGCGGTCCCTGATCCACTCCGGCCAGCTGCACACCCGGATCAACGCACTCTAAATCGTGAA
>LSQX01368811.1_pt1 | contig 11005 bp, 13 predicted proteins | sample 654561 | NCBI WGS metagenome assembly LSQX01 (sample SAMN04489861, study PRJNA283612) | anaerobic digester metagenome | isolation source: 4 biogas reactors fed with cattle manure at either 37C or 55C with and... | place: Denmark: Kongens Lyngby | collected 2014 | reverse complement strand
AATTAGTTGATTTTTGTTTCAGACCGGCGTTCAGTTGATTGAGAGATTCTAAGCGGCTTGTGGGGTGCGCGGTGCCTGGAAGAGATGCACAGCCGCGATATGGTCGCTCCCGCACGGGGGCGTGGATTGAAACTTTCGACACCACTTATGTGTGTTTCCAGAGGTTGTCGTTTCTGTGCGCAGGGCGTAGATTGAAACGACATAAATATTAAAAAAGCCTTGGCCTCTCAATTTTACTTGAGGGGCTTTTTTTGTTTTTATTGAACGACAAAAACCAAAGGGAGGTTTACTTATGGCGATAAGAAAGAAAAGATTTCCCTGCGGTCATTTGGGAAAGGGACAGTTTTGCCGAAGATGTTACATGGAAGAGCAGAAAAAGGCAGAAGAAGAAGCCGCCGAGCAAAGGAAGCGAGGGGAGAGAGCGGAATGGCACAATCTTTTTGCTCAGGATGAGATTGATCTGACGGTCCTTCCCAGCCGTGGCCTGGTTTTGAAAGCAAGGCTTATTTTGTCGGAAATAAAGAAGGGCCGTTCATATATGGACTTTTCAGGTAAAAGGATGACCCATAACAGGAGAGTCGTATCGGTTCCGGTAGGCAGGGGTTATCGCCTGCTTTTTGTGGACAACGGTGGAATTTTGGAGCCTAAGATAGTTCTCAGTCATGAGGATTACAACAAGTTTCGGTTTGAAAGTTTGATTTGTTGACGGGGAGGTGAAGCGGTGGCTATTTTAAATTTCAAAAGTCAACCGAGTGACAACGGTCATGCCAACGGCCTGCATAAACTCAAGGAAGCAGTTGTTAGGAAATATCCCGGCAATCTCTACGTGACCGTTTTTAAAAGAGATCAGGATGTCGTTTTAAAATATGGCATCACATACACCAAGAACGGTATTGCCCTGGCTGGCAGGGCTGATCGCCTCATGAGAACATGGGATATATACGGGGACATTGAAGAGTTCTATAATGAATTCCTTGCGGATCATTTCTGGGTCATTGAGGAGAGGTGATACTATTGAGCCATGTATTTATCTATCGAGGCTACGTGGATGGAGAACCGATAAAAGGAACAATCTTGGGAAAAAACAGGTTGGAAGCTGTCATGGCTCTCCAGGAAAAGCATGCCGGGATAGTGATTCTGGAGATGAAGAGAAAGATTGCTTTGCCGAGACCCGGTGATATACAGGAAATGTTCAGGTCGGCCAAAAAGCAGGTAGAGTCGCAGATTAAGAGGGCTTCCAAGAAAGATGCGGTGAAGCTCAAGGATATAGTGAAAAAGCTGGACAGCATAGATGTAATGCGTCCTTTTGGCTCGGACCAGGCGGGGGCCGGGGAGGAAGAACTGGACCTGTTTGCTGCTGAAAAAGAGCCGGAGCGCCCGAAGTTTCGGAAAAAGGATCGGGTCAAGAAAATCTTGCGGGAGCAGAGAGTGTCCCTTGACGGCTTGGAGCGCCCGGAGGTTGTCACCAATGCCACTTTGCCGCCGAAGGAGATACAGCATTTTGCCCGAAAGTTTTCCCTGCTTATCTCATCCGGGGTCTCCATGTCCCAATCCCTGATCATTCTTTATAATTACACCGCCAACAAGAGTTTCAAAAAAGTCTTGCATGTTATATATGACGACATACAGCAAGGCTACCCGCTTTCTTATGCGATGATGCGTTTCCCCAGGCTGTTCAACAGCCTGTTTGTGGCCCTTATTGTTGTCGGTGAAACTTCCGGGACAATAGATAAATGCTTGATTGATATGGCGGACTTTTTGCAGATACAGCAGAAGATCAAGCAGAGTGTTAAGAGCGCCGTGATTTACCCGCGCATTGTCGGTGTGGTTATGGTGATCTTGATGGTCCTGGCGTCGTATTACTTTATCCCCATGTTTTCCGAGCTGATGCGGGAGATGGAGGTGCCTCTGCCGGCGCTGACCAGGTTTATATTTGCGTTTTCTGACCATGTAACCGTGATCTTGCCGGTGGGGTTCTTGATTATTGTTGCGTTGTACCTGGTTCTGCGTTTCGTAAAGCCCGTGGGGGAAGCTTATTTGTATATGAAAGATTTCCTGTCGTTGAAGTTGCCGGTGATCAAGAATTTTACCGTGTCGGTTTGTATGTTTAGCTTTTCCCATACGCTGGCGCTCATGATCAGGAACGGGATAAAGATGCTGGACGCTCTTGAATTGGCCCGGGATGCCATGCCTAACCGTTTGGTTCAGTTTGATGTCGAGGACGCCATGGCCCAGGTTACGGAAGGTGTGAGCTTGTCTCAGAGCCTTTCGAGCCAGCCTTATTTCGATATGCTGGTTTGCAGCCTTGTTAATACCGGCGAGGAATCAGGTAAGCTGGACGATGCTTTGAGCCAGGCGTCGGATTTTTACTCCGTCCAAGTGAAGGAGCAGCTGGAGCTATTGGTCCAGTGGGTCCAGCCGTTATCTATCCTGTTGATTGCGGGGGTTGTTCTCCCGGTGATCTTTGCCATATTTATTCCCATGCTCAATCTTACCAGTGGAAATGTGGGGGGTGTGTGAAGCCTAACTATTTTTCCTGGTTGCCTGGTTGCTTTTTTTTAAATCAAGTTTAATCGTGGGAGGTTTATTGGTAGGAATGAAAAATGCTTTGGACATAATAATCAATTTGCCGGCAATAACGTGTGTCAGGGTCATCAGGACGGATAACAAGCCCAACTCATACAGGGTGTGCGCCAAGTTTAAGGACACGGGCAAAATCGATCTATTGAGCGATCTCTGGCCTTTTTGCAGTATTGACATATTGCCGGATAGAAGCATGACAGTGGAGTACCCTGTTAAGGTCGGGGAGCTTGAAAAATTTAGCGAGAAAGTGGTTGCATCGGGTTTGTTCTGCAAGGGTCCTGGGAAGGGCGGTTCTTTGATTGAGTACCATTTCAACGGGGCCGATGATCTTGTCCTGGTAGTCAATCTTAACGGTATAAGTTATGAGAGCTTCAAGAAAATTGCCCGTGATTATAATAATGGAAAAGACCTGGTAGTGCTTAATGGTAACAAGATGGAGATACATGTTGATGCGTCTGGGTGTTCGTTTGGTGCCCTGATTGAAGAGAAACTTTCCGTCTTAAAGGGAGCCGGTTTGCAGTTTGCCGTAAATCTATAAAACTTTTTACAATTATTACTTTAAAAGGGGTTGACATATTTATGATACCCCATTAAAATTAAAGTTGTTGAGCAAGGAACAAAACAGCATAGCGTGAACGTGGGCAGGGGAACTGCAGCGTTTCCATCCGGTTAGGGTGTAAGCAGCAGTTCTTTTTAGTTTAAAAAGGGGCCGCTTCACCCGGGCCGGGTGAGAAAACGCGGCTCCTTTTGTTCCTGAGTATAAAACAGAAAGGAGGGACAAAGGAAACATGTTCACTTGGATGACCAAGCAGAAGCGCAAGAAAGGCTTCACTCTGCTGGAGCTGCTGGTAGTGATGGCGGTATTAGCCGTTCTGGTTGCAATGGGTGTTCCCCGGTTCCTGGGTTACACCAAGGACGCTGCCGTTACTGCGATGCAAGCCGATGCCAAGCTCCTGGAGTCCGCTGCCCTGCAGTACGCCATGAAGCATGATGATGCTTTCCCGGTTCAGGTTGATGAAAATGGCGACATTATCGTTCCCGATGATGTTGACGCTGATGTTCTGGCGGCCATCGCTGATGCGCTTGGGGTTGAGGATGATGCTGTTGAACTGGCCCTCATTGATGAGGATCTGATTAAGTCCAGCGTCCGCAGCCTCAAGAACGATGTCGACGCCTTTGTTATCGTGCTGAACAAGGGTACCGAGCTTGAGGGCGCTGTGTTCCTGAAGAGCGCTATTCCTGACAGCGAGGGGATTATGTGGTGCGGTATCGACCACAAGATCGTAGCTGAGGAAGGTTAAGCCTTAAGTCTTCGCAACTAACCCCCGGCATTAATTGCCGGGGGTTTTTATTAATAAAGAGAGGAGGCGGCAGATGCTTTACGAGATTATAAGCGACGCGGTTCAGAATGATGCCTCGGATATTCACTTAACGACCAACCAGTTCCCTGTTCTTAGAATTCATGGGGAGCTCACTCGTTTGGAAAATTACGGCCTGCTGTCGGGCGAGTTTATGGAAAGAAGCGTCTCTGAATTGTTGACCGAAGAGAATTTGGAAAAGTACAAGCGGGAAAAGAACGTAGATGTCTCGTTTGTTTATGATGAACGCCGTTTCAGGGTGCATATATTCCGGCAGCAGAATACCGATGCTATAGCCATGAGGTTGATTTATACGCGGATACCTACTCTTGAAGAGTTGAATCTACCGGGGGTTATCAGGCGTTTTGTGAACTTAAAGAATGGCCTGGTGTTAGTGACTGGGACCGCCGGGAGCGGCAAGTCAACTACTTTGGCGTCACTTATAAATGAAATTAACATCGGGCAGAAAAAGCACATTATCACCATTGAAGATCCTATCGAATATATTTACGGACCGGGCCAGTGTATTATTAAGCAGCGGGAGGTTGGTCAGGACGTAAATAATTTTGCGGATGCTGTGCGGAGTGCCATGCGGGAGGACCCCGACGTGGTGCTGGTGGGGGAAATGCGTGACCTGGAGACCATTCAGAACACTATAACCCTGGCCGAGACCGGGCACCTTGTTTTTGCCACCCTGCATACCAAGAGTGCCATGGAAACCGTGGACAGGATCATTGACGTTTTTCCTGCGTGGCAGCAGCAGCAGGTCAGGTTGCAGCTGTCGAATGTCCTTGAGGGGGTAGTAAGCCAGCTGCTTGTTCCGAAAATCGGCGGGGGCCGTGTGCCGGCTTGTGAGGTAATGTTTGCGACCGATGCCATCAGGAGCCTGATTAGGGAAAATGGAGCGCCCAGCATGATCGCCGATAATATACAGACGAACTATAAGAAGCTGGGTTCCCAAACTCTCGCTCAGGGTTTGGCCCTTTTGTACTGCAACAAACTGGCGGCCTTGGAGACGGTTTTGAGCAGCACCAACAATCCTGATGACGTAAAAAGAATGATCGCCATTTTTGGGGGGTTAGAGTATGCGGCAAATCATTAAGCCTCTTTATGAAAGGCTGGTTTTTGAAAAAGAACAGCTTGAAATTTTGAGAGATTTAAACGACGAGGAAGCCCTGGAGCGATTGGAGGCTATGGGGGTGCCCAAGAGGAGAGTAATATTGATGCTTGAGTCGTACTACGGGCTTCCTTACGTTGACCTAAACAGCGTGGATTTGGACCGGCAGTTGATCGGGAGCTTTAATGTTGACATCTTGAAAGAAAGAAAAATACTGCCCTTTGAACATGAGCCTTCGGAGAAGAGATACAGTTTTGCTCTTGCCGATCTGAGCATGGCTGCCCGGGGAGCGGTTTTGAGGATATGCCGGCAGAAAGGCTATTCTGTAAAGTTTTTTATTGCTTTTGAGCATGAAATAGAGAAATGCCTGGTTGAGTATGACCGGTTTTCCGAAGAAGCAGAAACGGTTCCGTTGACCGAGCAGATATTTGAAGAGGGCAGCAGTACCGAGTGGGTTGAGAACATTATCCGCAAGGGTATACAAAACCGGGCCAGCGATATTCATATTGAGCCGCAGGACGACGGTGTGCTTCAGATCCGCTACAGAATTGACGGCTTGCTTGCCCTTAAGGAAACTTTTAATTACAGCAGGGAATTTATTCAAGGCTTGGTGTCGCGGATAAAGATAATTTCCGGGATGGATATAGCGGAAAAAAGGCGTCCGCAGGACGGCCGGATAGATAACTTTCATCATAACGGGCGAGATTACTTCATGCGGGTATCGACCGTGGCGACAATCTTTGGGGAGAAAGTGGTGGTCCGCATTACCGAGAAGGGCAACTTTGTTTCGGAATTCTCCGAGCTGGGTTTCTCTGCGCAGGATGCGGCTAAAGTGGAAAGCCTTCTTAAAGCTCCTTACGGGATAATTTACTTGGGCGGCGCTTCCGGGACCGGCAAGACTACGACTCTTTATACGATGATGCAGAAACTTAACAGCGACGAAGTAAATATATGTTCCATCGAGGACCCGGTAGAGAAAACAATGAAGAATATCAACCAGATTCAGGTGAATCCTGCTGCCGGCATAACATATTCTTCGACCTTGAGGGCCTTCTTGCGCCAGGACCCGGACGTGATCGTGGTGGGCGAGATCAGGGACAAGGAGACCATGGATCTGTCGATTAGGGCGTCTTTGACGGGGCATTTGGTCCTAACTACAATACACGCCAATAGCGCTTTGGATGTGGTTAGCCGGATATTGAACATGGATATTGAGCCCTATCTTTTGAGCGTCAGCGCGTTGGGTTTTGTTTCCCAAAGGTTGGTGAGGGTGCTCTGCCCTCATTGCAAAGAAAAGGCGGAGCCGAGCGTGACGGAGAAAATATGGATCGATCATGTCCGTAATCTTTATGGAATTGTGCTTGACGGTGGCGATATTTATAAGGCCAGAGGCTGTTCCCGTTGTGACAATCTCGGTTACCGGGGACGGGTGGCCGTGGTGGAAATCATTGTCGTAAATGATGCCATAAAGGAAATAATCGCTTCTCGCCAGAGCGCAAAGGCGTTGCAGGATGAAGCTCTCAAGCAGGGGTTTGTGCCGATAGAAGTGGGAGCCTTGATGAAAGCGTTTGATGGCGTTACTTCTTTGGCGGAAGCCATGAGGGTTACATCGGCGTTCAAGTTTTAGAAAAGAGGTGGAGAATTTGGGTCGTTTAACAAAGCTTTTATTATACGTTGCGCCATTTTTTTTAGTGGCGTTGATTCTGATGCTGAGTATCCAGCATGTACCCATAGGCTTGCTGAAAGGTGTTGTTGCTGGTGTAGAGAGCAAGTCCTTTGATTTTCCAAAAAGCAGCCCGTTGAATCTGAGGGCTTTCCGGGTGAGTAAAGACCTCCTTGATATGTATGTCAGCAGCAGTGTTGTGGTGTACGGCCGGGCCAACCCGATGCTTAAGACCGTATGGTTGAAGAGTGCTGAGGCGGCGTCGAAGATAGTCAAGGAAGAGCCGCCTTCTCCGCCGGCGCAGGAGCCGCCTCCTGCCTGGAAGGGCGTGGAGTTTGTCCCACCGGTACCTTACGATGCGGAGCTGGCCGTTCGTTTTTATAATGACGGCGTTCTTCCTGTTGACAGGGAGCATTTTATCATAACCTCCGGTTTCGGTATCCGGCCTGATCCTTTCACTAAAGAGCCTTCCGCCCATCTTGGGATAGACATTGGCGATAGCAACAACGGGGTGTCCTTGATTGACGGCAAGCCGGTTTACTCCGTGCTTGATGGAACGGTTTACATGGTGCAGATCGACAGCGGGACCGGGGAAGGTTACGGGAACCTGGTGATCATTGAGCACCAGGGGGTTCTTACCTATTACGGACACTTGGGGGACATCGAGACTGGTATAACCAGCGGGAAGCCGGTGGAAGCGGGTCAGAAGATAGGCAAGGTTGGCAATACGGGAAAGTCCACAGGGCCCCACCTTCACTTTGAGATAAGGTTGAAGGGGCAGCCTACAGATCCATTCCCGTATTTATTTGAGATAGTTAAAAGAGGTTTGGACGAGGTGGAAGAGTCCGGGGAAGTTTAGGCCGGGCTCTTCCCTATTTGGGAGGTGTTTAGATGGAAGTATTGATAGCCCTCTTAGCGTCAGTGGTGCTTTTGCTTGTTTATGGGTACGAGAAAAAAAGGATAAGGCTCTGGAAGCCGCTTTTTTTTGTTGTATTCGCTTTTGTTTTTCCTACCTTCATATTCGTGTGTCGTAACGGTTTCAAAAATTACTGGCTGGAAGTTGGCCGCCCCGTGTCCCTGGTTTTGTTTATTATATTTGTCCTGGAAGCCTTTTATTACATGTGGTACAAGGAGAAGCGGCAATGATCTCAACAGTGTATTTAATTCTGGTTATGCTTTGGGTGATTGTAACTGATTTTAAAAGAGGGATGATTTACGATGCTGCCGGTTTGGGGCTTGTGGTATATGCCTATGCCGCCAACATGCTTGGCTACGGCATTGATGCAAAAAGTGCCGTGATCGGGATGGTGGTTGGCGCTTCGATTGTGATGCCGTTTTTTCTAATGGGTCACATGGGCGGCGGTGACGTCAAGCTCCTGGGGGCATTGGGTTTATGGTTTGGATTACGGATAATCGACGTGTTTTTGTTTGCCTGTATTCTGGGCTTATTTGTGGGAGCGTTCTATTGGCTCAAAGAAAGAAGAAGGGGCATAGAGGTCCCCTTTGGACCGGCGATAGCCGTGTCAGCCGTAGTGCATTGGGTTACAAGTTTTTCTCTGGTTATGTGCTATTGGGGTATCGTGCCCTGATAAACAAAGTAGCGCTGTAAGCGGAAAGGTGGAAGAATATGAAGTCAAACAACCTGGTATTTCTGATGGCGGGCGTCTTTCTGATAGGAGCAATTGCCCTGATCAATTTTGCGCCTGATCACCCGATATATCCCCATACTTACGCGGGTTTCCTGGAAACGAGTTTGTATGTGGAGGGCTATTACAGTGATTATCTGGATTCTTTGATTGAGGCGGAACAGCTTGAAAAAGAGTTATTGTTTCAAGAACAGCAGATTGAGTCCATGGGAAGGTTTTATCACGGCTTGTTGGAGGATTTCAAAAAGCCGGAGTGGGGCTTTCACCCGCCTTCGATGCTTATACTGCTGGAGCAGAACGCCCGGGATTGCGGTACGGCTTTAACCATCAAGTATAACGAAATAGTTTATGTTACGGAAGAGAATTTAGTAGAAGATGGGGAAAAAGATGGAGGCGAAATGGAAGAAGAAGGTAATTTAGCCGGGCTGTCGGCCATGCCGGGCTTTGACGTGGCCCTTGTGCCTATTGAGGCAGAGGGCGAGTATGCGAAAGTAAGAAACTATTTTATATTTCTTGAGCAGACGGACCTTGTTTGCATATCGAAGGCGTCGCTCTATGCTCTTGGTGACGGCAAGGTGCGGGCGGAGATTGATTTGCTGATTTTTGCTCCTGAAGGAATGGAGGTAGGATAGATGTTCAAAAAGACCCTTGTGGGCGTTGATCTTGGCGCTCATAGCATCAAATGCGCTGTTTTGAGGAGCAATGAAGCCAGCTATATAATCATTCACAAAAAAGAATATCCGTTAAGTGAAGCCGGAAATAAAACTCTTGTTGAATATCTCGAAGATGTCCTTTTTGATTTTGTAAAAAGCAACAGGATCAAGAATCCTTTGTTTTGCCTTTCCCTGCCGTATGCTCCGCCGAAAACTTTGGTGATGATTTTGGATTTGCCTTTGTTGCCGGATAAGGATATTGCGAGAAGCATTCCTTTTGAGATTCAGAAAAGGATGCTTGTTCAGAACATGGAAACCGTTTTTTACAAGTGGAGCATTCTGCAAAAAACCCAGGAGAAGATTAAAGTCCTGTTGGTTGTGATGGAGAAGGATGTTGTTCGGGAGATCTTGGGCAGCAAGAAGCTTTCCCGGATGATCAAGGTAATAGAGCCCCAGTTTGTGTCCCTGTCCCGGATTGTAACCGGAAATGTGATGCTGGTGGACCTGGGGCATACTGGAACCAGGGTGATTGTTTGCCGGGACGGAAAGCCGGTTTATCTCCGGCAGATTAATGTTGGCGGCCTTGATATTACGAAAGCGATTAAGGATAAGTTTTCTTTGGATGACTTGTCCCAGGCTGAGAAAGTGAAGCATGAGGAAGGGGCTATGGATGAAGATTACCGGGTTTCGGTTGTCGCTGCCGATCCGGTCAAGATTTTGCTGGAGGAAATGTCAAATATCGTCCAGTCGATTAGGGTCAACGAGGGACTGGAGGTGGATGAAGTCTACTATACCGGCAACGCAGGGGCTTTGAAGTTTTTGCCGGAGCATCTTAGCAGGGCAATCGGGTGTGATGTGAAACCCTTGAACTTGACCAGCGATTCTTTGACTGCGGGGGAAGACTACAGTTATGCCGTGGCGTGCGGAGCGGCCTTGTTTGAGGACGTGCCTGATTTGCAGGGCATAAATTTTGCGAATGTGAAGGATACCGGTCCCGCAGGTGAATTTTCCGTCAAAGTCTTATTTTTCGTAGCTTTGGCGGCTGGCCTGCTGTTCCAGTTGGGTGTTGCCGGGCTTCAAAATATAGCGGAAAGCCGGTTAGAGAAAGTGATTGCGTGGCATGAAGAGGTTGAAGCCCAGATAGAGGCTTATGAGAGGCAAAACCAAATATATGCCATGCAGCTGCAGCAGTACCGGAACATACGGAGTTTAATCGACCGGGACAAGGAAAGTTTCTCGTCTGATATTTTGCGGATACTTATAGAAAAAACTCCGAAAAACATCTATGTAGAGGAAGTATCTATTGATGCCGTCAGCGGTTTGGTCAAGCTCAAAGGTTTGTCTCCCAACTATTCAGATATAGGCTTTTTTGCTATAGCTCTTGAGGAACTATTTTGGTTGGAGATCGATACCATTGAGGAAGTGCCTGAAGGTCACCGGTTTACAATCAATTTGTCCCGGGGGGCGGTGGATGAAGCTCATGAGGAAGTTCAAGAGGAAACTCAAGAGGAACAGTGAAAGGGGCTTTTTGATGCTTGATGCCCTGGTCACTTCTCTTATTATTGCAACCACTATAACGATGGCCGTGTCTGTGGTATTTTTCGGCTACAAGACGCAAAAAGAAAACGTGGCGTACTTTGAGGCGTTACAGGTTGCTCAGAACCATCTGGAGGATTTGTCGGGGAGGAGCGCCTGGGGAAGCCTTGATGGAGTTACTCAGGAGATAGCAGACGATGTTGTTGCAACTTATGGGTTGTTGCAAAAAGGCAAAAGGCTCAAGTTGACTGTCCGTTTTGAGTTTTACGGGGAGCAGGAGATAACTTTTAGCTTAGAGAGAAGGTTGTGAGCAGCATTTACTTTTGATTGAAAAGAAGTCCTCGTTAAAACGCGGGGGCTTCTTTTTTGTTGAAGGAGCTGGTGACTGTTGGGTAAGAAAGGTTATGCACTCTTGGAGGTTATTGCTTGGGCGGCTATGACCGGCTTGA
>LSQX01024667.1_pt1 | contig 11005 bp, 10 predicted proteins | sample 654561 | NCBI WGS metagenome assembly LSQX01 (sample SAMN04489861, study PRJNA283612) | anaerobic digester metagenome | isolation source: 4 biogas reactors fed with cattle manure at either 37C or 55C with and... | place: Denmark: Kongens Lyngby | collected 2014 | reverse complement strand
TATAAAGCGCGTTTGCTGCCAACGACGACCACCAGTTCCTTACCCCTGGTGATTCCTGTATAGAGCAAATTCCGTTGCAGCATAATGGCGTGTTGAGTCAGTAAAGGAATGACCACTGCTGGGTATTCGCTGCCCTGGCTTTTATGGATCGTAATGGCATAGCTCAAAACCAGTTCATCCAAATCGCTTTCTTCATAAGGAACGAAATGTCGGCCTTCACCATCTTGAAACTCTACAATCAGCTGATTATTTTCCGTATCGATTTCCACTATCTGACCGATATCACCGTTGAATATTCCTTTATCGTAATTATTGCGAATTTGCATGACCTTATCTCCGGCAGAAAAACTCACACCGGTTTTGGTGATAGCAGGTTTATTATTATTTCTTGGGTTGAGCCTTTCTTGTAGGGCTATATTCAAGCTGTCAACACCGATACTGCCTTTTCTCATGGGAGTGATGACCTGAACGCCTTCACCATCGGCCAAATTCAAAAAGGCGGGTAAGCGCTGAGCAGCCAAATCAGTGACTAATTGAGCCGCTTCCAGGGGGTCTTCCTTTTCCATAAAGAAAAAGTCCCTCTTATTATCGTCTATAATGGGCATTTGGCCCTGATTTATTCTGTGGGCGTTCTGAACGATCAGGCTCTCTTCAGCCTGGCGGAAGATGGTCTGTAGGCGAACGACAGGGAGATAGTCGCTGGCAATCAAGTCTTTTAAAACATTGCCTGGGCCTACTGAGGGCAATTGGTCCTGATCGCCAATTAAAATCAACCTGCTTTGAAAACTCAAAGCTTTTAAGAGGTGATGAAAGAGAATTATGTCTATCATCGAAGCCTCGTCCACAATCAAGACATCGCAAGCCAGAGGTTTATCCTCGTTGCGGGCAAAGGTTATGCCTTCTCCAGCCATAAAGTTATACTCAAGCAAGCGATGCAAGGTCTTGGCCTCTTTGCCTGTCACTTCTTTCAGCCTCTTGGCTGCCCTGCCTGTCGGTGCTGCCAAGAAGACCGTTGCCCCTCGGTTGGAATAGATGGCTTCAATAGCTCTGACCACCGTAGTCTTGCCTGTGCCGGGGCCTCCGGTAATGATGGTAATATTGCTATTCAAAGCTGTACTCAAGGCTTTAATCTGCTCCGAGGCAAATTCTAAATCCAGTTCAGCTTCTATCGGCTTAATATCCTCTAAGTAAAGCTCATTTAAATCTTCTTTATTCAATAAGGGCATTTGCAAACTGCCCAACATTCTCAAATTATCTGCTACTTTAGTTTCAGCCACATAGAAAGGCACCAAATAGATGCGTTCCCTTCTATCTGAATCGTAGTCAAGAACAAAATGTTCACTCTCAATCAGCTCTTTTAGAGCTTGCTCCATCTGTTCTGGATCAGCCTGTAAAAACTCCTCAGCCAAAACAAGCAGGTCTTCTTTGTAGAGAAAACAATGGCCTTCGCTGGTCATCTCACTTAAAACAAAGCGCAAACCAGCCCTGATTCTCTTTGGATCAGAAGAAGAAACACCTAATTTTTGCCCAATTTCATCGGCCGTTCGAAAACCGATACCGAAAACTTCTTCAGCCAAGCGGTAAGGGTTGGCTTCAATCATCTGAACCAAGTCGATTTGGCCCTTATGTTGGTAATGGCGATAGATTCGCATGGCCAAGTTAGGGCTGATCTCGTAGCCTTGCAGATAAATCATAAAGCGTTCGACCTCTTCGTGGCCAATCAGGTCCAGCTGAACCCGCAGAGCCAATTTTTCATCGATGCCTTTGATGATGGTCATGGCTTTAGGGTTTTCTTTGATTACATCGAGAACATCCAAACCAAAATGCTCAACCAAGGCCTCAGCTCTTTTAGGGCCGATTCCCCTGAGCAAGCCTGAACCCAAATAGCGAATTAAACCGCCTTTGGTTGTGGGCAAAATAACCTCGCTCTTTTCCGCCTTAAACTGACGGCCAAAAGTAGGATGAGTCACCCATTCTCCTTCTAATTTTAGTTGTTCTCCCTCTTTTAAAGCAGGAAAATAGCCGACTACAGTTTGAGGATAGCGGTTGTTCGCCACTTCTAAACGAAAGACAGAATAAAAGTTCTCTTCGTTTCTAAAAGTGATGCGCCTAACCGTTCCTTCCAAAGTCTCCATGGCTTCTCTCCTCCACATTTTTCTATAAAATAAAGTTTAAATTTAAGCTCCTTGTTTTCTTCGCTTTTTAAAAAAAGAAAACCTTCTAAAACCTTAAAGCCCTGAAGACTAAGCAGTAATAAATCGCTGCTATTGCAACTTTTTCCTCTTAGTCAATAAGCTTTAAACTATTTAAGAAGGTTTATATCTTTTGATTTAGTGAAGGGCTTTAGCTAAAACTACAGCCATATCGATCTGCTCCCAAGGAAGATCCAAATCATCGCGGCCAAAATGCCCATAGGCTGCAACCTGACGATAAATCGGTCTGAGTAAACGCAGTTTTCTGATGATAGCAGCTGGTCTCATGTCAAAATGCTCTCTGATTAGGGCAGTCAGCTCAATATCCTTCAATTTACCCGTACCAAATGTATCGACCATAACCGAAACCGGTTCGGCAACGCCGATGGCATAGGCCAGCTGAACTTCGCAGCGTTTGGCCAAGCCGGCTGCCACAACATTTTTAGCAATATAGCGGGCCATGTAGGCGCCGGAGCGGTCCACCTTAGTCGGGTCTTTGCCCGAGAAAGCGCCGCCACCGTGGCTGGCAATACCGCCATAAGTATCGACGATGATTTTACGTCCGGTCAAACCAGCATCACCATGAGGCCCCCCGATCACGAAGCGTCCGGTCGGGTTGATTAAGTAGCGAGTCTTCTCGTCTAAAAGGTGGGCAGGTAAAACCGGAGTAATCACACATTTCATGATGAGACGACGGATTTCTTCTTGGGTCATTTCCGGAGCGTGTTGGGCCGAGACTACCACTGTATCGATGCGCACCGGGTTAAAGCCTTCGTATTCAACAGTCACCTGAGCTTTGCCGTCAGGGCGCAGCCAAGGCAGAGTTTCGTCTTTTCTAACTTGAGCTAAGCGTCTGGTCAAAAGATGGGCATATTGAATGGGTGCCGGCATCAGCTCAGGCGTTTCGTCGCAGGCAAAACCGAACATCATGCCTTGATCTCCTGCTCCTAACCAGTCTTCGGCTAGAGTATCCGGTTCCTCATCTTCTCGCACTTCCAGAGCTCTGTTGACTCCTATGGCGATATCGGCCGATTGCTCGTTAATCGTCGTCAAAACAGCACAGGTCTCAGCATCGAAACCGTATTTGGCTCGAGTATAGCCTATGTCTTCTACTATGCCCCTGGCCAAACTGGGAATATCCACATAAGTATCCGTGGTGATTTCACCTGCTACTAAAACTAAGCCGGTTGTAACCAGGGTTTCACAGGCCACTCGGGCCCGGGGGTCTTTTTCTAAAATTGCATCTAAGATGCCGTCGGATATTTGATCGCAAATTTTATCAGGATGACCTTCTGTCACCGACTCCGATGTAAAAAAGTGGCGTTCTTTCAATATATTATACCTCCTCGATTTCAATTCTTATATAAACTAGATATCTTTTTGTGTTCTTTCTTTCAAAGCTCTAGCACTTTGGGCGTCTTAAACTCTCTTTGGCCATGGCCTCTCTCTTATCGTAGAGCTTTTTACCTCGAGCCAGGCCTAATTCTACTTTGACCAAATGCCCTTTCAGATAAACGGAAAGGGGAATCAAGGTATGGCCTTTTTCTCTGACCGCACTGCCTAATTTGCGAATTTCTCTTTTATGTAAAAGCAAGCGTCTTGGTCTCATCGGGTCAACATTGTAGCGGTTACCCGCTTCATAGGGGCTGATATGCACATTGTATAAGAGGCAACCATCTGCTTCCACCCTGGCATAGCCATCTGCTAAATTTATCTTGCCAGCCCGGATTGACTTCACCTCTGTCCCCTTTAAGGCGATGCCTGCTTCGTAAATTTCATCAATAAAATAATCGTAGCGAGCTCTTCGATTCTGTGCTATTTTTTTAATATCTGCATTTTTAGCCATTAGCATCCCTCCTTTGAGGTTTTTCTCCTTATTTCAATCGCCCTTCCCGCCAGCAGCGGTAACACAAGGGTGTATATTGTTCATTCCCACCGATAACTACTTGCGGACCTTCTCTGATAATACCGTTTTCATTAAAACGAGCATTGACCGTCGCTTTCGACCCGCAATGGCAAATCGACTTTATTTCCACTATGCTTTCCGACAGCTCCAAAAGCCGAGCACTGCCGGGGAACATGCGAGTGCTAAAATCCGTTCGCAAACCGTAGCAAAGAACGGGTATATCCTTGTCGACAGTAAGGTTTTTCAACTCTTCCACCTGTTGGCCGGTTAAAAACTGAGCTTCATCGACTATGATAACCTGATGCTTTTCTTCCAGCAAATCTGCAAAGGTTTCACCGGGGGCAATCAATTTACATGGTCTCTCTAGGCCAACTCGAGAACGAATGACCGGTTTTTCATCCCTGGTATCAACAGCCGGTTTGACCAAAAGAACATTATAGCCTCTTTCCATATAGTTAAACTCGACCATGAGAGCTTGAGCAGACTTGCTGCTTCCCATGGTACCGTAGCGAAAATATAATTTGGCCATAAGCGCCCCCCTCTTATTCCAATTTCCAATCTACGGGCTCGCGCCCTTGGGCCAGTAAAAATTCATTAGCTTTGGAAAAATGCCCACACTCTTTAAAACCTCGCCAAGCAGAAAGCCCACTGGGATGGACTGTTTCTAAGACCAGATGTCTTTTCTCGTCAACTAATTCCCTTTTCTTTTGGGCCTGCTTGCCCCAAAGTAAAAACACTTTAGGTTGTTCCTCTTGACTGACAGTTTCAATAACAACGTCGGTAAAGATTTGCCAATTCAATGTTTGATGGGCTTGAGCTTCATACTTTTCTTTGTTCTTTACCTTTTTAACCACGGTCTGAACTGTCAAAGCCGTGTTCAGCAAAAGAACACCCTGTTTAGCCCAGGCTCTTAAGCTACCGTGAGTTGGTGGGGTCAAGCCTAGATCCTCAGAAAGGGCCAGATGAATATTCTTCAGGCTGCTGGGAATCTTTTCCCCCTGAGGCACCGAAAAGGCTAAACCCTCAGCCTGGCCGGGATGAAAATATGGGTCCTGGCCTAAGATAACTACTTTGACTTCAGCTAGAGGTGTGAGATGAAAAGCTTGGAAAATTTTATCTTGCGGCGGAAAAATATTCTTTCCAGCATAATCTAAGGCTAGTTTAGATTGCAAGGATTTTATTTCCACTCTATCAAAGACAGACTCCAAAGCGGTCGCCCAAGATCCAGGCAATCTTTTAGTAAAATCCATGCTTTCACCGCCTTTTTTTAAGTATACCACAAGTCAGACCATTAAGAAAAGAGGTACCGTTTTTAATCAAGTTTATAGGTCAATGCTTATTAATTTATAATCCCTAATCACTTCAGCACAGACTGAAGTCAACAGAGCCAGCTATGAAAAATTGTTTCAGATGATACAAGTTAATCATAACAAAAATTGTAATCAGCCAATTTCTCAAATAAAAGCCCTTTTCAAAATTATGAGGACTAACATAAACTTAAATGGAAACACTTCTTGAAATTATATGACACAGAGATGGTAAAACAAAAAGATAATCGGATGAGTCCATATGCTGCAAGTCAACCATAAACCAAATTAGTAAAAAGAAACCTGCCGAAAAATCGGAGTCATTGTAAATTACACTATTAAAGCAAGAAGGTCGAAGTTTGAAATCCAGCGAATAAATAAGAAAGTGGAATTTCTTTTGAGGAGGCAAAAATTGGATATCAATAAATTGAGAGAGCTCTTCCCTGTTACTGAAGATTATATCTTCTTAAACAATGCAGCTGAATCACCTTTGAACAAAAGAGTCGAGAAGAAACTAAACGACTATTTGCATTTAGCAGCCACTGCACCACACCTCAAGCCTGGTGATGTCCGGGAAGAAGTGCGCTATAGATTGGCTAATCTTTTTGGTGGCTCAGCTGAAGAATATGCTTTAATTACCAGCACCGGTGTCGGTGTCGGCCTGATCGCTTCAGGTTACCCTTGGCAAGAGGGCGACAATATAGTTGTTCCTGCCGATGAACACTGGAGCAACACCTTTCCTTGGCTCAATCTAAAGAGCCAGGGTGTGACCGTTCATCAGGTGCCATTGGACGCAAACAACCGAGTTGATTTCGAAAAAATTGAAGAGTTGGTTGATCAAAAAACAAGAATCTTAGCAGCCGCAGCAGTTCGGTTTAATTCCGGCTATCGCAGCGATTTAAAAAGGCTGAGCCAAATTGCCAAAAAACACAAGGCTTTGTTTTTAGTCGATGGAATTCAAGCTGCCGGTGCGGTTCCGATAGATGTTGAAGCAGATGGCATCGATATACTCTCCAGTGCCGGCTTCAAATGGCTTTTAGGCCTACCCGGAACCGGTTTTCTCTATATAAATAAAGATGCGCAAAATAAAATTAAACCCCTCTTGCCCGGTATGTTCGCCGCTGAAAACAGCTTTACCCAACTAAAATTTTACGATGATGCTCGTCGCTTTGAGACAGGCACCATACCCTATTCACTATTTCATGCCTGGACAGCAGGTTTAGATTTGCTCCAAGAAATTGGTATAGAAAACATCCATAAAAGAGTCCTTTACCTTACTGATCTGCTCATAGAAGGCCTAAAAGAAAAAGGCTACGAGCTGCTTACGCCAACAGAAAAAGAAGAAGAGCGTTCAGCTATCCTGGTCTTTAGCCTTGGCAGCCGTCAGAAGAACAAAGAGCTTTACAAGAGTCTTTTGGCTAAGAATATTATCATCACTTATAGGGGCGACAGCCTTAGAGTCAGCCCTTCCTTTTACAATACGGAAACTGAAATCGAAACCTTTCTGCAAGCTATTTAAAATAGACAAGAAATTTAACCGGCGATTTTGGCCGGCATTGGGTCAAATTTAAGCTGGCGTTTTAAGTCAAATTTAAACCGGTGTAAGGTCATTCTTCAACCGGCGTTTTGCGTCAAATTTAAACCGGCGTTGGGTCATTCTTTGACCGGCGTTTTGAGTCAAATTTAAACCGGCGTTGACAATTTATTTGATAAGGTTGATCAAAAGGCTTTTGTCCCAAGTAGATTTGACCATTTTGACGCCGAAATATCGATTAGCTAAATCAAAAAACAAAAACCTAGCTTACAATTTGAAAGCCAAAAAATTAAAGTAGAGTTAAAGGACACCTATTTAGCTAAAAACACCCCTTAGGTTTTAAGACCTAAGGGGTGTTTTTTATGATTTAATTTAGCTTACATTTCCAATTTGAATTTCTTCTCAGCAATGACTTCAGTTACCTTAGTCCTTGCACTCAAATAAAACAAAAATCGCCTCTGCTATCTTCCAAACATATTTTCTTAAGTAAGATCAACCCTTGCTTTTCCCACAATGTTATTGTCTAGAGATCAGGACCATCAACTAAAGCTTACCAAAAATAATACAGAAATGTTAATTCAGCAATTTATACATCCTGGCTCCTTTAAGGCTTGCTTGATAACCACCTTTTCCTCATTGCTATTATTTCAGACACAGAAGAATACTTGGGAGCCAAGGAAGAGCTCATCACTCAATTATAAAAAAAGTTAAACAATACAGATAATAATCAGAGATAGCGATTATGGTAATAATTGCTGTAGTAGCTGTAGCGGCGGCTGAGAACCGAGAGAAAGATAAACCCTATGCCTATGAAAACCAAACTTAAATACTGAGGGGGCCAGTTAAAGGCTTTATTGCTAATCCAGTGGGTGAGATTATATAAAAGCACACTGAAAATCATCAGAAAACCACTGAAACGCTCTTTGAAAAATGTAACTATGAAGGCCACAGTGAATAAGCCAGGCACGAATAATAAACAAAGGGTTTTGGAACATAAAGGACCATTGAAAAAATCAAAGTCTCCTTCACCCACAAAGAAAAAGATGTACAGCATTAAAAAAGCTAGGCAAGTTAAACGCAGAAGCAATCTTAAAATCTGTAACCATATAGGATCTTTTAGTTTGCGAGCAAACATCTTATCACATCCCGTAATCAAAGGTTCTACACTTTTCTTCTTTGTTCTTGCTAATTATTTCAAAATCCTTCTCAAGTCCGTTTTTTCTGAAATTTAAGCTCCAATATTCTCCTTATCTTGGCTTTCCATAGCTTTGAAACAGTTTCTCTATCTTTTCCATTTCTCTGTGATCGATAATCTGAACGTGGCCTAAACTATTGGCTAGGATAAATAATTTGGCCACTTCTTCCACTTCTTCGGCGATTAAAAATGCTTCTTTTAAATCTTTACCAATAGCTAGAAGGCCGTGGTTGGCTAATAGTACCGCCTTGTTTTCGCCCATAGCATCCAAAGCGTTTTGTGCCAATTCCGGGCTGCCAAATGTGGCATAAGGAGCTAAAGGCACTTCCTTGCCCGCTCTGGCAAGCATATAATGAACGGCCGGTAAAGATTTGCCGGCACAAGCCAAAGCTGTGGCATAAAGAGAATGGGTGTGGACTACTCCTTTAATCTGAGGACGCTTCTGATAGACTGCTGTGTGCATCTGCCATTCACTGCTAGGCTTATTCTTTCCCGCCAGGACTTCACCTTGAAGATTCATACTGACTAAATCTTCCAACTCCAAATCGGAATAGGGTAAACCGGAAGGAGTAATCAGCATGATTTGACTCTCTGCATTAAAAACACTCAAATTACCACTGGTGCCGGAAGTCAAACCCCTTCGGCCCAGTTCCTTTGACCAATATAACAGCTCCTCTTTGATTTGTTCCATGAACACACTTCCTCATCATATCCATAAATTTTAGGCAAATAGATTTTAAGCACCCAGCACATGGAGATCCAATAATATTTCATCCTGATTAAACTTTTTCCAGTTGAGCAAAGACTCTCCTGAATTCATCATCGAAAGGAGGCTTTAAGACACCTTTCTCGGTGCAAAAAGCTGTGATCAAATCAGCTGGAGTCACATCGAAAGCAGGGTTATAGACCTCAATCTTTTCCGGTGCCATTCGATTGGCATACCAAAACTCGGTAACTTCTGCCGCGGCTCTTTCTTCTATGACTATCTCAGCGCCTGTTGGGGTAGCCAGATCGATTGTACTGGTGGGAGCACAGACATAAAAGGGAATATTATAATATTTCGCCAAAATACCTAAATTCAGGGTGCCGATTTTGTTGGCGGTGTCGCCATTTGCTGCTACTCGATCGCAACCGACCAAAATTGCATCAACTTTTCCTTGAGCCATCAAGGAGGCAGCCATATCATCACAGAGCAGGTGAGTCTTGATACCGGCTTTATTTAATTCGTAGGTGGTCAGTCGGGCTCCCTGAAGCAGGGGCCTAGTTTCATCACAATAGACGGTAAAGCCATAGCCTTGCTCTTGGCCCAGATACATAGGTGCAGTGGCTGTGCCATAAGCAGATGTAGCCAAATGACCGGCATTACAATGGGTGAGTAAACCCATACCCTTCTTTAAAAGAGAGAGAGCGGACAGGCCAATCTTAAAACAGACCTCTTTGTCCAAATCACGCAAGTTAAGGGCTTTCTCCAGGCAAATCTCTGCTATCTCCTGAGGGCTTAACTCGATATTATCCTGAAAATCTCTTTCGATAATTGCCAAAGCCCAAGTCAAATTGACAGCAGTTGGCCTTGATTTTTTCAATTTAATTAGTGCTTCTTGAAACAATTCTACAAAGGCTTCTTTATTTAAATGACTATTTTCTTTGAGCACAACCCCTATGCCAATAGCAGCAGCCAAACCGATGGCAGGTGCTCCTCTGACTCTGAGATTTTTTATCGCCTCGACAATTTCATCTATTTCCTTTAGCTGGATGAATTCTTCTCTTAAAGGTAATTTTGTTTGATCTAAAAGAACAAGTCTGTTTTTCTCGTGGTCATAGTCTAAAGATAAGGGTAATTTCGAAATAATCATGGCAAACCTCCTAAGATAGAATAAATTTAGAGAGAAAAAACGCCTGCTAATAAAAATTAGAGGCGTATTTCTTTTAAAAATAGCTGTGCAAACCTGCCAAGAGAGTGTTGACTCCGATGAAAGTAAAGATTACACAGAGAAAACCTATGACAGCAAACCAAGCAGCCGGTTTACCAACCCAACCTCTGTTTAGACGCAAATGCAAATAGACGGAGTAGATAATCCAGGTAATCAATGACCAAGTCTCTTTAGGGTCCCAGGCCCAATAGCGGCTCCAGGCAGCTTTAGCCCAAATTGCTCCGGTAACGATGACCAAGGTCAACATGAGATAGCCAAAGGAAATCACCCTATAGCTCAAATAGTCGCTGGTCTCGGTATCCAGCATGTGTTTTTGGTTGCCTTCGCTCTGTTCCTTGTTTTGATAGAGATTGATCAAGTACATCGCTGCCAAACCTGCCGAAACAGCAAAGGCTCCATAACTGACGATAGCTGTTCCCACGTGAACATAAAGCCAGTTACTCTGCAAAGCCGGCATCAAGGGCTTGATGCTTTTGGGCAGTGCCGAAGCGTAGCCCATGACCAAAAAGGCGATGGGCATGACGAAAGTTCCCACTGCTGTAAAGCGGTAGAGAAAGTGCAAAAACAAATAACACAAAACTATTCCCCAGGCAAAGCTGGAAGCAAACTCAAATTGACTGCTAAAGGGCAAATGCCCCGACTCTATTACTCTTAGGACCATGGCGGCTGTATGCAGAGCAAAGCCTGCTGCCGCCAAAACAAAGCCTGCTTTTCCTATCTTTTCTTTTTTTAAGGTTGTATGAAGAAGAAACGCGAGGGAGGATAAGGCATAAACGACAAAGGCAACGGTGAAAAGAGCATCTTCCCAATAGATAATGTTTTCCATTTTAGTTTTTATCCCCTTTCTCCAGTTCAGAGATAATCTTCTTGATTTTAAAATTCAAACCCCAAGAGTTTTTACCGCTGGCTATTTTAATGCTGTCAGATTTAACTATGATAT
>LSQX01086265.1_pt1 | contig 11006 bp, 8 predicted proteins | sample 654561 | NCBI WGS metagenome assembly LSQX01 (sample SAMN04489861, study PRJNA283612) | anaerobic digester metagenome | isolation source: 4 biogas reactors fed with cattle manure at either 37C or 55C with and... | place: Denmark: Kongens Lyngby | collected 2014 | reverse complement strand
CGTCGCGCTTGACGCTGGAGGGGCAGACGAAAATCTGTGTGTTCTTGATGTACGGGTAGACGAGATCCATCCAGCTGATCAGGTTGCCCGTGACGGTACCACTGTACGCGCTGCGGAAGACGACGCCCGGCGTACCGGCAGCGGTCTGCGTCTGGTTGAGGCAGATCAGCGGGAAGCGCTCGTCATAGTCCTGCGTGTACTGCATGAAGGCGGTGCCAATCTGCTTGAGGTTGTTCAAGCAGGAGGTCTGCCGGGCCTTCTCACGGGCCTTGGCAAAAACGGGGAACAGAATGGCCGCCAAAATGGCGATGATCGCGATCACAACCAACAACTCGATGAGCGTGAAACCCTTCTTCATCTATGGGGCCTCCAGCAGAATGATCCGCGGCAGAAACCGCGGTTGAAGCCAACCGGTTCAGTACTGAGACGGAAAACTCGAGGGTTTATCTGGAACGCTGCTGTGGCAAGAGGTAGATTTCCCTAACCCGCGTCTTCACATCACGTCCCGAATTCTTCAAATTCTGCCTTATCTGCCCACAAACGTCAAGTACGGGTAATACTCATGGGCGTGGAAGTCTCCCCACGGCAGCGGCGCGGCAGCGGATAGCTCCCGCCCGTCCTCGAGATGCACCGAGTAGTCGTACCGCGACACCAGGAAGCGCCACAGGTCACCGGGGGCGGGCTTGCCGCCCCAGCGGTCGAAGGCTGACCACGGAATCCTGATCTCCGAGGTCCACTTCGTATCACGGTCCTCCCAGTCGTCGAAGGTCCCTACCAGCGACACCTTCGCCTCCATCCCGGAATCATACGTCTTCCAGCGCGCCTCTCCGCCGGCCGCTCGGCGGGCGTAGAAGTAATCGCGCGTGCCGCCACTGGGCGCCAGGTGAAGCTCCCAATACCACGGCTTGTCATCAGCGGGCTTGAGGAATAGTTCGAGAAGATCATCGACCCCAAAGGAGCTGTCATGTCCCGCGGGAGTGACACAATACAGGTCGCGATCCTCAAGTTCCGCGCCGACGTACAGATAGCGATCATCCCACATCAGCCGCACATGGCTTCTCGAGGTGGCGGGCCGCGGCCGGGTCATCCAGAACTGACTCCAGTCCATCTTCGGAGGCACGATCAGCCCCTCAATGACCTGCGCCTGCGCCCAAGCGGCCTCCTCCAGCCTGCCATCGAGGACAATCGGCTTTTCGGCGCGAACGCACTTATAGGCGTTCGCCTTGTCGGTCGAAAACGGCCCTGTCCAAGACGGCAGTTCAGCCGCGAACACTGTCGCGGAGACAACGATCAGCAACACCAGCAGCGCTATTCGGTTCATCTATGGTTCCTCCAAAGAGTTTGAATACGGTAGGAGCGCTCCTACCGATCAACCAGACTAATCCTGCGAAATATCAGTCAGCACCGCGCGCACCGGTGACCCTTCCGCGCCTTTGATCCGCAGCGGCAGGCAGATCAACTGGTAAGGCCCCGGCGGAACCTCCACCAGGTTGATCCCTTCCAGCCCCAGCAGGCCCGCGCCCAGGATGATCCGGTGCGCTGGCGCATCAGCGTCGCCATAGCGGTCGAGGCTGATGTAGTCAATCCCCACCAGCCGCAACTGTCGCTCCACGCACCACAGCGCCGCGTCCTCGCTCACATACACATACTCCTCCGCAAAATGGCCGTTGCACACGCGGCCACTGTGTGAGTTGCCGGTGCGAAACAGAATGGCCTCACCCGGCTTAGTCTCCACCCGCTGCAGGTCATCAGCGCGTACGGCCACCGGGTCGAGTATCTCCACCACCTGCGCCGGCATGATGAAGTGCTCGACCGGATAGTCCTCCAGCCGCTGGCGGTCGGCGAAGAAATGCGCCGGGGCATCGAGATGCGTTCCAGCATGGGCGCTCAGGCGCAAGCTGGATTCCTCGGCCACACTGATATCAGTGATGGTCGTGGTCGCGCTGCGCTCAAAGGGGATATCCCCGGGGTAGGTGCAGTTCTCCTCGCCAAGGATGACCGAGATGTCGTGGATGGTCATGGTGCGCCACTCTCCTGTGGGCCGGTCTCCTTCGTCTGAAAGCCAATGCGTCGCTGGGTCGTATCAGGCATCATCAGCGGCGTCCACCGCCTCCCCCGGTTTGAGATGCCACTTTGGCATCTCAAACCGGGAAGTATTTGCCTCTTCAATGTCGAATATCCTCCCAATCCCAGCAGGAGCCGCCACCTATGCCCCAGACGATGCTGCAGATCATCGAAGATATCTGGCTGCTCGCCCGTCATATCGTCAGCGATGACTATGACGAGGCCCTCCGCCGCCTCGACAAGCACCTCCCTCTCACGGTGCATGAGGTCCCCTCGGGCACCCAGTGCTGGACGTGGAAGATTCCGAACAAATGGGGCTGCAAGGAAGCGTGGATTGAACCGTGCGTGCGGGGCGAGACCGGTCTCCGCCTCGTGGACCTCGCCGACCATCCCCTGCATATCGTGTACGGCTCCCTGCCCATCAACCGGGTTGTGAGTCGTGATGAGTTGATGGCGCACCTCACCTGGAAGGACGATCGCCCCGGCGCCATTCCCTTCGAATTCAAGTACTACGAGCCCGACTGGGGCTTTTGCATCCCGAAAAACTGGCTGCCGCGCTTCACCGCCGAGCAGTACCATGTGAGGATCGATGCGGTGAGTGAGCCGGGCAGTCTGAAGATCGGCGAACACTTCATCCAGGGGCAGACGGATCGCTGCGTCGTGATCGTCTCTCATCTGTGCCNNGGGGTCGCCGTCGCCGCCGATGTCGCGCGGAATCTGAAGGCCACATACTACTCCTACCGCTTCCTGTTCCTACCCGAGACCATCGGCTCGGTGGCCTATCTCTCCCAGCACGAGAACCTGATCGAGAACATGGCCGCCGGCATCTTTCTCGAAATGCTGGCCTCCTCCGGCTCGCTCGCCCTGCAGCACTCCTACGAGCACGACGCCCGCATTGACCACGCCGCCTCCTACGTCCTCCCCAGGCACCAGCCGGGCCTGCGCGAGGACGCCTTCCGCAAGATCATCGGCAATGATGAAATGGTCTTCGACAGCCCCGGCGTGCGCATCCCAATGATCAGCCTTTCCCGCTGGCCCTACCCCGAGTACCATACGAGCGACGACAACCCGAACATCGTGGTCCCCGAGAGCTTGACCCACGCACGCGACGCGGTACTTGACCTGATCCGCTGTCTCGAGGCCGACTACATCCCGGTCCGCAACTTCCGCGGCCCGCTCTTCCTGTCCGGCTATGGTCTGTGGGTTGATTGGCGGGTGAACCAGAAGCTCAACACCGCGCTGGAGTGGGTAATCAACAACCTCGAAGGCGACTACAGCATTTCCGAATTAGCGGCAAAGGTGGACGTGGATTTCTGGGAGCTGAAGGAGTGGCTGGACAAGGCGCTGGGGCATGGAGTGATTACGAAGCGGCCGGCGTTGTAGCGGGGAATGCCGCCGATCCTCGCTAAGGCTATCTCGGTGCCACGCGAAAACCGAGGACCATCTCGGCCCATTCAATGAAGCGGTCGGTCCTCTTCATGATCCCATCGAGCGTGTCAGGAGTGGTTCGGCCGCTGTTGTACTGAACTTCATTTTTCAGTCGGAGAACCTCAAGCAACTGGCGGGCTTTCTCCCTCGCCTCACGCTCCCAGATCTTGCCTGCACAAGCTTCCTTCAGATACTGCACAGCTTGCTCATGCTGTTCGCCTCGCGGCTGGGTGCGATTGAGGTACAAGCAGATGGCATCGTTGGCGGCGATGATCGCTAGAACCGCATTGGCCGCCGCCTGCACCGAGTGGGACTCATCGTTAACCGCCTGTGCAATCTCCCAGAACTTCTGCGCTGCGTCCCAACGGGTCTGCCAGGTTGCCATCAACGCACCAGCTCTGCTACGGAGGAGCCGGCGAGAACGATGTGGTCATCGCGTATGGTCTCCCACAATGGGTGCTGTTCTGCCGTCCATTCTCCGATCTGCTCGCGGTCTCGCACAATGCAGAACAGGCTCGATAGCCTGCTTTCGTTGATGTCCTGGCAGATATCCGCAATCTGCTGCTCGACTTGCGGATTGTTGTGTTCCACAATGACGAGCAAGTCGGCGTCACTCCCCGAATGCTGCGTTCCCCGCGCTTGACTTCCAAACAGGATGAGGGAAAGCAGATCAGGGACGCGCGTTGTCAGTTCAGAGACAATGTGGGGAAGTCTGTCCTTCTCAGTCCGAAATAGCTCCCGCAGAGACTTCAGTAACGGCTCATCATCCGTTCGCACGCGATACTCAAGCGCAGGCCGTACGACGCGGGCCTCCACAATACCCGCCGCCACCAACTGCTTCAGTGCCAGACTTACGTTGCTTTGTCCCAGCCCCGTGGCTCGCGCCAACTCACGGCCTGTCAGCCCCGTAGGGCTCAGTACCAGCGCGCGCAACACGCTGACCTTGGTCTTAGACGATAAAATGTCATCAAGAGGAAAACGCAGCCACATATCTTTGATCCTGTTGGCTTTGCGATCAGTTGACCGTAATTAAGATCAATTGATCTTAATTCAGTTAAGTCTACCTCTATGGAAGATTTGCTGTCAACCCCTACTCCCCCACCTTCAACCTCGCCTCACCCCACACCGCGTGGTCGCTGCTGATGCCGTCGCCGCCGTCCGTCGTCCATAGCCGCAGGTACTTCGCCGTTCCCAGCGGCACCTTGATCGTCTGCGGGCTCATCGAGCCTGTCATGACGTTTGAGGTTAGCAGCGTCTTCCATGGTCCCTTCGGCCCCTCGCCCGCCTGCACCTCAAAAGCCGCGCTGCCGTTGCCGAGGCTCGAATCGCTGATCCCGATATCGGAATGCAGCGTCAGCGGGCCGGTGATCGCGGGTAGCTGGAATACGACTTCACCGTGTGGGCCGTCGCCGCTGGGCTCGGGGCAGGTCGTCAGGCACTTGCCGTACTCTATGCCACGGATGGTGCACGGGTTGCCAACATAGTCCGTATCGCGGCCGACACTCCCATGCACGAAGAAGCTGATCGGGGTCAGGTCGCTCAGGTAGATCGCGCCCTTCTCCTGCTCCAGCCGCGTCACAAAGGAAATCGGCACCACTGCCACATGGCGACTCACCGACCGGTCCGCCACCGTGACTTCAATCGTGTGCTTACGGTTGTTTCCGCCACCCGCCGCCAACGCCCCCTGCAAGTCCAGTTCCAGCCGCAGCGACTTCCCCTCCGTGGTGGCCTTAGCAGACTGGTCGCCGACAGCCTTGCCGTCCAGCGTCACCCGCAGCGACGCTGGGTCCAGCGGGTTGTCCGCGTCCGCAACTTCCAGCACGATCGTCTTCGGCGTATCAATGACTCCAAGCTTCGCCGCAGTCTCCGCAGTCGTCTCCTTGCCATCAATCGTCAGCTTCGCGACCGCTGGCGCCGCTGCGTCATTCAGATTCAGCCACGCCGGCTTGCCCACGACCACACTATAGGCCTTGCCGGAGGCCTCCGCCGGGAACTCGCTGCGCCCCGCGGCGGCCTGCTGCCATGTGCCTTCCCCCGCGCGGAAGTTGACCGCGCCGCTCATCGCCGGGCACTTCACCGTCACCGGTCCCGTCGCCCGCAAGCTGTATTGCTTCCAGCCCTGCGCCGGGTCCTCGCGGAAGCAGAAGTCGCCCGCCACCTGCACCTTCAGCCCCGGCCGCACGCCATAGATCACGTACCAGTCGCCCGGCTTGATCCCCTCCCTGGCCAGGTCCACCTTCTCCACCACTTCGACCGTGTCTCCCCCATACCCGCCGCCGACGCGGTTCACGTTCTTAATCGTATACAGCTTCCCGCGTCCGGGGAACCACAGCTTCAGCCCGTTGTACCACGGGTTGTTGCCATGGTCCACCATCGGCCGCCAGGTCTTGATCACCGCCGGCTGATCCGCCGGCAGCACCGATACCTGGTGCCAGCTCACCACGAATGGCGCGTGATCCTGTACGTCCACGCGCACGTTGCCGTCGGGAAGCTGCGTCACTTTGTCCAGCCGGTAGCCCTCATTGCCATGGTTGCGCAAGTCGCTCTCATAGCGCACTAAGAGCTGCCGGTCATGCAGGTTGCCCCCGGCAGGCCACGGGCTGTCCGGCTTGATGATCAGCGCGCTTTCGGTCCTGGTGCCCGTCAGGTCGCCGATCACGTCCACAATCGTGCCGGTGAAGTCCCCCGCCATCGAGGCGCTGAAGTTCCCGGCGCCGGTGATGTAGGTCCCACGGCAGATCTCCGAGGTCACTACCTCACCCTTGGCATCCTGCCGCAGCAGCGCGTAGCGCGCATCGGTCTCGACCCCGCTCGGCAGCTTCACCGTGCCCGGCGCCGACTGGTAGATCACCGTATCGGTATGCCCGCCGGCCATCGCCAACTGCAGTGCGACGATAGCCCGCTCCTCACCCTTGACGCTCTTCGCCACTAATCGCGTCACCGACTTCACAACCGACTGCTCGCCCTCGCGGAAGCCCTCCAATATATGCACGTACTGCGCGTCCACCGTCTTCTGCCCCGCCGCCGGCAGCCGCCGCTCGATCACGAAGTCGCGTCCATCCACCACCGCGACGTTCCCACTGGCGCTCTGCCCGCCCGGCAACGGCTGCTTGAGCCAGCCGATATAAGGCCCCTTGCCGCGCACCAGGTCGCTCTGCACTCCCGCCTGCGGCAGGCCGATCAGCCGCAACTGCGCCTTGCCAACATCCCCCGGCCACGGCCGCTGATATGGCTTGCCGCCGACGTCACGCGGCCCCCACTCGCCCAGGTCCGTCTCCCACGTCACGCTCCACGGCTTCTCCGGCGCGCTTAGCGTCTTGACATCACGCACCTGCTCAAACACCCGGTGCTTCAACTTTTCATCATCATTCGCCGGCCGCTTGTCACCAAAATACAGCTTCTCAAGCGTCTCCGCCTGCCCCTTCACCGCCGGCAGATCCTCGGCGGCAGTATCCGCGAACGCGCTTTGGTAAAGCTGCTGCCGACCTTCCCCCTTCGCCTTCAGAATATCCACCGTGTACGGCCGCCCATCCGGCCCCTCAACGCCGATCAGCGTGCGCCGGAAGACGTCCATCTTCCGATCCACGCGCGACCATGAGTAATGATCGAGCACGTCAAGCACCTGGAAACCCGACCCCGGCTCGCCCGCCGCCTCCCCGCCCTTGAAGGTGACAACTTCTCCGTACCCGCGGTTATCATCCCAGCCCGCGCCGACGCCGACCTCATCCACGGTCAGGTTTCCCTGGCACAGCGGACTGTGCGAATAGTTCCACGACCAGTTATCGGGCGGAGCGCCTGCCTGCGCAAACTGTTTGGGGTAGCCCATCTCGCGCAGGGCCTTGTACTCCGGCCGCTCCCACTGCAGTTGCGCGTTGCTCCAGTAGGCGCAGTATCCACCGCGCCGGAAGACCGGCACTCCATCGAACCAGCAGTCTAATCCCAGCGCGTCCTGCGCGTTGTGCAGGCTCGCCCGCGTGTAGGTCAAACAGTGCTCCTGCCGGTGCCCCGGCCCGCCGATCCGCATGATCCCCACGCCATACCCGGCCCAGTTGCGGCTGCCGATCTTCTCCGCCGCCCGCACCGCATCAGGGTTGACGTTCAGGCTCGGGAAGATGTACTCGTGCTGATCGCCGAACTCCACCTGCAGCCCGCGCAGCGTGTTGAGCTTACGCAGTTCCGTGCTCGCCGCCTGATAGAACGGCTGCTCCTCGAGGAACTTCGGATAGTACTCCAGCCAGCCCTTCGGGTCGCCCATGAAGGGGTAGAAGTACCCGCCGGGCATCGCCATGTAGTTGGGCGCGCCCTCACCGTTAAGGCCGTCCTGGTAGGTGTGGTTGTACATCGCCACTTCCTGTGCCGGCCCGGCAAAGTCAATCAGTACGGGGTCCTCAGCCAAGATACCCAGCAGCCACAGCTTCACATAATTCGCTTCCTGATAGTTGTTAAGCAGCTTTTGCGAGAAGCAGCCTTTGAACATCAGGCACAGCTCGCGCATGATCTTTTCGGTGACCCGCTTATCCAGCGCCTCCGGATTGCCATACTTCGCCTGCGAGTAATACTTGAACGCGGGATGGTGCCGCACGCGCCCGAAGGGCTCCGCCCAGATGTGCTCCTCGAGCATGTTCAGCCAGCCGGGGCTGTCGTAAGGCCTCCGCTTGCTCCACGGGCCGAGCTCCCCCACCTCGAAAATCGCCGGCCGCGCAATCCCTTCCCACTCCGCCCGCGTCAGACCCTTGCCATCCTTGCCCATGCAGATTTTGCTGCCAAAGGCCAGCGGCAGGCCGTAGTAGGTGTCCGCCACTTGATCCAGGATCGCCGCGATCTTGTAGGCGCACAGCGGATCGCCCGTCTCGCCGAACTTCTGCCCAAGCTGCTTGACCAGATCGCCGCCGTCTCGCACCCAGCGCCGGTGGTCAAAGACCGTCTTGATATACAGGTTCCACTCGACCCCGCTCTTGTCGCGGTAGACCGTCGTCGGCACCTCGACATAGGTATCATCCAGATGCAGGAACTTCACCGTGGTCGTGGGCTTGAGGGGGTAATCAGCAGGGAAATTTTTGCCATAGAGCTCGGTCTTGCAGCAACCAGTGGTGGCATGGTAGGCGTTCGCCGGGTCCCAGTTCAGCCGGAAGGATCGCGACTGGCAGAAGGGGCAGTAAGTGACCAGTACCCCCTCCGTCTGGTACTCCTCCGCCTTTCCGGAGCGCACCTGCCCAAAGGGCGAAATATGGCGGGGGAAGTCATCCGCGATGGACGCATCCGTCGGCGCCGCCGCGGCGAGCTTCGGGTACTCCGTCGCCGGGTCATAGCCCGGATGGTCCTTGAGCCACTGCGCCTCGCGCTCGCGCGTCCAGTTCAGGAAGAGGTTATCGCGCGTCAGGCTGGGGATATTACGCCCAGGCGCCAAAGCATCAACCTTGGCCCCACGATCAGGAGCATTCCACTGCTGAGCAAAGGCGCTGCCCGCGATGATCGCCATGATAGTCGCCACCATTATTCGCATGGTTTGAACCTCTCTCCTATACCTCTTCATGAAGGGGCCGGATATCATCCGGCCCGCCGTTTGCCTCTTCCCACGGAGCGGCCGGATACCATCCGGCCCTGCCGTTCGCGCTCCCGTGGGGCGGATGATGTCCCCTCCATGAGACACGGTTGCGCTCTCCTTATTAGCTACCACCACCCGCATTTCCTCCGTCGGCTAAAGCTCTCGCTGATGATGCCGATAAGATAGACACCAAACCACGTGAATACGATACCGCGAAAGGGGCAAAGCCGGGTGAGCCAGCCAAGCGAGACCTATCTAACGACGCTGTGGGATGAGATTGCAGCCTGGCAGCAGCTTGACGCTGTGCTCGACCTGCAGCGTAAGGCAATCATCAACCGCGATTCGCCCCGGGTTGCCGAGTACCAGGAGCGCGTGCGGGAGTTGCTCCGCGACGTCATCGCCGCCTGCCAGCAGACGATGCGGCACAAGGCGCGCCTGCTTGACGAGAGCGGGATCGAGGTCGAGCGGCGGGCGCAGGCGATGCGCCTGCAAGTGCGCGATGCCGTCCGCCTCAACAACGATCTCCTGCGCGATGTCTGCAGCTACATCGAGGCCATCCGCAAGACGCCGCTCCCGCGCCAGCCGTCCGGCCTCTCGATGGCTCCCAGGGTAGTAGGCGCGATCCTGCGCCGCGCCACCCATCCTAACTCCAATCGCCGCGTGGCGTAGAGTGGCTGCCGGTGGGACAGGCATCCCTGCCTGTCCAGTATCTCGCGTGGGGCAAGCTTCCAAGTTCGCCATTCTATCTTCAGAGATTCATCATGCTTCCCAAGCCCAACCAGCGACCCACGCCCCTTCATCTGACCACAGAATCCGGCCCTGCCACCGCGTCTCCCGATCCGGACGCCTCCGAGGCCCTGCGCGAGCATGAAGCCATCTATCGTGAAGCCCTCTGCCTGACCTCACGTCTGCTCGAGATGCCCGACATGTTCGATCTGCCGTGGTGACCATCCCCGCGTCCCGGAGGGACGCTCTCCTCCAGACGGGTATGTCAATGCCCGGCCTCCACGCCCGGCAAGAACAAAACGCCCCCGCCGCAATCGCGACGGGGGCGTCTTCGTTGTCCTCTTCCGATCTCCTACCCCAGCATCGCCTTCAGGTCCTCTTCCGCTGTCGTGATCGGCTTGAGACCGAAGTTCTCCACCAGCACGTTGAGCACGGGCTCGGTGATGAACGCCGGCAGGCTTGGCCCAAGGCGCATGTCCTTAATACCCAGGTGCAGCAGCGTCAGCAGGATGCAGACCGCCTTCTGCTCGTACCATGACAGGATCAGGGACAGCGGCAGGCTGTTGACGTCGGTCTCGAAGGCGTCCGCCAGTGCCAGCGCGATCTTGATCGCCGAGTAGCTGTCGTTGCACTGGCCAACGTCCAGCAGCCGGGGGATGCCACCGATGCCGCCGAAGTCGAGCTTGTTGAAACGGTACTTGCCGCACGCCAGCGTCAGGATCACGCAGTCATCCGGAATCTGCTGAGCCAGTTCGGTGTAGTAGTTGCGGCCGGGCTTCGCGCCGTCGCAGCCGCCGATCAGGAAGAAGTGCCGGATCTGACCGGCCTTCACTGCGTCAACCACCGCGCCCGCCACGCCGAGCACTGCCGCATGGCCGAAGCCCACGAGAATGCTCTTGTCCTCGCCATCTTCGGCGAAGCCCGGAGCCACCAGCGCGGCCTCGATTACCGGCGCGAAATCCTTGCTGCCATCGGCTGCCGCCGGGATGTGCATGACGCCAGGCCAAGCGACGAGACCGGCGCTGAAGATGCGGTCAATGTACGTATCCTTCGGCTTCTGAATGCAGTTGGTCGTCATCAGGATGGCGCCGGGGAACTCGTCGAACTCGCGCCGCTGGTCCTGCCACGCCCCACCATAGTTGCCGGCCAGGTGCGGGTACTTCTTCAGCTCGGGATAGCCGTGCGCCGGGAGCATCTCGCCGTGCGTGTAGACGTTGATCCCCTTGCCCTCGGTCTGCTTGAG
>LSQX01316487.1_pt2 | contig 11007 bp, 8 predicted proteins | sample 654561 | NCBI WGS metagenome assembly LSQX01 (sample SAMN04489861, study PRJNA283612) | anaerobic digester metagenome | isolation source: 4 biogas reactors fed with cattle manure at either 37C or 55C with and... | place: Denmark: Kongens Lyngby | collected 2014 | reverse complement strand
AAGACTTTAGATGCGATTGCCCTGATAAGGAAGGGTGTTTTCTGGAGATTTTGGGCGAGTTATGGACTGAATGGACGGAAAGGACGGTATGGACGCGCCCCCGCGTCATTCCTGCGAACGCAGGAATCTTAACACGAGCCACAGTACCCATAAACTAAATGACGACCGTCCTTTTCGCGCTATTAATGCAGGTTAAGCGTTATCAGAAAGATCAAAGGAACTTTGGAATGCCCCTGGAAAAATAAAACAAGATACAAGGATCAAAGCCGCGGGCACAAAGCTTTCAAATGCCCATAGACAATTCTATCGCATTAAGATTCCTCCTTGCGAAGGAATGACGCTGTTATGGCGTGGATCTCAAGGCAATAGCCGGGGAGGCTTCGGGCGAAAGATTTTTCGCCCCTACCGACCAGATACGCACCGCCTGACCTGCCACTATGGTGAAAAAACTACCTTCACGGCCCTGTCGAAACAATCTTGTTATTCCCGTCCACAAAGACCGCGCAGGGCTTATATTCTTTGGCTTCTTCCGCATCCATCTGGGCATAGGTGATGGCAATGATCAGATCGCCGGGATGACCCATTCTGGCGGCTGCACCGTTGAGGCATATTTCACCGCAGCCCCGTTCGCCTTCAATGACATAAGTCACAAAGCGGTCGCCTGTATTGACGTTGAGAACATGAATCTGCTCATAAGGGATCATATGGGCCGCATCCATGAGATCGCGATCCACAGTCATGCTGCCTTCATAGTTCAAATTGGCTTCTGTAATGGTTGCCCGGTGTATTTTACTTTTCATCACAGTTAACAACATCTTGCTGAACCATCCTATCTTTGTTGATCAACGACGAAACTGTTTTTACTTTCAGGACACAGTGTTTTCTGTCGGATCATAGATAATATTGTCAATAAGTCTGGCTGTGGGCAGCAGTGCCGCAACAGCCAATACCACTCGGCCTTCAACACGGCTGACGGGCTGCATGGTATCTGCATCCGCCAGCACCACATAATCAATCTCAACTTCCCGCATTGCTTCACGGACGGACTCCAACATAACGGCCGCTTCTCTTTCACCCTGACGCAGCCTTTCTCCAACTGCAAAGAGCGCCCGGGAAAGGCACAAAGCCCGCTCCCTGTCATCATCTGTCAGATAGGCATTGCGCGAGCTCATGGCGAGGCCATCGGCTTCGCGAACAATAGGCATTTCCACAATATCAATGCCCATATCCATATCCCGGACCATGCGTCTGATGACGGCGCATTGCTGGGCATCTTTTTGACCGAAATAAGCGCGCTGCGGTTTTGTCGCATGAAACAGTTTCATGACCACCGTCGCCACTCCTCTGAAAAAATGGGGACGGCTTCCGCCACACAATCCTTCACTCACCAGTTCCACATCAACCCAGGTGGAGAAATCCTGAGAATACATCTCTCCGGCCGTGGGCGCATAGACGCAGGCCACTCCCGCTTCTTTCAGGAGTTCGCAATCTTTCTCAAAAGTACGGGGATAGTGATCAAAGTCCTCATGGGGCGCAAACTGGGTCGGATTCACGAAAATACTGGCCACAGCCATATCGTTTTCGCGGACAGCCGCCTCCACCAGGCTCATATGTCCGCGATGGAGAGCCCCCATGGTCGGCACCAGACCGATAGTATTATTCGTGGCCCGTTTCTGATCCGCCCAGCGGCGCATCTCCAACGGGCTCTTGATGATTATCATTCGAAGCTGTGCTCCTCTGAAGGAAAGGTTCCTTGACGCACTTCCTCAGCATAGGTACTGAAGGCTTCGAGCATTTCAGAACGCACATCTTTGAAATTTTTTGTGAATTTGGTGCGTCCCCATCCGACCATGTCATACCAGACGAGCACCTGACCATCACAACCCGCTCCGGCGCCTATGCCGATGGTGGGTATGGCGAGATTGTTGGAAATCTGGGCGGCCAGCTCAGAAGGTATGCATTCAAGAACTAGGGCGAAACATCCCGCATTCTGCAAATCCATGGCATCAAGTTGCAATTGCCGGGCCTGCTCATCGCTACGCCCCTGTATTTTGTAGCCACCGAGCTGATGGATATACTGGGGAGTGAGGCCCAGATGTCCCATGACGGGGATACCGGCGCGGACCAGTCCCTGGATCACATCGCCGAAGAGTCGGGCTGATCCCTCCAGTTTCACGGCCTGGGCGCCACCTTCCATGACAAGACGCCCCGCATTGCGGATAGCCTCTTCCCGGCTCACCTGATAGGAAAGGTAGGGCATATCAGCAATGAGCATGGCACGGTTGAGCCCGGCCCGAACCATTTTCACATGGTGGAGCATCACTTCCATGGTCACATTGAGTGTGTTGTCCAGGCCCATGACAGCATTGCCCAGAGAATCCCCCACCAGAACAGCGTCTATCCCCGCTTCGTCCATGAGCATGGCTGTGGGATAATCGTAGGCGGTGAGAAGAGCGATCTTTTCCCTCTTCTCCTTCTTTCGTTTCAGACTATGCGTTGTTATCTGCATGGCGTGTTCTTTCCTGAACCGTGACGAACCCGTCCCGGTCCCTGTTGGGCTCCAAGCGGAGCGGTTCAAGAGTAGAGGGGACCTGTTATCTGTACGAGACCCCGGCTGTCCAGCCTGTCGGCCAGAGCGGTTACAGTCATTCCGCTTTCCGGGTCAACGGCGGCTGGCGCAATTTCCGCCAGAGGCATCAGTACAAAAGCCCGATCCCTGAAATATTCATGGGGCAGGGTCAGCTCCGGAGTACGCATGCAGTGGTTACCCCAAAGGATGAGATCGATATCTATGGATCGGGGCCCCCATCTTTCTGAGGGTTCCCGTCCCAGACACTGCTCCATATCTTTGACTGAGTTCAGGAGTTCAAGCGGCGTGAGTGCCGTCTCAATCTCCACAACTATATTAAGGTATTTCGGCTGCTCTGTCAATCCCCAGGCGTCACTTTCGTAGACAGACGAACTGCGCAACACCCGGATGGACTCATGGATATCCAGAGCACGGATCGCCTGTTTCAACATATGCAGACGATCGCCCATATTGGATCCGAGACAAAGCAGTACTATTGAAACACTGTTCATGGGGAAGAGTATTTCCTTTCTTTACTGCTTTGTCCCGTCCACAGGAAACTGTTATCTGGAAATGTCGGGCAGGCTCGCCGCTGCAATGGACTGGCCCACACGCCGGCTTTTCTCGTCAGGGAGCTGAACGCAGATTTTTTCCGCCAGTTCGGGAAATTCTTTTTTCAGCACATTCTGAGCGCCGGTGAGGAGCAGATCGCCGCCTTTTCCGGAGGTAACACGTCCGAGAATGAGGGCATGTCTGATTTCATAGAAGTCCGCATAATGGGCGAGCGTATAACCCAGATAAACGCCCATACTGTGCCAGATATTCGTTGCACCTTCGTCACCGGCTTCCATTTTATCCTGGATAATTTTGAGCTTTTCAGCGTTCAGAATATCGTCGGGCAGGCTGATGCCCACCTTGGGAGCGAGACGGAAGGCACATTGCTGTGAGAAATAAAGGGCGCCGACACCATAATCTCCGGACCATTCATCCACGGCCGCCTGGGGATTATAGTCCACAGGGCAGAAAGCCAGTTCATTGAGCCAGCCGGTGATATTGCCTTCGAGATTCACATAGCCTCCGGCTTCACTCGTACCCATGGCAATGCCCAGCACGCCGTTGTCTTCCAGAGACATGGACCCGGCCAGGGCGGTCACTTCACCATCATTGACCATGACCAGGGGCACACCCATTTCTTTGCTGATACGGGGAAAGAGTTCGTGAACTTCGTGATAGCGATCTTTGGGAACAGCCCGGAAAAGGGAAGCGATGCGTGCGCGGTTATTGACATAGACACCGGCTGCACTGCCACCGATGGCATCAAGCCTGGGCATTTTGGAGGCCGCTGTTTTGATGGCCGTCATGACTTCATTGTAGTGATAAGAGGGATCGGCCGTTTGAATGGGGTTCCACATGACCTCTTCGCTGTAAATGGCTTCACCGTTGACAACAGCACTTACTTTTCTGTCGGAGCCGCCCAGATCAAAACCGATGCGGTAGCCTTCCAGATGACGGCCCAGAGCGCTGGTATCTTCTTTTTCAGCGGGTACTTCGTCGGCGCTGCAGACCACGACAGTAAATTTCTTGTCATAGACCGATTCGCCCATGAATTCGAAGTCAAAGGCCCGGGTGCCATCGGCACTGTAACAGCGTTGAATATGCTCGCCAATGGCTTTGGGGCCACCCACATAAATACGCCAGCCGCCACGTTGCCAGAGCAGGAATTTAACGAGCCGCTCAATATAAAATCTGGAGGCATCGAGACGCTCATCGCTTTCTTCAAAAACACGGGTTTCATAGCGGGAAAGGGAACCATCGCCCCGCTCCAGCCCCAGAACCAGCGGCACACCGCCTCCGGCATCTTTTACAGCCTGAAGATAGCTTCTGTGGGCAAGTACAGGCGGTTTAAAATCAGGATCCAAAGCCGGAAGAATAGAGGGGCGTGACAACATCCAGTCAATCATTGCTCGTTTCCTTTAAAGTAATGGGGTTTCAGATACTTTCCACCTGCAGAGGGAAGCCTGTTTTCTTTGGTTCTGCAGTCTTTTCCTGAAAAACTCTCGGGTAAAATCCTGAGAACAAACAGTGCAGCGCTGCTTTCTGCAGGGGAATGGTGTTACCAGATGATACCCGATCAAGAGTCAATTAAACAAATGTTTTACTTTTTAAGCCTTGGAATCACTGGTTATCTGTCAATTGCCCAAGCCCTGAAAGCTGTCACCAACTGTCAATCTTCAGATTGTTTTTCGGATCAGCCACCAGAAAGCGCAAAAACCAGTCACCCCGATTGTTCACTGTCTTGATGGACAGGGTATTCCAACCTTCTTCCAATCGGAGCGGCACATAGACAAAGGGCGAAGGGCCTCGCAGTGCCTGTCCTTCTTCCACCAGTACCCCGTTGAGATAGAGCTGGGCGAAGTTGTCCGCATACATGATTCCATGAGTCAATTGCGCTGCAGGAGAAAAGATGCGGCTGCTGCTGAAGGTTGCCGCCAGATCCAGGGTTCCGAGAAGCCCGTTGAGATTGATCAGTCCCCGTGCACAGCTCTCCGCCCGATGCCATCTCTGACCGTCTGCATAGACAGCCTCTTTTTCATAGCCCTTTTCCGGGCCCAGGGCTTTCACGAACCAGGGATTCGCTTTTTCAGGATTGTCCGGCAATTGACTCACATCTATATCACCGATGATGAAAGCTTCAGTCTGCTGCCAGGAGGGCACCATTTTCCAGGCTTTCGCCGGATAGAGAGGCAACGCATTTTCTTCTTCCATGGACATGACTTCTTTTTTGAGCCAGTATCCATCGTATTCCACTTCCAAGTGCAATACAGGAGGCGTTCCGATTTTCTCATAAGGCGCTTGGGCCGCAAGATCGATACGCTCTTCTTCTCCGGGCTGGAGCCGCACTTCCACAGAGGCATTGCCATCATCGGGATCAACGGACCAGGGTGCTTTCGTCATATCTCTTTTCAGTGTCCAACCGCTGGCCTCCAGAGCCTGAACAACCAGACGCACGGAAATTTCTTTTTCAAAGGGGTTTTTCAGAAGCACAAAAGAGCCTGTATGAAAGAAATCAGGATCTGAAAAGTCGGGATCGTCAGCATCAGGAAAAACAACGGCGTTGTTGATTTTTTTTCTGAAAGATGCCGGGGAAACATCGACAGAATGAATGGTCCCATCGGGCTCCATAATGGATACATGCGCCTTTCCGTTGCGTACCGTTACAGGAGCGAAGGCATGAAAGCCACCGAATTCTTTCACTTCGCTGTCCCGCACACCCGCAGCTGTGGCATTCATGACCATAAGCAGATTGCCTTCATGACGGGATACGGAGAGATAGTGTTCATGCCCTGCCACAGCCGTGAAGGCTCTGTCACCGAGACTGTGGAGAATACGCAGCCAATCACGGAGGAAACGGGGATCATCCCACATGGGCTTATGAAAAAAGAGGAAGGTATGCGATCTGTCCTTTTCTTTATCCAGAGTCTGTTCCGCAAACTGCATCATGGCTTCCCAGCGGGGCCCCCGGCCGTCAAAGCGTTCTTCTTCCGTATTCAGTATCAGAAAAAGACAGTCTTTCCAGATGAATTGAAAATAGGAGGCACCGAAATCATCGAGCCAGAACTGATGGCACTGGATATTGGATATATCGTGATTTCCCGGAGTCAGAATGAGTGGACACTGGAGTCTTTCAGCATGCTCCCAATATTCCGCCCATTCAAGATCCCATTGTCCCCGCTCTTCCATATGGCCGGGGATATGATCGCCTGTGGTGATGACGAAATCAGGTGCGAGCAGGTTGATGCTGTCCACAGCCTGATCAAAAAGATCCCAGAGCTCTTCACCGCCACTGGTCTTGTCGCCCAGAATCACAAAGTGGAAACTGTCTCCCTCCTCTTCGGGAAAAGAACCCCGGATCGGTATCCGATCGGGAACGGAGAGGGGCCCATTCGCAAAGGCAAGGGATGAGAGTACAAGCACGAGAAGGCTTAAAAACAGAAACTGTAATTTCTTTATGGAAACAAAGGAAAGCATGAGCAATCTCCTGAGCACAGCCGTTGTTGCTGATCGAAAAAAAGGATTCTTCTCTTGGAAACGCCGGACGATGTTTACTTATTGCCCCATTGCGACAAGGGCTGGCTGGGCGGCATATCCCGGGTCTTTTCACCACCGGGCTGGAAGAGGACGCGGCAAGTCTGTTTTTCATCCGGGGCGAGTTTCATGAAAAATCCCACCTGACTGAGATGGGTCATGGGTCTGTCCCACTCCAGCCATTCATATTCGGGGAGAGTCTGCAAGTCCCCGTCCAGAGACGCATCCACCGTCATATGCAATGTTTTTTCCTGGTGACGGAGCCAGCCTTTTGCCGCAGCTTCCACTTCCAGAGTGGCCGGTGTGCTCATGGCCCAGCGGACGGAAGATTCCTGGCCGTTGTTGGTCAGTTCATCCTGAATGAGCACACTTCCATCAGGCCGCAGCGCCACGCCCCGTTGAGCCTGGACGAGTTCATCTGCATAGACAGCGCTCATATCAATAATGGCGAATGAGAAATCCGGATCATCGGAAAAGTGAAGGATCGGCGCTTCAGCCTGTACCAACTGTCCTTTGCCGTCTACAACCAAAGTATTGTGGCTGTTGTTGTGATAAGCGAAAATCTTCCAGCGGTCGGATTCCTGTTTTCTGTTCCAGATACCCAGGTCCATGGCTTCCAACTCGCCATAACCTTTGCCCATCACATCCACGGCCCAACGGACCCCGTCGGCTTCCAGAACAAAGGAGCCTATATCCATATGCCCGTGGTTTGCCCAGGGAGTCCCGCCTTTGAAAGCCAGCCAGGTGGCATCGGAATTATCCCAGGATGTCCGGAGTATGGCAATGGGGTTCTGACCTTCTCCATACCAAGTCAGCGGTTTCTGCGGAACTTGAGGCTTTTCGCCAGACCACCAGTAGAGAGCCAGAGGAAGAAAACGTCCGGTACTCACACGTTCTCCGCTCAACAGCCGTTGCAACCACAGCTCCTCTGGCCAGGCGAGCCCCGGATCTTCCCAACGTCGGGCAAACCAGTAGACGGCCGGGAAAAGCTGGTGCTTGGATCCGCAGTCACTGAAAGTGAAATGATCACCTGTGGGTCCGGTCATATACAGCGGAAAAGCACCTGTTTCCTTGAAACCGGGAAAATCCGCCAGACCGAAAGAAGTGCCCAGAGCGGACTCCAGCGCTGCGATACACAGGACGTTATAGGTGGTTCCATATTCCCAATAGGAAGGGCCTTCCACATAAATACCATCGGGCTGATAGGTACGCATGGCATAGGGAAGGCCGTCAATGGTTCGCAAGATCACCCGCTTCGCAAGCTCCGTCTCCTCGTCCGCCAGAGCCAGGGCTCCGAAGAGCATGCCTCCGTTGCAAACCTGATTCCAATTGTTGTCCCGCCTGGCCCAGCTGTCATGGCCTGCAAAAGAGGGAGCAATACCCAGATCCAGAATAGCCCTTCGTATGATCACTTTTTCTTCTTCTGACAGCACATGAAAGAACCAGTCATAGCCAAGAGCAAAGGCTGTGGTCATTTCTGCGACATCGAGAAAGTGCGACGGATTCCAATCTGAAAACTTCGCCACGGCGAGCATTTCTTCCACAGCACGCTTCACATAGCGCTCATTGTCCGTGAAGTGAAAAGCTGTCCCCAGATAGAGAATGCGACGCAATACCTCACGCGATACAGACAAAAGCCGCTTGCCCTTTTGGATCCGTTCGGAAGGCGCTTTTTCGAAAACCGTATCAGCTTCTCTGATTACAATTTCCAGAATTTTCGCTTTATCCGGGTGCTCTGCAACCGAAGCCTTCAGCATCTCTATTTCCGCTGCGTTGACAAGCAGGCGGGGATGGTCGCAGAGAGAAGCCAGAGCTTCGTCAATGGCCTCTTCCGTGGAAGTGCCAATCAGAGAAAGGAGACAAAGGAGCGTGGCTGTCATCATTGTGGTCATATCATTCCTTTTCGAGCAAATTGTTTATCCGTCTGAGAATCTCATCGGTTTTGAATGGTTTTTCAATCACCTCAACGGTATTGGGTAACTTTTCCAAGGACGGATCGCAGATGTTACCGAGCGTTGACATGAGCAATAACTTTGCCTGAGGGTGCTTTTCGAGTAACACGTCGGTCAGTTCAGGCGCTTTTTTATGGGGGAACAGGTTGTTCATGACAAACAGATCTATGGGAGTCTCTGAACTCGAGACCAGTTTCATCGCTGCTTCAGGGGAAGAGGCTGTAAACACCTGATAGCCGTTTTTCAAAAGCAAGGTGCTCAACCATGCCAGAAGTTCCGCTTCACTCTCAATGATAAGAAGGGATTTGTCTTTCTCTTCAACAATTTTTTCTTCAGATTCCAGACAGGAAACACAAGGATCTGTTTCGCTGCATGCGGGAAAATACATACAAAGCTCCAGCCCTTCGCCGGGCCTGTTCCGAAGGTCGAGAAAGCCGTGGTTCTGTTTGACAGTCCCATAGACAACCCACAGCCCCAGGCCCGTTCCCTTCCCGTCTGCTTTGGTGGTGAAAAAGGGATCGAGCACTTTTGACTCCAAAGCCGGATCAATACCCGGGCCTGTGTCTCGGATGGAAATTTTCACATACTCATCAGCCGTTGTTTTCATCCCTGCGAGGAAACTGTCGTCCCGGATCTGCACCTTTTCAGTGGTGATATACACTTCCCCCAGCCCCTGCATGGCATCCATGGCATTTATCGTAATATTGGTGACAATCTGCTTGAATTGTATCTTATCCAGACAGACCTGCGGCAAATCATCGCCGGGCTCACAATGTATTTTCAAGCCCCGAGTGAGAAAGGACTGGAGCATGCGGACAGTGTCAGAGACCAGCTTATTCATATTCAGGATTTGAGGTTGCGCTTTCTCGTGACAGGCAAAAGTCAGCAACTCCCGGATCAGATCGTCACTGTGCCCTACGGCTGTCTGAATGGCCTGTAAATGGAAAAGGGCATCCGAAGGCAAACCAGGCTGGCTAGAGGCCCGCTCCACACGCATCAGTATGATGGAAAGCATATTCTTGAAATCGTGGGAAAATACGCTGGCCATGCGTCCGATGGAATCCAGTTTCTGAATCTTCAGAAGTTCTTCACGGAGCGCTTCACGCTCAATCTCCATCTCTTTGCGGCTGGTGATATCCTGCCCTATACTCAGAATCTCCAGATCCGGTGAAATCTCATCAGAACTGACACTGTGCATCCAGGAAACCCAGGCTGTCGTTCCGTCTTTGCAGACAACCTGGCGGATACTTTCCAGACGGCGGGAAGGATTTTCAAAAAGACCCTGCACCACATCACCCATGGAATTTTCAGAAGAGAGACTCAGAAGGGTATCCTGCACTCTCTTCCCGATAATCTCTGCTTCATCATATTTGAAAAATTGCAGGCCGTAGCTGTTCAGAAAAGTGATGGTTCCATCCTGTTGCCAGCGGATAATGATGCTGTTGGCATTTTGCACCAGAGAACGATATTTTTCCTCGCTGCTGATGAGAGATTGGGCAATAGATTTCCGTTGCTCAATTTCGTCCTGAAGACGTTGGTTCGCATTGGCCAGATCCTCAGTACGTTGTTCCACCCGCAGTTCCAGCTCCATATTCATGCGATTGAGAGAATCTTGCGATTTCTGCAGAGCCTCCTCAATTCGCCGCCGCTCCTCAATCTCACTCTGCAGGCTGGCATGCTCTTTCTGCAGAAGCCGGTTGAAACGAACGCTTTCAAACAAGGCCAGATAAAAACCACTGAGCATTGCAGCCAGTCCGGCGACAAAGGTGCCTTCCTGAAATATATTCTGAATAGCCTGAAAATAAGATAAAGCGTCAGGAACCAGCGTGTAATAAGCCACAGTTTCTTGAATAAGAGAGAATAAAATCAGAACTGTACCGGCAAAAACAAGACGACAAATCCAAGTACGGCCCTGAAGCCGGCGAATCACATAAAAAGAAACACTGGTCCAGATGGACACGGCCACCAAGGTGCAATTGACTCGAACCCCATAATAGGACGAACCCATATTCAGGAAAACAATGCGCCCTACAGTCTCCACCAGAGCCGCAAGTACAATACCGACCATCTGAATGATGATCAGCCGGCGGATTTGAAGATTCGTCACCACTCGTCTCTCAGCCAACCCGCTTTGGTCAACTTCCTTCTCACTCACTGCTCTTGTATCCTTTTGGTTCTGGATCAGAATCCAGCCAGATTTGGGGGTATGAATCAGATAGCATTCTTACCAGAGTAACACAGGTTATGGCAGGTGTCAACTTTTTTGCAGGATTAATTTCGGAAAGGGATAGGACAACCAAATGATGCTTTCTTTTTTCATCACAGTGGCTGGGAGAAATACTTCTTTAACCGAAGAAATGGCACGGACACCAGATCCCTCAGAACCACAGATGCACACTG